>TARA_B110000879_G_scaffold47788_1_pt1 | contig 13440 bp, 13 predicted proteins | sample TARA_B110000879 | Tara Oceans TARA_B110000879 (sample SAMEA4398094) | marine metagenome | biome: Polar Biome; feature: [SRF] surface water layer (ENVO:00010504); material: water (ENVO:00002006), including particulate matter (ENVO:01000060) such as... | depth 5 m
CTCCCGATTGATGCATGACTAATGCACCCAATAGTACAAAACAGACGCCCAAAAAAAGGGTTCCAAGATATCCGATATTAAAGTCAAGGATCGCTTCTTTTGGTGTTGTCTTTTGGTTATCGTTTTTGCTTTTTTCGATCGACCAGATAGAATGCCAGACAGCAACATCTAATGGCGCCGGCATCCAACCCAGAAATGCAATAAGAAAAGTGATTTCTACTGTTCCAGAAGGGAGTATTTGTGTGATTTCAAAAGCATCCTTTGTACTAAAAATGGCAACTGAAACCGCAATTATTGTACTTACAGTTAGTATGATGATGATGTACTTCATCAGGTTATCTAGTAGTTTGTAACGTCCAACAACTAATAGTGTAATACTAATTAAAAGGAGTACCGTTGACCAAACAACCAAATCATCTGTGAGCCCAAAAAGTTGCGAGGCCAAACCTGCCGTAACGATCGTTACTGCTGCTTGAATGGTAAACATGGTTGCGAAATTGAGCAGGTAATAAGCAACTAAAACACCTTTTCCTAATTTTTGATAACCTTCTAATAAGGTTTCTCCAGTTGCTGCGGCATATCGAGGGCCAAATTGAAAAAAGGGGTATTTAAAAAGATGTACTAGTAGTAAAGCCCACAACAAACCAAACCCAAATTCTGCCCCTGCTTTTGTAGATTGAACCAAGTGTGAAACTCCAATGGCTGCTCCAGCAAATAATAAACCAGGCCCTAAAGTTTGGAGGAATGTTTTTTTCACGTTAAGACTTTTTGATAATAGCTGCGAGTAACTTTTTTGCACGTAAAAGCTTGACTTTTACATTGCTTATTGATTCGTTAACTTCAGCTGCAATTTCTTTATAACTCAATTCTTGAAAGTAGCGCAACTGAATTACTTCTTGATATTTGGGTTTTAAGAGTTTAATGTCTCTAAGTAATTTTGCTAAATTTTGTTCTCTAATGATTTTATCTTCTGGGGTAGGAGTATCATCGACCACTAAATAAATTTTTTCTTCTTGGTCTTGAGCATTTTCAATTCGAATTGAACTACTTTTCTTTCGCAATAAATCAATATGGATATTTTTTGAAATCGTAATTAACCAAGTTTTAAATACATATTTTTCATCAAAAGTATGGATTTTGTCAAAGGCTTTTGAAAATGTTTGTATGGCAATGTCTTCGGCATCATTTTCGCTATTGGTGCGTTTTAATTGATACTTATAAACATCTAACCAAAAAGTATCCAATAAATACTTAAAAGCAGTCTGATTTCCTTTTTTAGCTTCTGAAATGCTGCCTTCTAATTGTGTGTTCTTTATTTCCAAGGATTGGGTTTTGAAATCAAATTCGTGATAAAGATACTAAATTGAAATAATAACGGACCGGTTTCTATAAAAGTGAGCCAAAACATTTTGGCTTCTTTAATTTTAGCAGAAAATGATTGTTGCATTTCTTATTAAGAGAAATGGAAGTTAATCATGTTGAGGTTCGGCACAACTGTCAAACTTATCGGGTGTTTTACCACAAAAACCACAAGACTCTCCAGTCTTATTTAACATTGGATTTTGACTTGCGCAAGTTCCAGCAAATTCACCGCCTTTTTTTGCCCAAATTTTAATGGCTATTCCAGCAACTCCAATGCCTAATAATCCGAATGTAAGTAGTAGTAATTTCATAGTTTGTAATTCTACAACAAAGATACGAAATCTATCGTTTTAACTTTTGATTCCTACTTTTTTTTGTACTTTTCGCTTTTAGAAAACTAGCTATTGAGTGAAGAAGAATTTATAAAAAAATTAGTTGACGGAAATCAAGCTGCTTTCGGTCGACTTATAGAAGTTTATCAACAAAAAGTTTTTGGCACTTGCATCTCTTTTGTACCCAACAAAGAAGACGCAGAAGACATTGCTCAAGAAGTTTTTGTAGAGGTCTATAAATCGGTCTCAAAATTTAAATCCGACGCTAAATTATCTACTTGGATTTATAAAATCACGACCAATAAATGTTTGGAATTTATCCGAAAAAAGAAGACTAAAAAGCGTTTTGCTTTTATGCAAACTATTTTAGGGGACGACCTCCCAATAGAAATGACCCCTTATTTTGTGGAAATCAACCATCCCGGTATCATTTTAGAAAATAAAGAAAAAACAGCACTGATTTTTAAGGCAATAAATTCTTTACCGGAAAGTCAAAAAGTAATTTTTACATTGGCTAAGATTGATGGTAAAAGTTATCAAGAAATTGTTGAAATTACTGGAAAGAGTTTATCCTCAGTAGAATCTGTCCTTTTTAGAGCAAAGAAAAATTTGCAAAAAAAAGTTAGAAAATTTTTATAGAAACAATCAATAGCACAAGTTTTTAAAACAATGTGCATCTAAAGAACTGTACAACTTATTGGACACCTAATAAAATGAACGAAACTAATAAAAACAAAATTGAACATACCTTTAAGGTGCTCACTCAGATAGGCCCCGTTAAAGTAAGTCCTTTTTTTAGACACAAGGTATTACAAGAAATCGCAAAGGAAGTACCCGCAAAACAACCTCTTTTTTCTTGGTTAATGCCGCAATTTCAATTAGCAACATTGAGTCTTATATTGTGCTTAAATATTGGAACTATTTTTTATGCATTCTCCAGTTCAAAGGAAACGACAGATTTAAATATATTTGCCAAAGAATATGCTTTACAAACAAATACGAATTCTATTTTAAATTAGAAAAGATGAAATCAAAATTATTACCAATACTATTAATTGTACTCATCGTTTTAAATGGCGTTTTAATTTTTATGCTACTTAAAAAACCGCATGAGAAGGGGTCTCAAAATAGAAATCAAAGAAATTTTTTAACAGAACAATTACAGTTTTCAGTAGTTCAAAAGGAACAATTTAACACACTAGAGCAACCTCATAAAGAGAATGTTAAAGCTTTTGACGCAGAGATAAGAAGGAATAAGGACTTTTTATTTCGTTCTTTTTTAAAGAAGAATTTCAAATCAGATTCAATCACAAAAATACTCGGTACAATTTCAGGGAATAAAGAAGCAGAGGTGTTTCATTTCTTTCAAAAAGTTCGAAACCTTTGTAATGAAGAGCAATTAAAGTCATTTGATGACATTATAATGAAGGCATTGCACAATGGAAGTAGAAGACCTCCTATGGATGAAAGAACGCACTCACCAATGAAAAGGAATCATCCACCAAGAGATGAAAGAAGACCTCCGAGATAAAATACTGGAATTTTAATTTTCACTATAAGAAGAAAGCTACAATTGTAAGATAAATAACTATTAATATTTATAATAAAGTAAAAAATGAAAAAGAATCAATGTATTAAATTTATGATTTTAACGCTTGTTACTTTGGGCGTTTTTTATGGATGTAGTTCAGACACTACTATGCTAGATGAAGAGGAGGAAACGGTTGTAACAACATTGCACAAAGCATTTGAGGGATTCAATACAACTGCAACTACTATTTATTTAGACGGTTCAAACGTAGTGATCGAAACAACGGGTTTGCCTAACCATGAAACCGTATATTGGGGTGAAGGCCATTCTTTATATAGAGCGGAACCTTCTGTACAGTTAACACCAAGCATCATTTCGAGTAACAACAATGCGTCAACTATTAGAGTAGATGCCACTCCTAATTTATCAGGACCCACTGTCACTACCCAATTGGGTACTATTGGTATTGCCGTAAGTGGTTCTGCCATTTTTAATGATCAAGAAGGAGGTGGTCCTTTAGATCAGGCGGCAGCAAGTTTAGACTGGACTGGCGCACATATTGGTCCAGGTGTATACCACTACCATTTAGAGCCAAAAGCATTTACAGATGATGACATTAATTTAGTGGGTATTTTACTAGACGGAGTCTTTTTATATGGTAGGAAATGTAATGCTACGGGAACCTATCCAACGGATTTAGATACTTCTGGTGGGCACACAACTGCAACCCAACACTCTGAGGGTGGGTCTGAATATCACTATCATATTATAAATGAATTGTATTCAAATACTGGTACCTACATTGCATTCACTGGGCCTTTTCAAGGGTATTAATCTCACTTAATGAAGCACACATCACTCCTTATTTTGTGTTTTTGCTTTGCAATTCTAAATTGTAAAAAGCCCTCTTCCAACCTTGATACTATTTTGGAGGAGGAGGTGCTTCAGGTTGAAATTAAAAATACTGAAATTGATTTAAGCGAACTAAAACTAAACCAGAATACAGGTGTTTGGCTTTATAAGCAAGTACCTTTTTCTGGGTATGCAGTGAAATACTATTTGAACCAACAATTAGCAGAGAAAACGGGTTTTTACCAAGGGAAAAGACAAGGTGTTTCCCGAAAATGGTTCCCAAATGGTGTGTTGAGATATGAAAGGTATTATCAACAAAATAGATTGACAGGTATCTACAGAAGTTGGTGGCAAAATGGTCAGCAATTTGAAGAATTACAATACAAAAATGGACTCCAGGAGGGATTTGAAAAGAAATGGTATGATTCAGGACAATTGGCAAAACATCGAAACCTTTTGAAAGGCCAAGAAAGTGGTATGCAAAAAGCGTGGTTGTCAAATGGAGATTTATATGTGAATTACGAAGCCAAAAATGGAAGAACATTTGGTTTGCAACGAAGTAATGCGTGTTACCTCCTTAAAAACGAAAAATTGGTACTCTATAATGAATAAGCTATTTTTAAATGTATTGCTTGTTTTTCTACTTGTTCTAAGTTGTAAAAACAAAAAAGCTACTGAAGGTAGTCGGGTAGCTGCTTTGCCATATTATAGTGAGGCAAGTTTTACTCCAAAATGGATTGTGCCTAATAGTGATGCACTAACGCGTTTTCATAAAATACTAGCCTTCAATTTGACGAATCAAAATGGAGAAAGTGTTACACATAAAACGTTTGAAAATAAAATATATGTTGCTGATTTCTTTTTCACAACCTGTCCTGGAATTTGTCCTATGATGACACGCAACATGCATAAAATTCAGGAGGCCTTTCGCACTGATACTGATGTGTTATTGCTTTCTCATTCTGTAACCCCAGAAAAAGATTCTGTACCGGTACTCAAAGAATATGCGCTTGAAAAAAAGATACAAGATCAAAAATGGCATTTAGTAACTGGGAATCGAAAACAAATTTATGCTTTAGGAAGGCAGTCCTATTTTGTAGAAGAAAACATCGGAGAACCTTTAGTTATTGACGATTTTTTACACACCGAAAACTTTGTATTGGTGGACAAGCAAAAACACATTAGAGGAATTTACAATGGTTTGAATAGAACTTCGATTGCACAGTTAATTATAGATATAAAAACGCTGCAAAAAGAATGATTTAATAGGGCTCAAAGTCTTGTTTTAAAATAGGAGACTTTCACTACGAAATCACATTCACTTCAATTTCTAGAGAAATTTCAAATTTTTTAAGTACTGTTTTTTGAATTTTTTCAGCTAGTTGAAAAATTTCTTTTCCAGTTGCATTTCCATAATTTACTAAAACTAGTGCTTGCTTTTCATGCACGCCAGCATCTCTAAAACGTTTCCCTTTAAAGCCACTTTGTTCTACCAACCATCCAGCTGGAATTTTGATTTCGGTCTTAGAAACGGGATAGTTTGGAATCGCTGGATTTTCTTTTTGCAGTGCTAGAAACTGCGTTTTAGAAATTACAGGATTTTTAAAGAAACTGCCACTATTTCCAATTTTTTTAGGATCGGGTAATTTGGATTTTCTAATGGCGATGACAGCATCAGAAATATTTTTTAATGTTGGGGCTGTAATGTTGAGAAGAGCCAATTCATTTTCAATAGCACCATAAGAAGTTGTTAATTGATGCTTTTTTGTGGAGAGCTTAAAGGAAACGGAAGTCAAAATATATTTTTCTTTTACTTCATTTTTAAAAATTGAATTTCGATATCCAAAATTACAGGCTTCGTTTGAAAAAGAAACCAATTTATTTGTTTCAATCTCCAATGCTTCCACCTTTGTAATGGTGTCTTTTACTTCTACTCCGTAAGCACCAATATTTTGAATCGGGCAGGTACCAACATTTCCAGGAATTAACGATAAGTTTTCGAGGCCTCCATAATTTTGAGCAATACACCAAAGCACAAATTCATGCCAGTTTTCGCCGGCATTTACGGTTAGATACACTGAGTTCTCTTCTTCGCGATCTATAGAAGTTCCTTTGATATCGATAAGAACAACAAGTTTATCAATGTCTTTTGTTAAAAGCATATTGCTTCCACCAGAAATTAGAAAAAAGTCTTTTTCTATTTTTAAAAGTTGCTGTAATTCATAAAAAGAAGTAATCGAAACAAAGCGCCTGGCTTTTACATCAATACCAAAGGTGTTGTATGCTTTTAACGATATGTTTTCTTGAATAGTCAATTAATTTGGATATTGTTTTAAGGCTTCTTTTAAAATTTCAACCGAACGAATTAAATCTTTCTTATTTAAAACATAGGCGATTCTAACTTGATTTTTTCCTTCACCAGCTGTTGAATAAAATCCGCTTGCAGGCGCAACCATTACCGTTTCTTCATTATGGGCAAATGCTTCTAGCATCCACTGTGCAAAATGATCAGAATCTTTTACAGGCAATTCTGCAACACAATAAAAAGCCCCTTTTGGGTTTGCTACTTTTACTCCGTCAATTTTTTCTAATTCAGCAATTAATGTATTTCTTCTTTCTACATATTCTTCAATCACTTCATCAAAATAACTTTGTGGTGTGTCTAACGCTGCTTCACTCGCAATTAATGCATAAGTGGGCGGGCTAAGTCTTGCTTGTGCAAACTTAATCGCAGTGGCAATAAATTGTTTGTTTTTTGAAACGATGCAGCCAATTCTTGCGCCACACATACTATAACGTTTCGATACTGAATCAATCACAATTGCATGTGCATCCAAACCTTCTAAAGAAAGTACAGAAGTGTGTTTTAACCCATCATAAGTAAACTCTCTATATACTTCATCAGCAATTAAATACAAATCATGTTTTAAAACAATTTGCTTTAATTTTTCTATTTCTTCTTCTGAATACAAGTATCCTGTTGGATTTCCTGGATTGCAAATTAAAATTGCTTTTGTTTTTTTTGTAATTAACTTCTCGAAATCTTCAATTTTTGGCAATGCAAAATTATCCTCAATCTTAGAAATTACGGGCACCACTGTTACTCCAGAAGCGGTAGAAAACCCGTTGTAATTTGCATAAAAAGGTTCAGGAATTATAATTTCATCTCCTGGATCTGTAATACTTCCAATGGTAAACAGTAAAGCCTCAGACCCTCCTGTTGTGACAACAATATTGTTTGCTGTTACCGGAATGTTATTTTTTACATAATAGTTTGCCAATTTAGTCCTGTAGCCCTCAGAACCTTCCGAACGTGCATAAGCAAGTGTCTCAAGGGTGTTGTTTTTTACAGCATCCAATGCAACCTGTGGGGTTTTAATGTCGGGTTGCCCAATATTTAAATGAAACACATTGACGCCTCTTTTTTTAGCATCCTCTGCATAAGGAACCAATTTTCTAATGGGCGACTCTGGCATTTTAATTCCTTTTTGTGAGATAGTAGGCATAATTTTTGATATCGTATTTAAGATTACAAATTTGCGAAATATTTTTTATATTAAAACTGAAATTTCAGTTTCTTTATGTGTTAAAAAATAAAAATATAAAATGGATGCTATTTTCTTATTGTACCTTTCATATTCACTCAAATACAAGCGGTTATTAAAAAATTAACAATCATACTATTTTTAGTATTCAATAACAGTAATATTGTTTTTGGACAATCAATATTTCGATTTCCTAATGAAAATCGTTACTCTCAGAAACTCTCGTTTCAATTAATTAATAATATTATTGTGATACCTGTTGAAGTCAATAATATGAAGTTGTCTTTTATTTTAGATACAGGTGTTCATAAAACAATCTTATTTAGCCTTTCTGAAAAGGACAATTTAGGATTGAAAAATGTAAAAAAAATTTCTTTACAAGGATTGGGAAAAGGAAAAGCGATTGATGCGTTAATTTCCCAAAAAAATAAATTGAAGATAGGCAATCTAAAGAGTAAAAATGAAACCATTTATGTGATTTTAAAAGATCAGTTTGAACTCTCAGGAAAAATGGGAACTACCATACATGGAATTATTGGATATAGTTTGTTTAAAGATGTCATTGCTAAAATTAACTATAAAACAAAAAAAATAATATTCTACAATCCAAAGAACTTTAAATCCAAAAAATGTAAAAGATGTGAAGAATTACCCATCAAATTTTACAGAAACAAACCCTATGTAAATGTTGCAGTACAATTGGATACTGTTGGAAATGAAATGACCCCTGTAAAAATGTTAATAGATACTGGGGGGAGTGATGCCTTTTGGTTGTTTGAGGATTCTCATGAAAAGATTAAGACACCAATTCGACATTATAACGATATTTTAGGAGAAGGTTTGAGCGGAACAATTTATGGAAATAGAGCTCGGATTCCAAAAGCTAAAATTGGAAAATTTGAAATAATACAACCCACAGTTTCTTTTTTAGATACTATTTCTACCCTACATGCAAGAAAATTTGAGACCAGAAATGGGAGCATTGGGAGTAATGTTTTAAAGCGATTTAAAGTTTGGATAGATTATCCAAATAAAAAATTAATACTTAAAAAATGCGCCGCGCTCTCAGGGGGGTTTGAATACAATATGAGTGGTTTGGATATTGTGTACAATGGAGAAGAATTAGTAAAAGAATTGGATTCAGAAAAAGTAATTACCTACTCAGGACAAAACACAAGTCTCGAGAACAATAATAATACCATTACTTTTTCGGCGAGTTACCGCTTTAAGTTCAAGCCTTCCTATCGCATTGCTAAAGTTTTAAAGAACTCACCCGCTGCACAAGTAGGAATTTACCCAAATGATATCTTATTGAAGATTAATGGAAGTTCAGTTCATGAATTGTCTATTGGAGAACTGATTCATAAGTTGCAATCAAAAGATGGAAAAAAAATCAAACTGACCATCCGTAGAGGTGGAGAAACCCTTAAGTTTCAATTTAAACTGAAGAAAAGAGTTTAATTGTTGGACAACATACTTTTCTCTTTTTCAAAAGAAATTTCGGAAGATACATACCCTTTCACTCGAATTACTTTACGAGTTTGCTTTGCATTCGAGAAAATAATGATCTGTTTGTTAAACCTTCCTGGCTTATTCGTGTCATAAGAAACTTTTATTTTTCCTTTTGCACCGGGCATAATTGGTGCCTCTGGTTTTTCGGGAATCGTACACCCACATGTAGATTGTACTCTTTTAATAACTAAAGGTACAGTGCCTATATTTGTAAATGTAAAAACACGTGCGCCATCTGATTTTTTCGCGATTTTACCATAGTCAATTGTTTCTTTCTCAAATTGAAATTCTTGCGCAAGGTTTGAAAATGAAACAAGAAGGAAGGCAAAAAACAGCAAAAAGCTTTTCATAGTATCGATTTTAGTAGTAAAACTATAATAAAAATTTTGTTTTAAAAAATCAATGACTAATTTTCTCCTGAAAGTAGATAATTGTATTTTTGCGACCTATATTTTAAAAATTAGCCCAAAGTATGACAATTCCATCTAAATATGATGCCAGCCAGGTAGAAGACAAGTGGTACGAGTACTGGATGCAGCATGATTATTTTCATTCTACACCAGACGAAAGAGAACCTTATACGATTGTCATTCCGCCACCAAATGTTACGGGAGTGTTGCACATGGGACACATGTTGAATAACACCATTCAAGATGTATTGATTCGACGCGCACGTTTATTGGGGAAAAATGCGTGTTGGGTGCCAGGAACAGACCATGCATCAATTGCAACCGAAGCAAAGGTTGTTGCAAGATTAAAAGAACAAGGAATTGATAAAAGCGATTTAACCCGTGAAGAGTTCATTGCCCATGCTTTTGAGTGGAAACACCAATATGGGGGAATTATATTAGAGCAATTAAAAAAATTAGGGGCTTCCTGTGATTGGGAACGTACCGCATTTACCATGGATCCAGAAATGTCTGAATCTGTAATTAAAGTGTTCGTTGACCTTTACAACAAAGGACTCATTTATCGTGGGTACCGAATGGTCAATTGGGATCCAGAAGCAAAAACTACCCTGTCAGATGAAGAAGTAATTCATGAAGAAAGACAAGGGAACTTATACTATTTAACCTACAACATTGAAGGTTCTGAAGATACCTTAACCATCGCAACCACACGTCCGGAAACTATTTTTGGAGATACCGCTATTTGTATCAATCCAGACGATGCACGTTTTACGCATTTAAAAGGAAAGAAAGCCATTGTACCCTTAAGTGGGCGTGTCATCCCTATTATAGAAGATGCTTATGTAGATATCGAATTTGGAACAGGTTGCCTAAAAGTAACGCCTGCACACGATGAAAATGACAAAGCTTTAGGAGAGAAACACAAATTAGAAGTCATTGATATTTTTAATGATGATGCCTCTTTGAATTCTTTTGGACTGCATTATCAAGGGAAAGATCGTTTTGTAGTTCGAGAAGAAATTGCAAAAGAATTAACTGAAAAAGGAATTTTGGTGAAAACTGAAATTCATACCAATAAAGTAGGAACCTCTGAAAGAACCAAAGCGGTTATAGAACCCCGCTTATCAGATCAGTGGTTTTTGAAGATGGAAGACTTGGTGAAACCAGCTATAAAGGCAGTTTTAGGAGAAGATTCAGAAATCAATTTATATCCAAAGAAATTCGAAAACACCTACCGTCACTGGATGGAGAACATTCGCGATTGGAACATTTCACGTCAATTGTGGTGGGGACAACAAATTCCTGCTTTTTTCTATGGAGATGGAAAAGAAGATTTTGTTGTTGCAGAAACCAGAGATGCCGCTTTATTGTTGGCAATAGAGAAAACACAAAACCCTGCATTGTTGGCTTCCGACTTAAGACAAGACGAAGACGCCTTAGATACTTGGTTCTCTTCTTGGTTATGGCCGATGTCTGTTTTTGATGGAATCCGAAACCCAGAAAACGAAGAAATTAAATACTATTATCCAACCAACGATTTGGTAACCGGACCGGACATTTTATTTTTCTGGGTGGCAAGAATGGTGATTGCTGGATATGAATATAAAGATGAAAAACCCTTTCAGAATGTTTATTTAACAGGATTGGTGCGCGACAAACAACGACGTAAAATGTCGAAATCTTTAGGGAATTCGCCAGATGCGTTAAAATTGATTGAACAATACGGTGCCGATGGTGTTCGTGTAGGTTTGCTTCTTAGTTCTGCTGCCGGAAACGACCTCATGTTTGATGAAGACCTATGTCAGCAAGGAAAACAATTTGCCAATAAAATTTGGAATGCCTTCCGATTGATTAAGGGGTGGGAGATAGACGCTAGCATTCCACAACCAGCAACAGCTATTACAGGATTGGCTTGGTACGAAGCAAAATTTCAGAAAGCACTTGCAGAAATAGAAGATCATTTCTCTAAATACCGTTTGTCAGATGCTTTAATGGCGATTTATAAACTCATTACCGATGATTTTTCTTCTTGGTTGTTAGAGATTGTGAAGCCTGCATATCAGCAGCCAATTGACGCAAAAACATTTGCTTCAATTATTGAGATTTTAGAAAAAAATTTGAAAGTATTGCATCCATTCATGCCGTTCTTATCGGAAGAAATTTGGCAATACATTGCTGAAAGAACACCAGAAGAAGCCTTGATTATCGCAAAGTATCCAACAGTCAAAGATTTTGACGCAAAAATTATTACTGATTTTGATGTTGCAACCCAAGTGGTTTCAGGAATTAGAACCATCCGTAAAGACAAAAACATTCCGTTTCGAGATGCCATCGAATTATTTGTGGTTGAAAACGAACTGAATGCAAAAGCGTTTGATGCAATCATTCAGAAATTAACAAACACGTCAAGCATCCATACCGTTTCAGAAAAAGTAGACGGAGCCTCTTTTAGAGTGAAATCAAATGAGTATTTTATTCCGATTTCGATGGACAACATCAATGTAGAAGAGGAGCAAGAAAAGCTGCAAAAAGAATTAAAAAGAGCCGAAGGTTTCCTTTTTGGAATTCAGAAAAAGCTATCGAATGAACGTTTTGTGAACAATGCACCAGAAGCGGTGTTGGAAGTAGAACGTAAAAAAGAAGCCGATACCTTGGCAAAAATTGCAACCGTTCAGAAGAGTTTACATTCATTAAAATAAATATTAAAACCAAAAACAAACCCCCAATTCCTAAAATGACGAAATTAATTTTACCCTTTGCAATTGTTTTGCTAGCACTTTCTTCATGTGTTTCAAAAAAAAACTATGTTTCTTTAGAACAGAAATATAATGATACCCGAAGCACGCTTCAAAAAACAACCCTTGAAAAAGAAGGTTTGGAAGCAAAATTTGCAAAAATAGAAGGCCGTGTTGCTAGTTATTACCAAAAAATTAATGCGTTAAAAGGGTACAATGTTACGTTGCAAAATGAAAACGATGTGAAGTTAGATGTTGTTGGAAATACAGCTGTAATTTCTACAAAAACAAGAGCTTTGTTGAATGCAACTTTAGCAAAAGTGGATCCTTCCATTTTAGCAGGTGCAAAAACTTTTAAAGATTCTTTGAATATTGCTGTGGCCTACAATTTAAAAAAATCGATTGCTGCTTCAGATTTAAAAGGATCCAATGATATCGATATCAATATCAACCAAACGGTGGTGATGATTTCAATTTCAGACAAGTTATTGTTCAACACAGCAAGTTTTAAAATTAAAAGAGGGGCGCATGCTTTATTGAAAAAATTGGCAGGTGTTATCAATTCAGAACCAAGCATGGAAGTGATGATTGAAGGACACACCGATTCGAGAACCATAAGCAACGACGTTGTGCAAGACAACTGGGATTTAAGTGTAAAAAGAGCGACGTCTATTGTACGTCTTTTAGAAAGTAAGTACAAAGTAGACGGAAGCAGATTGATTGCTGCTGGTAGAGGTGCTACGGTTCCTTTGGTGGAAAATAACTCCTACAAAAACAGAGCAAGAAACAGAAGAACACGTATTGTAATTCTTCCCAACTTAGACAAGTTCTTTGCCTTGCTATCTGACAATGTTACCGGAGTAAAACTATAGGTTTTAGTGCTTTTTAAAACCCAATTTTAATACCTATTTAAAACCGAGCCTTGGCTTGGTTTTTTTTTGTTTTCACAATCTATTTGTAAAAGTAAATTAATTTACTTTTGGTTATTTGAGGTTTATTTTATAGATTGTTGGGTCAAGTGTTATAACTGTAATTTTAGTTATACGGTTGTTAAAATAGAATATTAAAACGAGAATCTCGAGATATTTTTTTACTTTACACATTCATTTATTTACTATTTTAGCTTCGCGATAAAAGGGGATGTAGCTCAGTTGGCTAGAG
>TARA_B110000879_G_scaffold207977_1_pt1 | contig 13433 bp, 8 predicted proteins | sample TARA_B110000879 | Tara Oceans TARA_B110000879 (sample SAMEA4398094) | marine metagenome | biome: Polar Biome; feature: [SRF] surface water layer (ENVO:00010504); material: water (ENVO:00002006), including particulate matter (ENVO:01000060) such as... | depth 5 m
TTTAGGCTGCTTTATCGGGATCACAGGTTTAGGCTGCTTTATCGGGATGACAGGTTTAGGCTGCCTTGTCGGGATCACAGGTTTAACCACTACCCCCGACCATCAATCGATGCCTGCACCAAATCAAGCAGCTCGCGCAGGGCCACAGAAATCATCGCAAAATCCGGCGTCGGTCCATGGCGCAAGTCTTTGATCATAAACTTCCAGCGCTCAATCAACGGAGCCTGCTGCTCCTGCCAACTTTCTATTAAGGCATCCAAATCATCACCCTGTCTATCATCACCCTGTCTATCATCACACAAGCTATCACGCACAAGACTAGCGGTAAGGCGACGACGCTGCCCCTCCAAGTCATCAACATAGGACTCCCGGGCCAAATCCTGCCAGCGATTCTCAGGATGCAAGGCAACGATCTGCGCCATAAACCAGTCAAGTGAGAGCAGCTCGCCAAGCTTAAAGTAGAGCTTAGCCACCTGCTGCACCGGCTTATCCAACTGTAACGCCGTATCCACCACACCCAGACTAATAAACATACTGTCAGACGCCGCCAGTCGCGACGCCAGCTGATCGGCCACACCCAGCTCAGTAATATTGTCCTTCTCAGCACTCCACAAGTTGATCCATTCAATCTCGTGCAGTTCCGGAAGCTGCTGCAATACCGACGCGATAGGCCCAGTAAACTGTTGGATAATCTCCGAACAATTTAAATTATGACGTCGATTGCGCAGCAGCCATCGGGTTGCACGACGGGTCAGACGAATCAGCATATGCAACAGATCCAACTGCACCGCTGCCGGTAAATCGCTCTCTTCAATATCCTGCCACAGCTGATGCAAACCAAGAATACTCATAGCAATGCTATAAGCCCGAATCACATCCCCTGCCGAAGCACCGGTGGATTCCATCTGCCGAAAGAAGAAACTAAAGCCCACCCGATCGACCATATCATTAGCCAACTGAGTGGCAACAATTTCCTGTCGCAGCTGATGGTTCGCCACCTCGTTGGGATAGCGCTCAACCAGCGCCGGTGGGAAAGCCCGATCCACTGATGCAGCCAAAAAAGGCTCAGATAATAGATCCGCAGCCACCAATGCTTCTTTAAGCATCACCTTCGAGTAACAGACCAACACCGCCAGTTCCGGTCGAGTCCAACTCGGTTTGTGACGGTTAATGCGCTCACTGAGCTGATCATCCGTGGGTAAAAACTCCAACTCGCGATCGAGCTTGCCGCTGCTCTCGAGCCAGGTCATAAAGCGCTGATATTCAGCATGCTGTTGATCGCTGCGATGCTGGGCCAAACTAATCGCCTGGGTCTGACGAACATTATTGTGCAACACCAATTCAGAGACACTGTCGGTCATGGACTCAAGAAACTGATTGCGCTCATCAATCTCCAATTGCCCCGTCAGCACCAACTGATTGAGCAAAATTTTGATATTAACCTCGTGGTCTGAACAGTCGACACCGGCCGCATTATCAATAAAATCGGTATTACAAAGCCCGCCTTTCAGACAGAACTCAATGCGACCACGCTGGGTCATACCCAGATTGCCGCCCTCACCAAAGACCTTACAGCGCAGCTCACGACCATCGACCCGCAGCACATCATTAGCGCGATCACCGACTTCCGCATTGTTCTCAGAAGAGGCCTTGACATAGGTACCAATACCGCCGTTCCAGATCAAATCCACTGGCGACTTTAGAATCGCATTGATCAATTCGGTTGGCGTCAACTCATCAGAGTCAATGGCAAAGCGCTGTTTGATCTGCGGGGTAAGCGTCAATGACTTCGAGGAGCGAGAATAAATGGCACTGCCCTCAGACATCAACGAACGATCAAAATCGTCCCAGGTACTGCGCGGCGTATCAAACAACCGCTGACGCTCGACAAAAGTGCTGGCCGCATCGGGGTTCGGATCGACAAAAATATGCAGATGATTAAACGCCGACACCAGCCGAATATGCTCGGATAGCAGCATGCCATTGCCAAACACATCGCCGCCCATATCGCCGACGCCCACCACCGTAAAGTCCTGCTGCTGTATGTCGACGCCAATCTCGCGGAAGTGCCGCTGCACCGCCACCCAGGCACCGCGAGCGGTAATACCCATAGCCTTGTGGTCATAACCATTGCCGCCACCGGAAGCAAAGGCATCGCCGAGCCAGAAGTTATTCCCATAGGAGATTTCATTGGCGATATCCGAAAAGGTCGCCGTGCCCTTATCCGCGGCCACCACCAAATAGGGGTCGTCACCATCGCGGCGCACCACATCCTCTGGAGGCACAATTTCGCCATCGATTATATTGTCAGTAATGTCCAGAAGAGCCTGTATATAGAGCATATAGCTCGCGATACCCTCTTGCAGCCAGGCATCGCGACCGGCAGCCATTGACGCCTGTTTGGCGACAAATCCGCCCTTGGCACCGGTGGGCACAATTACCGCATTTTTAACCTGCTGAGCTTTCACCAGTCCCAACACTTCAGTGCGGTAATCTTCAAGGCGATCAGACCAGCGCAAGCCGCCCCGAGCAACCTTGCCACCGCGCAGATGCACACCTTCAACTCGCGGCGAGTAGACAAAAATCTCAAACTCAGGCCGTGGTTTCGGTGCCAAGGATATTTTCCCCGACTCGAGCTTTACCGAGATATACGATTTAAAACTGCCGTCTTCAATGGTTTGGAAAAAGTTGGTGCGCAGGGTTGCCTGAATCACTTCCAGGTAACTGCGAATAACATTGTCTTCACTGATATTGTCGACCTGATCCAGGGCCGCAAGAATTTTTGCCACCAGTCCCTGAACCCGCTCGCCGCGGGTTTCACCTGCATAGCGGGGATCAAAATAGCTTTTAAACAGCGCCACCAGATTGCGCGTAATATCCAGATAACGGGACAGGGTATCGGCAATAAATACCTGGCTGTAGGAAATGCCTAGCTGCTTTAGATAGCGGGCGTAGAGTCGCAACATGGCCACTGCACGCCAATCGAGGCGCGCGCCAATCACTAGGCGATTAAAGCTATCATTTTCAGCGTCGCCTTTCCAAACCGTTCTCAGAGCCTCTTTAAAACTGCCCTGCACCGCTTCGACATCGACATCCACATCGAGAGAAAAGGACAGCTGAAATTCTTGCAGCCAGATATCTCCATCGGCATCAGGGCGAATCAGATAGGGGTGCTCCATCACCACCCGGAAACCCAGATTTTCCAGCATCGGAATCATATCCGAGAGTTCTAGGGGCAGATCCCGATGAAACAGCTTGAGCTGTAAATGATTGTTCTCAGCAGCCTGCTGATGTTGTAGGGCAATGGCCAGATCCCCGGTACCTTCCAGAGCATCAAATAGTTCAATATGGCCCAGGGCCTGAAGCGGCGTGTAGAGTTCTCGATAAGCGCCGGGAAAAGCGCGCTGAAAACGCCGCGCCAATGCCGCACCCTGACTGTCCCCAGCCTGCTCAATCGCCAGGGCAGCGAACTCATCGCACCAGTCCCGAGTCACCTGACGGACTATATCTTCCAGATCAGTACTCTGGACAGTTAGGTACTGTTTATTGCGCACCTGATAGACCAGATAGATTCGCACCAGCACCGACTCGGGCAAAAACTGCGTGGTAAATTCACTCTCCAGCGCATCCAAACGGTCGCCAATGGTATGTTGAATTTTCATTCGCGCCTGGGTGCTAAAGGACTCCCGAGGCAAATAGACAATGCAGCTAACAAATTTATCAAAAGGATCCGGGTGGATAAACGCCTTGATAACCCGGCGCTCATAGATCTGCCAGATGCTAATGGCGGTCTCTGCCAACCTCTCGCGGCTGACATAGAACAGCTCATCCCGAGGGTGAAAATCGAGAATCGTCATCAACGCCTTGCCGTCATGACTGGTGGCTTTAAAGCCCGAATTCTCCATCACCCAGTTGACCTTATTGCGCAGCAAAGGGATCCGCCGTGGGCTGTAAGAGTAAAACTGTGAGGTGTAGAGACCCATAAAGCGCACTTCACCACAGGGCTGACCGGCACTGTTAAAGCGCTTGACCACCACATAGTCTGAGTAGACATCCCGGTGCACCCTTGAGCGCTGTGAGGATTTGGTAATGGCCAGCAGCTCATCGCTTTCATAGAGTGCGCGGACACCGGGACTCAGCTCTTCAACCCAGCCTTCGCGGCGGTCACCGCTGTATTTTTTCAATAGACCACAGCGACTATCGGCGGCCTCACTGAGATAAAATTTATCATCATCGACTTTTAGATCGAATTCCACGCAGCCAGTAAAAGTAAAGTAGCCACTGTGGATCCAGCGTAAAAACTCCAGAGACTCCTTAAGCTTCTCAACCTCTGGCGCATTGCTCTTTAACTCCTCTATAAGCGTTTCAACGCGCTGGCGCATGGGGTCAAACTCACCCACCACCACTTCAACATCGTCCAGCACATCTAAAAGTTCACGACGCAAATCCGCCAGTTCTGACGCCACATGCAGATCCACCTCAATGGTGATCAAGGCTTCGCGCTCAGCGCCTTCGACAAAATCAGTGTAAATACAGTCGATTACGCCGCCAGCATTGCGCAGCACCCATACTGGATTACTCTGTAGGGTAAAGATATTTAGGCCACGTCGATTGAGCACGATACGCAGCGAGTCAACCAGAAATGGCATATCCCGCTGGTTGATATAGATCGTTGTATGGGCGCTAGACCAGCCATCCTGCTCTGGCTCCGGGTTAAATACCCGCACTCGAGCGCGACTTTCGTCTGCTGCCATAGGGATTGCCTCGCCACTAAAGCGACGCAGCCCCCAGAGATTCCAAAACATCTCTTCAGAGGGTCGAGCTAAATAATCGGCATCCGGATAGAAATGCATGGCATTGGTAATAAAATTATCAAACTGCTCAGCTTGAGATTTATTCAGCTGTCGGCCGGCGATCTTGGTTAGGGAGACAATCAGATCTGCGCGTTGGCGATTATTTTGGGCATCCATGGTCGAGTTTCTAAACCTTTTCTAGTTTTGTCAGTCTACAATCTTTTCCAACTGCTCTATCAATCCTGGAATAGTAAGATTTATTCACTATTGGATGGACATAACACATCTAGCAGATATAAAAAAGGTCATTTTTGTGTTGCAATAATAGACACTAGAATCAATCATCGCGCACTTATTCACAACTATCATTAGGGGTTAGTTTTGCACCAGAAAATTCATCTACTCAAAGATTGGCTGAACACACAGATCGTCGGCCAAGAACAGCTTGTTGAACGTTTGATTATCGCCCTGTTGGCAGATGGACACTTATTGGTTGAAGGCGCTCCCGGCCTGGCTAAGACCAAGGCGATCAAGACGCTCTCCGAGGGTATTGAGGGGGATTTTCAACGTGTACAGTTCACCCCAGATCTGCTGCCGGCGGATATTACCGGCAGTGACATCTATCGCCCTGAACAGGGCAGCTTTGAATTTCAAGCAGGCCCGCTGTTTCACAACTTGGTCTTAGCCGATGAAATTAACCGCGCCCCAGCCAAGGTGCAGTCGGCATTACTCGAGGCCATGGCCGAGCGTCAGGTCTCAGTGGGTGGCACCACCTACCCTTTACCTGAAATGTTTATGGTCATGGCAACCCAGAATCCCATCGAACAAGAAGGTACCTACCCGCTTCCAGAAGCACAGATGGACCGCTTTTTAATGCATATTATGGTGGACTACCCGGCGCCCAAAACCGAGCGACTGATTCTCGAACTGTCCCGCAGAGAAGCCCTGAAAGAAGCGCCACAGACCGTTGAGCTGCTGACCCAAGAGACATTGTTTGCCGCACGTAAGGAAGCCCTTGCAGTGCATATGGCGGAACCGGTTGAGGAGTACCTGGTACAACTTATCCTCGCTACCCGTGACGTAAAACTCTACGGCGGCGATCTTGCCAAATGGCTCGATTATGGCGCCAGCCCCCGAGCCACCATCGCACTGGATCGCTGTAGCCGCGCATTGGCCTGGCTTCAGGGCCGTGACTTTGTCACCCCTGATGATATTCGCGCCGTGGCCCACGATGTTTTGCGTCACCGTTTGATCCTCAGCTTTGAAGCCGAGGCCAGTGGCGTAACCGCCAACCAAGTGATAGATACACTACTGGAATCTGTTGCCTCAGCCTAATGAATCAACTCCCAGAACAGGACAATCATCCCGCCATCGCCAGCCTCAGTGAGATGGTGCGCCTGCGTTACGCCGCCCGAGAACTCACCGGCTTTCCCCGAGTTCAGGCGCGGCAGATGATGGCCGGCGGCCACCGTTCAAGCTTTCGCGGTCGCGGTATGGACTTCGATGAGGTGCGTATCTATCAGCCCGGCGACGATGTGCGCACCATCGACTGGCGGGTGACCGCCAAGACCCAAGTTCCCCACACCAAAATCTTTCGCGAAGAGCGGGAGCGACCTGTACTGGTGGTCTGCGACCTCCGTGGACCGATGTTTTTTGGTAGTCAGCGCTTAAAATCCGTAGTGGCCTGTGAAATATCTGCGGCTTTAGCCTGGGCTGGGCTCAGCGCCAACGATCGCGTCGGCGGTCTGGTATTTGGCGCGCAACAGCAAGCTGAAGTAAAGTCCAGACGCAGTCACCATGCGGTGCTGCAATATATTCATCAGCTACAGGACTTTAGTCAGCAGCTGCTGCAGCCAGCCCCAGATCAATTCAGTCTGGCCCATATTCTCGAAGAGGCACGGCGCTTTGCCCTGCCCGGCACCACGGTTTTTATTGTCAGCGACTTCCATGATTTTGATGAGGCCTGCGAGCGCCAGCTATTTGAATTGGCCCGTCACAGCAATCTCAATTTCTGCCATGTGTTTGACGCCATTGAAACTGAACTGCCCCCGGCGGCCCTCTATGCGGTGAGTGATGGGGAACAGCAAACACTACTGAATACCGGCGACAACAAACTGCGCAGCGCATTTGAACAGGCCTTTATAGATCGCAGCCAAAAACTTAAGCGGGTAAGCCAACAGCTCTCCGCCGGGCTATTACCTTTTAATAGCGCCGATTTGGTGATGTCGGTGTTGGCTCAGGCCTATGGCAAACGACGCAAAGGGCGACGCAGCTAATGGCCAACACTCCTCCTAGTACGCTCAACCCTCAAGCACAGGCGCCCAACCCCTTGGATCAGCTGCGAGATATTCATCTCCCCGAGCCGATCTCATGGTGGCCACCGGCACCGGGCTGGTGGCTTCTGGCGCTGGCTAGCTGTGCCCTATTAGCCTGGCTACTAAGGTTTCTTTATCGCCGTTATAAAGCTAAGCATTATCGCCGTCAGGCGCTGGGGCAACTGCAAGCGTTGCACGCTGAGACAGACCCACAGACACAGCTTCGGGGGCTATTTGTGCTGTTAAAACAGACCGCCAACTGCGCCTATCCCGGTCGCCAGCCAAGCAGCTTGGCTATCGAACCCTTTGTCGAATTTTTACGTTTTAGCTGTGACAAATCAGTCTTTAGCCAGTCCACTGACGAACTACAAAGCCTGCTTTACGCCAAGCAAACCAGCGAGCAGAGCCAAGACCTTGAAGCCCTATATGAAGATGCCCAGACCTGGATCAAAGGCCATATGCTGGAAGATAAGCTGGAGTTGGGCGACCCATGTTAGAACTGATCTGGCCCTGGGCTCTGGCACTGGCACCGCTGCCGCTTATTTACCGCTGGTTGCGCAAGCCCGCTGAGGTACGCATGCGCGCCCTGCGCGCGCCGCTACTGGCCAATGCCGCAGGCGCCAGCGGCTCTCGAGCCACATCAACTTGGCGCAAGTCACTACTCCTATTAACACTGGGAATTATCTGGCTCTGCACCTTGCTGGCCATTGCCCGACCAGTGTGGATTGGCGAACCGGTATCCCTACCCACCAGTGGTCGGGATATTTTATTGGCGGTAGATATCTCGGGCAGTATGGATCGAGAAGATATGAAACTGTCCGGTCAAACGGTTAATCGACTGATGGCGGTAAAAGCCGTGGTTGGCAAATTTGTTGCCGAGCGTGAAGGAGATCGTCTGGGTCTAATCCTATTTGGCGAGAAGGCCTATCTCCAAACCCCGTTGACCTTTGATCGCAAAACCATGCAGACATTACTCTATGAAGCGCAGCTGGGTTTTGCCGGTAATGGCACCGCCATCGGTGACGCTATTGGGCTCTCGGTTAAACGCCTGCAACAGCGACCGGAGAATCATCGCGTAGTCATACTGCTCACCGATGGCGCCAATAATGCCGGTGAACTGGAACCCTTAAAAGCCGCCGAACTGGCCAGTCGCGCCAAGGTTAAGATCTATACCATTGGTGTCGGCGCCGAAACCCAAGAGGCCTGGGGACTGTTTGGCAAGCGTGTCACCAATCCTTCTGCGGATCTCGACGAGAAGACCTTAACCGCCATTGCCGATGCCACCGGCGGGCAGTATTTTCGCGCCCGAAATCCTGAAGAGTTAGTCGCAATATACGAAGAACTCAACCGCTTGGAGCCCATTGAACAGAGTGCCGAAATGATTCGTCCCATTGCCGCCCTCTATCACTGGCCTCTGGCACTGGCCTTTGTTCTCAGCCTGTTACTTGGCCTCACCAGCGGCACTAGGCAGTACGATGGAAAGTACAGTGGGAAGCCCCATGCTTGAGTTTTTAAATAGCGACTTCAGCCAACTGCACCTGCTACGACCTTTGGCATTGCTGGGTCTAATACCGGCGCTAATAGCCGTGGCTCTGGCTCAGTGGCGCAAACGCAGCGCTGGCAATTGGGAAAAGATTATCAATCCGGCGCTACTACCTTATCTAATGCAGGGACAGACCAGCAAAAAACAGCGCGGTATGCTCTGGGTACTGCTGGCCTGGATGATCGCCTGTCTAGCACTGGCCGGCCCCAGCTGGCAGCAATTGCCCCAGCCAGTGCATAAAAAAGACGCGGCGCTGATTTTGATTATGGATCTGTCGCCTTCCATGCTCGCCGAGGATGTTAAGCCCAGCCGCTTGGAACGGGCACGCTTTAAGTTAATTGATATTCTGAAAAATCGCAGTGAAGGCTTTAGCGCCCTAGTGGTCTACGGCGGTGCAGCCTATACCTTGACGCCGCTCACTGAGGACAGCAATACCATTATTAGCCTGGTGCCAGTGCTGCACCCAGCCCTGCTGCCCGAGTATGGCAGCAATACCGAAGACGCCATAGAGACGGCACTGGAACTGGCGGTTAATGGCGGCTATCAACAGGGTGATCTGCTGCTGATCAGCGATGGGGTATCGCGCTCCGCCTTTAATACCATCCAATCGATGATGTCGAAAGCGGGTAAATTCAGGCTTTCAATATTAGGTGTAGGTACTGAACAGGGTGCGCCGATTCCCACCGGTGCCAGCGGCTTTGCCAAAGACCGTAATGGCGCCATTATTATTCCCAAGTTATCCCCCGCCTCCCTGCAAATGTTGGCGCAAAACAATGGTGGCATTTATGCTGGAATGAGTGCCGATGATTCAGATATCGAAGCCCTGCTGGCCACTACAGAAGAGCTGTTTCCGGATGCCACCAGAGAGCTGGAGCGTTCCTTTGACCTCTGGGACGACCAGGGTTTTTGGCTGGCGTTTTTATTGCTGCCGATCATTCTGCTGAGTTTTCGCAAAGGTAATATTGCCCTGATTCTGTTGGCGCCCGTATTATTTTCCGATCCCGCTTCGGCCCTTGGCTGGCAGGATCTGTGGAAAACCGCGGACCAGCAAGCCAGTGAGGCCATGGCCAGCGGTGACGCGGCGATCGCCCAGACACTGTTTAAAGATCGCCAATGGCGCGGCAGTGCCGCCTATAAAGCCGGCGACTACGAGTCTGCAATCAGTGACTATCTCAATTTCGACAGTGCCGACAGCCACTACAATCGCGGCAATGCCCTGGCCCATTCCGGCGACCTGGATGCCGCTATAGAAGCCTATGATCAGGCACTGGCAATGAATCCTGAAATGGAGGATGCCCAGGCCAATAGAGAGCTGCTTGAGCAACTTAAACAGCAGCAGAAACAACAGGAGCAGCAGGACTCTGAGAATTCAGAAGATTCTGATTCAGAGCAGTCCCAGGATCAGCAATCTCAGGACTCTCAATCTCAGGACTCTCAACCGCAAGATTCGGATTCAGAGCCACAGGACCCACAGGATCAGCAATCTCAGGATCAACAGCAGACTGACTCCCAAGATTCTGAGCAACAGGACCCGGCGGAACAAGGTGAGTCAGAAGAGCAGAAGTCTCAGGAACAGCGCGAGCAAGAACAGCAGGATGGTGAAGCTAGTGCAGAGCCTACTGAAGAGCCTACTGAAGAGCCCTCTACAGAAGAGCCCTCTACAGAACAAAGCGAAGCCGAAAAGCAGGCCCAGCAAGAGTTGGAGCAGTGGCTGCGCCGCGTTCCAGATGATCCCGGCGGCTTATTGCGGGAAAAATTCCGCTATCAATCTCGGCAGCGCGCTCTTGAGCCGCGCCGCCCAGCCCCTCCCAATAACGAACAGCAAGAGCGCTGGTAGTAATGAAAAATATGACAAAGAATCGGCTTAAACGGATTTATTTCATGGCGTTAACAGCCATTTTGGCGCTTGCCTGTAATCACAGCTGGGCAACTCTTACCGCCACCGCCGACCGCACCATTATCCACAGCAATGAAACATTGCAGTTACTAGTGCGTCTAGACTCTCAGGCCTTAATCGGCGAGCCGGACTTCACTGTGATTGAGAGCGACTTTGAAATCCTCTCCACCAGCCGCCAGCAGCAGTACTCCCGAGTCAATGGCCAAACCCAGTCCTACACTGACTGGAATTTGCTTTTGGCCCCCAAGCGCACTGGCCGCCTGTTAGTGCCGTCGATCAAATATAAAAAAGATATCAGTAATGCCATCGAGATTACCGTGCGACAAGCCACCGCCCCTTCCGCAGCTGGGCAGCCGGTGTATACCGAAACTCTAGTCGATAAATCCGAGGTCTATATCCAGGAGCAACTGCTGCTTACTCACCGGCTCTATACCTCGGTGCGACTCAGTGACTTAGGCCTAGACCCTCTAAAGGTTGATGATGCGGTGATGCAAAAGGTCTCCGAGACTCAATTTCAAAAGAATATTGGTGGCAAAAACTATCAGGTAGTTGAAATTATTTATGCCCTCTTCCCCCAGGCCAGTGGCAAACTGCAGATTCCGGCGCTACGCTTTTTTGCTTACGACGCGAGCAATAGTCGCTACGGTGGATTTAGTGCCAGAGGCAATCGCATTGTCCGCAGCACCGATGCCAAAACCATCGACGTTATGCCAAGGCCAGCCCATATTGATATGGATAACTGGATGCCAGCGAGTAACCTCCGTTTAGATCAACAGTGGAGCAGCCCACCGGATCAGTTAAAAGTCGGCGAGCCAGTAACCCGCAATATTCGCATCACCGCCAACGGTTTGACCGCTGCGCAAATTATGCCCCTTTCACTCAGTGAAAGTGACGACTATAAAATCTACCCAGATCAGCCCCAGTTGGATGACAGCGCCAACGCCTCAGGAGTAACCGGCATTCGCCGTGAATCCTTTGCATTAGTGCCCAATCGCCCAGGGGAAATCACTCTGCCAGCAGTCACAGTGCGCTGGTGGGACAGCGGTAAACAGCGGATGCAAACCGCCAAGCTCAACCCAGTGACCCTCCAAGTGGCTGCTGCCGAGGTGAGTCAACTCAATCCCTATAACCGCGCGCCTGCCACAGCCCTGACAAACAGGCTAGCCATAGAGTCCGTCCCAGAGGCGCCAAAGTCCTTCGCTACAGAGCTGCGTTCGTCCCTGCCACTACAGATATCCCTGGTCAGCAATGGACTATTAGTAGCGCTGCTGTTGCTTATCTGGCTGCGTCGATCGACTACTGTAGCGCCAGCCAGAGATTTGACCGGTCTGAATAGCGCCCGACTGGAGTTAAAGCAGCTGCTGACCAATATTGAACGGGCTGCACGAAAATCTGATCTGGCCCCATTGCGCGACAGCCTGCTTGCCTGGGGTCGCTGCATTTTTCCCCAACAGAAGATTAAGACCCTGGCTGAGATCGCATCACTTCTCGACCATGCCCAGCTACAGCAGCAGTTTGATTTACTTGATCAGACGCTATATAACAACAGCACTGAGCAGCAACCGGATCTGAAACAACTGGTCAATCTAGTGCGCAATGTAATCGTGCCGGAAACTGCGAGTTCTCAAGCCACCGAGGCAGAGCTCAAGCCGCTCTACCCTAGTAGCTAATAATTCTGCAACTAAAAGCCCAGCCACTGCTATGGCTTTAACCTCAAGATTGGGTAGAATCAGCCATCGTTTGATAGAAAATGGAGCTAAGCAAATGCGCAGAGTTATTTTTAATGAGAAAGGCGGCGTTGGAAAATCCAGTATCACCTGCAACCTGGCAGCCATTAGCGCCTCAAGGGGCAAACGCACCCTAGTGGTGGATCTGGACTCCCAGTGCAACTCCACCCATTACCTGCTCGGCGAAAGTCCGGAAGACAACACCGTAGCCGACTACTTTGATGGCACCTTAGAATTCTCTTCAAAGCTCAATGAACCGCTCGACTACGTCCATGAAACCCCCTACGAAAATCTCTCGGTATTGCCCTCCAGCGTCAATCTACTGGCTCTAGAGCACAAACTTGAGTCACGGCAGAAGATCTACAAGCTGCGGGATCTGCTCAATAAACTCGACAGTGACTTTGATGAGATCTATATAGACACCGCCCCGGCGCTAAATTTTTATACTCGCTCAGCATTGATTGCTGGCGATACAGTTTTGATTCCCTTTGACTGCGATGCATTTTCCCGTAAGGCGCTGTATTCGATTCTCGATGTGATCTATGAGATTCGTGAAGATCACAATGAAGGCCTCAGTGTTGGCGGCATTGTGGTGAATCAGTTCCAGCCTACGGCATCGCTGCCAACTCGGTTGATTACCGAGATGAAAAAAGAGAAGTTGCCGGTGATACCCACCTACCTCAATCAGTCGGTAAAAATGAAAGAGTCTCACAATGAGTGTGTACCGCTGATTTATTACGCGCCATCGCACAAACTGACTGGTCAGTATATTGCGCTGTTTGATCATTTGGCTAAAAAGCGCCGAAAGAAATGACTGCGCATCGCGCAGTCATCCTGAGAGAGCGCAGCGAACCGAATGGATCTCCAGCAGTCGGCATGAGATCTTTCGACTACGCTCAGGATGACAGAGGTATAACACTCAAACAGCCGTTCTGAAAGAGCCCCTCCCTACATTGGCATCCTGAGAGAGCTCCCTAGATTGTCATCCTGAGAGAGCGCAGCGAACCGAATGGATCTCATGCAGGATTGCAGCGTAAAACACTCAGGGCAGTAAACCGAGGAGATCCCTCCACTGCGGTCGGGATGACAAGGAAAGCTTAACCGGGATGACAAGTAAGGCTTAGCCGGGAGGTCAGTAGTGAAACCACAAACCACAAA
>TARA_B110000879_G_scaffold138267_1_pt1 | contig 13383 bp, 8 predicted proteins | sample TARA_B110000879 | Tara Oceans TARA_B110000879 (sample SAMEA4398094) | marine metagenome | biome: Polar Biome; feature: [SRF] surface water layer (ENVO:00010504); material: water (ENVO:00002006), including particulate matter (ENVO:01000060) such as... | depth 5 m
CACTCCGCCTAGACAGTGCAGAAGGAGCATTTGCAATCCGTGACAGCGGCAACCCGATCATCGTGAAAGGTGATCCAGACAATTCCTATCTCATAGAGCTTATGGAATCTAAAGACCCTGATCAAGTGATGCCTCTGCATCCCTCAAGAAGCCCCCACGGCAGGGTCATGGATCCTGCTGATATTGCACTGGTGCGCCGCTGGGTCAAAGAAGGCGCCAACTACGAAAAGCACTGGGCCTACATTGCTCCGAAAAAATCCGAGCTCCCCAAAGTTAAAAATAAAGACTGGATCAGAAATCCCATCGATCACTTTGTCCTCAGTAAGCTTGAGAAAAACAACCTCACACCAAATCCTGAGGAAGACAAAGCGCGTCTCCTACGCCGTCTCTCTCTGGACCTCACAGGCCTGGCACCAACACCAAAAGAAGTCACTGATTTCCTAGCAGACACACGTGATTTCGACGAAGTCTATTCCGAAAAGGTGGATCAGTTACTCAAAACAGATTCATATGCAGAACACTTCGCTCGCCACTGGCTGGATGTAGCACGCTACGCAGACACTCACGGTATCCATATTGATAACTACCGCTCCATCTGGCCCTACCGCGACTGGGTCATCAATGCCTTCCGCGACAACATGAAGTTTGACCAATTCACTCTGGAACAAATCGCTGGTGATATGCTGCCAAATGCAACTCTTGAACAAAAAATAGCCACTGGCTTCCACCGTTGCCTGCCTACCACCGGAGAAGGTGGAGCCATCGCCGAAGAATACGATGCCATCTATGCACAGGACCGAGTCGACACCACATCCGCCGCATGGCTGGGACTCACTGCTGGCTGTGCCGCCTGTCACGACCATAAATTTGACGCTATCTCCACCAAAGAAAACTACCAGCTCACTGCATTTTTCAGAAACACCACCATGAGCGCGCTAGACAGGAACAATGCTCTTCACCCACCGAACATACTCGTGCCACTTAAAAATGATCGTAAGCTATTAGCTGAGGCCAAAAAAATAACTACCAGCGTAGAAGAGCAGCAGAAACAAATTCAAATCAAACTTGAGCCAGCGTTCCAAACCTGGGTTAAACAATCAAAGAATACACCCACTAGCTCAGCACCAGCAGCTGAGGGAGTCTTAATAAACTTACCACTAAACGATAAAAAGAACGGTATTAACCATCCCACTTACAAAAGCAAACTACCGCTCAAATGGAAAAATTCCGAACTTGGTGACGCGGTATTGTTCACTGATTCTAATGAAATTAACCTCGGGAAATCTGGAGACTTTGAATATAATAAACCATTCAGCTTTGGAGCTTGGATCTATGCTCCCGATAAAGCGTCTGGAAGTATTGTTTCTAAAATGAGTTCCAAAGACAATCAGCGTGGTTATGACCTCTCAGTTGAGAAAGGTAAGCTTGTCTTCAGGATGGTTCACAAACTTCCAAAAAACCTCGTGAAAGTGTCTACTAGGGAATCATTCAAGGCGAACAGATGGATGCACATTATGGTTACCTACAATGGAGCAAGTAGACCGAGTGGAGTAAACATCTATATCGATGGCAAATCACAGCAGAAGACAAATAAACGATTTAAGCTCCAAGATACGATTAAAAATGATGCCCCACTAATTCTCGGTAATAGCAACTTAGGCGAATCCTTCAACAATGGTCAGCTTCAGCATTTCCAGCTCTACAAAAGAGCCCTCAATGAAGTTGAAATCAACAACATCGCTGCTGAAGCCAAGTTGCGCCTGGGTAAGTTAAATAAAGACCAGCTAAATGAGGCGAAGCAATACTACTTTACCAATATCAGTGATGCAACTTCTGATATTAACTCTAAATTAAGCGCTTCAAAAAAAGACATTAACGACATCGAAGCCAGAGGCACACGCACTCTCATTATGGACGTGAAACCAAACCAAAAGCCGACGGCTCATGTGCTCATCCGTGGTGATTACGCCATCAAGGATAAAGAAGTGCTTGCACCCAATGTGCCAGCATCGCTCCCTCCGATGACTGAAGACATGCCAAAAAACCGCTTAGGTCTTGCCATGTGGCTCACTGATAAAAGCAATCCACTTCCAGCACGCGTCACTGCTAACCGCTATTGGTACTACCTCTTTGGCACTGGTATCGTCGAGACTAACAAAGACTTCGGCATCATGGGAGCTAGACCAACACACCCCAAACTGTTAGACTATCTCGCAGCAGACTTCATGGAACACGACTGGGATTTCCATCGACTTCTTAAGCAAATAGTTACCTCTTCAACCTACCGCCAAAGCTCGGTTCTAACCGCAGAGAAAAAGTTCCAAGACCCACTCAACAAGCTCCTCTCACGCGGACCCCGCTACCGCATGGATGCGGAACAACTGCGCGACCTCGCACTCAGCTCATCTCAACTTCTCCATACAGAGATCGGTGGCCCATCAGTCAAACCATACCAGCCTACTAACATCTGGCAAGCCGTAGCGATGCCGCAATCCAACACCAAAACATACAAGCCTGACAGCGGGAACAAACTCTACCGCCGCTCACTCTATACATTCTGGAAGCGCACCGCCATGCACCCCACTATGGAAATCCTCAATGCCCCCAACAGAGAGGAATCCTGTGTCCAGCGCGAGCTTACTAATACTCCGCTTCAGGCCTTCGTTATCATGAATGATCCCCAGTTTGTAGAAGCCTCGCGCCAGCTTGCGGCATCCGCTCTTCAGAACGCATCATCCACCGAGGAAAGAATCAACTTCATCGCTCTCACTCTGCTCTCCAGAGAAATGGAAGCTGATGAAATAGACATCATCAAAACGACTCTGAGCAAGATGGAACAAAAATTTAAAGCTACCCCAGCATCTGCAGGAAAGCTCATCTCCGTGGGCGAGACAAAAGCACCAGAAGAACTAGATCCTCGCGATTTGGCATCCTGGACAGTTATCGCAAACCAAATCCTTAACATGGACGAAACCCTCAACAAGTAATCATCTAAATCATGAATATCACTGACATCCTCAAATCTGTAGATCTTAACGACAACTCAGTCAGTCGCCGACAGTTCTTTCGTCATAATGCCATGGGTCTGGGCGCAGCAGCGCTGGCATCACTCGGCCAAAATTCTGCATTGGGTGCCGGCCTGACCACGCCCGGAGTCCCGCATTTCACACCAAAGGCAAAGCGCGTTATCTACATTTCCCTTATCGGAGCGCCCTCACAGTTTGAAACCTTCGACTACAAGCCTGACCTCAAAAAAGAGTTTAATAAAGACATGAAAGGGTTTCTAGAAGAGTCCGGTCAGCGCCTCACCGGCATGACCTCAGGACAAGCTAGCTTCCCTGTAGCACCTCCATTCGTGAGCTTTAAGCAGCACGGAGAAAGCGGCACCTGGGTATCGGACATCCTCCCCTACACTGCAAAAATGGCTGATGATATCTGCGTTATCAAAACCATGCACACTGACGCCATCAACCACGAACCAGCAAACCAACTCATCTACACTGGCTCCATGCAGAATGGCAAAGCCTCGATGGGATCTTGGCTCTCCTACGGACTAGGATCGCTCAATGAGGATCTACCTACCTTCTGCGTGCTCCACGCTCAGCACTCCAGCCCCTTCTCAAATGTTCAGGCAATATCCTCACGCTTATGGAACTCTAGTTACCTCCCAGGCAAGCACTCAGGAGTCAATCTCCGCTCATCAGGTGACCCCGTGCTCTATCTGAAAGACTCCCCCGGGATCGACCGTGAAATGCGCCGCTCGATGCTCGATGGACTTTCCAGCCTCAACCAAAAAACCCTTGAAAGTATCGGCGACCCAGAAATTCAGACTCGGATTCAGCAATACGAAATGGCCTATAGAATGCAAATGTCAGTCCCTGAACTCACCGACATGAGCAAAGAGACCGATGCCACCTATGATCTCTACGGCCCTGAGTCCAAGAAACCTGGAACATTTGCATCCTGCGCTCTCCAAGCGCGGCGACTAGCCGAGCGAGGGGTCCGCTTCACCCAGATCTTCCATCGGGGCTGGGATCAACACGGAAACCTACCACGCGATATCAAATCCCAATGTGGCGACATCGACCAAGCCTGTTATGGACTCATCCAAGACCTTAAACAGCGCGGTATGCTAGAAGACACCCTCGTCATCTGCGGCGGTGAATTTGGGAGAACCGCTTACTCACAGGGAAGACTGACAGAAACCAACTACGGCCGAGACCACAATCCGCGTGCCTTCTCACTCTGGCTCGCTGGAGCTGGAGTAAAAGGTGGTGTCGTCCATGGAGAAACTGACAAATACTCCTTCAACATCACCACTCCAGACAAAGCTGTCCACGTCCGCGACCTCCACGCCACCATCCTTGAACGCTGCGGCTTAGATTACCACAAACTAGCCTACTCATACCAAGGCCTAGAACAACGCCTCACTGGAGTAGAAATCCCAAAAGTAGTGAAAGACATACTCAGCTAATGATTGCCAACTAATAGCCTTATAGATACTCTAGAAAAAGTAATTTTCACAGTAACTAGCAATCTATCCTAGAGAACATGCAATCCCCACGCGTAAACACCACAACCAAGCTTAGATACACACTATCGATCTATCTTGCATTGGTCTTTAGTGCCGTGTTTTATATGAGCTACTTTTACGATGGTTCTTCCATTGCTAACTACCTCTGTAAGCAGCAAGAACTATCAAGAGTGAATGATGCTAACATTGAGGCATATTCTGATAAAATGCTTTTTGGTGACCCCATCCAAGACCTTCCAGAAGAGATCAATCTTAACCCAACCAGCAATAACGAAGCCGGATTCCTCAAAACAGAAATGATCCGCAGTGTCGACGATGCGCTCATCTTGATCCTTACACTTAGTGCCTGGATGATGCTCATTCCCAGACTGAACCGCATCCGCTACCTATCCTTTATTTATCTGTTGTTAGGGCTCTATTTAGTAAGCCTTTCTATCTTTAAAGGAATGAACGGAGGAGCGATGTTTTCTGAGTTAGCCACACCTGCACAAGCTACCCGATGGTTACCATGTTTCGCAGTCTGGATCCTGTTATTTTATCGAGCTAAAACGGATATTCAACATCACTCATCAACTTTATCTACCGTAAAATATCTGCTTATTATAGCAGCCTCACTCACCTTTGCCACCCATGGCTACGAGGCTTTCATGGAGCACCCTAAGTTCAAGGATCTACTCTATGGAGCATTTGAAATAATCTCTGTTAGCCCATCGCAAACTGTCGCTATCACCTTATTGAAGTTGATCGGCATCATGGATGTCTTTCTCGCTGTCGCAGTGATCTTCTATCACTCTAGATGGAAATGGCTTCTTCTCTGGATGTCGGCGTGGGGATTTCTCACCGCTATCTCTAGACCAATCGCCTCTGGTGATATAGGGATAGACGATGCCATTTTAAGAATTGGTAATGGCGCTATTCCACTCATCGTGTATTTCATCATTCACTATCACTTTCAATCACAACAAAAATCTTATGACCAAACGTAAACTTACATTCGCCCTAGGCCTAACCACACTTTCCCTCAGTCTACTCAGTAGCCCATTTCTCAGTGCATCTAAACTGAGTGATCAAGATATAGCGAAGGCTGACTACAAAAAGCTCTTGACGCAACTCACCCCATTAGAAGGAACTACCCCAACTCAATGGAGAGTTAGCTGGAGTGGCGACACCTCGACGACAGCTACTGTTTCATGGAGCACCGCTCTAGCAGGTAAGAAACACACTCTACACTATGGCACTAAGCCCTCTGGAACCGACCCCCAAAACTTCACCCATCATTTAGATGCCCAAAAGAACGGTGCCTACTCGATCAATGCAAACGAAGCCAAATCAACCAGCACTGCATTCTACCATCACTGTGTGCTAAAGGATTTAAAACCTAAAACAAAATATTACTTCACCCTTGAGAGTGATGGTAAGTTCAGTCGACCACTCTACTTTATTACCAGTCCTGAATCAGGAGATTTCAAAATGATCGCAGGTGGTGATTCCAGAACGGGACTCGCTGATCGAGCCAGAATGAACCTCAGAATGGCAGCTACGTTCATGGCTCATCCTGATATTTATGCCTTCTGTCATGGTGGAGACTATATCAATAGTGGCGCTAGCTGGAGACAATGGCGACTATGGCTCAGTCATCATGAACTCACCACGCTCGATGACGGTAGAGTACTCCCAGTGATCCATACCAAAGGAAATCATGATAGCGGAATTCTGTTCTTTGAAATTTTCAATCTCGAATCTAACACCACGAAAAGCTCATACTGGCATAACACCCAGCTAACAAAGCACGTGAACATCATCACCCTTGACACCAATTACACTGCCAAGGGACCACAAGAAAAATGGCTCAAAGAGCAGCTAACTTCCCTGCGTCCTGAATCTAGATACCTACTGACTAATTATCACCGCCCACTCTTTCCAGCAGTAAAGTCCATACCCAGCCAAGCGGCTGTTTTCGTCCCTCTATTTGAACAATTCAATGTCGACCTAGCCCTAGAGTCAGACGGCCATTGCATCAAACGAACCGCTCCAATAAGGAATGGCAAAATTGATCCCACCGGAGTCACCTACATCGGAGAAGGCGGCCTAGGAGTCGGACAGCGCCAGCCAAAAAAAGATCTTTGGTATCTTAAAGACGGTTATGTAGGCAGAGGACACCATATCTACTTACTCCATTTCACCCAGTCATCACTTAAGGTCGACACCGTTCTACTAGACGGAAAAATCGAAGACACCTTCGAGCTAAAACCTAGGGAAAAGTAAGCACCAACCTCGGCGTGGAGGACTAAACTCAATCCCAAAAAAAGGGAAAAGAGGGTCAGTCCTGAATGGTACGGACTTAAGCGGGTTTCTTATCATTATTTCACCATCCCCATCAGCGCATAGGTTAGCTTGGCGGCGGTGTAGGATGCGGAGTGGAGATGATCTTGAGGAGCTAGTTCTACTATATCTATGCCGAGTATGTTTCTGCCGTTTGCGGCATTTTCACAGGCTTCGAGGGCTTGCCACCAGTTGAGACCGCCTGGTTCAGGGGTTCCAGTTGCGGGCATGAGGGAGGCGTCTAGGCCATCGACATCGAAGGTGAGGTAAATATTTTTTGGGAAATTTGCAGGGAGTAGAATGGTGGGGATGCCATTCTCGTGGATTTCTCTAGCGTCAAGGTAGTCGATGGTATCTTTGTTTTCAGCCCGGTAGTCGATCTCTTCTTTACAGAGGTTTCTAACTCCGATCTGGAAGATGGGAATACCGAGTTCGTGGGTGCGGCGCATCACACAGGCGTGGCTATGAGGGCTGCCCTCGTAAGTGTCACGGAGGTCAGCGTGGGCGTCTATCTGGACGATGCCGAAATCTTGTCGAATAGAATGAAGCGCTTTGACAGGGGCTAATGTTAGAGAATGTTCACCACCTAATAGCACTGGTATTTTTCCGGATTGAAAAACAGGGAGACAAGCTTGAGTGATGTTTTCTAAGCAGGTTAGGGAGTCACCAGAGCAATCCACAGCGGGTGTGGTGTGAATACCTTGCTCTCCTGGGTAAGATTTCCCATCATAGGCTTCAAGCTGATAGGAAGCTTTTATCATTTCTTCTGGTCCTTGAGCGGTTCCTCCACCGTATGAAACAGTTTGCTCCATGGGAACGGGTATGATGTGGAAGCGTGCGTCTTCTGCTGAGGACTGAGGGTATTCTGATGAGAGAAATGTTTTCATGATTTCTTTAAGAGAGACGATCACGGTATGAATCGTAGCCGAAGTCTTTTACGTGTTGGATTTGGTCTGTTAGGGGGTCGTAGTTGGCGATTGAGGGAAGAGGGACGCCGTTAAAGGTGGTGTTTTTAACCATCGAATAATGTGCCATATCAGTGAATATGAGTCGATCACCAATTTGAAGGTCTTGATCAAAAGAGTAGTCGCCTATGATGTCGCCAGCAAGGCAAGTCAGTCCTCCTAGTGTGATAGTGTGTGCTTTTTCCTGTGCTTCTCCAGCATTGATGATTTCTGGGCGGTAGGGCATTTCTAAGACATCTGGCATGTGAGCGGATGCGGATGTGTCTAAGATGGCGATTTCATGGCCGCCACTATTAAAACGATCTAGCACCGTGCTCACGAGAAACCCTGTATTGAGAGCGATGGCTTCACCGGGCTCTAAGTAAACTATTAGCTTATATTTCTCCCGCATGTGCTGAATGAGTTGGACTAATAGATCAGCGTCGTAGCCGGGTTTTGTGATGTGATGTCCGCCGCCCATATTGAGCCATTTCATTTGGTGTAGGTATTTACCAAATTTCTTTTCAACCTGCTCTAAAGTTTTAGCGAGAGTGTCCGATCCTTGCTCGCACATGCTGTGAAAGTGTAGTCCGTCGATTCCTGTTAGATCGACATATTCTAACATATCGGAAGTGATTCCAAAGCGAGTTCCGATTCGGCAGGGATTGTAAATAGTGGTTTCAACCTCTGAGTATTCAGGGTTGATACGTAGCCCAAAGGAAGCGGTGTGTGAAATTTTTTCATACTGCTGCCACTGACTTAGGCTGTTGAAAGTGATGTGATGCGCTCTGTTTGCAAGCCATTCGATTTCTGACTTTTTGTAGGCGACGCAGTAAACGTGAATTTCACCACCGAATTCTTCAATACCCAGTCTGGCTTCATTGATGGAGCTTGCTGTTGTGCCTTTGAGGTGTTTAGAAATTTGGTCAAATGTGGAGAACGTGGCGAAGCCTTTGAGGGCGAGAATGATGTTTCCACCACTTCGCTGTTGGACGTCTTTGAGAATATTGAGGTTGTTTTCCAGCAATCCACGGTGGAGTAGATGGCAGGGTGTGGGGACTTCTGGGCGGTTACAGATTTCTGTGATGGTGAGATTATCCATGTGATTCCGCCGTGCCTTCAGCACGGTATGGGTTTATGGTGGTGACCTAGGGCTGAAGCCCTAGGCTTTGTTACTTGCTCCCTATAGGAGCATAAGCTGACTACTGACTACTATCTACTCCTTGAAGAAGTTGTTCTAGGAACGGTGCTCCATCTACTACTTGCCAAGGTAAGCCGTATTGATTGAGTGCATCCATGAATGGATCTGGATCATTTTGTTCCATGTTGTTAACACCAGGCTTTTTCCAGTGACCTTCCAGCACCATCTTAGCCCCGATCATCGCTGGGACGCCTGTGGTGTAGCTGATCGCCTGTGAATTAGTTTCCGCATAGGCTTCCTGGTGGTCGCAGATATTGTAGATGTATTTTTGGAGGCGTTTGCCATCTTTGACACCATCTATCACACAGCCGATACAGGTTTTCCCCTTAGTAAGCGGACCGAGTGATGCTGGATCAGGCAGCACGTGTTGGAGGAACTGGAGTGGAGATATTTCTGTTCCCTTGACTTTGATTGGCTTAATCGATGTCATCCCCACATTTTGTAGAACTGTTAGATGATTGATGTAGTTCTGTGAAAAGGTCATCCAGAAACGTAAGCGCTTGATGCCTTTGAGGTTCTTACAGAGAGATTCCATTTCCTCATGATAGAGGAGGTAGATATCTCGGTCTGCTACTTCTGGGTGTGGAAAATTAAAACTTTGGCTCACTTCTAGAGGCTCAGTTTCTATCCAGTCACCATCTTGCCAGTAGCGGCCTTTTGCGGTGATTTCACGGATGTTAATTTCTGGATTAAAGTTGGTTGCAAATGGAAGACCGTGGTCGCCAGCATTGGCATCGATAATATCAACAGTGTGGATTTCATCGAAGAAATGCTTCTGAGCGTATGCGCAGAAAACGTTGGTCACACCTGGGTCAAAGCCTGATCCTAGCAGAGCTGTTAGACCTGCATCTACAAATTTCTGATGGTAAGGCCATTGATATTCATAGGAAAAATTTGGGTCATCCAGGGGCTCGTAGTTTGCTGTGTCTAGGTAATCGACTCCTGCTTCTAGACAAGCTTCCATGAGGGTTAGGTCTTGGTAGGGAAGCGCCACATTGATGAGGATATCTGGTTTGACTCGCTGCATGAGAGCTACTGTGTCCGCCACGCTATCCGCATCTACCTCGGCTGTCTCGATCGGGTAATCGATCTCAGCCGCGATGGCGTCACATTTGGATTTAGTGCGAGACGCAAGGATGATTTTTCCAAATGTTTCAGGTACTTGGGCACATTTATGGGTGACTACGCGGCCTACTCCTCCGGCTCCGATGATGAGTGTTGTTTTCATGTTTTTATATATGAGTCAAATGATCGATTTTTTCTAGTTATTAGGTGATTCGAAATAAGTGTATCCATCAATACTTTCACGGAAGGAATTCATGATTTCTTTACGTTGTGAGGGAGTTATTTTACCGTCCTCTACTGAGCGTTCCGCTAAGTGGCGGAAGCGGTCTATAAGGTTGTTGGTGTCATATTCTACATAGGATAGGACATCAGAAATGGTGTCGCCTGCGAGTTCTCTGAGGTATTGGACTTTACCATTCTTAATTCCTACACTGACCACGTTGGTATCCCCTAAAAGATTGTGCAGGTCTCCCAATGTTTCTTGGTAAGCACCTACTAAGAAGACGCCGATGAGATAGTCTTCATTTTCCTTGAGAGGGTGTAAGGGTATGTATGACTGCTGTTCTCCGTCGATAATAAATTTATCTAGCCTGCCATCACAGTCACAAGTGATGTCAGCTAAGATTGCTTTTACAGTTGGCTCCTCATTGAGCCTGTGAATAGGCATCACGGGGAAAATCTGATCGATGGCCCAGGAGTCAGGGAGTGATTGGAATATACTGAAATTTCCATAATAAACATCAAGAAACGGATTGTCAGCGAGTTCTTCTGGCAATTCTTCTACTGTTTTTGCCATTAGACTGATCTTTGTGATGATGCGGGTGAAGAGGGAATTACAATAAGCGCGTTCTCTTAGTGAAACATTGCCGTAGCGGAATAAGGAGAGGATTTCATTGCGGTAATAGAGAGTGTCATTGTAGCACTCTTGCATGTTTTCAGAAGTAAGGTAATCCTCCACTTCGCTTAACTTGACAATCTGTGCATGAAGCTTTTCTGGAATGGAGTTTGGTGAAGCATCAGCTGACGGGCTGTTCACATCTAGGACGTCAAAAATCAGCACTGAATAGTAGGCTGAGATTGCGCGTCCTGATTCAGAAATAATCGTGGGGTGGGGTAACTTGGCTTCATCGCAAATGGTTTTGGTGACATCTACAATATCGGCAGCGTATTCTTCTATCCCATAGTTTCTACTGTTTTGGCTATTACTACGAGATCCATCGTAGTCGATACCTAAACCTCCTCCGATGTCTAACAGTCCCATCGGAGCTCCTTCGCGGATTAGCTCAGTGTAGATGCGGAGTGCCTCTGTCGCGGCATCACGAATAGCACGGATGTCGGGCACTTGAGAGCCTTGGTGGTAGTGGAGTAGGCGGAGGTAATGCAGTTTCCCCTGTTCTTTGAGAGTATCCACCGCATTGAGGATTTGGTTGGTAGTCAGCCCAAAGACACTATTTTCTCCACTAGACTGCGACCAGTGAGAATTATTACAGGTGGCAAGCTTGGCTCTGATACCGAGCATGGGTTCAATGTCGAGGAAGGCTGAGCGCTCTAGAATAAGGTCTAGTTCACTGGGCGTTTCTATCACCAAAACAGTTTGCAGCCCCATTTTCAAACTCTGCAGAGCAAGATCAACAAATTCCTGATCCTTGTATCCATTACAGATGATAAAAGCCTCAGGATCGTGCATGTAGGCTAGTGCTGCAAGTAGCTCAGGCTTACTGCCTGCTTCCAAACCATAGTGATATTGTTTGCCGAATTCGGTCACTTCTTCTATCACTTGTTGCTGTTGGTTCACCTTGATTGGATAAACTCCTCGGTACTTTCCTCGGTAGTCATTTTCTTTTATCGCGGTGTTAAATGCATCATTGAGACTACCAATACGCTCTGCTAGGAGATCATGGAATCTGAGTAAAAGTGGAGTCGCGAGACCTCGCTCACGAATACCTTCTACGATGGCATGTAGGCTGGCTGATGAATTTTCATCGCCGTCTTTTAAATGCACATGGAGATCGCCGTCGTCTGCTATGCTAAAAAAGTCACTAGACCAAGCATCAACTCCATAGATGTCTTTTGTGTGTGAGAGGTTTTTTAAAGGTGTTGTGATAGAGTCACTCATTGTCGTGGTTGAAATATTGAGAGATAAGATGAACTTAGCTTTCTGAGTTTTGTATGTCCTTTTTAGATACTGTTTTTCTACAGATGGTTAGAAGTGAGGATTAAAGTTTATAGTGTGTAATTTGGCAATAGTCTATCACTTTTTGAGAGGTTTAGAGAAAAGCAATAAGTCCTGAATAGCACGGACTTGAGCGGGTTTCTTGTCATTATTCCTATGTTGGATTTCTTTCAATTGATGTCTTGCTTGGCTTAGTCATCGGAAGCTCTAAGCTAGTCTTTTGCGAGCCTCGCAGTAGGCTTTAGTTTGAGGAGAGGCACAGGCAATCCTAGTCGTTCCCTCCATGCCTAGACCTTGCTTACAGCTTTGTGACAGCTTGCGTTGGATTCTAATAGTTGAGAACACCAAGCCCATAATGTTGTAGTGGAATGGTAGATTCTTTCACGCTCAGATTAATGCCATTCATTGAGCTTCGCGGAGGGAAGGGTATTCTCAAATACCATGGATAATCCTGACATAGCCGTGGAGCCAAATTCTTGAACTTTCTCTTGAAAAAGAGCTTGAGTAGAGCGCTAAGCACTGCCAAAAAGAAGGGTGAAAAAGCCTGTCAAAAATGGTTCTTTTTTGTTCACATATTAAACAACCATAGACAGACTTTTTCTAACAGTATTCTCTAACAGAAAATTAGCGCTAAACACCCTTAAGTCCGTGCCATCCGGGACTGTCCCTAAGTTATTTACGCGACAAAATATTTTGAGTACAGGTGCGCAGAGGTGATGCTTACGGGAGTCACCGAAATGAAAAAATGATGCGGATGATCAAAAGGCACTTCACCCACTTTTCGCCCCACAAAGTGCCTTCTCATCAAATATTCGCCCCTTTTTTTTAACTTTTCACCTTGCCAAACAACTTTTCACTCGTCATGTAATGATTATTCTACTACCTTTTTTCCCAACACCCCCCTCTTTCCCCCGCGCCCCCTCTCCGATCTCTCTAACGACGTCCTCTGAGACGCTCAGCAAAAAGCAAATTCCTAGCAACAACAAATCGTGATATTCAAACACCATAGCTCGGAGACAAAGAGCCCAAAGGCTCGGCTACGGCTTTCGTCCTTGCGGGTCGCACATCATCTCCGTCCGAGTTTTGTTCTCGCGGTGCTTGCTGCGGTTCTCGTGCCAATGACCGCGAAAGCCCAGCAACGGGT
>TARA_B110000879_G_scaffold96409_1_pt1 | contig 13375 bp, 10 predicted proteins | sample TARA_B110000879 | Tara Oceans TARA_B110000879 (sample SAMEA4398094) | marine metagenome | biome: Polar Biome; feature: [SRF] surface water layer (ENVO:00010504); material: water (ENVO:00002006), including particulate matter (ENVO:01000060) such as... | depth 5 m
GCAAAGCTTAAGTCTCCAGATTCTGGCGCACCCGGATGCCATAGATCCAGAAGTATTGGTAGTAAGATGATGGTGAAGAAAAACGCCATGACGACGCCGAAGGCTGACATTAAACCAAACACTTGAATTGGCAGGAGATCTGATGTCGTTAGTGCGAGCACTCCGCACATGGTAGTTAAGGTCGTGACCATTATGGCTAAGCCCGTCTTGCCGTAGGACTTGGATAGGGCTTCATAGTGCTCGATACCGCTGCGCCTAAAAGAAAAATACGCACTCATTACGTGAACACAGTCGGCAATGCCTACAGCAAACACTAAAAGCACGGTAAGCGAGATCATTTGAGAAACTGCCACGCCCAGCCAGACAGTGATTCCCCACGTCCATGCAAGGCTAGCGGCAATAGTTACCATAGGCCAAAGAACGGCACTGAAAGATCGAAACAAAATCCACAACAATACAGTGAAAATCAATACCATTACGATGCCCAAAACCATCATTTGGTTTAGTACCTGCATCATAAATTCCATCATCGGTGGGTTGCCCACTGGAAAGAAATCAAAGGTGTCGGTGTAGTTGTCGTAAAGGGCTTTGCTGACGATATGGAAATTGGTATAGCCCAGCATATTTACAGGTTCAAATGTGACTTCTTGGATAGCGGCGCTCTCATCAAACTCTAGATCAAAACTGGCATCGCTATCGAAACCGCCAAAGTCACCGAAACTGTCATCTAGGGTGATTTCAGCAGCATCAACAGCAGATACATAATTTGCTACCGGTTGAGCACCAAAATCAGTTTGAATCATGATGGCGCCATAGCGAGCATCTGCGGAATAGAATGCGAGCAGATAATCTTCTTGAGCTAGGGCGTTGGCTTTGATCTGGGCGAGTTCTTCATCGGATTCAGGCAGCACCGCAGGTACCAAGCGGTTGGATAGAAGTGTGTCTCCTTGGTTCTCCTGATAGCGGACATTGGCGAGAGATTGAATGCGGCGAATATGGTTTAGTTCGTTGAAATCCAGTGCAATACCGTTGATTTCATCAGGGTAGTCTGCGGGATCAAGGTTTTGCCAGTTACGCAAATCTTGGGTAAGTTTTTGAACGGCAGTGAGAGAAGCGCGCGAGAATACATCCCCGTCCTTGGCGCGGTACACCAAAAATACCGAGTCGTCGCTGCCAAATTGCCGCCGGTATTCGTTCAGGGCAAAAATAGCTGGGTCTGACTGATCCAGAAAACTGTCAGTGGTCATGTCCAGCTCCGTGCGAGTGACGATCCCATAAACCATGAAGATCGTTAACACTAACAAGCTGGATAACACAGCGCTGCGAAAGCGTAGGACTTTATTTGGAATCTGAGCGAATCCGTCACTCAGAGAAATGAGAAGTTTTTCCATTCGTAAGCTCGATTATTATTAATTGGGTTTACTAAGCTTGAAAGCTCTTAAATTATAGCGCATTAGCGGTCAAGTACCTGCCGCTTTCAAGGCAGGTTGTCTTGGTAGCATTTCTACTTAACTAAAGCGCTCACCGTTGTAAGGATGTTCTGACTCATGGTTATTGAGGCAACTGTGCGAATAGAACCTTTGAATTAGAACGGTTAATACGCTAAATGCGATTGCTGCAATCAAACTCTTATTCGGCAGGGATTATAATCAGGTTAATACCAAAGGCCACCATAAATTTTTCTGCAAAGAGATGAATGGCCTCTGTTCCATTTCTGACGCATTGGTCCAGTGGTCTCGCAGGCCGGGTAAAAGTTATGGTCAGTCTTGTCCCAGACGTTTCCGACAACGACGAGATACAAAGCGACTCCGATGGAGATGGTTTGTGCTTGAATGCCGGTATCCTGATTGGATAGCACAATTGCAGTGTGACTAGAGGTTAGAATTAAACCGACCTCAAACATTATGGTTGTTACCAGTAGCCTTGCATATTTGGTATGGCGTATTGGGTTGGAGAGGTTTTACCGAGCCGGTGTCCAGTCAACACAGTGACGGAATAAAGAGCTGGTAATAATGGCGCTGCGATAATTTTTGGCTGATAACTTGTGGGAATTCCAGAAAGACTAGTGCTATGACAGTGTGGCGGGCAAGGTGCTTAAAAGATGCTGAACAGGCTGAGGCCCAGCCCTAATATATAAACAAAAAGAAAAACAGTTCCTAGAACTGGCTTGGGGATAGCTATTATTTTACTTCCTTTTGATATTGGAAAAAGCCAATCAAATACGCAGCGGCATCATCAAAAGCACTCAAATTAATCTAATAATAAATGCTTTGCCCGTGACGAGAGGTTATCACTAAGCCTGCGGATTTAAGCTACCCTAGGTGTTGTTGCACCGGGCAGGGGGGACGCTAATATCAAATTTCTAACTCAATTCGCCGGCAGACTTTTTTCCTGATTTGAGAAGATCTAGTGTTTGACCTCGTTTAGGGTCAGAGATTGCTCTGAGTCCAGTTTGCATAAGTATTCCTTAGATAGTTAGAACATTATCTAAATATCCAATAAAAACAGGGCCACCGATTTGGGGCTCTATAGCTTTAGGGCATACTGTGGGCTAGTGTGGCGAGGAATTAATACAATAGGACTCGGCGACTTAGCATCTGTAGACGCCAAAACGTTGGGTGCCGTCGTTGATTGGAGACTCGATGACAATGGCGTCGCCACCCATGCTGCCGGCTTCGTTACGAGCTAAGGTGGCAAGTTCTTCCTCTAGCCGCAATCGATTGCGCTGGGTAAACAGAATTTTATTCAAAGTGTTGGATCTAGTGCCACCAACACGTGCGCAGCTAGCCACACCTGATTCAGGCAAAAGCATTACAGATTTGCCTTCATTTGTGAGTTGAACCCAGCTGCTGCAACCAATAAGCATGACCGCGCCGATAGCCGTGATAAGTGCCTTTGTCATGAAATACTCCTGAATAGGGTGCCGGTTTGCCAAATGCTGTAAACCTAGGGCTATCACTTTAGCATTTTTAGCCCTGTCTGCCATTACGCAGATAGGTTTGTGCTACTATTTGGCCCCTATAAAAAGATCAAATGGTCACCGTTTGTTATGTCAGATACCAGCCTATTGGAAGATTTAAAAGCCATCGTTGGCGCGTCAGGTTTTCGCGAAGGGGATGACATTGATGCTCGTAACTATACCGACTGGATGGGGGCGAGGGCGATTGTACCTGTTCTTCTTCTGCGACCATCGAATACCGCTGAAGTGTCTGCGATTATGAAGCTTTGCAATGACGCGGGTCAGCCGCTCGCCCCTCAAGGTGGGATGACAGGTTTGGTTAGTGCTGCGGCTCCTATGGCAGGCGAAATCTCTTTGAGTTTTGAGAGAATGAACCGCATCGAAGAAATTGATCCCTATACCAGCACAATGACTGTAGAGGCCGGCGTTGTTCTGCAGACAATACAAGAACAGGCAGAAGCCCATGGCTTACTATTTCCTTTAGATCTAGGTGCCCGTGGCAGCGCCACTATCGGAGGCAACCTGTCCACCAATGCCGGAGGCAATCGGGTTATCCGCTATGGCATGACGAGAGACTTAGTGGTTGGAGTAGAAGCAGTGCTCGCTGATGGCACTGTCATTGACGGACTCCATAAATTGCGAAAAAATAATACTGGCTACGATCTGAAACAGCTTTTTATTGGCAGCGAGGGGACGTTGGGCCTGATTACCAAAGCGGTGCTGAAACTTACTCAAAAACCTAACAGCCAAGCGGTCGCTATGTGCAGTGTCGATAGCTTTGCTAACGTGGCTGATCTATTGGTCCATTGTCAGGCGACGTTAGGGGCTAATCTAAGTGCCTTTGAAGTCATTTGGCAAAACAGCTACAAGCTGGTTGATAAGCATATGAGTCACGTGACGGTGCCGCTGGATGCAGACCACAGTTTTTACGTCTTGTTGGAAAGCATGGGTTCGGATAAAACTAAGGACACTGATCTGTTCTTTGACTCGCTCGCATCGGCCACTGAAAAGAATCTAATTGATGAAGTCGTTATCGCCGACTCTGATGCGAAAATGAAAAATCTCTGGGCTGTTCGTGATTCGGCTGCGGAGGTGTCAACGGGCGTGGGGTACATGCATACCTATGACGTAAGTCTGAATGTTAGTGATATGGGTTATTTTGGCGAGGAAGTAGAGCGCCGTCTGCGAGTGCAGTGGCCAGATGCGGTGCTTGGCTTGTTTGGACATATCGGTGATGGCAATGTTCATATTGTGGTCAATGTAGGGCCGGATACTAAAAATTTACACCGAGAAATCGACGAGGTGGTCTATGGCCTTATTCAAGCATTACACGGTGCTATTTCTGCGGAGCACGGCATTGGCATTATGAAGAAAGAATTTCTTTCTTACAGCAAAAGCGAGAATGAAATCGCGCTGATGAAAAGTTTGAAATCGACACTGGACCCAAAAAACATTCTTAATCCAGGTCGTGTATTTAATTAGTTATAAAAAATAAGGAGAGAGTGATGACGGGAAATGATCTTACAGGTAAAAAAGTAGTAATCATTGGTGGCACGGCTGGAATTGGTTTGGCCGCGGCGCAGGCCGCTGCTGCTGCAGGAGCTCAGGTTTGGGTTGCTGGCCGCTCGCAAGAACATATAGACAACGCCAAAGCGCTGGCGAATGGGGCATTTGAAGTGCGTCAGGCAGACACTCACAATGAGCAGGAATTGGGAGCGATATTTAAAGAAGTTGGCACTATCGATCATTTGGTTTCAGCGGCAGTTGGTGGCGAGCGGACCTTAAAGCCATTTTTAGAGCAAACTGAAGATCAGTTTAAGGCGGCTTTTGATAAGCTTTGGGGCTATGGCAAAGTTGTTAGAACTGGAACGCCTTATCTGGCCAGCGACGGGGCGATAACCATCGTCAGTGGATCGCCAGCGAGAAAGATTGCAGTAGGACAATCTCCTCTTAGCTGCGTCGGTGCCGCGGTTGAAAACATGGTTCGCTGCTTGGCGGTGGAAATGGCACCTATACGCGTCAATGTGGTTTCTCCTGGCACAGTGAATACAGCGATGTTTGATTTTATGGGAGAGCAGAAGCAAGCCAACCTTAGCGCGATGACTGCTAACCATCTGATCAAGCGGGCAGGCACATCTGAAGAAGTTGCTGCAGGTATACTTTTTGTTATGCAGAACAAATTTGTCACTGGTACTACAGTCGATGTAGATGGTGGCCGATTGTTAAGTTAGTTGTTTGTTTTTGATTAAAAGTGATTATTGGAATTTAGCATGAATGATTTACAGATAAAAACAGATGGTGATGCTATGCAAAGTGGAGACCCTGAAATGAGTCTCATCGATGCCATCTATCAGCGACGCTCGGTGCGCGGTTATTTGGATAAAGAGGTTCCTCAGACAAGCCTTAATCGAATTTTTGAAATAGCCAATCAGTCTCCTTCTAATTGCAATGTACAGCCTTGGAAAGCATATGTAGCGTCCGGCAAGCTTAAAGATCGCTTGAAAGCCGAGATGGTAGAAAGAACTTCTACTGGGGTCGCGCCGAATCCAGATTATCCTTACCGTGGTGATTTCGAAGGCGAATATCGAACACGACAAGTTGAATGTGCTGTCGCGCTGTACTCAAATATGGGTATCGAGCGAGGTGACAAAGAAGGCCGGATGCGGGCGATAATACGAAACTTTGAGTTCTTCGACGCGCCTTACATTGCATTTCTGGGCATGAATCCTAGTTTTGGAACCACGGTGGCATTAGACGTAGGAATGTACGCGCAGTCTTTGATGCTTAGCATGGTCGCTTTCGGACTGCACAGCTGTCCTATGGGAACCATGAGAAATTATCCTGATTTAGTGCGTGAGTCTTTCGATATTCAAGATGATACTAAGATTCTTTTTGGTATAAGCTTTGGCTACGAAGACAAAAGTGTCCCTGCGAACAAAACAATAACAAGCCGTGATGATATTGCGACGAATGTTGTTTTTCGCTCTGATTAAGTCGTTCTAAGACGCGTTGGGATTATCTAGAGGTTGTACCGGGTTTTGTAATTCAGAGCTGTAAATAAGAACATAAATAAGAATTATTAATAAGAACTACCAATAAGAACTGAAAATATGAATTATAAACCAGTGGTCCTGCTCTACGACCTGAACAATGCGTTAATAGATGAGTGTGCAATGTTGATAGGTCATACCGGCTTGTACACTACGATTAATACTTATAACGAAGCCAACGCCACCGAAGCTCTTCGGCAATACAATCGTGGTTTTGGTTTGTTAACTAATCGTCTGTCATGTGTGATCACCGGTTGGAACAGTCATAAAAAACCCAGAGATCAATTTCTGTTCAAAATGCGCAGCGAAGAAAAGCGAAGTCCTTTAAGGTCTGCAACGCCTGTCATGATGATTACGGAAGATCACCGTTTCGATCTAAAGCAACTGGCACTAGATCCAATGGAGGGGAGTGTGGCGGCGTATCTTGATACTGAAAATTTTCAAGATAAGGTAACTAACACACTGCATAAAATTGTTTTTGGTAACCGAGCTCACGAAATGAACTCTATTGCCTATGCGCAGGTAAGCCGTGAGGAAGAAACATAAACAAAAGGGCCTAGGTAGACGAGTGCCGGGAAATTTATAACAGAGAGTTTGCACAATTAGCCAGCGCAAGCGGGTTTAAAGCCAGTAAAAAGAAATAAAGAGAACACAAAAATTAGAAACAAAAAAGCTGAGCCTGGGAACTGACTAGGCCTTTTTTATTGAGCCTTTTGCAATATACTTTTAAGTTTTTTTTGTGGCAGAAGTCATACAAAAGACATTGAGTTTATTGCCGTCGAGATCACGAAAATAGCCCGCATAAAAATTACCACCGCGAGGACCCGCAGCTCCTTCACATGTTCCGCCTAATTCTAATGCCTTGGCATAAACCTTATCTACTTGATTGGTGTTTTCTACCCCAAGGGCGACCATCACACCGTTGCCTATGGTGGCAGAATTGCCGTTTGCGGGCTTTGAAATTGACAGTGCAGGGGCTTGAGAAGTAATAGCCCAAGCAATGAATTTTTCCATTTCCATAAAACGAGTCGCTCCAACTTCTGCTAACAGCGCGTCATAAAACTTGGCTCCTCTTTCTATATCGTTTGTGCCCAAGGTCACATATCCAATCATCGTCTTCTCCGCATTTTTAGTGCCGTGTATCTAGTTAAATAGTTATTTTCATGCTTATGTAGATAGTTATATAAATAACACTAGAGAAAGTTAATCAAGCCGGTAAAAAATCGATTTTTGGCCCTGATTCAAGCACTGTCTGAGACAAGGCTGAAGTGTTCAAAAAAGCCTAAATGCCAAAAAGGCATAGATATCCAAACACCGGCAAACCTATTTTTTCAGCTCTTTATAACGGAAGCAATCACTAGTGTGGTCATTGATCAAGCCCGCAGCTTGCATATAGGCGTAGCAGATTGTGCCGCCAATAAACTTAAAGCCACGCTTTTTTAAATCTTTGGACATGGCTTCACTTAACTCCGTTGTTGCTGGCACTGCCTTCGCATCTTTACGTTTTCCATCAAGAGTTTCTCCTTTTACAAAGTCCCAAATATAGGAATCGAAACTGCCAAATTCCTTTTGTACCTCAATGAAGGCCTTAGCGTTCAGGCGAATAGAGTAGAGTTTGAGACGGTTTCTGATGAGGCCGGGGTCTAGTAGCAATTTTTCGATAGTGGCATCGGTTAGTTTAGCGACTTTTTCGATTTCAAAATTCTTAAAGCATTCGCGGTAGTGATCTCGTTTTTTCAACACGGTAATCCAGCTTAAACCTGCTTGCTGGCCTTCTAAACAAAGAAATTCAAACAGTAAGCGCTCGTCATGAATCGGTACGCCCCATTCTTCATCGTGGTAGGCGATGTAAACAGGGTCGTCTCCTGACCACCAACAGCGATTAGTCATACCTGTCCTTCCTCTGTGATTAGTCTTTTGGCAAAGCCTTTCTAGGCTCAATCCTCTAAGCTTATTATTGTTGAGCAAACCTAAAGCAATACGAGACAGTCGCTAAGAGAGGGCTAAGAAATATCCCCGCAGGAGCCTGGAGCGTGTGAGCACAGGTTTTGTTGCTAGAAACCCAGTGCACAGCGCACTGGATTTCCGTTGAGGTAGGGTATCAGGTTTCCCAGACTAGCTTAAGGAAGCGTTAGCGCTATGATTTTAGCAGCAGACGAGAAATCGCTTACCGTCATTACCAAGAACTGCTTGCCGTTATGCATGTAGGTCATGGGTACGCCAGTTACCGAGGCTGGCAACGCTATGCTGGCAACAGTCACACCGGTTGCTTTATCAATGGCATGGAGTACTGGGTCGCCACCGGGGCCTTCTCCGGCAAACAATAGGCTTTTGGTGAGGATTAAACTTGATCGTGTTGGTTTGCCCGTCGCAGGAATCTCGATTCCCTCAAGTAATGGATGGTTCTTGATGCTTGCCGGTGTGTCACCGTTTACGACCTGCCAAACGTGCTCACCTGAGGTTAAGTCTATAGCTGTGATTCTGCCATAAGGAGGTTTAACTAGCGGAATTCCATCAACGGAGGGGGTACGGTCACCTCCTTGTATGTAACGAACACTGGATGCATCAGGCTCGCTTACCAATGAAAGAACGCTGGTGGCTGTGCGTGATGAAACATAGATAAAACCGGTGTCAGGGTCGTAGGCAGCGCCTTCCCAGTTAGATCCACCTGTTGAGGAGGGCAGGTGCAATGTGCCGAGACTGCCGTCCGTGGGGTCTTTATACAGCGATGGCGGTGTAAAGAGTTCGCTAAAGCGGTATTTGCTGGCGATCTCAGTCGCCCTTGCATGAATCTCTGGGGTGAAGTCAACAAGGTCGCCTTCGCTAAAACCGCGGCGGTCATAAGGTGCTGGCTTGGTAGGGAAAGGCTGGGTTTGTGCTGTCGCTTCCCCAGGCACATCGCTAGCCGGCACTGCTCTTTCTTCAACCGGAAACAAAGGCTCTCCGTTTTCTGGATTAAACATGAACAAGTGAGACTGCTTTAGGGTTTGAACAACAGCTGGAGTGCCATCCGGCAAATTAATTACCAAGGGAGCAGAAGGTGTATCCCAATCCCAGATGTCGTGATGGGTTGTTTGGAAATGCCATTTACGTTTGCCGGTTTTGTAATCCAGTGCCACTGTTGAGCTTGAGAAAAGGTTATTGCCCGGTCGGTCGGCACCGTAGCGATCACCTGTTGCTGACTCAACCGGCAGATAAACCGTGCCGCGTTCGATATCTGCGGACATGGCTGACCAAACACCGGCGTTGCCTGTGTATTGGGCAGAATCATTAAGCCAAGTTTCGAAGCCGATCTCGCCACGTTCAGGAATGGTCTTAAATGTCCAAATCTTCTGGCCGCTGCGGGCGTCAAATCCTCGGATGTCACCTTTTACATTGCTGGCCGAGAGAGGACGCATGCCGACCTCATGAGCGGCACCGGCGATGACTATATTCTCTACAACTAGGGGCGGAAATGAAATGCCGATATCGAGATCATCTCGGCCAACGCCACGGCGCAGTCCGCTTTGTAAATCCACGTAGCCACCAGCACCGAAAGAAGGTAAGGGGTCGCCGGTTTGTGCATCCAATGCGACTAAGTAATAGCCCGGTGTGATGGTGAATATGGTCTCCTGACCATTGTCATTATAATAAGAAAGTCCTTTCCCGGACCCTTTGCGCGGAGCGTTGTCAAAGCGCTCGCCTTCTTCTGGTCGCCACAGCCAAAGAAGTTCGCCACTGATTGCATCTAAGGCTGCAACGTTGCGAGTAGCGCCTACCGTTGCGTAGACTTTCCCGTTGACCATCAGCGGCGTAGACACGCTGTAGGTTTCAGGGCGAGGCCCAAAACTGCCAGTGTCAAAAGACCAGGCTATTTCTAGATCGGCAACATTGCTGGCGTTGATTTGGTCCAATGCTGAATAGCGATTGGCGCCTTTGTCACCATGGTAGTCGGCCCAGGGTACGCTTATGCCGGCGTTGGCATCAGCGGGCATCGCTGCTGGATTAATCGTTAAAGCGGCCAGTTCAGGCACGCTAATCTTGCCGCCTTCAATATTGACATTGCCAGAATCAAGGATGAAGGCCGTTAGGTCGTAGTATTGCTGATTCGACAACGAGCCAGGGGTTTCCGCTGGCATGGTGGAGCGCACTTGTTCGAACAGTTCTTGGCCACTGCGACCTATCCATTTTGCCTTGAGTCTGGCATCCATTTCGGTGGGCACGTGACAGCGAGAGCATTCGGCGGTAAAGGTTACGCGCCCACGCTCCACGTTGGCTACTTGCCCAAAGGCGGAGGCCATACTGATAAGGGTGAGAAATAGGATTGAAGGTACTCTTAGCACAATGGCTCTCCTTTACATTGCCTGAGGACATCGTTGATGGGCCCCTAGAAGGTGTAATGTTTTAGTGACTTTGCAGCTTTTTTTTAACGATTAATTTTCGACTTCAATGGTAATGCTTTCATTTCAGCGGCAAAAAATAAAGCTCTAGCTTACACTGCATAAAGCTCGATATTTGCTCTGTGTTGTCAATTTCTTACTGCAGCGGGGGCTATCCTGAAATACTCGGTAAGATTAGTCTTTAACAGGCTTTCTCAAAGCTAGCTTTTTTAGAGTATGTTTTCTGATTATGTAAGTGAGCGGCGGGGGGGTACCTATTCTTTAACGAATATAACTGCAGCAGCCATAAATCTGGGTTTCCCTTACGCATTGTTTAATGCACTAACTGCCGTTTGACTAAGAAATGATAAGTAATAATAATTTTTTTCTCATAGGAATTCTAATGAGCCCAAACTAATTACCTTAATCGGTCTGATATTAATCCTCTTTGCCTATCAAGCAGTGCTGTAGGAGCTTACATGTGTAAGTAGGGATGCTGGAATGTCGACAATGCTCCAACTGTTACTTTTGGCTTTTTTAAAAAAGTAACATCACGTCTGCTGCACAGCATTTAGAGTCAGGCGCCTCAACATGCGACAACTGTCTGTGGTAGAAAGCTAACCCAGATTCTATGACAGGTGACCCGACTGGATTTCTTAAAGATATTCATGACGTCCAACGTCCATCGTAACTTTTATGTAAGCGCCATAGGCGAAGCTGTAAACCAGGGAGGACAGGGCTTACCTTTTCTGATGAACACTATTTTGGTTAATGAGAGTTTCAATAATTTAGAGGCACTTGATGCAAGGCGGGACCCGAATATGACGATTATGGTCAAGCTAGCCGCGGGTCAGTCTCTAGGAACAGGTTATTGGGAATAGCTGAAGGGCGGTGATGGCAATCGCCAAAGGACTCAGATTTGGAGCATTTTTTCGAGATTGTCATTTGTTCGCAGCAGCCGACAATTCACCTTTGTTAATTCAAAATGCTTTGATGGCGATCTTTAAATGCTTGATTGGGACTGCTTGTGGTCCCAATTTTTCTATACTCATATCGTCTTCCGGTATACTGCATAATTTAGGTTAAAAAAAGCTAATTGCGAGCGTGATAATATTGTCCGAAAAGTTGAGAGTCACCCCTTTAAGGCGCGTTAGGCGTTACAAACTATCACACCTGCAGCTCCATAAAATGAGCTAAGCGCTTGATTAAAAACTAAATTTCTACTAAGTTAACCGCCGAAATTAGGTGGCAAAAAAGTAAACATGATAATTTAGAGGAATGAAGTTGATGAACGTAATCTTAGGCTTCCATAAAAGGATTGGCCATTTAATGCTTTTGGCGGCGTTTTTTGGCTGTGGAGCAAGCTTTGCCCAAGAGCTTACTAGTGCGGCGGTGGCGCCAAGTACAAATGCTTTTCCTTTAACAACCATTCCTGTTATCGACGGCAATGTTTTTGATGATGCTGCTTGGGCGTCAGTTGCCCCCACTAGCGGCTTCACTCAAGTGCAGCCCTATGAAGGCCAACCAGCTACCCAGCGCACCGAAGTTTTTATTGGCTTTTCAGAAGAATCCCTTTACATAGGTGTGATTGCCTATGACGATAATCCAGAGGAGATCATTGTCTCCGATAGTCGCCGTGATTCTAATATCGACGAAACCGACAGCTTTCAAGTAATCATCGATGGTTTTTTTGATCGTCAGAGTGGCTATGTGTTCGGTACCAACCCGGTGGGTATTGAGTATGACGGCCAGGTGATTAATGAGGGTTCCGGTGGTGGCAGTTTCAACTTGAATTGGGATGCTCCATGGGTAGTTGCCTCAAAAATTGGCGACTATGGTTGGAGTGCGGAGATGGAAATTCCTTTTTCGTCGCTGCGCTATATAGGCGGTGATGTGCAAACCTGGGGAATAAATTTTCAGCGTAATATCCGCCGTAATAACGAAGTCGCTTACTGGGCACCAATTGAGCGCCAGTTTAGTCTTTATCGCGTATCTGAGGCGGGTACCGTCGGCGGTATCGATGTGCCTTCACAGCAGAATCTACTGGTGACACCTTATGCGCTGACTCGGGCCGAGCGTGGCGGCAGCATTGCTCAGGGCACTAACCTCGACGAAGAGTTTGGATTTGACTTAAAGTATTCAATCACCCCCAGCTTAACCTTGGATGCAACTTACAACACCGATTTTGCTCAGGTGGAGGCAGATGACATACAAGTTAATTTAGACCGGTTTAGTTTGTTCTTTCCGGAAAAGCGTCCGTTTTTTCTAGAAAACGCAGGGCAGTTTGGCGTGGGTAACGCGCGAGAAGTAGAAATGTTTTTCAGCCGCCGCATTGGTATTGGCGCTGGTGGTGCACAGCTGCCCGTTGAAGGCGGTGCAAGACTTACTGGCAAGGTTGGCAATGATACCAATATTGGATTATTGGCCATGCGCTCTGAAGGCATACCCGGGGTGGCTGCTGCGAATGATTACACTGTTGCCCGGATAAATCAGGAGCTTGGCAACCGCTCTACTGTTGGCTTCATGTATGTTGGCCGTGACGGCGATGGCACCGTTAATGGCGTTAACAAAGAAGACTACAATCGGACCTATGCCGTCGACGGCCGCTGGGGTATCGGTGACACCACCTTGGTAAGCGGTTTTGTTGCCAAGACAGAGACCCCGGGTTTAAATGGTGACGATCATGCGCTGTCACTAAATAGCACGTATAACACGCTTGATTGGACGTTAAGTGCTGGGTACGCGGAAGTCGCGCAAAACTTTAATCCAGAGGTTGGCTTCCTCTCTAGAACGGCTTATAAAAAATACAGCGCTAGCGTGTTTAGACGCTATCGCCCTACCGACTGGGGTAACTTATTTGAGTTACGTCCTCACATTTCCTATCGCAGCTACTACGACTTTGATGGTTTCCAAGAGACAGGTTTCATTCATGTCGATAACCACTGGGAATTCTTGGGTGGTATGGAAGTCCACACTGGCGTCAATTTCACACAAGAGGGTGTTAGAGA
>TARA_B110000879_G_scaffold57416_1_pt1 | contig 13354 bp, 18 predicted proteins | sample TARA_B110000879 | Tara Oceans TARA_B110000879 (sample SAMEA4398094) | marine metagenome | biome: Polar Biome; feature: [SRF] surface water layer (ENVO:00010504); material: water (ENVO:00002006), including particulate matter (ENVO:01000060) such as... | depth 5 m
TTTAGAAAGACTGGCATTGTTACAGGAATGTGACAGGAATGTAACAATTGTGAAACAATGTGAAAATAACTAAAATAAAGGTGTACATTAGCTGAAAACTGTGGTATAATATCTATATTAAATAATTAAATAAGGAGTTAATTATGTACAATACTACAATCGCTAAACTACTAGCCAAAGAGAATATAGAGGTCCAATACGGAAACTACAAAACCGCATGGTTCGATATTGAATCTAGAACGCTAGGTCTTCCATTATGGAAAGATATGGGTAAAGATGTACATGATTTATTAGTAGGCCACGAAGTTGGTCATGCTTTATATACACCTTATGAAGGTTGGCATGATTCTCCTACTAACGTAGAAAAATTATTAGGTTGCCCTAGATCTTATATCAATGTTGTCGAAGATGCAAGAATCGAAAAGAAAATTAGATCTCAATATCCAGGACTAGTTGGTCCAATGGCTAGAGGTTATAAAGTTCTAGCAGATGAAGAATTCTTCGGTGATATCTCTGATGTAGATTTCGACCAAGTAAAGCTTATAGATAAAATTAATCTTAAAGCAAAGTTGCAGAATCTGATTGAAGTACCATTCAATCCAGCAGAAGCTTTTTTGTTTAATAAGACTATGAATACTGAAAGCTTCGAAGAAGTTATTGATGTAGTAAAAGCAATATTAGCTTACACTCAAGATCATACTCCAGAGCTTATTCAGCAGCCTGAACCACAGCCAGAAGAAGATACAGGAAGTGAAGAAGAAAATACAGAATCAGAAGATTCAAGTGGACATGATGACTACCAAAAGCCAGAGCCAAAAAAAGAAGACTCTGGTGATGAGAGCTCCGAGGAAGAAGAAGAAGAGTCAGATGACGCTGGTGAATCCGACGACGAAGACTCAGGTGAAGATGACACTGAAGAAGAAGTGGCGCACGTAGCTAGTAAAGATCCTGAGCATAATGAAGACGAAGATGTATCATTAACTGATATGATGTTCAGAGATTCTGAAGAAAGATTACTTGAGCAAGATAAGCATGGTGATCAAACTTTACTCGGTAGAGATAGAGGCAAAGATACTATTAAGTCAACGGTAATATCATACTCAGATCTTAAAATTCAAAGAGCTCAAAATGCTGAAATTTACGGTGTACATGATGATATTCTAGAAGGCTACAAATCTTATACGAAAGAAGTCAAGAAAACTGTACAAGTTGCAGTAAAAGAATTTGAAATGAAAAAGGCTGCATTCCAATGGCAAAGAGCAGCATCGGCTAAAACCGGTCAATTGAATACTGATATGGCTTATGCTTATAAGACATCAGATGATATCTTTAAGAGAGTCACACATTTAGCCGATGCTAAAAATCATGGAATGATTATGGTTATCGATTACTCTGGTTCCATGATGTCAACAATGCATAATGTTTTAGATCAACTAATTCACTTAACCACGTTTTGTAAAGCTATTAATATACCATTTGATGTATATGCTTTCACTACTGGTGGCTGGAGAGAAGATAGAAACTCAGATAGTTGGAAGACTAAAGATGGTGAAGTAGACATGGACGAACTAAAAATGCCTCACTTAATCTCATCTACTTTTAAGAAAGCTCAGTTCGAAGAAGCTATTCAAGCTCTTTATAAGAAGATGGTAGCTAACAAGGCACGTAATAACAGATGGGATTCTGAAGATTACAAGCCATGGGATGAGAATGCATACACTGGTAAGAACGAAGAGTATGGTTCTACACCTTTAGATCAAGCATTAATAGTTACTCATCACATAGTCAAAGAGTTTAGAGCTAAGCACAACATCGATAAGATGAATGTTGCTATTATTTCTGACGGTGATTCAAACAACTTAAACGTGGCAAGATCATATAAGAATGCAGATAACCATGCTTCAACTAAAAGTTCGTATGCCAACGGTATGAAAATTCTTATTGATAGAAAAATCACTAACGTTACTGGATACAGATCCAATGCTACTAAGTGCTTACTAGAGAGCTTACAGAAAAGATATGGTGTAACTACCTTAGGATTCTTTATTGCTCAAGACAGCTCTGACTGGAGATCTAAAATAGATCAAATTACACATTGGGGTGACAGGAAAGATCTTAATAGACAGTACAACAAAAACAAAGTTGCCATTATGGATAACACCATTGGATACGATAAATTCTTCTTACTTAAAGGTGGTAAAAACCTAGAAGTCCAGTCAAATGACATGGATGAAATGATTAATGAAGAAATGAATACCGCTCAAATCAGAGCAGGATTCAAGAAGTTTGCTAAAGGCAAGAAGAACTCTAAAGTGCTAATGAAGCAGATTGGTGGAGTAATTGCATAATAAGTGAAAATAAATGAAAATAAATGCAAAAAAAGGTGTACATCATACCAAAACTATGGTATAATATACCTATATTAAATAATAATGATAAGGACTATATTATGAATAACGTGAAAATATCAACACAAAAAATCCTCGAGGAATTAGCCTCAAGGTTTCCAGATAAAACTGAATTTAGAACAAGCGAGGTAGTCGATACCGGCAAGTCTCTAGGTTACACTGGAAAAGATTGGAACCCACTCTTGCAACCGGACAATAGATTGAGGAGAGGCGTATTCTGTCTATCTTCTCTTATTACTCCGATTAGAGCAAGTCTAGTTCCTCAAACTCAAACTCTTTCAACGGTGGTAGCAATGGCACCTCAGTCAGTAGTGAATAAAGAAAAAACCTATGCTAAAGTAGATCCTACTTTTGTGCCATGGGGTTCATACAGCGATGTAGTTAAAGTAGTTAAATCAGAAATGTTTTACCCAATTTACATCTCAGGCCTTTCAGGAAATGGCAAGACTTTTATGGTCGAACAAGCTTGTGCAAAGCTTGGTAGAGAATTCATAAGAGTTCAAATCAATCCTGAAACTGATGAAGATGATTTAATTGGTGGATTCAGATTGGTCAATGGAGAAACAGTTTTCTCTAAAGGTCCAGTTCTGAAAGCAATGGAGAATGGAGCAATCCTTCTTCTTGATGAGATCGATAGAGCTACAAATAAGATTATGTGTCTTCAAGGAATCCTCGAAGGTAAGCCAGTCCTAGTTAAGAAAACTGGTGATGTGGTAGAACCTGCAAATGGATTTAACATTATAGCTACTGCCAATACAAAAGGCAAAGGCTCTGAAGATGGTAGATTTACCGCAGCTTCGATTATCGATGAAGCATTCCTGGAAAGGTTTACTATATCGATTGATCAGCAATATCCAACTCAAGCAATTGAAAAGAAGATTGTTACTAATCACTTTAAAAAGTTTGGTATGGAGATCAATGATGATGTTACAGAGTTTACCGATAGGCTTATCGACTGGGCTGATATTATCAGAAAGACTTTCTATGATGACGGTGTCGATGAAGTGATATCAACTAGAAGGTTGTGTCACATTGTACAAACGTACTCTATCTTTAGTGACAGAATGAAAGCTCTTAATCTTTGTATCGCAAGATTCGATGATGATACTAGAGAAGCATTTTTGGATTTATACACTAAGGTAGATTCAGGAGCTTCTTTTGAATCTCCTGAAATTGAGGATTACTAAAATGAATCCTTTACTTTTAACTAAAACTGTGTTATAATATATCTTATGAAACAAACTAAAATAAACTATAAATTTAATGAAAAAACTCTCATCGAAGAGTTCGCACATTATATCGATGGAACTTATGCAGGACACTATGGCGAAGGTGGATTTCAATCCTCTGAAGTCATAGTAGATCGTGGACATGGATTAGGATTCTTCCTAGGAAATGTCGATAAGTACAACGCCAGGTATGGCAAAAAAGGTGGTCCTTCTGACCATCGAAAGGACATAATGAAGGTGTTACATTATGCTCTCTTAGCTCTTAACGAGCATGATAGAATACACCTATGAAATCATTACACGAGGAAACATAATGAATATATCTGATGAAACGCTTGAAGTGTTAAAAAACTTTGCCTCTATTAATCCTAACATGGTAATTAAACCAGGGCAAACGCTTAAAACAATTTCTGAAGCAAAAAACATTCTAGCTTCTGCTGACATTGTAGAGGACTTTCCACAGGAGTTTGGAGTCTATGACTTAAACGAATTCTTGTCTGTCCAATCTTTGGTAGCTCCAGCTGAATTTACGTTCGATGATAAGTTTGTCACTATGACAAGCACACAAATGTCTAAGAGCTCAAAGGTTAAGTATTTCTTTTCTGAACCAGCGATTCTAACAACTCCACAAAAGGATATTAATATGCCTGATTGTGAATTTGGAATCGAACTATCAGAAGATCTTCTTAATCAAATCAAGAAAGCATCTGCAGTATTAGGTCACAGTGAACTAGTATTATCAGGTGATAACGGTGTTGTTACAGCTTCGGTACTAGATGAAAAAGATTCCACAGCGAATACATTCTCTCTAGAAATCGATGATGATAACGAATGTAAGAACACATTTAGTTTTGTTATTAATATTAATAATCTAAAGCTTTTGGCTGGTGATTATTTTGTTAGTATTTCTTCTAAGCTTATAAGTAATTGGTCCAATACATCACGTAATGGTTCTATTAATTATTTTATAGCTTTGGAGAAAACAAGCGAATTTAATGTATAAATATAAATACATTAAAGAATTTCTCATAATTAATTATGAGGATAAGGTGGAAGATGCGGATAACCGGTCTTCCTTAATTAGTCTACTTTGCAAAGGAGAAATAAAATGACTGAAGAAGTAAACGCGGCAGCTCAAGAAGCTGCACCTCAACTCACTCTAGGTGACATCCAAACTATGGTACAGATTATCGATATCTGTTCTAAGCGTGGCGGTTTCGAAGGACAAGAACTGGAAGCAGTTGGAAGTCTTCGATCTAGAGTAGTTAAATTCCTCGAGGCTACAAAGCCTGCTGAAGGTGAAGCACCAACCGGTGACTTACCAACTGAGGAAGTGGTAGAAGCTGAAGAAGCTTAGACCGAACCCAGAGAGGGAGTTCCGGCTCCCTTCTCTATTTTTATTATTATAGGATATATTATGAATACAAATGAAAAGAAAGACTTATTAGAAGCTCTTCAAAAAGGTACTGTCACAGTAACCTTTCGCAAATTAGATACAGATGAAATACGAGTTATGCCCTGTACTCTAAATCCAGTAGTCCTGGAAGCCAACAATGTAAAAAACACTGTTAACTATCAATCACAGAATATGGAAGCATTCCCTGTATGGTCATTAGACAAAGATGCATGGAGAGCCTTTAGATTAGATACCGTTGAAAGTTGGGAGGTACTATAATGCAAGAATTCTTATGGGTTGAAAAGTATCGACCTCAAACAATCGACGAGTGCATCTTGTCCCCTCAGCTTAAATCAAATTTTAAAGATGTATTAAAACAAAAGGAACTGCAGAACATGCTCTTAACGGGCACTGCAGGTACTGGTAAAACAACAGTAGCTAAAGCATTATGCAAACAGCTCGATCTTGATTACTTATTAATTAACGGTTCAGAAGAATCCGGTATTGATACTCTTCGTAGTAAGATCAAACAATTCGCATCTACAGTTTCATTACAAGGTGGCTATAAGGTAGTCATATTGGATGAAGCAGATTATTTAAACCCTCAGTCGACTCAACCGGCTCTTCGTGGATTCATTGAAGAGTTTAGTGCAAACTGCAGATTCATTCTTACATGCAATTTTAAGAATCGAATTATTGAACCACTGCATTCACGTTGTACAGCAATTGAATTTAGTATCCCTAAGAAAGATGCTGGTCCGTTAGCTCAACAGATGATGGATCGTCTAATGGGTATCCTAGACAAAGAAGGTATCAAATACGAAGCACCAGTTCTAGCTGAATTGATTATGAAACATATGCCAGATTGGCGTAGAGTTATTAATGAATTGCAAAGATACTCAGTGAGTGGCACTATTGATAGTGGTATCTTAGTCGCTCTATCTGATACGAATGTGAATAACCTTATGGCGTTCTTAAAAGAAAAGAACTTTAAACAAATGCGTAAGTGGGTTTCAGATAATATGGACAGCGAACCAGTTGCTATATATCGTAAGCTATATGATAACATGAATGACCGTGTTGAATCTGCTTCTATTCCACAGCTTGTATTAATCCTAGCAGATTATCAATACAAGAATGCTTTCGTAGCAGATCATGAATTAAATACAGTTGCATGTCTAACCGAAGTTATGGCAGGAGTAAAATTCAAATGACATATACTATTAACCCAGTTCATTATGGCATTGAAACTCGTTATAGAGTTATAGAACTTAGTGACAGTAATATTATTATTCGTGAATGGATTTTTGATCACGAAGATGAAGCCGAAAAACAATTAAATAAATTGTTTTATGCAGAAAATATCAGTGATTATAAGATGATGCAGAAGTCTATAACCGAATTTAATTATGACGGAGATCTAGATGAATCCCTTTGAGTATTTGAATGCAATTAATGTCACCAAGAAAGATATCATGGTTGACGACGTAGCAGAAAAAGGGTATAACTCTTTTATGGTGAATAGAGGGTTATCATACTTTTCTGATACAATATTGTATGCAAATGAAATGAATAAGTGCCATCATATTGATGAGCGCCTTCAATTTGATTTTCTTATAAATATAATTAGGAAGAAGAAAAGATTCTCAAAATGGCTTAAAGCTAGTGAAGATGAGAATATTAGTATTCTAAAGGAATATTATGGGTATAGCAATGAAAAGGCTAAATCTGTTTTATCATTATTAAATATTAATCAAATTGAAGATTTGAAAAACAGGATTTATAAAGGTGGAAGAACAAAAAACAATTAGTAATTGGCATCCAGATATGATGCTTGAAATTACTCTCAACGAACCAGATGATTTTCTTAAAGTAAGAGAAACATTAACACGTATAGGTGTAGCATCAAGGAAAGATAATAAACTCTTTCAGTCATGCCACATCTTACATAAACAAGGCCGATACTTTATAGTTCATTTTAAAGAACTATTCTTATTGGACGGCAAACCAAGTAATCTATTAGAAAACGATGTACAGCGAAGAAATACTATTGCAGTATTACTTGCAGATTGGGGATTAATAAGTATCATCACCCCAGACAATGCTAAGGACGTAGCTCCTTTAAGACAAATTAAAATTATACCATTCAAAGATAAAAGTGAATGGGAACTATGTCCTAAGTACAATATTGGTAATGCCAATAAAGATACTTAGAGCATATATGACAGCAAAAGAACAACTAAAAACATTAAAAAGTCTAGGATTAATCGCAAGAACAAAACAAGTACAGCAACAATTTATTGTAGCAAAATACTTATATATATTTCTCTTGGGATTATTCATTGGAAGTTTAACACAGATTATTTAAAACTAGCTAATTAGCTACTATAAATATAATTGAGATATGCGGCATTGGGCCGGTATCCGCTTAACCTTGCTATTTAATAGGAGGAACTAAAATGGTAAGAAATACTATGAACGTACCGCGTTCATTATTTATCGGATTTGAACCGATACTAAACGAACTTGAAAGAATCCACTCAGCTGGAAGATCTCAAGATAACTATCCACCCCATAACGTCGTTAAGGTTGATAATGAAAATTTCATTATTGAACTTGCAGTTGCAGGATTCTCGGAAGAGAACATTTCTGTTGAGGTGAAAGATGGTATTCTGTTAGTAAAGGGACAGCATGATGAATCTGAAACACGTGAATATGCACATAAGGGAATTTCATCCCGCAAATTCGAGAAGAGCTTCCGACTCTCTGAATTTGTCGTAATAGACGGTGCCAATCTTGTGAATGGAATACTCGTGGTGAATGCCAGAGTAGAAGTTCCAGAAGAAAGGCGTCCTAGGAAGATCAATATAGGGTCTGCTGGGGCATCAACGAAGAAAGAGTTTATTCAAGAATAGACTCTCAATTAGCGAACACTCAGTAGATTGTTTTTTAACCTTTTACTGGAGATAAATGATGACTACATTAATTAAGAAATTAATATCTGAAGAAAATCATGATATCGCTAAGGCCTTATGTGATATGTTGGAAATCTTTCTAATTGGAACTGTATGCATGGGATGTGCACCTTTTCTGATTTGGTTAGCCGCAACAACTTGGAGCATCTAGGTCGTCAGCCTTTATATCATAAACGGATTGGACCTTCGGGTCCTTTCCAACTTTTTAAAAATAACAGTGTACTTTTGATTGAAACTGTGTTATAATATATCATACATTATGGATAAAGCTATATGAATTTCTACACTAACGTTACACGTTATGGCAATATGATTCTTTACCGAGGATTCGAAAACGGTAAAAGAGTTAGCCACAAAATTAAATATAAACCTACGCTTTTTGTCTCATCGCCAAAAGGTACATGGACATCTCTTACAGGAGATAAATGTGCACCTCTGCAATTCGAAACAATGCGCGATGCTAAAGACTGGGTTAATCAGAATAAAGAAGTTGCAGGTCGTAAGATCTTTGGTAACACTCGTTATATCTCATCATTCATCAATGAATACTTCCCAGGCAAAATAAGCTTCGATAGGAATCTAATCAATGTTACTACAATTGATATTGAGGTTGCTAGTGACGATGGCTTTCCTGAACCGTCAGTTGCGGAGAAAGAAGTCACAGCAATATGTCTTAAAAATAATATTGATAATACTTTTTACGTATTCGGCTGTGGTGCTTATGACGTAGAAAACTCTTTAATGAAAACCAATCGAGTTGTTTATATCAGATGCCTTAATGAAATGGATCTGCTAATTAAGTTTCTCGACCATTGGTCTACACCATCTCACACTCCCGATGTAATCACTGGCTGGAATTCAAGGTTCTTCGATATACCATATCTTGTAAATAGAATCAATCGCTTACTTCCTGGACAATACAAAAAGCTATCTCCATGGGGAATGGTTGATGAACGTATTATTAATATCATGCAACGTAAGCAGCAATCATTCGAGATTGGTGGCATCGAGCACTTAGATTATATCGAGCTATTTAAAAAGTTTGGATTCTCTTATGGTCCACAAGAAACATATCGACTCGATCATATTGCTCATACAGTTCTAGGTGAAAAGAAACTATCCTATGAAGAACATGGCGATCTATTTAGTCTATACAAATTTGACTATCAAAAGTTTATCGATTATAATATTAAAGATGTAGAACTAGTAGATCGTATCGAAGATAAGATGGCTCTCATTACGCTTGCTATGACTATGGGTTATAAAGGTGGCGTTAACTACGGTGATACATTCGGTACCACTGCGATATGGGATACTATTATCTATCGTGATCTATACGCAAATAAAATTGCTATTCCTTTCGCTGAAGAGAAGATGAAAACCCCATATCCTGGTGGTTACGTTAAAGATCCCCACGTTGGATTGCATCGTAACGTTGTTTCATTCGATCTAAACTCTCTATATCCGTCTCTTATTATGCAGTATAATATGTCTCCTGAAACTATCATCGATAGTAAGGTAACTCCATACGTTACTGTAGACAATACTTTAGAGCATGGTCATCCAGGATTTCTTGATAAAGCTCCAGGTGAATCAGTTTCAGTTGGTGGCCAGCATTTCACCACAACTAAGAAGGGTATCCTTCCCAAAATTATTAATGATCTATACGAAGAACGTGTAGAAATAAAGCAAGCAATGCTTTCGTCACAAAGGGAATTACAGAAAGTAAACAAAGGTGATAAGACAGAATTATACAGAATCGAAAGGGATATCGCAATTGCAGAAAATAAGCAAATGTCTATTAAGATTCTTCTTAACTCTCTTTATGGTGCTCTTGGTAACAGATACTTTAGGTTCTTTGATCAACGTATTGCCGAAGGAATCACACTCACTGGTCAGCTTACAATTCGCTGGGCTGAAAAAGCAGTAAATGGTTATCTCAATAAATTACTTAATACTGATAAAGACTATGTTATAGCAATCGATACTGATTCTGTATATGTTACTCTAGACGATCTAGTAGAAAAGTTTAAACCTGCTAATGTAGTAGACTTTCTAGATTCAGTGTGTAATGACAAAATTGAACCAGTCCTAGCTGATTCTTATGCCAAGCTTTTTAATATCCTAGGCGGTATCGAAAACAAGATGGTTATGGGTCGTGAAGTTATTGCTGATGTTGGTATATGGACTGCCAAGAAACGTTACATTCTCAGTGTGTTAGATAATGAAGGTGTTCGTTATGCAGAACCTAAACTAAAGATTATGGGTATCGAAGCGATTAAGTCTTCTACTCCAATGCCATGTCGTGATGCTCTTAAAGCTATCTTTAAAGAGATCGTTACAGGCAGTGAAACTCAAGTACAGAAATCGATTGAACAATTCAAAACGTATTTTAAATCTCTACCACCAGATCAGATTGCATTCCCACGAGGCATAACAAACATTGCTGCCTTTAAAGATAACCTACTGATCTATAAAAAAGGCACACCGATTCATGCTCGTGGTGGGTTACTATACAACAAACTATTAGTTGATCTCTCGCTTCAGAAGAAGCATGAAATGATTAATAACGGAGAAAAGATTAAGTTTATTTACTTACGAACACCAAATGCTATCAAGGAAAACGTAATTAGTTTCCCTCAGTATTTGCCAGAAGAATTTGGATTACACAAGTATATCGATTACGATTTACAATTCCAAAAAACTTTCCTTGATGCTATCGATCCAATCTTAAATGCGATTGGTTGGACATCCAAGGAGATTGCTACTTTAAATGAATTCTTTTCATAAAGTAGTGTACATTAACCTGTATCTATGGTATAATAGATACTAATATGGAGAAAATATGAAATATATTAAATTAGTAAGATTAACGTCCGGTGAAGAACTCATCGCTGATGTAGATCTAAATGGTATCGATACTGATACAATCATTCTTAAAGATGCGATCGTTCTCATTCCAGCCGGTGAAGGCAAGCTAGGGTTTATGCCTTTTATGCCTTATACAAAAGCTGACGAAGGATTTGAAATCGATCAAAAATTTGTAATGTTTATGGTTGACCCAGTAGCGGATTTAGTTAAACAACATGCAGCAGCAACAAGTTCGATTGATCTATCAGCTGCAGCACCCTCAGGGATTATTGTATAATGAGTAAAGATTGGGTAAAAGATATTCACTTAATGCAAGCTAAATATCTTACAAGGCAATGGGTTAACGCTAACCCAGATAAACTAAGAGAGTTCCTTGAATTTAGAGTAGCGTTCTTACAAGAAGAATATCTCGAGACAAAAACTGCAGTACTAGAAAGTGATGCAGAAGAAATTGTTGATGGTTTAATCGATCTATGTGTAGTAGCAATAGGAACGCTTGATGCTTTTGGAGTAGATCCTTATAAAGCATGGGACGCAGTACTAGAAGCTAATATGAACAAAGAGGTTGGTAAAAAAGAATCAAGGCCTAATCCCCTTGGCGTTCCAGATTTAGTCAAACCAGAAGGCTGGACTGCTCCAGATCACACGGGAAATCATGGTAAGTTTAACGATATTTGATAACATATACGATAACAAAACATTAAAGAGAATGGATTATGATTCCTTTGATGAGTTTGAAGCCGTGCTGTTTAAGTTATCTGAATCAACTAAGTATCCTACCAAAAAAGATGCACCACTAATCAGTCCTGCTATATACGTAAAGGATTCGACTCGCTCAAATGCGTCGGTTCTTTCGTGGGCTGGTTGGTGTGCTGTTGATGTCGATACAGCAGTAGAAGCTGAGCCATGGAAAGAATATAAACATATTCAATATAGCACAGCATCCTCGACACCTGAATTACCAAAATTCAGATTAATATTTCCAATCACTCGTGACGTAGCTCCAGATGAAATCAAACATTTCTGGTATGCACTTAATAAAGAAATGGGTGAGATCGGAGATATTCAAACTAAAGATCTTTCACGTATGTATTATATCCCTGCAAAGTATAAAGATGCATATAACTTTATTCATAAACATGATGGTACGTTAATGAATCCAGATACTATTATGTCAAAACATAAATTCGTATCGAACGATCCAATGTCAAGATGGCCAGAAGCTATTCGTAAAGGCATTATAGAACACACTAAAAAGAATCTAAACAATACAAGTTATACATGGACAGGCTATAAAGATTGTCCTTTCGTTAATAAAAGAAAAGTGGAAGAGTATAAAGCTCAAAGCGAAGGTTGGTACTATTCAATGTATCAGCTAATGGTATCTATTGCAGGTAATGCAATAAGTAAAGGTTATCCTATCACTTCAAAAGAAGTAGAGTATCTCATAAGAGATTTGGATAGCGAAACAGGAAATTGGTATCACAAGAGACCAATTAGTAAAGAAGCTGAAAGAGCAATCGAGTTCGTATTCAGTAAAAATATATAGGATTATATTATGTTAGAAAAATTTGAAGAAATAACTATAAAAGTTTTAATATGGGTTTCGATTTTAGCTTGGCCAGTATTACTACTAGTCATAATCTTAGCTCCGCATGCGCAAGCATCAGATGAGAATGGAGATGCTTTTTGTTTAGCCAAGAATATTTACTTTGAATCTGGTAATCAACCACTCGCTGGTAAGATTGCAGTATCACAAGTTGTACTCAATAGAGTTCATAGCGATGAATATCCGAACGATATTTGTGGTGTAGTATATCAAGCTAAGTGGTTTACTAACTGGAAAGGAACCTCAGTTCCTGTAAGAAATATGTGTCAGTTCAGTTGGTTCTGTGATGGCAAATCTGATATTCCAGAAGACAGTGAGACATGGAATAAATCATTGTCGATTGCAAAAGACTTACTTTACTATAATAATATAATAGATCTTACCGAAGGTGCTACACATTACCACGCTGATTCAGTCTATCCTTATTGGGCAGATAGTTTGAATCGTACAGTCACGATTGATAACCATATATTTTACAAATGAGAGATTTTACTTTAACAGAAATCGACTACGACGATTGGCATAATCGTTCTATAGAAGAAGCCAATTTAACTAGAACCAATAAAAGCTTCAGAGAGCAAAAGGAATATATTGCTGGTGAATGGGTTAAACGAACATATGATCATCTAGTATGGCAAACTAAAAGAGGCCAAGCTGCAGAGCAATTCTTAATGACTCACTGCGGTTATTCAGACGACGACAGAAAATACAGAGATGTATGTAATCCTCTTGGAGAGCCTGTTGAAGTCAAAGTTATAGGTGATATGAATTATCTAGAAAGTAGCCTTATTAAATGGGGAGAACTTGTAAAGCTAGCTTGGACCGGCTGGCCAACAATTCTAGAAGTATGGCATAGCCCATCAAAG
>TARA_B110000879_G_scaffold126549_1_pt1 | contig 13226 bp, 10 predicted proteins | sample TARA_B110000879 | Tara Oceans TARA_B110000879 (sample SAMEA4398094) | marine metagenome | biome: Polar Biome; feature: [SRF] surface water layer (ENVO:00010504); material: water (ENVO:00002006), including particulate matter (ENVO:01000060) such as... | depth 5 m
AAGCCTATGTAAGCCTATGTAAGCCTATGTAAGCCTATGTAAGCCTATGTAAGCCTATGGAAGCCTATGGAAGCCTATGGAAGCCTATGGAAGCCTATGGAAGCCAATAGAAACGATGCAATGTTGAGTTTTAACCCCATTGTTGAGTCAGTTGCAGACAGAGTGCTTTTGGAACTTTTGGAACTTTTTTGATGTTAAACCTACCCCAGTTCTACAGTTCTACAGTTCTACAGTTGAAAGTGCGAATAAAGAGCGTCTTCAAGAAAGTTTTGTGCGCCAGTATGGCTTTGGTCGACGTTAAATGTTAACCGAGCAAGATAGAGGGCGGGTGTACAACGCAGGTATTCGGCTGCTGGCTCGTAGAGAGTACGGTGTCACCGAGATCATCCAAAAACTCAGTCAAAAGCACCCGCGGCAGTTAGTCGAGCAAGTTGTTGCTCAACTTTTAGAGCAAAATCTGGTTAGCGATAGTCGCTTCGCGGAATCTCTCTGTAATAGTCGCACCGGGCGCGGCTATGGCCCGATCTACATCTCTCAAGAACTATCAATGAAGGGCATCGCTAAAGATATTATTCAGGAGCTTATCGATAAAAACGATCCTGTTTGGTTGGAGCGAGCTATAAAGGCTGGGCGAAAGAAAGCTTCGGCGCTGCTATTAGAGAAAGATTTTTTCCAATCAGAAGCGTTCGAAAAAGAATTTTTGCGCCAGAAAGGCGTTGATGCGGACGACGCCACTGAGGGGGAAGGTTTTGAAGATCACCTACTGTCGGATGCAGAAGACGAGAGTCAGTGGGCGGGTGCCGGATACGAAGAGGCAGGTGAGTCAGGTGACGCTGAGGACGGTAGTGAATTGGAAGAGCTTGGTCAGCGCCTCCGGTCGAGAAAGTTCAATCATTCACAAAACGCCCCGGGGTCACTAAAAGTAAAAGATTTACAAAAAGCTAAGAGCCTGCAAAAGACTCGCAATATGGGACAGAAGAGAGTTAAGAAAGTAATTTTCAAGAAAACCAAAGAGCAATTTTTTAGAGAGCGCAGACAAAAAGACTGGATGAAGGTAGCGGGCTTTTTATCTCGGCGCGGGTTCCCTGGTGACTTAGTTTCGAAAGCGATGAATAGCATTGCCCCAGATTAGCCGGTGCGGCCAAACAAGGCGGTTGAGCAACGGTTATTTGGCTGATGGAAGTCGAACAGAGGGCAACGCAGATAATGTCAAAGCCTGGGCACTTCCTTTATACTTCTTCGCTTCCCAATTCGATTGATTTTCAAACTAATGAATACTGCTGCTTTACGTGCTGCCTTTCTCTCGTTCTACGAATCGAAAGGGCACAAAATTGTCCCATCTAGCTCTCTGGTTCCCCACAATGATCCAACATTGCTGTTCACTAATGCTGGGATGAATCAGTTTAAGGACCCTTTGCTGGGCAAGATTGACCTTGGATACTCTCGAGCTACCAGTGCTCAACGCTGTGTCAGAGCAGGGGGCAAGCATAACGATTTAGAAAACGTTGGTTATACCGCTCGCCACCATACCTTTTTTGAAATGATGGGTAATTTCAGTTTTGGGGATTATTTCAAAGAAGAAACCATTACCTGGGCCTGGGAATTTGCTACAGAGGTGGTAGGGCTCTCTGCAGACAAAATACTCATCACTGTGCATCCAAGTGACGATGATTCGCGAAAGATCTGGCGCGACAAAGTGGGCATTAAGGCCGAGCGTATCATTGATCTTGAAGAGAACTTTTGGACTATGGGCGATACTGGCCCTTGTGGTCCTTGTACTGAACTCTTTTATGATCACGGTCCTTCAATCGCCGGTGGGCCTCCAGGCTCTCCAGACGAAGATGGCGACCGCTTCATTGAATTCCAAAATTTGGTATTCCCTCAGTTTGATCGGCTAGCCGATGGCGAGATGACCTCACTTCCTCAGCCGGGCGTAGATACGGGCATGGGTCTAGAGCGCATGGCGGCGATTCTTCAAGGTGTTCATAGCAATTATGAAATAGATCTTTTCCGTAAAGTAATGCTCGAGGCTGGTGGCTTTGCAGGCATTACTAACGAAGAACAAGTGTTGGGTACGGCATCCTTAAGGGTCATTGCTGACCATATTCGTAGCAGCGCCTTTCTGATAGCTGACGGCATTACACCGGGTAATGAAGATCGTGCGTATGTGCTCAGACGTATTATTCGACGAGCATTGAGACATGGCTATAAACTAAATATTCGTGAACCATTCTTTCACAAGTTGGTCAAAGTGCTGGTTGATGAAATGAGCGAAGCCTATCCGCTGCTGGCTCAGCATGAGCAAGCAATTACCACTGCGCTTGCCGAAGAAGAGGGCCGTTTCAGTGAAACACTTAATCAAGGCATGGACTTACTCAAAGGTGAACTAGGCCAGGTCAACGGCGATACGCTACCAGGTGATGTGGCTTTCAAGCTTTATGACACCTATGGTTTTCCAGTTGACCTTACTGCTGATGTGGCCAGGGAGCTTGGTTTACAGGTTGACCAAAAAGGCTTTGACGATGCAATGGAGGCACAGCGTGCACGCGGGCGCGCATCTACGAGCTTTTCCACCAGCCTAGGGCAAAAGATCAGTGTCAAGCAGAGTGTAGAATTTCGGGGCTACGAAGAACTCGATAGCGACGCTAGTGTATTGGCGGTATTCGATATTAACGGCGATGCCAAAGAATCTTTGGCGCCAGGAGAGGACGGCGTTATCGTTCTTGATAGAACGCCCTTTTATGCAGAGTCCGGTGGCCAGATAGGTGACTTCGGGCAACTCATAGTGGATAACAACTGCTTTGTTGTTAAAGACACACAGATTAGTGGCGATCAACGCCTGCATATCGGCAGTATGAGCTCAGACAGCACAGCAGCTATTAGCACAGGGGCCAGTATATCGGCCTCCGTAAACGCCGCTACCCGCAGTAAAATACAGGCTAATCACTCTGCCACCCACCTTATGCATGCTGCGCTGCGCAATGTGCTAGGTGATCACGTACAGCAAAAAGGTTCACTGGTGAACGATGAGAAGTTGCGTTTTGACTTTTCCCACACAGGGCCGGTGACCTCTGAGCAGTTGCGTGAAGTTGAAAGTTTGGTTAACGAACAAATTTTATTCAACAGTCCAGTGACTACCGAATTGTTGTCTTTTGACGATGCCGTTGAACGCGGTGCAATGGCGCTGTTCGGTGAAAAGTATGGTGATGAGGTAAGAGTCCTTTCCATGGGGGGCAACTACTCGGTAGAACTTTGTGGCGGCACCCATGTTAGTCGAACCGGCGATATTGGACTGTTGAAGATTCAGTTAGAAAGCGGCATTGCCGCTGGCGTGCGCCGAATTGAAGCTGTTAGTGGTCAGGGCGCATTAAACGTGGTTGCTGATAACGATGCTTTGATCGCCTCTATTGGCAGTACGTTGAAAGTTAGTGCCGCTGAAATTAGCAGTCGAATTGCACAGGTTCTGGCGGAAAACAAAGCCCTTAGCCGCGAAGTAGAGCAGTTAGGGCAACAAATTGCGGCGAGCAAAAGCTCGGACTTAGGCAGTGAAGTAGAAAAAATTAATGGCGTCGACTTTATTGCAGCTCAAGTTGAGGGCGATAACAAAGCCATGATGCAGACGCTGGATACTTTGCGTTCTCAGCTATCCGCGGACAGTGTCATAGTCTTAGCGCAGGTTGCCGACGGTAAAGTAGGCATGGTGGTATCGGTAAGCAAATCGCTAACGGACAAAGTTAAAGCCCCCGATTTACTGGCTGCTGTAGCAGATCAGGTAGGTGCTAAGGGCGGCGGGCGCCCAGACCTTGCACGTGCAGGTGGTGGTACAAACCCAGAAGGTGTGGCTCAGGCTCTGGCTGACGCTCAGGTCTGGATGCGCAATAGGTTAGGTAGCTAATGGCACTTATAGTTCAAAAATATGGTGGCACCAGTGTTGGTGACGTCGAGCGAATTCGCGGTGTCGCAGAGCGCGTTAAAAGATACGTCGATGAAGGTCATGAAGTTGTAGTAGTAGTCTCTGCAATGTCCGGTGAAACCAATCGCTTAGTCTCAATGGGCCGCGATATTGCTGGAAGTCGGGGCAGTGCACGCGAAATGGATGTGCTTACCGCGTCTGGCGAGCAAGTTACTGTTTCTTTACTGAGCTTGGGGCTTTTGTCCATTGGGGTTCAGGCTAAATCGTTTTTGGCCGACCAAATAGCAATTAAGACAGACGACGTTCATGGCAAAGCGCGAATTCAAGAAATTGATACCAAGGCTTTGCGAGCGGCGTTAGATGCCGGTTGTGTGCCTGTGGTCGCAGGCTTCCAGGGCGTCAATGACTTAGGCGAGATAACCACGCTAGGGCGCGGTGGTTCAGACACGTCTGCTGTAGCCTTGGCTGCTGCGTTAAAGGCCGACGAATGTGAGATTTGTACAGACGTAGATGGGGTCTACACCACGGACCCGCGAATTGTTGAGTCCGCAAGACGACTGACACATATTACCTTTGAAGAAATGCTTGAGCTGGCGAGCCTTGGTTCAAAGGTTCTGCATCCAAGATCGGTAGAATTTGCTGGCCGCTATAGAGTGCCATTACGCGTAATGTCGACGTTTCAAGACGGACCCGGCACATTGATCACCACGGAGAAAGACGATATGGAACAGCCCTTGGTTTCAGGCATAGCTCACGCAATTGACGAAGCAAAAATCACTATTGCCGGCGTTCCAGATTTACCCGGAATTGCTTCAAAAATTTTGGGACCTATTGGCGCCGCAAATATCGAAGTGGATATGATTTTGCAGAATACTGGCGCGGACGGTCTAACAGATTTTACCTTCACTGTTAAACGCCAAGATTACGACGCAGCGCAAAAAATTCTGCAGGCGATCTCTAGAGATATTAACGCGCGGGAGATAAGTGGTGATAATGAGATTGCCAAGGTATCCATTGTAGGCGTGGGCATGCGCTCGCATGCAGGCGTCGCAACAAAAATGTTTGATTGCTTAGCATCAGAAAGTATTAATATTCAAATGATCTCAACGTCGGAGATCAAAATCTCCGTAGTCATCGCGGAACGATATGTAGAGCTAGCGGTGCGTGCATTACATAATGTATTCGAGTTACAAAAACTGCCAGAGTGATGGTGTCAACGGCGGTTTGCTAAAAACACTTTGAGAGTAATTTTTGTTGGAGGACAGATGTCTAAGTGGAGTGTCGCTAAAGAAATCGTAGAGTCGGTGAGTGAATTGGCCGCAGAAAATGCAGCAGATGAAGTAGGTATGCTTGAGGCGCTTATTTCAACAGCGTTGGTCAGTTTGAACGCACAGAAGGGCAAAGACTACGTTCAGTCCTTTATCGACTATGAGACAGCAAGCCTAAATCAGTCGCATCACGACGTGCAAAGATTGACCTAACGGCTATACCCGGCGCAATTTTCGCAGACTGTTGTTGTCACAGTGTAAGTTCACCCACACAAGCACATATTTTCATAACAAGGCTTACGCTTACTGTTGAAAAAAATACAGAGTAGGAGAAAAAAATATGCACTACACCAATGATCTTTGTCTTGATCCCTCTCAATTGGTAGGCAGTCGTTTGGGCCCTGAGCATGTAAGCAGTTGGCGTAATCAGGGTTATGCGTTTGTCGACGGCCTCATTCCGACAACTCTAATTGAACGTGCTGAAGCTGATGCGCTGGCCTTTTTTCCTCAACCAAAAAGTCCAGAGGCCAAACATTTTAATACCTTTGGCAGCGGGCAAAATTTTGTCTTTCCATCGCGCTCGATCGCAGTTAATGATCTTACTATGTGCGCCGAGTTATTGGCTGCCGTAGCAGCCTTGTTGGATCAACCGTTGGGAGATCTGCGCCTGTCCCAGTCAGATTTGTGGCCTAAGTATGGAGATGGCGCTGTTACTGGTCGCGAGGATTGGACCGAGCAGCGCATACATTGCGATTATCCTAACCACACTTTGCTACACCCGCCTCAGTGGGATAGTCCAGAAGCGGTAGAAGTTATAATTTATCTCAGCGACTGTGATGAATGTGGTGGCGCTACGGCCTTAGTACCTCGTGAGGGCGCAGATGATTCAGCTTACACTTGGCCAATATTCAATATGCCTGGTGTGCAAGAGCGCCCCTATATCAATAGTCGGGTTGAAGCGGAGGATTATTTGGCAAAAAATTATCCTGAAATCGCATCTTTTCGTGCAACCAATCTATACCCACGAGAGCGCATAGCTCACTATCGCCGCGGTAGCGTACTGTTTTATCGTCACGATACCTGGCATCGAGGGCGCCCGGTCAATGATGGCACTTGTCGCATTGTACAAAACCTAACGTTTAAGAAAGCCGACAGCGAATGGCTGAATGTTCTACACCCTGGTTGGTGTTGGTCAATGTACGGCAAGCAGCAAGTGATGGAGCGTTGGGTAGCCAGTGCATCTGTTGATCAACGGGCTTTACTTGGCTTTCCGCTGCCCGGCCACAACTACTGGTCCATTGCTACAGTGGCAGCGGTAGAAAGCCGTTATGCCGCATTTGGCATTGATATGAGCCCCTATCGAAACGCATTAACAGACAGCTGAGCCGAATGGTTCTACTTTTGATTTTCCCACTGGTAAACAAAAACTTAGATGAAAGATAATAAAAACGAAATGATCGCAGACTATGTAATTGTGGGAGCAGGTTCAGCGGGGTGTGTCTTGGCCAGTCGGTTGAGCGAAGATCCAAACTGTTTAGTGATACTGATAGAAGCCGGTGGTTCGGATAAAAACCTAATTGTACAAATGCCCTCTGCGTTCTATCTGCCTATGCAAAGCAAAACATTAAACTGGGGCTACGCATCTGAGCCAGAACCGAATATGAATGGTCGCAGACTCGATTGCCCAAGGGGCCGAGTTCTAGGTGGTTCCTCATCCATTAACGGCATGGTCTACGTCCGCGGTAATGCTAATGATTATGAGCGCTGGGAAAAACTCGGCGCCAAAGGCTGGGGTTACTCCGAGGTTTTGCCCTATTTCAAGAAGGCCCAACATGCGGACAAACGTACCTCCATGGATGAGTTTCAAGGCCACGATGGCCCATTAGGTACGACCTCTGGAGAGCTGAAAAACCCGCTGTATAATTACTTTCTAGCTGCAGCAAAAGAAGCTGGCCATTCTATGAATGCAGATTTCAACGGCCGGCATCAAGAAGGCTTCGGTGTTATGCCCATGACCGTAGCAGATGGCATCAGGTCTTCTACCGCAAGGTCCTACCTACCTAAAGACCGCAGCAACCTTACCGTGATTAAGAAAACCATGGTGTGTAAAATTTTAATCAAAGGCGGCAAGGCCGAAGGCGTGAGCGTTGCCGACGGCTTCAAGACCAAGGAGGTTTTTGCCAACAAGGAAGTATTGGTGTGCGCGGGAGCAATCAATTCGCCTCAGTTGCTTATGCTCTCGGGCATTGGGCCCAAAGACCACCTGAAGAATATTGGCGTCAAATTGGTCGCAGACGTTCCTGGAGTTGGTGAGAATCTGATGGATCACCTTGAAGTTTATGTGCAGCAATCGATTACTCAGCCGTTATCGCTATACAAAGATCTGAGTTTATTTGGCCGTGCAAAAATTGGTTTGGAGTGGTTGCTGACGCAACGTGGTTTAGGTGCCACCAACCACTTTGAGGTAGGTGGTTATATGCGCAGTCACGCAGATGCCGAGCAGCCGGACATACAGTTCCATTTCTTACCTGCTGCAATGTCCTATGACGGTACATCCCAAGTCTCTGGACACGGTTGCCAAGCCCACGTAGGGCCAATGTTGTCGCCGAGTCGCGGTACGGTAAGGCTGCGCAGCAATAATGCATTGGAGCACCCTACGATCAAGTTTAACTACATGAGTCATCCGTCAGATTGGGAGGTGTTTCGCGCCGCCATCCGCGGTGCTCGAGAGATATTTGCTCAACCCGCCTTTGACGCAATTCGTGGCCCAGAGTTTAATCCAGGCGTGCAGGCGCAAACCGACAAAGAGTTAGACGCATTTGTACGCGCTCATGCGGAGAGCGCCTATCACCCCTGCGGTACCTGCAAGATGGGAGTGGACGACATGTCGGTAGTAGATTACGCGGGACGGGTGCAGCAAATAGATAATTTACGAGTGATTGACGCCTCTATTTTTCCGCACATCACCAACGGTAACCTAAACGCGCCCACCATAATGGTCGCAGAAAAAATGGCAGACATGATTAAGGCAGCTTAATTCTACAGTTTTACAAGAATAAAAAGGCAATACACCATGACCACAATACTCATTACCGGCGCTAACCGAGGTATCGGTTTGGCTATAGCAACACTGGCTGTAAAGCGAGGCGATAGAGTAATAGCAGGGTGCAGAAACCCAGCGTCAGCGGCAGAGTTGTCGGCACTACAAAATAGCTATTCTGAGCACTGCTCAATAATTGAGCTCGATGTGGTTGATGAGCAATCGCTGGAAAATGCGGCAAGCAACTTGAGTGAGCCTTTAGATCTCCTCGTTTGCAATGCAGGTGTGCAGAACGGATATAGCGGTATGCACGGCGAAGAAAATACCTTGGCCGCATTCGAAAAAGTTCTAGTTACTAATATCGCCAGCCCATTCTTCACCACTCGGGCGTTCTTGCCTCATTTAAGAAAGAGTAGTGGAGAAGCCAAGGTCGCCGTAATTTCTTCGCTTATGGGCAGCCAAGCCCATACTGCCGCCAACGCCTACGCTTACAGAGCGTCAAAAGCAGGCGCAAATAATATTGCGGTAACACTGAGTCATGAACTAGCAGCAGAGAATATTGCTGTAGCCACCTATCACCCAGGTTGGGTTAGAACAGATATGGGTGGCCCCAACGGCGATATCTCAGCAACCGAGAGCGCAGCAGGACTACTTGATAGGTTTGATGAATTGTCCATGGAACAAAGTGGGCAATTCATAAACTACAATGGCGACAAGTTGCAGCTTTGATTTTTAGTTAATGTTTTTCTTCCTTTCTTCCTTTCTTCCTTTCTTCCTCTCTTTGTCTCTTTCTCTCTTTCTCGCCACGCAGAGAGAAAGAGAGTTGGCGTTCTCTTTATGTATGTTCTGGTGAGGTCTTTGCCTTTATCTCCGACACATACAATTTTCACTCCTCGTGTTTTTAGATACACCAAATACTGTGCGCTAACTGGCTTGTACCGAATAAAAAAAGGGAGCGGCTACTGTGGCAAGAGCGCCTTAGTGTGTTTACATTTTGGCGTAGGCTGCATGTTTCACTCGAAAAGCCCAATCACAAATGTGGTTTTTTCTCGCTAGCCCCAGTACTTTTCGAGTTTTAACGGATAAGCGATTTGGCAAATCCACCGGCGTCCCGCCTAGAAAGAATTACGATCCATTCATTAGGAAAATACCAAAGTTCACCGTTATCTAGCCCGCCTTTAGAATTCGATCACTTATAACTGCGCGTAATTTCGGGCTCTGTGGCCTATCTCTGTAAGCCCTTACAATTTTGGAGCGAAATAATATGTAGAAATTTTTTTATGCAAATCTGCGTCCTATCATTTTATTTTCCCCCTTTGTGCATTTATGAATTTGGCTGCCGCCGAACACGCGCCGGTGACAAAAAACTGAGCGCAAATCGTCTCCAATTATATTGCAGCGTTTAACACGTATAACGTAGAAGTCATGCTTAAGTTGGTTACCGACGATGTTCAGTGGCGGAGTATTGATGGCGACAAAATCACGGTAGAGGCAAATAGCAAAGCAGAACTTCGTCGCAGCATGGTGGAATATTTTAAGTCCTGTGGTAGCTGTAAGTCGCGTTTAGCGCATATGTTTTCAACGCGAAGCAGGGTTTCGGCTTAGAGGTTGCTAGCTTCGAAACGAGTAAAGCGTTCAAGAGCGACAAAGCATGTCGCTCTATGAGTTCTCTAACGCCCAGATCAAACGTGTGTATTATTTTTCGGCGGAGAATTAAATTTTTGCTTTACGGTTAGTCCATTTTTACTGCGCCAATCTTCGGTCCATCCAAGATATAGGTATTTACTATACCTGCTCCTTTAACCTCGATCTCGCCACGGTAGGTCATCTCGTATTCTCCGTCTAGGGCCTCATAAAATGCCTGTGAGATTTGTATTTTGTTGGGGATGCCAGTGGACTCCATGCGACTGGCCATATTCACGGTTTCGCCCCACAGGTCATAGGTGAATTTGGAGGTGCCAATTACGCCAGCAACTACTGCGCCGCAATGTATGCCTGTGCGCATTCGTAATAGGGTTTTGTTGCGTCGGTTGAAGTCCTCTAGGCAATCAATAATGCCGAATGCGAGTTGCCCCATCACTTTAGCGTGATTTTCGTTTGGTATCGGTAGCCCACAAACAGCCATGTAAGCGTCGCCGATGGTTTTAATTTTTTCAACGCCTAAGCGTTTGGCAACTGCGTCAAAGGAGCCAAATAGATCGTCGAGCATAGACAGTACTTCCATAGGCGGCATGTCTTTAGACCATTTTGTGAAGCCCACTAAATCCGTAAAAATCACGCTGACACTTGGAAACATATCTGCTATTTGTTCTTCACCACTCTTCAAACGCTCGGCTATTGGCTCTGGCAATATATTTAGTAGTAATCGAGTGTTTTCCAAATTCTTGACTTCAATAGTGCGCCGTTGTCTGTCTAGGTTGGTAACCATGTTGTTAAAGCTATTGGTTAGGCTGCCGATTTCATCGTTTGAGGTAACATCTAGTTGAATATTCGATTCGCCTTGGCCTATTTCTCGCGCAGCATCTGCCAGTGAGATAATGGGTTTTGTGAATTTCCCAGAAAAATAGACTGCTAATGCGACCATTAACCCGGCAATGAGTAGCGATGACATGATGAGAATTTTTGCTAATGCGTTAATTGGTGCAAATGCTTCTGCTTCGTCGATCTCCGAGATGAGTGCCCACTGATGGTCGCCGAATTGAATTGGGCCATAAGCACTTAGTACACTGACCCCGCGATAGTCATCTATAATTGCTGTTTCGCTTTTTCCTGAGAGTGCGCCAAAGGATGCTTTGGTTTGCACACGTTGCAACAAAATAGATGTGTCGAATTCGTCAAGCAGACTAATTGTTTTCTTGGGGTAATCTAACTTTTTCAGCGCTGTAAAATATCCTTCGCGGTCTTCAATAAGAAACCGTGAAATGCTGCGCATGGAAAAATCGGGCCCAACCAAATAGGTTTCACCTGATTCTCCTAGGCCGTCTTCCTTCCATTTTTGGCCGCCAGTCATAATTTGATTGATGCGGGTTATGGGCATTTGAAAAATCAGTACGCCAATTCGCTCAATACCATCAAATATTGGCTTTGCTATGAATGCCGCCGGTGCGCCATAAGAGGGTGCGTAATAGTCAAACTCAACAAAGATAGGGTCGTCGGTGGCAGCTAGTGCATTTGCTTCTTCATAGGCAGCTGCGAGATTTGATCTGCGGTAGGGACCGTTTCTCAAGCTGGTGGCGAAATCTGATTCTTTGAAGACTGAGTAGACAATATCCCCGGTGCGGTGATCGACTAAGAAAATGTCGTAGAAACCAAAGTTTTCTAGATAGCTGTTTAGGGTGGCATGGTACCTGTCATGAAATTCGCTATATTCACTGCCATCTAAAGCTTTGTGCAAAGCATTTTTCTCTCCTTGAGGGAATGCGTTCTCAGCAATATAGTGATGTTGGAGGTATGCGGTCGTGTATGTGTCGGGCAAAAATTTAGTCAAAGTTTGCTTTTTGTGGCTACCTTGCTCTAAAGACGGCAAAAACACACTTTGGTAGTAATTATGTAGGCGGCTGTCGGCGGCTGTCAGCTTGTTTTTCTGCTCTGTTTGGTCGATGCCGTTGGGTATTTTGAAAAACGAATTTGATAAGTCATTCATTGCGCTAATCGTCATCGGATTTTCACCTAGTGTAACGATTTGAGCTTTGACGAGATCTAGATAGCCCTGCATTTGGCTGCTTTTGGTTGCACGTATGGACGTGAGTTGATTAAAGCTTAGGTTTTGTAGGGCACTTTTCCCGTTGTGGTAGCCCACCCAGCCGACAACCGTACTGATGGTGAAGCAAACGATCAGCAAAAAAGAAAATCACTTTGGTTTTTATATTGTGGTTGCGCAAAACGCTCTCCGGTTCACTAAGGTATATATTCCCCTATTGAGTGGAGCTGGTGTGGCAAGACCAAGCGTCAACTTTAAGGCGGGTTGATTTAGTGTTTCTTTGTGCCTGAATTTGCGACAAAAGTGTCCATAAATTGGTTAAACGGTACTAAAGTGGAATTAAACGGTACATTAAGTAATCTTTTGGTGTTCATTCTAATTGGGCGTTCTAGGAGCTGTGCGCCAAACGGGGTGTCAGTTGAAACCTAGTGATGGACTAAACGTACATTTTTGGTTTTGTTAACTATGCTGGAGTGGAACTTTTGGACGTTGGTTTTAATTCTTTTCTTCGCAGAGTCTGCATGAGTTTGCGCGGGCTTAGTTTTAGGGTTTTATTCGCTGCAGGATTTTCTTTAAGCGTAATGAGCTGTGCTGATAAACCGGACACCAACTCTGTCGCTTTGCCGGTGCCTTTCGTTGCGCCGGTATTTACTATACATGTTGTTTGTAGCGCGAGATTTACCGAGAACCAGCGTTACTCGCATATGTTGAGAATCACTAAAGCGTTGGACTATGTAGAGTTTACAGGCGGTTTTGGTCTAAGAGTTTTCGTCAGTGAGAGCGCATCAGTCGAGCTTGTCAGCGGTAAGCTAATTGCCAAGTTTCCTGTTGGGTTAGATATGGGTACGCGTGCATTTGAGTTGTCTATTGACCGGCGCACGTTGGCTTATCGATTGAGCTATGCCGTGGGGCCATCTGGTGTGCTTGAAGGTGGTAGCAAAGAGGTGTTAGTGAAGGGCTTATGTAACCAGCTAGATGGTAGTGGTTTCAAGTTGTGATGGCCTCCGGGCGTGGTCGCCTCAGTTAGGGATTTAGGCTCAACATTTGGGTTAACAGATCCTTTATTTGTGGTCCATACATCATCATTAACCACCCCGAAATCGCAATATAAGGCCCAAAGGGAATCGCTGTTGATCGCGTATTTTTGTTAAACCCAATGAGCGCGATGCCCACAATAGCTCCGGTCAACGATGAAAGTAACAATACCCCAGGTAGGCTCTGCCAACCGAACCAAGCGCCTATGGCTGCCATGAGCTTGAAGTCGCCATAGCCCATGCCTTCCTTGCCGGTGACCAGTTTAAAAGC
>TARA_B110000879_G_scaffold63454_1_pt1 | contig 13177 bp, 4 predicted proteins | sample TARA_B110000879 | Tara Oceans TARA_B110000879 (sample SAMEA4398094) | marine metagenome | biome: Polar Biome; feature: [SRF] surface water layer (ENVO:00010504); material: water (ENVO:00002006), including particulate matter (ENVO:01000060) such as... | depth 5 m
TTCTATATTTCCAAATACGGGTTTTGAGTTACCTCCTATTTCACCACCCTGAAATTTAACTATTCCGAACTCAGCCCCCGTATTAAATTTAAAGAGTTTATGGACATTTGCATTATTGGTTATATTGAAAATAAGTCCACTATCTGCTATTAATTCACCAGTAAGTCCAATTAATGGAAGTGAACCGGTAAGTTCATTGTGCCTGTATTGACCATCTTTAATGTAAAGAGTAACACCAGCAGGTATAGTGATGCTTGCGCCTTTATTGTAAATATAATTTGACCCTCCAATTTGGCCACTTACTTGAACTGTAATTGTCAACAAAAGTAGCGTTGAGCATAGATAAGTCACTATATGTTTTAAACTCATACTCATTTATTTATCTTCTGGTATTTCAACTTCTTTTATTTCTGAGCGAACTACATCGCCAGCTTTGGAGTACATTCTTAATTGATATTCGTAGGTTGTACCTTTTGTTAATGACTTGTCATTGAATGTAGAACTTGTTAAAATCCCTGTATAAGGTTCAAAGCGTTTTTCAGAGGATATTTTACGGTATATCACATATCCGTCAATGTACTCTGCAGGTTCTCCAATCCATTTTAGACTTACCAATTTTCCCTTTCTTTTTTTCTTTAAAGAGAAACTTTTTAGTCGAACTGTTTCTTCAGATTTAGTACCTGATGTTTGAATTTGAAATGCTTGGCTTAAGTCAGATGTGTTTCCTGAGCTATCCGCTGCTTCAAGCAGGTAACTATAAACTGTACCAGCTTCAAACAGCTTGTCTTCGTAAAAAGATGTGGAAATTTTCATTGGCCGTCCGTTTAGTTTTTCAAGATTGTTTGCAGTGTCACCTATAATTTTTCGATAAATATTATAGCCTCTTAAATCTTCGTCTTTATTTGGGATCCAAGTAATCAAAATTGCGTTTTCAGTTTCTTTAATAATTTTAATAAAAGGCTTTACGGGTGGAACATGATCTGGAAGTTCTGCAATACTTAATATAGAATAATTACTGTAATTCCACGATGTATCCACGGCAACAACAACGTAATGAAAGGTATTTTTTACGTTTTTGGACATTCTTTCTGTGTAATTGGTTTCGTTTATTGTCGAAGGGTTTACCATAGTATATTCTTCATCATTGTTTTTCCCATTATCAATGACCTTATAGATAACGTAACCTTTCAAATCTTTTTCCTTGCTTGCCATCCATGACAGGTTTACCATACCTGTGTCAGTACTAGTTTTTAATCCCGTCGGAGGCAGTGGAGGAATAATGTCTCTTACCTGAACCAACGTAGGACTTGAAATAACCTCATTGCCTGCCGCATCAAAAACTCCAACCTTGTAGAAGTAAGTTCTAAACTCAGAGACATTGTCTTGAAAGCTCAATTTATCTTTGTTGATAGGGGTGAGGTTCAACTTTATAGAATCTCCATTTGGATCATTGTACCGGTATACATTCAAACCAATTCTATCCTCATCGTCCACCATAACCCAAGTTAAGGTGATTTTCTGAGTGTCTATTTTGAAGTCTAATCCAAAAGCTTCCTGAGGTGGGTCAAAGTCAATAAAATTAGACTTGATTTCACCTGAAGAAGGGCTCATTTTTGCAAAGTAATCGACCGCGAAAAACTGATACGAATAGCTAAGGTCTTTGTTAATAGTTCGATCAATAAATAAGTGCTTAGGCCAAGGTAACATTTTGCCATTTTCATCTATGTCTTGTTGAACTGGATATGTTTCTGTTCCGGTCAGCGTATCAACAGAACCATCAGTACTTGTTCGTACAACTTTAATTCCGAGGTAACGAAGTGGTTCAGGTTTGAAGTTAAAATTTATTTTTCGTTTTTTTCGGTCTACAATTATGTTTTGAGGAGGAGCTACATTTTCGTAATTCCCTGCAGTGATTTGTAGTTGATCCATTTCAATTTCTTGTCCATTTTCTATTGCGTTCAGCTTGTAGTTATATACAGTGCCTGTTAGAGCATTTTTATCAATATAACCTATAGCAATTGCCAATGCAAATTCATTGTTTTGAAATGCCTTTTGTAATGCGAAAACAGAGGCTACGTTTTCTTGAAATTCAGCTACTGAGATTTTTTGAAAAACGCCATTGAACATAGTCACATCTGGAAACGATTCTGCAATTCTTGCTATTTCAGTATCGTTCCAAAGCAAAGGTGCACTATTCAACTTTTGCCAATCCTCATTTCCCGTTTTACGGTATACATTGAACCCTTCTTTATAATATACTTTTTCGCATACCCATTTAAGGAAAATAGTCCCATCTTCCATATTTTTTGCAAGTAAAGAATTGGGTTTTCGTTCTCCTTGACTAAATGAAGAAAGAGCTATAAGGATAGCAATTACTAATAATGATATGTGCCTTTCGTATTTCATTACATTCCCATTTCAAAGTCCATTTCAAAGCTTTTAGAGCAACCCAATATAGTTACACTACCATCCAGATTTCCTGAGATTAGATCATTGTCAAAGTCAGCTTTTAATTGACCGTGTAATCTAACCGCTCCGATTGTGAAAGTGGGTATTGGCCAAGGAGGGTCTACTGTTAGGGAAGCTCTAAATTCAGCGCCTACTAAAGCATGATTTATTGCAAAAGAAGGACTATAGGTAAATTTTGCTTCAGCATAGATTTCTAAACTTGCATTTGCACATATTTTTGCTATTCCAAGATTAACGCAACCTCCAGCTTTGAATCCACCATAGATTCCAACTTCAAGAGTTTTTTTGTCCATTATTAGGAAACCACCACCACCAAACCCAGAACAAGTAGGATATATTTCAATTTTTTTCGCTTTTGAACCAATGCTAACGTTCCAATCGCCTTTTTCTGATTCAATCAACATATTACCACTGATGCAAATTGGTTTTTGACTGCTAACTGCACCTGAGATAAGTAAATAGTCTTTACCACTGTCATAGTGCATTTTCACTTTCCCTTTAACTCCGGCTGTACCACTAGTAATTTTATCTTTCAAGTATTTAGGACCTTTTTGTGAAGGACCTTTTTTAGCCAATTTGGGTTCCGCTGCACCCGCGCCCCCTCCAGGAATAAACTTTGAAGCTAAAGAACCGCTAATTTTAAAGTCTTTTTTCCCAGTTTCAATTTGAAGATCATCTTGGCCTTTCTTGTATCCTACAGTAATTTCTTTTTTACTGTTTGCGGCAACTGATATTTCTCCAAATGAAGCATTTGCAGCAATTACTTTTACGGTTTTCCCTCTTCCAGCTTCAACAGCTAATTCGTTGCCATCATACTTTCCTTTTAGCCCATACTGTCCGCTCTGTGCCTTGTAAAAAGCCCCTTCGTACTTGCCCTCTTTATAAGAAAGTAGATTCGTGGTGCCGCCTGCCGTAATTATTCTCTTACCGTCAGAAAGGCTAAGACTTTTATCCTTGTAAGATACAGTAGCAACATAAGAACCGTCTTTCAGTTCTAGGTCTGCAGTTTTAGTAATTGCAAGACTGCGCGTACCTTTTGATGCTTTTATTAGGTCGTTTCCTTCTCCAAGTGCTAACACTACATCGCCGTCTGTATAGGAGGCAGAACCTTTATCTAAAGAAACTTTATGCTTACTTACTTCAAGTTCCAGCATTTTAGTTCCATTTATTGTTATCTTATTCGAACCATAATTAACAGATGCTTTTCCGCTGCTTGCAAAAGAAGCCGAGTTGGTTCCATCAGATGCGGTAATTGATTTAACGCCATTTTTAATTTCGAGTGCTACAGAATTTACTCCTGTTTTCAACTCCATTTTAGTTGGGTTTAGCGCGAATGAGTTTGTTCCATCACTAAAGCTGAGGTCTTTGGTTTTATTAAAGGAAGCGGTATAAGTATCGTATTTTAACTCAACACCTTGGGTGCTAATCTTTACGTATTTTTTGGTTCCTTCTATATATGAAGCACTTTTATCAGCATTTAATTTTATTGTTCGAGTACCATCTGCTAAGCTCAGTCCACTTGTGCTTGCCGCAAATGAATTAGTGCCATCAGAAAAGCTTAATGACTTATTTGCTCCAAATGCAGCGTCGTATTTATCGTATTTAACTGATATTTCATCTTTTGATAGCACTAACTTTTTGGTTGTACCTTCTTCAAATTCGAAAGATTTATCTGATTTAAGTTTTAGTGATCTTTTCGAATCATTTAGTTTTACTTCAGTCGCGTTAAAGCTCATACCATAAGTGCCATCGCTATAAGAAAATTCTTTTTTGGTAGCGTCAATGGCTAATTCGTAGGAGCTATAATTTACTTTAAGCCCAGCTGTTGATATTTTTAGTGTTTTTGAAGTCCCATCTTTTAATTCAACTGATTTGTCGGCATTTAAAGCGATGCTTTTAGACCCGTTTGTTAATTTATAAGTACCTGTGCCAGTTCTTTCAGCTACATAGGTATTTCCAGAATTAGTGAGGCTTAGTTTTCCGTTATCTGCATTATCTAATGAAATTTTTACTGTATTTCCACCTTTAGCTATTGTAAGTGATTTTAAACTAGAAGTTGAACTTACTGTGCACGTATAACCGTCTTCTGTAAATGTATGGGTGCCAATGTTGTTTACTAGACCCATAGCTACAGCAGAACCCGATTTTTTCATTTCATAAGAATTACCAAAGTTTAAATGGTAGTTCGTGCTTCCAATATTTAAATCAAATTCTTTGCTGGTTGTAATTTTAACATCAAATGCAGATTCTGAATATTTGAAAGATCCACTCTTAGATACCACGTTTGCATCAACTTCTATTGTCTTTCCGCTTTGAGCATATTTGATTTTCCCTTTTCCAGTTCTATCCGCATCTATTGCAAGAGAAACACCACCGTAAGTTATCGCTAAATCAGCTTCATCGGTTTTGAGATTGGCCTTTAGGCTATCAGAGCCTGCTTTCATAGCAAAGTTTCCAGTAGAGGCACTTTGGTTTGCTGAAAGATAAAGTGAATTTCCGCCATCTTTTATTGCGAATGATCCAGATTTTTTTGCAATATCTCCATCAATTTCTAATTCTTTCCCTCCAGATGCCAATTTTAGTTTTCCACTACCTGCTTTATCTCCAGTAATAAAAAATTGAGTGCTAGAATAATCACCGTAAAAGGTGAGGCTAGAGGAGCTTAACGCAGTATATAGACTATCAGAACCCAATTTAAGTGCAAAAGTTCCACTTCCAGCTTTTTCATCTGCCGTTGCATAAACAGCTTGGGTAGCATTCTTTGCAAGAACAGAGTACACGTTATTATCAGCTCCAATTCTGAATCTGTTTGCTCCTTTAGAAATTTCTAGGGTTCCATTACCATTTTTATCCGCATCAATTAAGAAATAGGTGCCTGATTGAGCAACTTCAACTTTCATTTTCGATGTAGAAAGATCCGCACTGATAGAATCATTTGAGGCAGAATAAGAAAAATAACCTTCTAAATTCGACTTATCAGCTTTAGCAATTACACGTTCACCATTGTATTTGGCATAAATTGAACCTTTTCCAGCAGTCTTATCTGCTTTTACGTTTAAATCCAAACCTCCATAGAGCGCTGCAAATTCTCCACTACCACTTTTGTCTATAGAAACAAAGAGTCTCTTATTAGCATCAGGTTTGATTTCAAGACTACCAGTACCGGCAGGTTTATCTGCTTTAAGAGCAAATAGTGCAGTCCCATCGGTGATTAGAATGCTCCCTTTTCCAACCTTATCTGCAGTTGCTTCAAGTTTATCGCTGCCAATCCCAATATCTAAAGTTCCTTTACCATTTTTCTTGTCAGCAGTTACTGCAAACAAAACTTTATCATATGAAAATCCTAGCCTTCCTGTTTGTGCAGTTTTGTTAGCTTCAAGAGAAAGGTTAAGCGTACTTGTTTTTACGTCAAGTTGGCCATTGCCCGTTTTGTCGAAAGATGCTTTAAAGCTATTACTAGCATCTATTGCTATAAAAAGACTTCCCTTCCCTGCAGTACCATTAGCACCTAACTCAACTTTAGTTGTTCCATAACCAACTTTAAATTCGCCCTCTGTGTTCGATTTATCAAAACTCGATTTAAGGCTAAATCCACTTATAAGAAAATCGATAGATCCTTTGTTTGAACCATCATAAGCAAAGCCCACTTCGCTTGATCCAGTTTTTAATTTGAAAGCAGCACTGCCAAGTCTGGATCCAGAAATATTAAATTCATTACTTCCATTTTTATAGGAGAGGGTTGCTCCAGCTGCAGATGAAATATTCGCTAAAAATCCAATTGTGGTTGACCCAGTTTTGTAGTCTAGACCTGCACTTTCAGTGCTTGCTTTTAGTGTCATTTTATCACTTCCAATTGGCACCGTTATTTCGACTGGTCCCAGTTTCTTGGCAATTTCTTTTGCAGCTGCTTTTGCAGCAGTTTTTTTAATTCCTCCTGCAGCTCCTGCAGTTCTAGAAGAAGCATTTAGCATAGATAAATCACCTTCAAGATCTATTATAAATCCGCTCTTTTTTACTTCTAATTCAGCAGCAATGTCTGTTTTGAACAGTTTCCCACCGCTGGGGTCAATCATTTGCATATACAGACCCGCTCCGAATTCTATTTTAGAATCAATGATAAAGTCTCCTGTTTTGGTATCTTGGTTCATGTGCCTGTAAACACGGCCTTCCATTGCTACAATATTAAAGAAGCCCATCACTGAGACACCCATTCCTTGAGTATCATTGAAGTAAGCATCGAAATACCAATATTTGAGTGCGTCTTTAGTTCCTAGAATCATACTTGCACCCAATTCAATTTCAGCTGGGACTTTAAGTTTTCCTTTTATGTCGCCTTTGAATACGGTACCCCAATAAGGGTCTCCTTTTCTTAATTCAAGGGTTCCTTTCATCTCTAGAATACTTGAGTTTAGTTTTACTTCTAGTTTTTCAAAGGCAAAAGACTTAGCATCTTGATCCGATTTTATTGTTACTGGAATATCTGGTTTATAGGAAGCGTATTTTGGATCAGTCAGATTTACGTCAGCTGGTTTATTGGTGATATCAGCAACCGAGCTAAAGTCCATTATTGGAGGTCCTGTTTTTCCAGCTACGTCCTCTCCAAGAGGAGCAGAACTTCGAATACTTAAGACATAGTTTCCTGCTGTTAAACTAGCAGCTAGTTCGAAGACGTTGATATTGAAACTCTCATAGGTAAGTTTTATTTGTTTGGATAGTTTGTGAGAGCCATTTCGCTTTCCATATCCAATAAACATATCGCCATATATTCTAAAATCATTTAAAGCTTTAAATGTGTGTTTTAAAACTGGAGAGTTTATGTCAATTGTACAATCCAGTCGTTCATTGTTAGCGAAAACCGCTCTTTTAAGTGTTACAATTTGAGTTTGTTCTCCACCACCAGGGTTGAATGTGATTACTGTCCCGTCCAATGTATTGTCAAATGATCCCGTATTAAACCCTTGATCATTAAGCGGGATTGTGTATGCGTATTGTTTGGTTTCGTTGATAAAAGGTATAACTACTTTTCCAATGATATTACCTGAAAGCTTAGAGTCAACAATAGTAAATTTTATGTTGCCTAAAGTGGCAGGGAATTGATTGAATGTAGATTTTTCAGAACTCGCAAAGTCTCTGCTGTAGATGCTTTGTAGTCCTTTTGCATCAATATCTAACTTCGTATTGTTGTCTTTGTTTAGGTTATATTTTTGCGTGATTTCACTTTTAAGAATTTGTTGTTTTGATTTATCAAGATCCGTTTTCATCGAAAGCTCAAATTCTTGATAATAGACCCCTTTCCAAATTTTCTCAGCAGAATGCTGTCCAGGAGATTTTGTTTCATCTAGATCGATTACAATTTTCAATGGCGTTGCCAAAACGTTGGCATTTTGAATTAATGGCAGTGTGTTTTGCGCAATAAATTCATCAGATTTTGAAATTTCATGGTAATACAGTTGGTCTAGTTGTTTTAGATAAAATGAAAGGCGTTGATTGTCCGAAGTGTTTACGTTAGAATTAACGTAGAAATCAGCATCTATACGTAGTTTGAATTTATTTAAACCACTACACAGGAAATCTGAAGAAGTTCTTAGCTTCAATCTGCAATTTCCTGGGTCTAATAAATTATAATCATTTTGATTGCTAAACTTGGCACTACCAAGTAATTTGAATTCTTCAAAGTTTAACCAAGACCCGTCTGACACTACATAGGCTTTCTGACCACCTTTAGTTGCATGAGGTAAAGGCCACTTTACAATTCCATAAATTTTAAAATTATTTTTATCAATGCTAATACTATCCGGGTAGAATATAGCATCGGCATTCACACTATTAAAAGACGTCATAGTGATAGGGTCAATTGTAATTGGTTCTTTAATAGAGCCTGATTGCATTACATACTGTCCAGCAACTTCACCAATATTGAGATTACTAAAATTGACTTTCTTTTTGTCACCTTTCTTATTTATAGAGATTTCACCGATTCCGTTCAGCTTTGTAAGGTCTTTGTTTGATGTAGAGATTACCCGAACCAATACGTTTCCTGCTTCAAAACTGCTGATGAGTGGAGGACCAGTAACAGATCTAATTGGACTAGCTGCAATTTCTCTGTTGTTTGAATATGCCTTCACTTGCCAAGCGTATTCTCCCTTTTTTTCAAAAGCCTTAGTAGACATGTAATTAAAGTCTTTAATTACAGACTGTTCTGTGCTAGTGTACTCGTGCCAAGCCGAATTTTTACTGATAGCATCCTTAGGCGACTTACCATTAAGTTCAACCATTTTTATCGTGTATGTGAATTTGTTTCCTGGTAGGATATTGTCAGGACATTTCCACTTAAAAACGGGATTGTCATTTTCCTTAAACCCACGTCCATCCTCAGGTGTAACGATGGCAATTTCTCCGCCACTAGAAATACCATACTGAAACCAGCCTACTTGAGAAACTCCATTATTTTTGAAACTTTGCCTGTTGTTCTTTTCTTTAACTTGAATAGTCCAAGCATAACGTTTTCCATCATCTAGCAGGCTTGAAGTTACGTTGTAATTGAAATTAGTAGTTTGAATTGGGGTAGTGGCACTTGTTTCAAAAACCTTCACAATTTTACTAGCTGCTATAGCTGTCATTGGGTCAATAGAATTGTCCGTAATTTCATAGACCTTTAAAAGGTATTGCACATTTGTAAATCCACCAGGAGGCGGGTTTTTCAATTGCCATTGGAAAGTCAAGTTTTGAGGTGTCTGAGGTGTTACCGTCCCGCCTTGTGTTGGTAAAGTAAGCAGCGGAGGATCCTGTTTCGATATAAATGCCATTGTACAAGAAGAGCGAGATATAGCTCTGCCTGAATTATACTCTTTAACTGTTGTGCAGAATTGATAATTTCCATCAGGAAGACGACCAGTTGTCCTCAATTCCGCAAGTGTAATTCCGGTCAAGTTCAGATTGCTGTAATTTAGGTATGGAGCCAGATCTGCTCCTTTAAACACTTTTAGAATACCGGGCGTAAGAGTAGTTCGAGTTGTTGGTTTGAAATTTGATTTGGTCTCTAGACTGATTAGGTTACTTGAAATTTTAACGTGCAAGTAAACATCAACAGAGGACTCACTGAAATCATTAAATATTGCGTTTATAAAAAGTTTGTTGGTTCCTGTTGATGAATAATCGGAGAGATATGCTGTGTATGGAGGAGTTAAAGCGGAATTGGCAGTTACCGGTAAGGCTTTTATTTGTGATGATGCAAAATGGCTTGTGAACTGAAGCCCTAGAATCATAATAGCGATATGTAATATTTTCTTCACTTAGAATGTATAATTATAGCTCAATGCAGCCTGTATTTCGTCAATAGGGGTAGATGTGCTTCCTGTTCTAGTCAAAAAACGACCATCGAGTTTCACTTGATGGTGTTCTTTATAACTGAATCCCAAACTAGCCATAATATTAGAACTTGTATCTTGGAATTTTTTGTCCAAATAATTATTGAAAAGACTGTAAGCTAGCATAGTCGTGAGCTTTCTGTTAAAGAAAGGTTTACTGACAGCTAGGGTAGGGCCAATGGCCTCGTTTACGATTCCAGGGCTGATAAACTGATTGTAATTTGCCGCAGCAGTAAGGTTTATTTGATTTGGAATAAGGCTAAGGGTATAACTAAGATTAGAATTGTAAAATTCACTACCATTTTCTACAGTTTGTAAATCTCCATCGCTTATACTATTTGCTTGTTGATAGTTGTTTGATAGTACTATGTTGTGTCCAAATTTCTCACTTGAACTAGAGTAGGTTGCTACAAGTCCATAGTTTGCAGTAACCTGAACAAAACGAATTGTATCGAGCACGTTTACCGCGCTTGGGTCACTTGATGCTCGAAAGTTTGAATAGATTCCAGATAAAATTACTTTTTGGCTGACTAGCCAAGTCACATTAGCAGATCCAATTACTCGACGGTCATCAGTGTACAAATTATCGGCAAGGTTGTTTCGCTGAAACCCTAGGCTTCCTGCTAGATTAAGTTTTCTGTTAAAAACCGCAGTGCCAATATTTCCAGTAACTTCTTCTAAGTCATTATTTAGATAAGTAGCACCCATGCTCTGGAACTCAGGACCAACTCTTCGGTAAGTAACTCCGAAAGAATGTGCCTTTACTGAATAAGTAAGATTGCCTGTAAATGCAGAATTAGTAACCGTTGAAGAATTAGATTTAACCAACCACCCAAAGTTATTTTCGTAACCAAATTCATTACTCTCTGTAGGATCAAGACGGCGGTCTCTGGTAAAAGCACTAAGCGCAAATTCACTATTAAAACTCAATCTTTTTCCTATTTTTTGTTGAAGAGTGATCGCGGCAACAACGTTTTCTGCTGGTTTTAATAGAAGTAGAGAGTCTGTGTTGATAGAAGTAGAAACATCTTGTCCTTTGAAAATAGAGAATCCTATTTGCCCTGTTTTGTGTTTATAGCCAACATTAGTTCCGTATCCCCAGCGCTCAAAGGCTGGAGTTTCAGAAACTACGTTTAGCCCATTTGATAGAGGAATCGCCTTAATTAGCCGGCCACCCATTGCTTTTACGGTCCATTTCGAATCTGGAATTTCCAACTCAACTCCAGCACCTAAAAAAGTTAATCCAGCTAAAGAGTATTGACTAAACTGCATACTACGAAAACCGAGGTGAGCAGTAACCCACTTATATTTTGGGCTTAATCCGAATTGATTGAATGGCTGGGCGAAATCTTGATTTTGAGAAGTGAAGGTTGCGCTGAATGGAATTGACATACCGTAAACATCGATATTTATATTAGCATTGATGAGCCAATAAAATGGAGGTCTTTGCGCTGCTTGACCGCGAGTGTCATAGCCCACTAAGCTGCCACCAATACCACCGGTGATTTTAGTTTCTTTCCAAATAGGCTTTTCGCCGATGGTCGATAAGTCTTGACTACTTGCAGAAAAGCAGGAAAAAACAACCAATACCACAATAATAGTATTGCTTATCGATAAGTTTGGATTTAGCATAATTTACAAAAGAAATATAATGTGGTAGTTAGACGTGTTTCGTGGGACGAAACGCATCTTCTTTAGTTCCAAATTATGCTGTGTCGCTTTTATTTGCTGCAGAATTGCATATATCGGGTTTAAGACAGAGTTAGCTGAATATATTTGCGGTATCAAAAACTAAGTCATGTACGGAAAACTAAAAGATCATTTACAAGAGGAATTAGCGCAGATAACTGCTGATGGTTTGTATAAAAAAGAGCGCATAATTACAACTCAACAGGACGCTGTAATTAAAGTGTCAACGGGAGAAGAGGTGCTGAATTTTTGTTCTAATAATTACCTAGGATTATCATCGCACCCACGTGTTGTTGAAGCTGCTCACCAAGCATTAGATTCTCATGGTTTTGGTATGTCTTCGGTACGTTTTATATGTGGAACTCAGGATATTCATAAAGAACTAGAACAAAAAATAGCCGACTTCTTAGGGACGGAAGACACTATTTTATATGCTGCTGCATTTGATGCAAATGGTGGTGTATTTGAACCTTTGCTTACTGCTGAGGATGCGATTATTTCAGATGCATTAAATCATGCTTCAATAATTGATGGAGTTAGATTGTGCAAGGCTCAACGCTATCGTTATGCCAATAACGATATGGCTGCTCTGGAGGAGCAATTAAAAGCTGCAGCAGGTGCACGATTTAAGGTTATAGTTACTGATGGAGTATTTTCAATGGATGGTTATGTCGCTCAGCTGGATAATATTTGTGATTTAGCAGACAAGTACGATGCATTGGTGATGGTTGATGAATGCCATGCTACTGGGTTTATTGGTAAAACGGGCAAAGGAACCATTGAGCTTAAAAACGTGATTGGTCGTGTAGATATAATTACAGGCACCTTAGGAAAAGCTTTAGGTGGCGCCATGGGCGGTTTTACCACAGGTAGAAAAGAAATTATTGAAATTCTTCGTCAGCGTTCTAGACCTTATTTATTTTCTAATTCATTGGCTCCAAATATCGTAGGTGCCAGTAATGCTGTATTTGATCTTTTGAATGAATCAACGGAATTAAGAGACACATTGGAGTGGAATGTAAACTATTTCAAAAAAGAAATAAAAGCTGCTGGTTTTGATATCAAAGATGGCGATAGTGCAATCGTTCCAATCATGTTATATGACGCTGCATTGTCGCAAAAATTTGCAAACCAATTGTTAGATGAAGGAATATACGTAATTGGATTTTTCTACCCAGTTGTTCCTAAAGATCAAGCAAGAATTCGAGTGCAACTGAGTGCTGCCCATGATCAAGGACATTTGAATAAAGCTGTAGCTGCTTTTGTTAAGGTAGGTAAAAGCCTCGGTGTCATATAAGAATCCTTTTTTTAAGTATTTAAGAAACTTTTAGAATTAAATCAGATTTTTAATTCCATTTCATAGTGGTTTTTTGCCTTAATCGAAGAATATAAACAAAAGGTTAAATGAAGTCGGAGCACTAGGTGGTAATTATAGAAGATGAGTTTTTTTGGGGCAACTCATCGTTTTTCTTTTAGGTGTTAGTTATTGCTATTTTTTGTTTTACTTAGTCTCTGTAGAATTTTCCGAAATATGAAGCGTAGTATAGCAATAATTCATAGAGAAGCATCAGTACTAATAGAATTGGAACTTCTGCTTCGCCGTGGAGGATATTCCATAGAGGGAGTATACAATAGTCCAGAAGAATTTAAAG
>TARA_B110000879_G_scaffold119769_1_pt1 | contig 13166 bp, 13 predicted proteins | sample TARA_B110000879 | Tara Oceans TARA_B110000879 (sample SAMEA4398094) | marine metagenome | biome: Polar Biome; feature: [SRF] surface water layer (ENVO:00010504); material: water (ENVO:00002006), including particulate matter (ENVO:01000060) such as... | depth 5 m
GCTGGTTTAAAACAGCGGATAGCTCAGACGGAGAGATTGGTCCAGCTCGAAGCACCATGACATCATCCTTTGTTAAATCAACAATGGTGGATTCAACCCCAATCGTGCACTCGCCACCATCTAACACTCCGTTTATTCTTCCATCCAATGCATCGAGGACTTGCTTTGCGCTGGTTGGACTAAGGTGTTTATAGGGATTCGCCGAAGGAGCTGCCAGACCTAAGCCACTTGATTGGAGTAGCTTCTGAAGTACCGGATGGCTTGGAACACGTACACCAATAGTGTCAAGGCCGCCGGTGACTATAGAGGATACATGACTCGCTTTTTTCAACAGCATTGTAAGCGGGCCAGGCCAAAATGCTTGCGCTAGTCTTAGTGCCTGCTCAGGCACAACCTCTGCCCATTTATCGAGATCGCTAAAACCCGCTATATGCACAATTAAGGGGTGTGTAGGAGGCCGCTGTTTCGCTGCAAACACCGCTGCCACTGCGTCGACGCTGCTCGCATCAGCTGCCAACCCATAAACAGTCTCTGTTGGGACCCCTACGATTCCTCCCTCTCTCAAAATGACTTCTGTCGCTTCGAGGTCTGCGGCACTATTGGCATTAAGTTGACGAGTCTTCATAGTTAAGCTTTGGGCGAGAAATCGGGTGGCGCATTTGTATTCGTAAAACGACTACGCGAGTATAAACCGTCAGCTGCTTAAGATCATCGACAATGTTAGGACCCCACCGACAAATTCGGGCTAGCACTCAATTTTTATCGCCACTTAGACAAAACCCTAATGTAATTCAGCTTGGACCTAAACAATGAGGTTTTCCTAAACGTCTACAACAAGCCCCCAAAGCACTGGAGGGGTATTACAAATGGCCTAAGACTAGCAAGCAGAAAGACACCCCATAGCCAGAGGTGAGCGCAGTGTTATTACATCTGCAAACGTGGCAAAATCTAATAAATCACCCAAGAGACTAATAACAATGAAAAATCTCTTTTCAGCATTTACTTTGGTTTTTATCTTAGGTTTCAGCAGCGCTTTAGTGAGCCAACAAAGCAACGCCGCTGAGCAGGAAGGTACAACCTACATTCTCCTAAACGTTACCAGTGATGGACCTTTAGTCACTCGAAGACTAAAGTTTTCTAGCAGTGGCTCAAACAAAGAATATATCGCTCAAGACCTGCAAAATATTGGCCGTGGCGTGACTAAGTACATTCTGGATACTGTAGAGCCAGGCAAGTACTATCTAAGCAGCATCTACCCAGCTCTTAATGACCGTGAAAATGGCACTAGAGTTGATGTTGACGATAAAGACGGTGTTATTACCATAGTCAAAAACTCAATAAATTATATTGGGGATATCTATATAGAATCCGACGAAACCAGCATCAATGTAAATGAAATAATAGACTTCATTTACGAAGCAAATTCAGCGACGCTAATGGCTGCCGCGACTGCACAAAGAGATTTATTTCAAAAATTAGATGTGGTTATTAGCATGGCTGGCAGTAAACCGATGAAAATAGACAAAAAGCTGCTCGGCTTAGAGTGAGAGATCTGTAGATTATGAATATCTGGGTAGACGCCGACGCCTGTCCGATCGTCATTAAAGACATTTTGTTTCGAGCCGCTGATCGCGCAAAAGTACAGGTGACTTTGATTGCCAATCAAGCTATGAAAACGCCTCCTTCAACCTATATCAAATCAGTTCAGGTTGCCTCAGGTTTTGACGTAGCCGATGACGAAATAGTGCGACGTGTTGTGGAGGGGGACCTTGTAATCACTAGTGATATACCCTTAGCCGATGAAGCGATCGAGAAAGGCGCTCTATGTCTTTCGCCGCGAGGCGAGCTTTTTGATAAAAGTAATATCAAGGCCCGTTTAAACATGCGCGACTTTTTGGATACGATGAGGGCAAGTGGCGCTGACACTGGAGGCCCCCCTGCTTTCAGTCAAAACGATAGAAAAGCGTTTGCCGACCACCTAGACCGCCTACTGACCCTAAATACCAACGGATAAACCATGAAGTTAATTAACGCACAAATCAAATGGATAATGATTGTATCTGGCCTTTTTACTTGCAGCATGTTCTTAGCTCTCATTGCGCCAGCTGCTGGACTTGAAATGCTATTCGGGGGTTCGCTTATCCAAACAGATGCTATCGGATCGAGCATATTGGATGAAGCGTTTGCCCAAATCGCCATTCGAAATTGGGGTGCCTTAATCGGCATGGTTGGCTTGCTACTCATTCATGGCGGATTCAAAGCCTACTCTCGATATTTGATTCTTGTAATAGCTGCAGTCAGCAAAAGCGTTTTCATTGCTCTGAATCTGATCATTGGCAGTGAATACCTGAGCACCTCAATCATCGCTATCGTTTTGGACAGCGTGTTTATATTGCTTTATATATTGTATCTTCTCGACAATCGCCCTAGCAGCTTGTAGCTCGGCATCTTTTTTATAGTCGAACACCTTATTATATTTCAGCAAAGCACCTTTAATTAAAATTGCATAGCCTAGACTAAAAATTATGTTTGAATACAGCATGGCCCACTGGCTGACTTTTTTCACCGCGGCGGCTCTTTTAACCTTATCACCGGGGCCGGATATTGCATTCATCCTCGCACAAACAGCAAAACGTGGCAGACAAGCCGGATTTCTAGCCATGTACGGGATTTGGACCGGTGCGTTTTTTCATGTGTTTCTGGCTGCTTTCGGTTTATCAGCAATTCTTGCGACATCAGCGGCAGCTTTCGGCCTAGTTAAATTATCCGGTGCGGGTTATCTAATATGGCTCGGGGTGCAGTCTTTTCGCTCTCACGGGGCATTAAGCACAACTAAACCGATAGATAGCTCAAGCACGGGGATTTACCAACAAGGCATACTCGTTGCTGCCCTGAATCCTAAAACTGCACTATTTTTCCTGTCTTTTTTGCCCCAGTTCGTCGAAATAAAAGCCGGTCCGGTAAGCGCGCAATTATTTCTTCATGGCAGTCTCGTCATCGCAGTCGCCCTATTCATTGAACCGCTTTTAGTTATAGCTGGATCAAAGCTCGCCACCAAAATGAATAGCAATCCACGACTAGGTATTTGGCTTGATCGTGGACTGGGAACAGTTTTTGTGGGGCTGGGAGTAAGTTTAATAACGCAGCAACAAACCTAAATCATCAGGTGCGAGCTCTTTATTGGGAGGTCCCTATCGAAAAAGACAGAGGGGCCGCCGCCAGCTAATACAAAAATATGCTACCTTTTGGCGTCGAAACTATCCGCTTCCTGACGACGAGCACCAGCGAGAATCGAAGGCAGAGAGTAATTCCCCTCATGGCAAGCGTACTCATAAATGTATTCACCAGCCGCCCGTCGAACTATATTCTTTTCAACTGTCACCGGTTCTGTGTAAATAGCAGGGTCGATAAGCGTAAAACGATAAAGGATTTCGTTTTCAGTAATTAGCTCAAAACTCTCTGTGACCTTCAACTCACCCGACATACGCAGATACCACCAAGAATGTTCTGGCCGGAAATGGGTAGTCTCAACGATCAATCTATCTCCTTCCCAGCGGGCTACCGAACGCCCCATCCATTGAGCACTTGCCAACTTCGCTGAAGGGGCATCAAGCGGGATTATTCTGGCATCATGAGTTAATTCACCCATGATCATGACATGGTTGCCGGTCTGTACAATTTGCATATTGGCATTGTAAAACCAACCCGTCATGGGCGGCATAGGGCCTGCGGTTGGTCCCGCACAGCGTTCACTTAAGGAGCGAATTTCTGGGCCATCAAATGGACCACGCCCATCAAGGATTAGTTGCTGCACGTAGTCCTTGTAGTCTGCTCGGTATGGATAACGTCCGTTTGCTGGGCTTATAATTTGGGAAGTTCTGTAAAGACCCTCAATTTCTGTAAGATTACTGCGAAAGCTGGCAAAGTTATGATCGGCTTCTTGAGCAATCGTTGACCCTGCTGGGGGAGCACTCCTGTTAGCGTCTATCGCAGAACTGTTTAGCTCAGCGGCGGCTAGCAAGCCTTCAACAAGCTGAAAACCTTGCTCTTGGCTATAAGATTTTTGATCCTTAAGCTCCGCAGGCCGCTCCATTGGAGTAGCACTTCCGTAATACCAAATCCCCTGCATGTCAGGCTGGCCAAATTCATTACGAGGAAGGTCAGATTCCGCCCCATTGGCTCCTGCTGCGAACATCGTTAATAAAAATAGACTTACCTGAGAGCGAGAAAAAAGAGAAAGTAATGTCACAGGCAGTCCAAAGGATTTAACGTGTCTTAATATACTAGGCTTGATCTTTGTTGAGTAGATATTTAGGACACATCGTGACCCGACTCTCCAAGAGCAAATCCATCTCAGTGACTTCTGAGACAGCGGCAGGTGCCGCCTTTCGACTCTCGTGGCTCTTTCGGCTCTTTCGGCTCTTTCGGTAAAAAGCAATTAAGCTTCCAACTCCGTATGAAAGAATTGCCGCAGCTAATCCAGCAACAATAGCTTCTGCGGCTTCCGGGATAAACATGCCCTCATGAACAAAATAATCCACAAAAGCTGTTATCGCCCCTTATATCGCTGATATTGCGAGCCTATTTTGTGTCTCCGCTGGCAGCAGAGCAACTGATGCCGGAACTCCAGCGGCAAGCCCCGCTAGAGATGCGATGATCCAGTGGCTTAACCCTATCCCCAGCAACGTGGTAATCAAACAAGTTCCCGTGAATTCACCGACATTCTCAAATAAAGAGCCTACGATCTTCTTTTCACTCACTGTTGATCACCCCATTTCTTGTCAAACCCATAATTCGTGAGTTCCTGACACTGCCTCTAAACACGCGGCAAGAGACCCGAACAAATGAAAGACCTTTTGGTAGGCGCTTAATTCTATAGATCTAGAGGCCCACACTTGTCGCTGCTTTGCTCCAAAACCCAAGGTTCAACCAATCCCTCACTCACCTGCCATAGCTGTTCAGACACAGCGTCGGTTGCAAATACCGCTATCTCAGGGGTCCCACGATCGAAGAAGTACTTCCCGTTCGCGTTTTTCACTGCCTCATCATTGGAGCTTGCCAGCCAAATAAAAGTGTCCGTTCCTTTTTCGATACTCCACATGAAGGGATACATAACAAATCCGAGCACTTTCGCTAAGGCGCCGCCCTTGCCCCAAATCGCTGTCCTAACAGCGCCCGGATGAAAAGAACTCACGATAACGTTATTCTCCCGATACTTTTGATCTAGCGAGCGAGCGGTCAGCAAGTTCATTAATTTTGAGCGGCCATAGGCTTTGAGACTGCCGTAAGCTTCCTCCAAGTTGAGGTCGTCAAAGTCCAGAGGACTGTTCTTATGCCCCAGTGAACTTGTGAACACCACCCTAGCAGGCTCCCCTTTCCCGGCGTTTAGAATCGCCGGCATAAGCAATTTAGTGAGTAAAAACCCGCTTAAGTGATTGACCACTAAAGTCGTTTCAAAGCCCTCTTTGGTCACGATCCGCTGGCCGTTTGCCCCGCCGGCATTGTTACAAAGCACATCTATAACCGGATAGGCCATTACTAGCTCTCTAGCAACTCTGGCCACGCTCTCAAGTGAGCTAAAATCAGCAACAAAAAGCCTGATCGAAGCTTTGCTAGATAATGCCTCTATATTCTCAAGCGCAGACTGCCCTTTTTCCTTGCTGCGACAAACCATAGCGAGGGTCGCACCCCTGCTGGCGAAATTTTTGCAAGCCTCAAAACCAATTCCACTATTGGCACCGGTGACAACTATTACCTTGGCACTTAGATCTTGACTCAATTCTTTATCCTCCATTTTAAGAGACTCCCTTTTAACTGAGCAACAACAACCCCAGCAAATAAACCCCTTGTTCCAAGCAACTTACCCACGCTAAAAACCAACGAGCTCGAAGACCGTTACTAAAATAGCGGCCTCTAATTTGAAAAGTATTACATTAAGTAAATGCTTTAGCTTATTGTTAATAAATAAAATATAAAAAAATATAATATACCAAAATATAATATATAACGGGAAAATAATACTCCCCAGTCTTCTGTTTAGATATAACGCAATCGCAAAAAATCGAAGCCACTAACCCCAAAACATATCTGCCATATATCTGGCATCAGCACAAATTCATCATTATAGCCTCTAGCAAAGCTGCCGAGCTTAAGCTGTCATGGCAAGTAATAAATAAAAGTAACGAGCTCAGCGTGAAAGGCGTGATCGGACGATATTTTCTTGTACAATACAAGTGAAACCCTCTTCATAACATACTGCACTTTAAGGCAGGCCATCAGACAAAGGATAGCTATGAATAAACAAGCCACCTTCACTCGTTTTGACGATTGCACTAAAGAAGATATTGATGCCGTAATCGAAAGCTACAATGCCTTTGCTAAGGGTCTGCCGAGCCGCGTGTTAGATCATTTACGCCTGCTCGACGGCGACTTTGGAGGTTTCAATGTTGATCGCCTGCAGCACTGCCTGCAGACTGCAACGCGGGCCCATCACGATGGCAAGGACGAAGAGTATGTAGTTTGCGCCCTGCTCCATGACATCGGAGACACACTGGGAACATACAACCATGGCGCTGTAGCCGCCGCCATCCTCAAACCTTTCGTGAGTAATGCTAATCATTGGATGCTGGAGCAACATCCAATTTTTCAAGGCTATTATTACTTTGAGCACATCGGTGAGAACAAAAATGCTAGAGACAAGCTCAAAGACAGCCCACACTATGATCATGCTCTGGAATTCATAGAAAAATATGATATGCCTTCGTTTGACCATAACTATCAAGCGATGACACTGGCAGAATTCGAGCCCATGGTAAATAGAGTTTTAAGTAAATAATACAATAATTTATGGTGAATATATAAACATGATTATAGTTATAGGCAGCGTTACAGTTGGAGAAAATTCACGGGCTGAAGCCCTTCGTCATAGCCAAGCCCATGTTGGCAGGTCGCGCTCGGAACCTGGCTGCTTAAGCCATGAAGTCACAATAGACGCCGAAAATCACAATCGCTTTCTGTTCGTAGAGCGCTGGGACACCATGGAAGATTTAGAAAGACATTTTCAAGTCCCAGGTTCTAGTGAGTTCGTCGCTGCTATGGCACTACTAGCAACTGTCGACCCAGACATGCAGCTATACGAATCCGAAGAGATTAAAAGACATTAATAAAGAGATTCATATTATTGATTTATTTAAATATTTAAACCTTATTACTTGCTTTCATAGCTTTCAATTCCAAGTTACCTGCTTTAGCTGCGGCGGACATAACCCCCGCAGCTGAACAACCACAGACCTATCGGTCTCACCTAGCTCGGACCGCATCCGGCGACTTAAGCCACGCATCACTGGAAGCTTCTCGCGAAATAGATGATGGCCAAAGAATTAAGACCCAATCGTATCGAGTTTATTTACCACCCCAGCATACAATAGGTATTAAAAAAATGAGCAAAGATCAATTAAGCCAGTTCCCAGTCCCAGAAATTAGCGACCTCCCGGAAGACATTCGAGAGCGCATTCTTGCAGTGCAGGAAAAAGCAGGCTTTGTTCCCAATGTTTTCTTGGCTTTAGCTCACCGAGAGCATGAATTTCGCGCCTTCTTTGCTTATCACGATGCCTTAATGGAGAAAGACCAGGGTTTATCCAAGGCCGAGAGGGAAATGATTGTAGTGGCCACGTCGGGGCTAAATCAATGCCTCTACTGCGTGGTTTCCCACGGGGCGATACTCCGCATTCGCGCGAAAAATCCATTGCTTTCAGACCAACTGGCGACAAATTATCGGAAGGCAGACATCAATCAGCGACAGAGACATATGTTGGATTACGCGATAAAGGTCTCAAGGAACGCAGAACTAGTTGATGAAGAAGATCACGGACACCTCATTAATCAAGGGTTCAGCATTGATGAGATATGGGACATTGGTGCAATCGCTGCGCTATTTGCCCTTTCCAATCGGATAGCAAATATGGCTGCTATTCGCCCAAATGAGGAATTTCATGGAATGGGCAGAAATTAGCAAACCACCGCGCCTCCTATTATTGAGGTGAGATATTAATTGTAATATATTGATTTTTATATTTATTATATTAAATTTTAAATTTTAACGAGAACAACACGAGGAGTGAATTAAACCTCAAATATGCCCCTGTTTTCAGTTCCACAGGATGTGGGGCAAACTGCAATCTACACTTATAAGCTTGCCTAAGTGCGGTAACATCAAAAATATAAGACTGGGGTTTAGGTAGCTATTAAACACCCAAGCTTTTCGGCCAGCGTTTTTGTCGGCATCACCACCGCCATTTAACTAGGTCTTGGAAGTAGCTTCTTCGAAGACGACAATGGCGGCATCGTAACAGGACAAACGCCAGAAGTTCGTAAAGGCTTTTTGCCGCACGGTATTAGAAATTTTGACACGCTCGTTCTGCCCAACAAAGTGGCTCGGTCACAAACAGCCTTTTATCCCCTCTCCTTCTTTTTATTTGTAGCCAAAATATAAGAGCAGAGTTGAAAATTAATACCATCGGTAATTCTGCCGGCATAAGTCACGCTTTGAGGCTTTAAGAATAACTCTACTCGGTCCGACTCGGCGAGAGCTTGAAATCTGGGGTACTGAAACTGAAATCAAGGAAGAATGGCTGGCGGCATCTCAAAAACTTGCCTTAAAGGACAGCTGTAGCCAGAACATTCCTGTCAAAGACTTTTTCAATCTCCAGTCCTGTGTAAACGGCAGCGCCAAGGTCGCCGATCAAACAATTAACCCGCGGACTCTGATATTTTCGACATCGGCTCAGGCACCTCGGTTAGTCGCATTGACCTTGATAAAACCTCATCATCGCCCCTCTCTTACCAAGTAGCGAAGGATACGTTCCTGGCGGCCTTGTGAAAACTGGCATTGACGTACTCGGCGGCGCTTCCGTTTTCATGCCAACTGAGCCATGCACCGGTTTAGCTTTGTGCTACAACAGCAAGCACATGCTAATAAATACTATACCCTCCTTAGATCAGTACCTCTCGACACGAGGCATTTCTAATAATTAGTCTGCCTCTGTGTTTTTAACCCATTTACGTGACGACCACTCATCACTGCTTCCGCCAATGGTCATGCCCCACAAGATCGACCTGATTACAACTCGTGAGATTTTTTACATAGCCATTGAAAAAGAAGTTTGTGGCCTGTACTGAGGACGCGGTCTTAGAACATTTCAACCGGTCGAAGCCCGCCCGGGCGAACGTCTCAATTATTTTGGCCTCACAATTGAGTCTCACGTTACCGTTCAAAGCATCACAGCCATAGGCGCCACTTTCTTCATCGCAAACATAGGCATAGAGAGGGGAATATCCATAGTTGGCGACAATCATTCGATAACTGCGGTTAGAGAAATGGGCTATCGCGGATTTGTCAGAAAAAGCATTATTGGAAATTTAAAACGCCTTTAAGGTGACAGCTACCCCCTGCTATTGGCATGGAGGTGCCGATGCCATTCATGGAGATCCCGCTGATGCAATTTAATCGGCCCCAGACCTCGTAGTTTTTATAGATATGGAAGAGCTTACCGATGTATTTAAGACCACATTTCCTTTCGCAACACCGGGCAACCGATACAAGTATTAGAAGGCGATTCGACCATCTACACCTCTCAGATCAGTCATTATCTCATTGAATGGCTGAGCCACCGTTTTTCAAACAGATGGATGGGCAGCTTGTTAGCCGAAGAAGAAATTAGACGCGACAGCTGCGACGTGGGATCGTTGCCCAAAATGCCACCAGCCGCGGCAATGGATACCTGATTCTGACCGGCTGCTGCGAAGTAGTCCTCTATAATGCTATTCAACCTCACAAAGAAGCAAAGCTTCAAGCTGGTGACATCCTTGGCGAAATAGCTGTCATTACTGGCCGTGGGACTCGCAATGCAAGTGTGGTAGCACGAACTCTCCGATAAACTTGTGTGTATTCTCAGAAGAAACATTCAAATCTTTCATCCTATCTGAGGGTTTTTAGGACAAACCCTTAAGGCAATGGACTTTGCGCTCGACAATAGCGCTGCAGCCCCATTCATAGACATAACATCGATCGTGATCGAAAAGCTCAGCCAGACTGGGTAAGCGAAGACATTAGCGCCTAACGGCAGCATTGAACTGGCCAGCAATCAGCGGCCCCTGCTTAACAGAGGATCTGCTACTGCTAACGGTCGCTCAATATACAAAAATGAAGACTACGGAGAACGCTTTTCGCCGAAGATATTTCTGTGCCAGTTCGCTCATTAGAAGGCTGCTCGCTTGTAATGTTTGACAGTAACGCCTTACACAAACTACTCTTACCAATCTCCCGCTAAATTAATTATTGCGCAAACTTCAAGTTGTTGATCGGCATCAGAGTTTTGATTGAAAACTGGGCACTGTAGACATCCTAGATTGGCCTTTTTGACGGCAAGCCATGGTGGCGGTGCGCTCGTTTTTCTAAATCCACCACAGCGGCTCTGAGTTAATCCCCTTTACTGCTATTATGCGTTTTTCACACGAAGCATCTCGAGAAGCTTAAAGATGACAACAATTTCTAATCAACAAATCTTGGCAATGAATGATGCTGAAGAATCAGAAAACCGCATTCACAGCGATGAAATCGCTGAAAAATATGGATTCACCGGCGCACTCGTCAGCGGCGTCAATGTGTTTGGTTATCTAACCCAGTCGCTGGTTAAAGCATTCGGCCCCGCATTTCTGAAACAGGGAATAATGGACGTCATTTTCTTAAAGCCAGCTTACCAAGACGACTTACTCACCATCAAAACTGAAGAATCTAGATCTGAAACGAGCAAGCGTAATTGCGTAACCAGTCTGAGCAATGAGAAGGGCCTGCTTTTGGCAAAACTGGAATCATGGCTGCCCCGCGAGCTGCCCCCGGTAAACGCGCTTGCTGCTATGGTCTGCGAGCACAAAGAAATTGTTAGGGCCGAGATCGAGTGGGATCTAATCGTTCTACAAAGACCTGCTCCGGCTTTTACATGGCAGCCAAGCCATGAAGAAAATCAAGAACATGTCACTGCTCAGCGAGACCGGGCAGCCTGCTATGAGGGCACCGCGGGGCACATCCACCCTTACTTTCTGCTTGATGCCTGTAACCAAGCGCTGATGCGACTATTTGTCCTGCCGGCATGGATCCACACCGGTAGCAAAATCACATTACGCGCCCCGCTGTTAGTTGGTCAGTCAATTGAGATAAAAACAGTACCTATCGATAAATGGGAACGAAAAGCGCATCAATTCATAAAGCTCTACATTGCCATGTTCGTCGAAGGAAAAGTAGTCGCCGAAATCGAACATACCGCCATTTTCAGAATTGCTAGCTGAAGCTGGCTTTCTCAACAATCCACTACAACCTTGCGGCCCAAAACAGCTCACCCTATGCCGCGGATCATTTGAATAAGTCTCCCTAAGTTATCAGCACTGATAAGTTGCTTATGACCTAGTGGGGCAGCTTCCAGCCCATAGATCCTTGATCACTCTACAACTTGGCCCTTCTAGCAGCTCTACCCTTCTAATAACCTAGCCCATCTGATAGAGAGGTCTTTAGATATCCTAGCGCATCTAATACGCACCCATGACAGACTTCTCTCCCCGTCGATAGTTTTCTTTCCCTGCCTATATTCTCTCCCCGCCCATAAATGGTAACCTCGAGTAATTCAAATAATCCTAAGAAATATGACCTTCTCCTTTCGCTAAGTCTGGACCTCTAATTATGCTTCTACGAAAGATCGCGCGGATTACTAAAATTATATCTCTCACCAGTATAGTAAGCTCTTTTGCTACACATTCTTTTGCAGATACATTGGCTGAAAAAGTGCTGCCACTGCGAGAACGAGCAGAGATCACTAACAGCATCATTAAACAACGGCTCGATGAACTTGTACCACTGGTTATGCGCCAAGCTGGAGTGGATGCATGGGTAATCATTGCCAGAGAATACAATGAAGACCCTGTTCTTAAGACTATGCTGCCAGCGACCTGGCTAAATGCTCGCAGACGAACGGTTTTACTTTTTATCGATCATGGCGATGCTCGGGGTGTAGAGCGCATGGCAGTTGCCAGATATGCCGTCGGTGATTTATTTCCCGGCGTTTGGAACCCAGAGGAGCAGCCAGATCAATACGCCCGTATCGCGAAAATTCTTGGCGAGTTTAATCCTCAAAAAATAGCTTTAAATTACTCAGACACATATGCTCTCGCCGACGGACTGACTTTTTCAGAACAGCGTGATTTTAGCAACGCACTATCCCCGCAACTGCGAGAGCGTATAGTGTCTGCTGAAGAAGTTGCGGTAGGCTGGCTTGAAACCCGACTTCCAGAGGAAATCGCCGTCTACAAAGATGTAATGGATATTGCCTACGGCATAATCAAAGAAGGATTTTCCAGCGAAGTCGTCAGCGCCGGTGAAACAAGCACTACGGATCTGGAGTGGTGGTTCCGCCAGCGAGTATCCGACCTTGGCCTAGGCACATGGTTTCATACGAGCATCGAAGTAGAAAGGTCAGATAACTCGGTTGCGAACATTACGGCTAATAATCTCGACCCAGAAATTCTATACAAGGGCGACCATGTCCATATCGACTTTGGCATCTCTTATCTCAATTTGCAGACCGATACTCAGCAGAATGCGTACATACTAAACGATGGTGAGAATGATGCGCCCCGATCATTAAAGATCGCGTTAAAAGCTGGCAATGATCTGCAAGACATTCTCACCAATAACTTTGAAGTCGGTCGAACTGGAAACGAAATCCTCAAAATGACCCGCTATGAATCTCTGGCAAGAGGCATCGGGCCAATTATTTATACCCACCCTATTGGGCTTCATGGCCATGCTGCCGGCACAACTATCGGCATGTGGGATAAGCAAGAAGGAGTGCCAGGCACCGGTGATTATCCTATGAAAGCGAATACAGCGTATTCAATCGAGTTGACCGCATTGGTAGACAGCCCCGAATGGAGTGCCAAACCGATGCGAATGAAATTAGAAGAGGATGGCTTTTTTGATGGTGAGGCTTTCGAGTATATTCAGCCGCGCCAAACTGAATATCACATCATCCGGTCACAATAGAGTCTCTGTTCTCATTGAAGAAAATAGCTATGCCACTTGGGTTTTCTTTCACTCCTAGTGCATGAGATTCAAGTCG
>TARA_B110000879_G_scaffold46457_1_pt1 | contig 13159 bp, 8 predicted proteins | sample TARA_B110000879 | Tara Oceans TARA_B110000879 (sample SAMEA4398094) | marine metagenome | biome: Polar Biome; feature: [SRF] surface water layer (ENVO:00010504); material: water (ENVO:00002006), including particulate matter (ENVO:01000060) such as... | depth 5 m
CTTTGCAGACGTTGTTGACGAGATAGGAGTTGAAACAAATTTTGCTGACGAAGGGCTAAAGACGTTTAGAGATGGCTTGACTGATCAGATGGTAGTAATGACGCAGTCTGTTGCAAAAGCTGATTTGCTTAAAAAATCTTTGGCCGCTATTGTAGATGGAGACTCTGAAGGCCTTACGTCTTTAACTACAGGTGCAGCAGCAGCAGCAGAAAAAGAAGTAACAGATGCCGAGGCATTAGCAAAAAGAATAGAAGCCGCTAAGATAAAAAGCTTTGAGCAACAAAGCACTGCTGCAAGCGCACACGTTGAGCGGTTAACTTTGCTAGGTCTTACTGAAGAACAGAAGTTTGCAGAACTTCAAGAAAGGGAATTGGCTAAGTTAAAGGAAAACCTTGCTGCCAAGCTAATTGCACAGACAGAGTATGATGCAGCAGTTACAGCTTTAGCTGGTCAAGCTAGTTTGCGTGACGATAAAGCTGATTTAAAGTTAGAGAAGGAAAAAGCCAGCGCCCAAGCCCGTCTATTGCAAATAGAGCAATCAGCAATGGAAGAGGCAGAGCTTATTAATTCCTTGGAGGCAGAGGCTATAGCAAAAACGCAAGCTGACAGAGATGCCGCATTAATAAGCCAAAAAGAATTTGAAACTGCCAAAGATCAGATAGAAGAAAAACACAGCAAAGACAGGGTTGCTCTTGCCCAAGCAGAGGCTCAAGCTAAGTCAGATATTCAGCAACAAGTTTTGGCAAGTATGAGTGGAATTGCTGGGCAGTTAAGCGGCATAGCAGAAAAGGGATCAAAAGAGGCTAAAGTTTTATTTGCAATGCAAAAAGCAATAGCTATTGCTCAGATAATTGTAGCAACTGAAACGGCGGCATTAACCGCTTCTGCGTATGTAGCTGGAGCAGGCCCGATAGCTTGGCTTGCATCCGTAACAGGTATTAGAGCAATGGGTTACGCGTCCGCTGGTATTGTTGCAGGAACCGCTATTGCTGGCGGCAGAGCATTAGGTGGTCAGGTTAGAGGAGGTGAGTCTTACCTTGTAGGTGAGCGCGGCCCAGAGCTTCTGACTATGGGTAGTTCAGGTCGTATTGCTACTAACGAGAACCTAAAGAAAGCTGTTGGATCTGAAAGTGGTCAAGCTCAAGCCAATGTTAGTGTAAACTTTAGCATACAGGCTAATGACACTGCTGGATTTGATAGACTACTTAACTCCCGCAGAGGTCAAATTGTATCTATGATTAACCAAGCGGTTAACAATCGCGGAAGAGCGTCTATAACATGAGTGGAACATACCCAGCATCACCCTTATTTGCATCTGTTGGATTTAAGAGCCAGCACTACAACCTATCTAGCGAAAGCGTTTCAGGCCGTACTCAAGTCAGAAACATTGGCGGACAGCGGTTTGAGTTCTCAGCGAAATACTCTAAGCTTAGTCGTGCAGAGTTTGCCCCAGTCATGGCTTTTGTTATGGCTCAAAGAGGTATGGCAGAAACATTCTCTGTTGTATTGCCAGAGATAAGCGCAAAGACAGGCACTGCTTCAGGTACTGCAAGAGCTAATGGTGCTGCTGTTTTAGGAGCCACATCCGTAAATGTTGATGGGTTTACTGGCGTTCTAAAAGCGGGCGATATGGTAAAGTTCTCCAACCACACTAAAGTCTATATGATTACCGCAGACCGATCTGGTTCTGGAGCATTGGCAATTCAACCCGCATTACGAGTAGCTTTAACTAACGATCTAGTTATGACATACAACAATGTGCCATTTACTGTTCGTTTAAACAATGATGTTCAAGCCTATTCTTTAGCCTCCGCATCTTTGCTAGACTACGAAGTTGATTTCATAGAGGCAGTTTAATGACAAGATCAATAGACGCAGCAACCATTGCAGAACTTGATAAGGACAATTTTAACCTTGCTACCTTAATTCAATTTGACCTTTCTTCTACTCTGTATCTTACGGATTGGGATAGAAATTTGTCTGCGTTAGCACAAACGTGGAGTAGTAGCCCGCACTTTTTAGGCGTTGGTGATGTTACTGAAACGTCTAATCTTAGGGTTAACACGATTGACGTTACGTTGTCCGGCGTTGAGCAAGCTTATGTAACTATCTTCTTAGCGCAAAACTACATTGACCGGTCTGTTAAAATATACAGGGCTGCAATTGATAGCTCCGATGCCGTTATTGGATCTCCTATACTGTTGTTTGAAGGCTTGATAGCTGGGTTTAATATTCAGGATAGTAAAGATACAAGCACTATTACAGTACAGCTTGCTTCTCACTGGAAAGACTTTGAAAAGGAAGTTGGGCGAAAGACTAACAACAACTCGCAATCTATTCATTTCCCTGCTGATCGAGGGTTTGAGTTTGCGGCTAAAACAATTAAAGATTTAAAATGGGGTCGTAAATAATGTTTTTCTCAGCATTAGCAGTATTTGTAGCTTCCGCAACCGTCTCATATGTTATGGCGCAGAAAGCAAAAAAAGCAGCGCAAAAAGCTGCCGATGCTATGGCTGGCGTTCTTGTTAATAAAGAATCTAACATTGAGCCTATTCCAGTTATTTACGGCACTAGAAGAGTGGGCGGTGTTCGTGTATTTGTTTCGTCAAGAAATGCAGCTGGAGGCGATCCAAATGAATTTTTGTACATAGCTATGGTTTTAGCGGAAGGAGAAGTTGACGCTATTACAGATATACACATTGATGACAAGCCAATATCTGATATTAAATATTATGGCCTGTATACAATTAATACTCATACTGGTGCGGACAATCAAGCTTACGATTCTCTTCTCTCGGAAGCTAATGCTGGCTGGACAACCGCTCATAAATTAAGTGGAGTTGCTTATTTAGCTATTAAGTTAAAGTGGGATTCTGATGCATTTCAGGGAGTTCCAGATATTACCGCGCTTGTTCGTGGTAGAAAAGTATACGACCCACGATCACCTAGCGCCGCTAACGCCTACAGCACTAACCCTGCTTTATGTTTGCGCGATTACATGACTAACGCAAGATTTGGCAAAGGGCTTTCAGCATCAGTAATAGATGATGTTGCGTTTTCAGCAGCCGCTACAGATTGTGACGAAAGTGTAACTTTTTACACTGGGGGTGGAACAGGAAAGATATTTGAGACAAATGCAGTACTGCAAACAGACGAAACATTATTCTCTAACATAGAAAAAATGCTAATGGGCTGCCGTGGGTTTCTGCCTTACACGCAAGGCAAGTACGGATTGATCATTGATAAATCTAGGTCAGTTAGCTACGCATTTGATACAGATACAATAGTTAGCGGAATCTCTATTCAGGGGGAATCAAAAGAAGACAAGTTTAATAGGGTTATTGTTAAGTTTGCTAACCCTGCTGTAGATTATCAGCCTGATCAAGCTACATGGCCTGATGCCGGTTCTAGCGAAGAAACTACATTTTTAAGCGAAGATAATGGCACGTTGTTGGTTACAGATTTAGATATGCCAACAGTCACTAACTACTATGCTGCCAGAGATTTGGCAAGAGTTATTCTTAAACGATCTAGAAGTTCTTTGCGCTGTAGTTTTAAAACTACAAGTGAAGCCTTGCAGCTATCGGTTGGTGATGTAGTTACAGTTACTCACCCTACACCAGCTTGGGTAGCAAAGCCTTTTCAGATAGAGGAGATTACCCTTAACTATGACGGTACTTGCTCTGTTTCTTTGTTGCAATACGACTCTACTATTTACACTTACGATCTAGCGGCTCAAGAAATAACCTATCCGCAATCGGTATTGCCTGATCCGTTTTCGGTACTTGCTCCAACAGGTTTTAACACATCTGCAACTACTAGCGTTGCGTTAGATGGAACTATTGTTACTGCAATTGAGGCATCTTGGACTGCAAGTACAGACTCATTTGTAACGCAATATGATATTCAGTGGAGTGCAGACGGCACTAACTTTCAATCAGTTGTTACTGACAATACTAGGTTTATAGTATCTCCGGTCATTGCTGGAACAACATATTATTTCAAGGTAAGATCAATTAACTCATTAGGAGTTAAAAGCGTATTTATAAGCTCTAATCAAGGCTCTGTTGGCGATACTACTGCCCCTTCTGTAGTTGGATCTCCTTCTGCTACCGCAGGGCAAGGTTCAATTACGTTAGCTTGGACTAATCCAGCAGATAAAGACTTTTCCAATGCGGAGATTTACCGAGCAAATACTACAGGCGGCACATATACGGCAGTAGCTAGTGTATCTAGCGGTCACGGTTTACCTTCATCTTTTGTAAATGGCTCCCTTGCTGATTCTGAAGATTATTTCTATAAGATTAAGTCCGTAGATTACAGCGGTAACAAATCAGCGTTTAGCGCAATAGTAAGCGCCACAACAAATGCGGCGACTTTACCGGCAAGGGCAGATAACGGCTACGTTTATTACACTCAGTCTAGCTCTAATGCTCCAACCAGTCCAAGCGCAACGTCTTACAACTATGACACGGCTTCCTTTGGTGGCCTAACAACTAACTGGCAGAAGAACCCGCCAACTATTAACGGCGCAAATGGAAAGTTTTGGGCAAGTAGCTTTACTATTACTGAAGCTAGTTTTGGTGGATCGCAGACTATTACTTTCTCTACTCCATTTGCCTCAACGCAATTTAATGGACTGGTGACGTTTACCAACTTAAACAGCGAGCTTGCAAACGCGTCTAGCACTGAGATTACCACTATCAATGGCGGCCTGTTAAAGACAGGTACTATTGAGGGTGACAGAATACGAATTGATGGGGTTGGCATTGATGTTGTTACTAATGGAACGCAAAAAACACTGCAAATAGGTGATGATGGTGTTACTACAGTAAAGATAGATGACCTTGCTGTGACTACAGGTAAAATTGCCAACCTTTCCGTTGAAACTTTAAAGATTGCAGATCAGGCAGTAACAATACCAAGCGGTTCAACAACAACTGCGCCTGCATATACTGAATGGGGAAGCGGGTCAACTGAGACTATTAATGGCAGTTCTTATTATGTTCCCGTAATAAGTTCAGTTGCTCAATGGCGCACAATATCTTCTATAACTTTTACTTCTGCTGGAGGTAATGTTTTTTTGACGTTTAGCGGAGAGTTAGCCGCTGGTGTATATACAAACGACCAACAAGACACTTTAGGTCGAACTAATATACAATTTCAAATTCTGAGAGACACGACAGTAATTCAAACAGGTTTTATAAAAGGGAATTATGTTCCTCTTTATGGAAATTTGGCCCTTAGCCTCAACTTAAACAGAATGATAGATAATTATGGAAATGCGGTTAGCATTTCGGCTTTAGATAGCACTACATCTGGAAGTCATACTTGGTCATTAAGGGCAAGGCCAATTCTTCAAGAGGCTAACTATGATGACTTTATTGCAGCTAATAGAAACTTCTCTGTATCAGCATTAGAGGTTAAAAAATGAAACACTATATAGTTTATGATGCTAGTGGGTTAATACTTAGAGCTGGAGTTTGTGCGGAACAAGACTTTAACTTTCAGGCTAATAATGATGAGCTAGTCATTGAAGGCGTAGCAAACGATTCTACGCAGATGATTATTAATGGTGTTGTGTGTGACAAGCCGGAGCCTGAAGAGCTTACTGATGAAGAGTTGAATACATTACTCCAGCCAGAAGTTAGATTCAAAAGAAATGCCAAATTAACAAGATCAGACTGGACTCAATTCTTTGATAGCCCTTTAACCGACAGCAAGAAAGCAGATTGGGCAACCTACAGGCAAGCTCTTAGAGACATCCCCGATACTTACTCGGATGCAACATCTTTAGATGATATAATATGGCCCACAAAGCCGGAGTAATGTATGAGAATTTATCAATTAGTAAAAAACGATGTTGGAGTAGACCTGCAAGCAACCCTGACTAGGGATTGTGACGGTAGTGTTATTGATTGCTCTAATGCGACTGTGACTTTAAAGGTTAGAGCTAAAGGAAAAACAGCTACCTTATTTACAGTGACAGCCGGAAATTCTGGGACTAATTTGCAGAACGGCATTGCTATTTTCAGCTTTGCTGCTGGAAACCTAGATCAGCCAGAAGGTTATTACGAAGGCGAAATAAGCATTACGTTCTCCGACAACTCTATAGAAACAGTTTTTGAAATTATTGAGATATATATTCGCGCAGATTTTGCATGATGAAAATATCGGTATTATTAAACCGAGCTAAATATGCTATTGCAGAAAGACAGGCAAGGGCAAAGGTCAGGCTAAATAATGCGATTGCTTTAATACAAGAAAGGCAAGCGAAAGCAGAGATAACGCACAACCGTGCTATCGCCAAAATAATATTTATATCACTTCGGATTTACTATCAAGAGTTTGCTGATGCATCAATAGTAACGGATATTGTTACAAGGTCAATTAGCAAGTCTAGTTCTGATCAATCCGATATTTCTGATATTATTTCAAAAGAAGCCACTAAGCAGTTTCAAGAATTGGCTGGCTCTATAGATGCTATGGAAATGGAGTTAGTCAAGATATTATCTGACTCTGGCATTTCTACAGACATTCTAGAAAAAAATATTGGTCGCGCAATAGCTGATTCTGGCGGCTTTATTGATTCCGCTGCATTGTCTTTATTAAAAAGTTTATCTGATTCCGGTGAAATTACAGATGAGCTACAAAGACAGATAGTAAAAGTCTTATCCGACTCTGGAAGCATTGATGAATCACTTGCTTATGATATTGGAAAGATAGCTAGTGATACAGGCTCTATAGCTGAAAGTTATGCTTTTGACCTTGCAAGAAGCCGTTTTGATAATTATGAAGCATCTGATAGCGCAAGCCTTTTAGCAAGAAAAGTATTAAGCAATTCTGGTCTAAGTACAGATATACATTCTGCTTCTTTCGGTAAATCTATAAGTGAACAATCAGCCGTCACTGATGAATCTATTCTAGGCGCAATAAAAGTATTAGCAGACCATTCAGGAGTTTCAGATGATGAATTCCTAGATGTTGAAAAGTCTCTCAATGATTCGACTAGCTTTACTGACCTTGTGTTTATTGCGCTGCAAAAGCTTAAAATCGTTAATGATTCTTTTAATATTGGTGATTTGGCTGCTCTTATATTTAATAAAGGTTTAGCCGATACTAGCTCTGTTTTAGAAACTGTAGACATTTTGCGGTCAAAAGTCTTGTCTGATTTAGGCGCTTGGGATGACACGCAAAGGATGGATTTTGCAAAGCTCATAAATGAAGGTCTATATGCTACAGATGATCTTGATGGTCAAGCTACAACCGAAGATGACCAGGATATGCAGTTTGTTAAGTCTAGGAACGACTTTGCTTCTATTAGTGATGTATTCGCCTCTACCCGAAGTTACGGCAGGATATTTGCTAATAATGGTTTTACTTCTGATTCTGAGCAATTGACCTTTGACAAAATATCTAATGATTCTGTTTTATTAAATGAACAATCTGATCTTGATGTTATTAAGAGCTTACAAGACCCTGCAACCCCTGAAGACTTGTTTTCCGCAGGTGTGGGCAAGTCGTTAAATGATTCTGCATTTGGAATTGATAGCCCACTAAAAAGCTCTAGTAAATCGTTACAGAATACCGGCAATATAGGTGAGCAGGCTTTCGTTGGTTTAGGAAAAATATTATCAGACATAGTGTTAGCTTCTGATGATTTTGATTCTGCACAAGGAAAGGGTTATGCCGATAACAGTGGTGCGGCAGATAACGCAACTGTTGGTTATGGCAAGTCTGCTAGTGATACTACAATTACATCGGAAGTTCTGGCTTTTATTTTAAGCAAGGCATTTTCTGATGGCTCTACGATATCAGATAGTGCTGCTTCTGGCGTTATAAAGGGGCTTGCTGATTCAGGTTTATTGAGTGACAGCTTTGCGCTTGCTGTTATAAAAGCGTTTTCCGACTCTGGCTCTATTTCTGAGAATGTTTCTTTATCATCTTTAAAGGCTATAGCTGATTCTGGTGTTGCTACAGAAGCCCTTAACAGAGCCGTATCTAAATCCATAGGTGATAGTGGCGTTGCCATAGACGCACTAGCACTTGAGTTAACCCGATCATTGGGAGATAGTTCCGCGCTTTCAGATAACGCATCCAAGCTAATATCTAGAGGATTGTCTAACGCAGGAATTATTGGTGATGCAGTTGATATTGTTAGAGGCAAAGGGCTATTTGATATAGGAAGCTGGTCTGATAGCCAAAGAATGGATTTCCACAAATTTATATCCGAAGGGTTAGGTATAACTGATGATTTGGATGGTGAGGCGACAGCGGAAGATGATCAAGAGATGCAATTTATCAAAATCAGGTCAAACCTTGCTACACTGTCGGACATCTTTGCTAGTACACAAGGAAAGATAAATAGTGATACAATTGGGTCAACTGACTCTGGTTCCCTGCGCAGTCAAGGTTATTCTGCATTTGGGTATTTTTTAGATGATTATGTCGGCTATAGCCGATCTTTTTAGAGGTGTTAAATGATTAACGAAAACTTAAAACTGCGCGGTGATGTTGCCCTTGTTCTGCGGGACAAAAACGGTAACATTAAAGACAAGCGCGAAATTAAAAATCTGATTGTAACGTCAGGTCTAGGCTTTATAGCTTCACGCATGAAAAACTCTACCGGCATTATGTCACACATGGCTTTAGGGTCTAGCAATACGGCGGCTGCTGCTGCTCAAACTGCTCTGTTAACTCAGCTAGGAAGCAGAGAAGCACTGGATAGCACTACTGTATCTGGCGCTACTGTAACTTACATTGCGTCTTTTGAAGCCGGTGATGGCACTGGTGCTGTTACAGAAGCTGGTATTTTTAATGCCGCAACAAGTGGAACTATGCTTTGCCGCACAGTTTTTGGAGTTGTAAACAAAGAAGCTGATGACACAATGTCAGTAACTTGGACTATTACTTTAACCGCATCTTAATTTGAGAAGGGGCTACCTATGTCTACTATAGTAACTAGGGCAGGCAAAGGCTCGCCCCTGACTTCTACAGAAGTTGATGCAAATTTTACCAATTTAAATAGCGACAAGTTGCAATTATCGGATCTATCCGCAGGTGCAGGGATTAGCCTTTCTGCGGGTGGCGCGATAGCAAATACTGCCCCTGATCAGACTGTTGCTTTGACTGCTGGGGGCGCTACTAGCATTTCTGGCACTTATCCTAACTTTACGATTAGCAGTGTAAACACAACTTATAGTGTGGGCAATGGCGGTCTTACTCAGATTAACTTCACCTCTGCTGACCATACCAAGCTAGACGGTATTGAAACAGGTGCCACAGCAGATCAAAACTCAGCGCAGATATTGGCTAAAGTGCCTTACCTTCCAGCAACAGACGACAGGGACATGAAGCCCAGCACGTCAGGTATAGGCAGTACCATAAAAGGCATTAAATCTTTCTTTTCATCTTTAGGCGGAATGACTGGCACGGCTGATTCTGATTATCAAGATGTCATTGTTCTAGATACATATTCTGATACAACTGGTGGAAAGGCTAATGCCTTAGTTTTAGATAAATCCACGCATGTGATTAAACACTACCAAGCTGTGCAGACTGCAACAACTTGGGGTACTCCTAAAACACTGGCGTACACTGATCAGTATAGTGTTGGAGACGGGGAATTAACAGAGATTAACTTTACCTCTGCCGATCACACAAAGTTAAACGGTATAGCTACAGGTGCAACAGCAGATCAAACTGCCGCACAGATTCTTACAGCTATTAAGACAGTGGATGGTTCTGGGTCGGGTTTGGATGCTGATCTGCTAGATGGTCAGAACAGCAGTTACTATGCTGCACAAAGTAATGTCGAAACATATATTGACCGCAGTTATGTATCTAAACATTCCAATACTAACTTAGCTGTAGGGTGGTATACAATTGCTCAAAACACAGGCAATAGGGCCGTTGCTAGGTTTGCTTTATGGGATGTAAATTCCAGTGACCATCAGTCAGTAATTTTTTATGCCGCACACCACTATGGCACAGATGCGTCAAACACCCTGACTGTCATAGACAATAGTTATTATGCTGGAAATCCTTTTAGGTACATTCGGATTAAAGATAATGGGACATACGATGGGTCGGCTTTACAAGTTTATATTGATGACTCAAGTAATAGTGTAAATATTGCTATTGTTGGCGACAATGTTCAAACTAGTGGCTGGGACATTGTAAACTTTTTACCAGATTCTTCTGCGCCATCTGAAATTAGTAACTGGCCTAGCTTTACCGAAAAGTCAAAAGTTGATTTAAATCTAATAGCACAAGGCGGCTTTGCAACTACTGGCCCGATTTATGCTGATGGTGATACAACACAGTATAAAGTTTGGAGCGCAGGCAATGACGGCTCTGGCTCTGGCCTAGATGCTGATTTGTTAGATGGGCAGCATGGCGCTTACTATTACCCAGCAAGTAACCCTAACGGCTACAATAATTATTCTCTGCCACTTGCGACTAATACAGTCCGTGGAGGTATTGAGCTATTCAGTAATACAGATCAATCTGTAGCTGCTAACTCAGTAACTACTACCGCTTCAAGAACTTACGGCATCCAGCTAAACAGTGCTAATCAGGCTGTTGTTAATGTACCTTGGGTCAACACCACCTACTCTGTAGGAAATGGCGGGTTAACTCAAATTAATTTCACATCAGCTTTAAGCTCTAAGCTAGGGAATATTGAAGCTTCAGCAGACGTAACTGATACTACTAATGTGGTTGCCGCATTATCTGCTGGTACAGGCATAGGTCTTTCATCAGGTGGTGCAATCTCTAACACTGCTCCTGATCAGACTGTTGCTTTAACAGGTGCAGGAACTACGTCTGTGTCTGGCACTTACCCTAATTTTACTATCACGGGCGCAGGCACTACCTATACAGCAGGTAGTGGTCTTAGTCTAACGGGTACTGAGTTTGCTAACACAGCCCCAGATCAAACTGTTGCCTTAACGGGCGCAGGTGCTACAAGTATCTCAGGTACTTACCCGAACTTTACTATTAGCAGTGTAAACACCACATACAGCGTGGGCGATGGTGGGTTAACGCAAATTAACTTTACCTCTGCTGACCATACAAAGCTAAATGGAATAGCTGCAAGTGCTAATAATTATTCTTTGCCTTTGGCCACTAACACTGTTAGAGGCGGGATAGAATTATTCAGCAACACAGATCAATCTGTCGCGGCAAATAGTGTTACTACTACCGCAAGCAGAACTTACGGCATACAACTGAACAGTGCAAATCAAGCTGTTGTTAACGTGCCTTGGGTCAATACAACATACAGCGTTGGTAACGGTGGCTTAACGCAGATTAACTTCACCTCTGCTGACAACACTAAGCTAGATGGCATTGAAGCTAACGCCACAGCAGATCAAACAGGCGCTCAGATTAAGACTGCTTATGAAGCAGAGACTAATGCTTTTACTGATGCACAATTTACTAAGTTAGGTGGAATTGAAGCTAGTGCTACCGCTGACCAGACTGCGGCTGAGATTAGAGCTTTAGTTGAATCAGCAACAAACTCTAATGTTTTTACTGACGCTGACCACACAAAGCTAAATGGTATTGCGACAGGTGCAACAAATGTTACAAATAACAATCAGTTAACTAACGGCGCTGGTTACACGACTAATACCGGCACAGTCACTCCATCTAGTACTGACACTTTTACAAACAAGTCTGGGAACATTTCACAGTGGACTAACAATTCAGGGTATACAACAAACGTAGGTGACATTACTGCCGTAACTGCGGGTACTGGTTTAACTGGCGGCGGAACTACAGGGGCTGTAACCCTTAACGTAATTGGCGGTGACGGTATTACTGCTAACGCCAACGACATAGCTCTAGATAGCACTGTTGTAAGAACTACTGGCACTCAGACTATCGCAGGCCAGAAAACTCTTACTTCACTCATCATAATGGACGGAGCAAACACGGGAGGCTACCCTACATTCAGGATGACTGCCGGTAGTAACAGTGTTTGTTCAATTAACTTTGGAGATTCTGCGGATACTGATGCAGGTTCAATACAGTATCAGAACATAAACGATTCCTTGGTCTTTACTACTAACGCTGCTGAAAGGGCTAGGATTACTTCAACAGGTGACTTCCTTGTAGCAAAAACGACTAATAGTGCAAGCACTGTAGGATGTGAGATTGATGCTAGCGGAATAATATACGCTACATGTAGCCTTAGTGGGTATCAAGGCATCAATATAAGGAATAACTTTTCAACAGATTCACTAGCAGGTCTAAAGACGTTTAACGGTGTAGCACAAATAACCGCTACTTCCGCTTATGGTGGTGGACATAGTATTGCTATGAATGGCGGGCAAAGTGGAGAGTACGCAAGATTCACTAGCGCCAAAAGATTAGGCATAGGCATTACCGCACCGGCTGAAGCACTGCATGTTGTTGGCAACATAGTGGCTACAGGTAACGTCACTGCTAACTATTCTGATGAGCGCCTTAAAGACTTTAAAGGAACTATCTTTAACGCACTAGACAAAGTTAACCAGCTTAACGGTTACTACTACACGCCTAACGAAACCGCCCTAGCTCTTGGCGTAGATTACAATGGCGTGGAGGTTGGTGTTTCTGCTCAGGAAGTTGAAGCAGTGTTACCAGAGATTGTTACCAAGTCTGCAATAGGTGATGACTACAAGACTGTATATTACGAAAAACTAACACCTCTTCTTATCGAAGCAGTTAAAGAACTGACTCAGAAAGTAGCGGAACTTGAATCAAGATTAGATAAGGTGGAGAAATAACATGGCTATACGTTGGAACATTGTGGCATTAGACGCTAACGTAGAAACAGGTGCAATTAACACTGCTCACTGGGAAGCGTCTGATTACGAAGTGGTTGACGGTAAAACGCACAGAGGCCGTAGGTATGGATCTATTGGTCTTGAGGCTAATGTAGACGCTGAAGGTTTTATCCCTTGGGCTGACGTTACCAAAGAAAACGCTATGGCATGGACGAAGGCGGCTTTAAATGCTTCTCAATCTGATTTTAGTGATGAGGATTCTGAAATTGATAAAGTTGATTCCATTGAAAGCTTGATTGCTGATGACATTGCTAAGTCTAAAGCGCCAGTAACCACTAGTGAAAACCCTTGGGTTGTAGCAGAACAAAAGGCCGCTGATGAAG
>TARA_B110000879_G_scaffold71163_1_pt1 | contig 13156 bp, 13 predicted proteins | sample TARA_B110000879 | Tara Oceans TARA_B110000879 (sample SAMEA4398094) | marine metagenome | biome: Polar Biome; feature: [SRF] surface water layer (ENVO:00010504); material: water (ENVO:00002006), including particulate matter (ENVO:01000060) such as... | depth 5 m
AGAGGTTTGTTACAGCTGTACCTGCTGATAAATTTGGAAAAATCAGATTGACAGGGAAGAAGAATTATGCAGCTGGAATGCCTGCTGTTATTTCTTCACTAAAACATTTGAAGCGAGAAGTCGGCCTCTTTAAAGGAATAAAAGTACTGAGCCGAATGAACAAAAAAAATGGCTTTGACTGTCCTGGATGTGCTTGGCCTGATCCTGATGGTAAACGATCAACCCTTGGAGAATATTGCGAAAATGGAGTAAAAGCAATTGCAGAAGAAATTACGGTGAGACGAGTCGATGACGAATTCTTCAGGAAAAACAACATTGAAGAACTCAGCAAACAGTCCGATTTTTGGATTGGTAAGCAAGGTCGAATTACTGAACCCATGATTTTAGAAGTTGGCTCCAAAAACTTCAAGCCTATTTCATGGGACGCTGCATTCAATAAAATCGGAAATCAACTCAAATCTCTCAATAGTCCAGATGAAGCTGTCTTTTACACATCTGGCAGAACAAGCAATGAAGCGGCCTATATGTATCAACTTTTTGCGCGTCAAATTGGTACAAATAACCTACCCGATTGCTCAAATATGTGCCATGAATCCAGCGGAATTGGTTTGGGTGAAACGGTCGGAATTGGCAAAGGATCCGTTAAACTAGAAGATTTGCATGAGGCTGAAGTAATTATTGTTATGGGCCAAAATCCAGGCACCAATCATCCTAGAATGTTGTCTGCATTGGCAAAGTGCAAAACAAACGGAGGAACAGTTGTCAGTATTAATCCAATACCCGAGGCAGGTAATGAAGCTTTTGCAGATCCACAAGACCCCGTCTCAATGATTAGAGGCGGCGAAAAATTAACGGATTTGTACTTACAGGTTAAAATAAATGGAGATGTAGCCGTATTAAAGGCCGCCTGCATGCTTATGCTAGAAGCCGAAAAAATCAATCCAGGAACTGTATTTGATCTAGATTTTATTGAAAAAAATTGCGACGGATACGAAATATTAATTGCTGACTTAGAAACAACTAGCTATGAGGATTGCATCAAACAAAGTGGTGTTCAAGAAAGCCAAGTAAGGCAATTTGCAGACTTACTTATTAAGAATAAAAAAATCATTATCTGTTGGGCAATGGGAATTACTCAACACAAGAATGGTGTTGAAAATGTTCGTGAAATTGTAAATACGTTACTTCTTAAAGGAAGTATTGGAAAACCAGGTGCAGGAACTTGCCCAGCTCGTGGACACAGTAATGTACAGGGTGATAGAACTATGGGGATTTGGGAGAAACCTAAAGCTGCATTTCTAGAAAGTTTAGACAGTCATTTCGGAATCAACACGCCTAAAGAGCATGGTTATGACGTTGTCGACTGTATTGAGGCTATGCACAGCAACAAAGTGAAAATCTTTATGGCTATGGGAGGCAACTTCGTTTCTGCAACTCCCGATACAGAATATACCGCTGAGGCTATTCAGAAATGTGAATTAACTGTGCATGTTTCCACCAAGTTGAACCGATCACATCTTATTCCAGGTGTTGAATCCATCATACTGCCTTGCATTTCAAGAACTGAAAGTGATACACAAGAGAGCGGTTTACAGTTTATTTCTGTGGAAAATTCAATGGGGATAGTACACAGAAGTACCGGGAAATTTCCTCCAGCATCTAACAATCTAAAAAGTGAGCCAGCCATTATTGCAGGAGTTGCCAATTCTACTTTTGGTGAGAATTCGCCTGTTAACTGGTCTGAGATGGTCGTTAATTATGATACGGTAAGAAATCATATTGAAGCAACAATAGTTGGGTTTGACGATTATAACAGAAGAGTGAGACAATCGGGTGGGTTTTATTTACCCAATGGGGCTCGCGAAGGTCAATTTAAAACTGCTACGGATAAGGCTAGGTTTACCATTAACCCGCTACCCGATCAAAAAGTGAAAGATGGTAACTTAATTATGATGACCATTCGATCGCATGACCAATATAATACAACGATATACGGAATGGATGACCGCTATCGAGGGGTATTTAATGAAAGGCGTGTAGTTTTTATCCATCCAGAAGACATGAAAAATTTGGGTTTGGCGAAACTTGATATCGTCAATCTTAAAAGTCATTTTATGGGTGAAGTTCGAGAAGCATTCAATTTTAAAATTATTCCTTATGATATAGCTCGAGGCTGTGTGGCAACCTACTTTCCCGAGACAAATGTACTTGTACCTTTAAAGAGCTTTGCTAATAAAAGTCAAACTCCAGTTTCTAAGTTTGTTGAAATAGAAATCAGTAAGGTTTAGTTTGAATTACAGTGGTATTATATTAGTGTAATTCAAATAATTAAAGGTTAAATTTACAAGTATGCATAGAAAGTCCTTTATTATTTTAAGTCTCTGTTTTATCCTTGGATTTTTGAATGCCTGCAGTGATTCAAACTATGAATCAAAAGAAGAAATCATTGATGTTATAGAAGTAATAAATACGAATTTTCCTAATAAAAGAAGTGAGCTGTCGATGCTTATGCGAACGTTATATAATGATACAAAAGCAGAAAAAAAACTACTTATAAACAAGGAGCACTCTTCTGTTGATTGGATATCAAAATATGGTAATTTGCTTACTGCAAAACAAACTGATGATTCTAATAATGGCGAAGTGTTTGACAACTTTGGAAATTCTTTTCTTAGCCTACTTAAAGCATATCAAAACACTACTAAAAACAACAGAATTTCAAATTACAATCTGCTGATAACCACTTGCATGAATTGCCACCAAGCATACTGCATAGGACCTATTTTAGTTATCAAAAAGCTACCAATAACCAACAAAAAATAAAGTATGCGAGCGATTATTCAAAGAGTTAGCGAAGCATCAGTAACCATTGAAAACGTAAAAATTTCAAGTATAAAAACGGGTCTAATGATTCTGTTAGGAATTGAACAGGAAGACTCCGAAGAAGATGCTCAATGGTTGGTTCGGAAAATTTGTTCCCTCAGAATATTTGGTGATGAAAAGAGGAATATGAATCATTCTCTTCAAGATATCAGAGGGGAAGTTTTACTGGTCTCGCAATTTACTTTGCATGCTAAAATTAAAAAAGGAAATCGTCCGTCATTTATAAAAGCTGCTGCTCCCGATTACGCAGAAAAACTATACACCGATACTAGAGAGTTATTTGCTGCGCAACTCCATGGCAAAATTGAAACCGGTAAATTTGGTGCGGACATGGATGTTACTCTAGTTAATAAAGGACCCGTAACTCTAATTTTAGATACCAAAAACAGAGAATAGTGTTATTTAACTCAGTAGAATTTCTTTTTTTCTTTCCTGTTGTAATAGCACTGTATTATGCCACCAACTATAAGTGGCGTTGGCTGCTGTTATTATTGGCTAGTTATGTGTTCTATGGTTCTTGGAAAATTGAATTTCTAAGCCTAATTGCATTATCCACTCTAGTTGATTTTTACATCGGTAAAAATTTAGCAAGTACCGATAACTCTAAAAAGCGATTTCGCTTACTGTTGGTGAGTCTTATATGCAATTTAGGATTATTGGCCTTCTTCAAGTACGGATCATTTGTTGCAAGTTTCACTATGCCTATAATGCCAATTCCTGAATGGAGAAAAGACCAAATTATTAACTTTCTTTCATTTGACCTTCCTGTAGGTATTTCCTTTTACACATTCCAAACTATGGCCTATACCATTGACATTTTCAAACGAAAGATAAAGCCTGAAATTCATCTTGGGAAATTTGCACTGTATGTGAGTTACTTCCCTCAATTAGTTGCTGGACCTATTGAACGTTTTAATCATTTACAACCTCAACTATTATCAAACCATAAATTGACCTATGAAAACCTTTCTCACGGCGCGCGTTTAATGTTATATGGCTTTTTCATTAAAATGGTTATTGCAGATAATATTGCTCCATTAGTCGATCTCATTTTTGAAGCTCCTCTAGAGTATTCATTAACAACCAAATGGGTTGGTATATTTGGTTTTGGCTGGCAGATATATGCTGATTTTTATGGTTATTCACTTATCGCGATTGGAGCGGCTCGTTTTATGGGAGTTGAACTCATGACGAATTTCAGAACCCCTTATTTCGCCGACTCGATTCAAGATTTTTGGAGGAGATGGCACATTAGTCTCAGTACTTGGTTTAGAGATTATGTTTTTGTTCCTCTAGGTGGTTCCGAGATAAATCAATTCATTTGGGTAAGAAACGTTCTGGTGGTCTTTATTCTAAGTGGGCTTTGGCATGGCGCAAATTATACATTCATTATTTGGGGCACAATTCACGGTGTTTTTTATTTAATTGAACGGTTTATTAAAATCCCTAAACGTAGTTTTTCAAAACCCGTTCATTGGCTAAAAACTTATTTAATAGTGTCATTGGCTTGGCTATTCTTCAGGGCTTCTGATGTCTCAAATGCAAATGATGTTCTACTGGGATTTCACACTCTCGCAATTCCTAAAACGTTGGACCTACCTATGGAATTGATCTTAGGGTTTTCCATTTTTATTGTGCTCGAGTTTATATTTAGAAAAGAATCACTAAATCTTGTTTTAAATAGAACACCTTTCTTCATTCGATGGTCAGGATATGCAATTGTTTTATTTTTCATTCTTGCGTTTTCTGGAACGACTAATCACCCTTTCATTTACTTTCAATTCTAATGGAGATTCTAAAAAAAATAGGCATTCGAGTTCTGCTTTTAACGTTCATTATTTTAGCTGCGGCCTTTATTTACAAACGCTACTTTTTTTCCGATTTTTTAAAGGAAGAAGGGCACTTACTTTATATGCTAAATCGATCAGTAAATGCCGACTATTTGTTTTTCTCTGCAAGTAGTGACTATACTTTTGACACTATCAACGATAAAGACACAGGCAGAGTTAGCTTTTTAACAATGAATTATTGCGATAAAAGTATAAAGTCTATTGCAGAAGGACATCACCATGCAGGTGTGTTTAAAGAATTAATAAAACATATTCCGGAAAATACAATTGAAGGAATTATTGTAGCAATGAATTTGAGAAGTTTCTGCCCAAAATGGCTTACAGACGAAAAAAGTGAAAACGCACTTCAACAATATGCAGCAGCCTACGCGCCCAATTTCCCATTAGTCACTAGACTTAGATTAGCGCTAAAAAATTATCCTATTAAAACAGAGAGTGAGTTAAAGGAAACAAGAGCCGAATATTTCAAAACATGGGTTCTACCCTATCCTTTTCCTAAAAACAACATAGAAAACTGGTGTGCCATTGAAAAGTATGGTGATTGGAAAAACGCAAAAAGACAACTTGCCGATCATTATATAAAAAGCTACGGTTTTGTAATCGAAAAGGATCACATCAGAATAAATGACTTTGATCAAATAGTAGAATTGGCCAATACTAAAAACCTAAGATTAATTTTCCATATTCTTCCAGAGGACATTGAAGAGGCTCAAATTCTTATTGGCGATTCATTGACAAATTTGATAGCAAAAAATCGAAATTTTATGATTCAACGTTATCACCAACCTCAAAATAATGTTTGGGTAATTGACAATCTTGAAAAAGTAAGTCACGCCGATTTTACGGACCGAGATTTTCCAACTGAACACTACAACCAAAATGGGAGAACGATTATTGCAAAGGCAATTGCACAACAATTAAATGCTATAAAATGACAATAGAAGAAGCACAAAAAACAGTTGACGAATGGATAAACACTATCGGTGTTCGATATTTTAATGAATTGACCAATATGGCTCAACTTACAGAAGAAGTCGGAGAAGTGGCACGAATTATTGCTCGACGATATGGAGAACAAAGCGAAAAGGAGTCAGATAAAGACAAGGATTTAGGAGAAGAATTTGCCGACGTTTTATTTGTGCTTATTTGTCTTGCCAATCAGACAGGAATAGATTTAACAGAAGCATTTAATAAGAGGATGGACAACAAAACCAAGCGCGATAAAGACCGACACAAAAACAACGAAAAATTGAAATAAGCTCTAAAATTTAGCTCTTCTTCCCCGCTTCTTGAAGGAGTGCGAACCACCAGGTCGTTTGCTTTTCTTGCTTACTAAGTTACCGAAGTTATAACTAACGATTGCTGACAAACTGAAATAGTGATCATTATTCTTCGGGTTTCCTCTGGGAGCACCAGTAGAGCTCCACCCCGGATTACTTCCATCAGTTCTATCAGCATAAGATGCCGATGAGCCTCCCAATTCTTGAGCTAGTTTTGTATTGTCGTAATATACTGTACTTGCATCATCTAAGTAGTCGGTAAGCGTATACCTGTAGTTAATATCCAATCCAAACTTCAACCACATTTTGTAGGTGTAATTAACTTGAATTCCAGCAGGAAAAGAAATTGAAAATGGTAAATATGGTGCAGGGCCACCTTCTAATCCCTGCCCTTCTGTTCTTAATGGCCTTAAAGGAGTACCATCAGATTTAGAGTTAAAATAAAACAATGCAGCACCTCCATATGCAATAACCTCTATTGGGAAACCTCGCATTCCCTGAATGCCCTTGATATTGTATACATGTCCTGGTTTAGCTCTCAGTATAAAAAAATCATATAAAAAGCCGCCTTCATAAATTTTAGACTGAAAAGATAAGTTGCGATATTTTCTAGTTATATCACCCGAGAGCTCATCAGCACCTCTAACTTGTCCATAAAAACCTGAAACTCTAAGAGCCGATCTGTAAGCAATATTGAATCTATAAGATAAACTGTAACACGCTTTAAACTGAGAGAACTCCGTGTCCAATAACCAAGGTCTACCCTCTCCAGAACCTCCGCCTAATTCACCTAAATAATTCGAAAGACCTACACCACCAATTAATTCGTGACGGTACTTTTTCCAATGCCTGTGTTTATCAAAGTGCTGAGCGTAAATAGCTTGCATTGATAGGGTCAACATTAATATACAAATGTACTTTTTCAATATTGAGTCAAAATACTTCGGAACATCCTGATAGATTTTCTATCGAGGTAAAGCAGCAAAATACCTATTTTTAATAACATTTACAGTCATATGAGAAATTCATCAAGCATTTGGGTAGATACTCTTGAATCTCTTCTTGTACTTCTCTTTTTACTGGATTTACTCTCATATCAATCACTTTCAATGATTTAATCTCCTGCACCGATTCTGGAAGATTTATCAACCGATTAGCCCATAAATCGAGTACTTCAAGTTTTCTCAAATCCCCAATCGATTTATCAATTTCCCATAAATAATTATTGCTCGCTTCCAAAACCACCAAATTTTTCAAGCTACCGATAGACTCAGTTAAATAATTAATAGAATTTCTATTGAGAACAATCACCACCAAGTTTGATAAAGTAGCTAATCGTTGGGGAAACGTATCCAACTTATTTCTGGATAAATCGAGATATTGCAAGTTTTTAAATTGATAAATCTCTTCAGGAATTTCTTTTAATTTCTGTTTCTTAAGCTCTAAGCGATAGACTTCTAATGGACTTTTAATGGCATCTTCCAGAGAAGTAAAAACATTTACAGAATCAAGTTGCTCCAAAGAAAAAAGCTCTTGAGCAAAAGTATGAGTTGAAAAAAAGAACGTAAAAAAACTAAAACAAAATAGCTTCGCATTTCGCTTTGTCAAATTCCAATTGTTGTTTAAGTAAATCAATATTTTCAAATTTCTGTTCTTCTCTAATTTTCTCAGTTAACCCTACACTAATTTCAAGACCATACAATTCTTCATCCAGTCCAAAAATATGCACTTCTATTGTTATTCCACCTTTATCATTTATGGATGGACGAATACCAATATTCAACATACCAATATATGCTTCTTCCTTGATTTTTACGTGAACCGCATAAACTCCATTTGGCGGAATTATTTTAAAACGATCCTTAATTTCAATATTTGCTGTTTTAAATCCAAGTGTTCTGCCAATTCCTGCACCCCTTACAACTTTACCCGAAAGTAAAAAAGGATAGCCCAAAAAATGTCTTGCCATTTTCATGTCCCCCTCCTGAATAGCAGATCTAATCTTTGTTGAACTTACCTGAGTATCTTTAAATTCCTGTGCTTCGATTTGTTCAACTTCAAAACCATACAAACTAGCCAATTCCAATAAGTCGTCAAAAGTTCCTTCTCGGTTTCTCCCAAAATGGTGATCGTAACCAATTATCAGCTTTGAAACCCCCAACTGATTGACGAGAACGTCTCTTACAAATTCTACTGAATTTAATCTTGAAAATTCTCGGCTAAAAGGATGAATAATTAAGTGATCCAAGTTAGACTTAGCCAACAAGTCGACCTTCTCATCTTGAGTATTCAACATTTTCAGGTCGTTATTCTCAGGGAATAACACCATTCTTGGGTGAGGGTAAAACGTTAATAGAACGGATGCACCATTTCGCTTTTCCGCCTCAGTTTCGAGGCGGTCCAAAATGTAAGAATGACCAAGATGAACCCCATCAAAAGTGCCAACAGTGGCAACTAAATTTTCTACAGGTTCAAATTCTTCAATATTCGAGTAAACTTTCAAGCTTAAAGCAATGTTTTTTATTAACGATAATAATTAGCTAAACTGTTGATTATCAAAATAATAATAGAGTAATTAACAATAATAATATAGTTAGCGAAAATAGGCATATATAAATATTGAAAGTCCTATAATTTTTAGTTCTGAATTTAATACTTTTGCAGCTTATTTTAACACAAGGTTTTATAACAATTTATTCCAAAAAAATGTCTGCACTAGTAGGGAAAATTTCACAGATAATCGGGCCAGTAATCGACGTAACATTTAATTCAGAAGGCTCTGAGCTTCCTAATATTTATGACGCTCTAACAGTAACAACTGAAACTGGATCTGCCATTGTTCTTGAATGTCAAAAACATGTTGGTGAAGATACCATTAGAGCTATATCAATGGAAGCAACTGATGGTCTTCGAAGAGGATTAGAAGTAACTGCTACAGGTTCTGCTATCAAAATGCCTACTGGTGACGCAATAAACGGGCGTCTTTTCAATGTTGTTGGTGATACAATCGACGGTATTGGCCAAATTGATAAAACAAATGGTAGCCCAATTCACAGAGAAGCGCCTCGCTTTGAGGATTTATCTACAGCTTCTGAAGTTTTGTTCACTGGTATTAAAGTAATTGATTTAATTGAGCCATACTCGAAAGGTGGTAAAATTGGTTTGTTTGGTGGAGCTGGTGTTGGTAAAACAGTGCTAATCCAAGAATTAATCAACAATATTGCAAAAGGACATGATGGCCTTTCTGTGTTTGCTGGTGTTGGAGAAAGAACTCGTGAAGGAAATGATTTACTTCGTGAGATGCTTGAATCAGGCATTATTAAATATGGTGATGCATTCATGGAATCTATGGAAAAAGGTGGATGGGATGTATCTAAAGTGGATCCTGTTCAATTAAAAGAATCAAAAGCAGCTTTCGTATTCGGTCAAATGAACGAACCTCCAGGAGCACGTGCGCGTGTTGCACTTTCAGGTCTTACTTTAGCTGAGTATTACCGTGATGGTGACGCAAGCGGAGCAGGCAGAGATATTCTATTCTTTATTGACAATATTTTTCGCTTTACTCAAGCGGGTTCAGAAGTATCAGCATTGCTGGGTCGTATGCCTTCTGCCGTAGGATATCAGCCTACCCTTTCTTCTGAAATGGGAGCTATGCAAGAGCGTATTACTTCTACAAAAAACGGATCTATTACTTCGGTTCAGGCGGTTTATGTGCCTGCAGATGATCTTACAGATCCTGCTCCTGCAACTACGTTTGCTCACTTGGATGCAACAACAGTACTTTCAAGAAAGATTGCCGAATTAGGTATCTATCCAGCTGTAGATCCTTTGGATTCTACATCAAGAATCTTAACTGAAGAAATCGTTGGAGCAGAGCATTACAAATGTGCCCAAGATGTAAAAGAAATATTACAACGGTATAAAGAACTTCAAGACATCATCGCAATCTTAGGAATGGATGAATTGTCAGAAGGAGATAAACTAGCTGTGCACCGAGCACGAAGAGTTCAACGTTTCCTTTCTCAACCTTTCCATGTAGCTGAGCAGTTCACTGGTTTGACTGGAGTATTCGTTTCTATTGACGAGACAATCAAAGGTTTCAATATGATTATGGACGGTGAAGTTGACAAATATCCTGAAGCAGCATTTAACCTAAAAGGTAGCATTGAAGAAGCTATTGAAGCAGGTGAGCAAATGCTTGCAATGGATTAGTGTCATTCAACTAATTAGCACATTATTATGCAAATAGAAATATTAACAGCGGACAAGAGTATTTTCAATGGTGAAGCTACACTTGCGAATTTTCCTGGAAAGGATGGATCATTTGGAATTATGAGCGATCATGCTCCAATGATCGCAGCACTTAAAAAAGGAAATATTGTTATCACTACGTCTAATGGTGAGCAATCTTTTGAGGTATCAGGCGGTGTTGTCGAAGTACTTAAAAATAAAGTAATGGTACTTGCGGAATAAATGTGTTTTTGTAGTTAATAATTAATTAATTCCGCATTTAAAAGGGACCCTCTGGTCCCTTTTTTCATTTTTACCTTTTGGGTTCAATTTGTGTAAGTTTATTATACTTGCGAAGTGATTATGAAAGATCGAGATACAACAAATTTACAGAATAAAATTCACGAAATAATTTTCGGGCATACAACTTTTGCTGGAAAGACTTTCGATATCATTTTATTGCTTTTTATTCTATCCAGTGTTGCTGTTTTAATGTTAGATAGCGTCGGATCAATTGCGATGCGTTATGGAATATTACTTCATGGACTGGAATGGGGATTCACTATTTTCTTTAGTGCGGAATATATTTTACGTGTTTATTCAGCTCGCAATCCTCTAAAGTACATCATAAGCTTTTTTGGAATTATCGATCTTCTCTCGATTATCCCAACCTATCTAGGAATTTTCATGACTGGCTCTCACTACCTTCAGACTATTCGAACTTTTAGATTATTAAGAGTATTCAGGATTTTAGGATTATCTACCTATGTAGGACAAGCAACAGCCTTAATGGAAGGATTTAAACAAAATCGTCAAAAAATCATAGTGTTCTTTGGTGTTGTGCTGAGTATTAATATTCTTATTGGAACATTAATGTTTTTAATTGAAGGACCTGAACATGGATTTACGAGTATCCCTAGAAGTATTTATTGGGCAATAGTCACGATGACTACTGTTGGATATGGAGACATTGCCCCTCAAACAACCTTAGGCCAAGCGATTGCAGCGTTTGCAATGATAATAGCCTATGCGATAATAGCGACTGGAATTGTATCCTTAAATATACAGGGCTCGCAAGACAAAAATAAGACAGAACCTGAAGAGGGATTAGATAAGTGTAATTCCTGCGAAAAAACTGCGCTAGAATCCAAGCAGAAATTCTGCTCAAATTGCGGAAACAAGTTTTAAGTTTATAAATATCGCAAATTGAGTTTGTTACAACTGGATTACTTACTTAACTTATCATTAAATTTGGTAAAACTTAAATCAAATCACTATGAAAAAAATAAGCCTACTCGTTTTAAGCGCAATCTTGGCTATGAGCATATCGGCACAAGACTTAGGCGTTGAAAGTATTGTGATAAAAGCAAACATCGATACAGGATGGCAAAATATTACAAATGATACCGTTTTATTGAATGAAACAGTACACCTAGGTGTCGTATTCAGAAATTATGCTGGAACACCAGTAAACAACACAGATTCTATCTCGTTTGGTGTTTCTGTTAATGGTATCTCAATTGGGAATTTAGGAGCAATTGTCGGTAAAAACTTAATACCAACTGCTGGGTTTGATACAGCTGAAATGATTCTTAAGAAAGATCAAATATTTAGCACTGCAATTGCTTCAGCTAAGGTTTGTGCTTGGCCAATTTTTTGGTCTAAACAAAATATGGGCGGTTCTGCCGCAAACGATACTGGCTGCGCTACTTATACAATATGGAATAGAGTGATTACCATATCAAACTTTGCTCCCGAAGCAGGTAAGGCAGGAACAGATATTACCATTAATGGTTCTTATTTTGGAGCAGACCCAACAAGTAACATGGTTAAATTTAATGGCGAGATAGCGGTTATCAAAAGCGCTACAGTAAACACTATAATTGCTACTGTTCCTGGCACTGCAGTTTCAGGAAACATTACAGTAGAAACTAACGGTAAAACAGGAACTAGTGCTGAAGGATTTGTTGTTTTAGATGAAAATGGAAATCCAAAGGATGCTCTTTCTCTAGCTGATATTCAAAATATTTCTTCATTTATAGGTTTTTCAAATAACCAACTGGTTATTTCAACTGGAAATACAGTCTCTAATCTGAAAATATTTGATTTAACCGGTAAGATTGTTTCATCTGCATCAAGAATCCCCTCAAATACAGTGCACAGCCAAAACCTTTCTAGTTTGCAATCAGGTGTTTATATTGCTACTTATGGGTCTGAATATTTTAAATTTTCGAAATAGTAGCCTAACTAAATAATATTTTAGAAAGCCTCTTGAGATTCGGGAGGCTTTTTTATTTTTAGCTTTTTAAAAAATCGAATAATAATGAACGTACAAGACTCAATAACCAAACTTAAAGCTGGAAATGCAAAGTACATAGCCGATCAAATGCAGCACAATCACTCAGATAATAATCGTAGAGTTAGCCAAACAGGAGGTCAGTCCCCTTTTGCAATTGTTTTGAGTTGTGCAGATTCTCGTGTTGTTCCGGAATTAATCTTTGATCAAGGTATAGGAGATATTTTTGTGATTCGAGTTGCAGGAAATACTGCAAACCCAGCCTCTATCGCCTCCATTGAATACGCTGTAGCGCATTTAGGATCAAAATTAATTATGGTTCTAGGCCATGAATCATGTGGAGCTTGCGGCGCAGCAATTGCGGGCGGAGATAATGGCCCAAATTTAAATCACTTATTAAGTTTTATTGCGCCTGCTGTCAATCAGTCAAACTCAAAGAACATCAATGATGTTGTTAATATTAATGCTAAAAATCAAGCAGCATCTCTTATTACTAACTCAAAAATTATTAGTGCTGCGGTTGCTAATAACGGAGTTGAAATAGTTACCGCTTTTTATAATTTGAGCGGTGGTAAAGTAGATTTCCATTAGACGTTATGTCTGTTTTTTTAAGGTTT
>TARA_B110000879_G_scaffold50874_1_pt1 | contig 13083 bp, 10 predicted proteins | sample TARA_B110000879 | Tara Oceans TARA_B110000879 (sample SAMEA4398094) | marine metagenome | biome: Polar Biome; feature: [SRF] surface water layer (ENVO:00010504); material: water (ENVO:00002006), including particulate matter (ENVO:01000060) such as... | depth 5 m
GGAGAACATGTTTCGGTACATTTAACTGGAAAGAACAAAACTATGTTTTTTATTCCTCCTGGTTTCGCTCATGGATTTTCTACCTTAGAGGACAAAACAATTTTAAACTATAAATGTAGTGGAGTATATAACAAACAGTCAGAAGGTTCGTTAATGTGGAACGATTCAGACTTAAATATTGATTGGAAAATAAAGGAAAGTATTATCTCAGAAAAAGATAAACAATCTGAACTTTTCAAAAACTTTAAAACACAATTCTAATGAAAAAAAACTTCCTATTATTTTTATCTTTAATTATCATTGCTCTTCTATCTTTTAATTTTCTAAATCCTCAAGAAAAGACAGATGACATTGTAGACATTATACACCAAAGAGAATTCAATTCTTTTTTTAGAAGTTACACATTAGTAACCCCAGATTCTATAGGATTTGCTGGGGAATACACTCCACTTTTTGCAGAGGACATATGGGAAAGGTACGATAAAGAAATTCACAAAAATGTATACTGGCAATCTAACACACTTTTTTACTTTAAAAGAGCGAATAAGTATTTTCCTATTATAGAACCAATATTAGCAAAAAACAATATACCTGAGGATTTTAAATACTTAGCAATAATAGAAAGTGGATTAGAAAATGTAGTCTCTCCCGCAGGAGCATCTGGCTTTTGGCAATTCATGAAGGGAACAGCAAAAGATTACGGAATGGAAATAAATTCAGAAGTAGACGAAAGGTATAATTTAGAAAAATCTACTGAAGCTGCTTGTAAGTATTTACAAAGATCTTATGATAAATTTGGAAGTTGGACTATGGCAGCTGCATCTTACAATGTAGGAACTAATGGACTCTACAGAAGATCTACTGAACAAAACTCTAACAACTATTACGACTTGCACTTACCAACAGAGACATCTAGGTATATTTTTCGACTTTTAGCCATTAAAGAAATTTTTGAAAACAAAAATAAATATGGTTTCATTTTAAGAAAACAAGATTTGTATAAAAAAATTGAAACTAATACACTTCAACTAAGTGAAAGTAATGTTGATTTAGCTACTTACTCAGATAGTATAGGTGTAAATTACAAAATATTAAAACAATTTAACCCTTGGATCAGAGACAAAAAACTCAGCAACAAAAACAAAAAAACATACACTATTACCATTCCTAAATCTCATGAAATAAATATATTCAAAACCAAAGAATAGAACATGAGAGAAGATAAGATAGAAGTAATTGGAGCTAGAGTACACAATCTTAAAAATATAAATTTAAGCATACCCAGAAACCAACTTGTTGTATTTACTGGAAAAAGTGGTAGTGGAAAATCTTCTCTCGCTTTCGATACCATACATGCAGAAGGACAAAGAAGATACTTAGAAACTTTCAGTGCTTATGCCAGACAATTTTTAGGAAATACAGAAAGACCAGATGTCGATAAAATAACAGGATTAAGTCCTGTAGTATCTATAGAACAAAAAACAACCAGCAAAAACCCTAGATCAACCGTTGGTACCATCACAGAAATTTACGACTATTTAAGATTATTATTTTCTAGAGCGGGAATTGCTTATTCCTACAATACTGGAGAGGCAATGATACGATATACAGACGAACAGATTGTTCAACTAATTCAGAAAGATTTTAAAAATAAAAAAATCAATATTTTATCTCCAATAGTTCGTTCCAGAAAAGGACATTATAGAGAGTTACTTAGAAAAACACTAAAGAAAGGTTATGTAAAAGTTCGTATTGATGGAGAAATAAGAGACATTATTCCTGGAATGAAATTAGATAGATATGTAACTCATGATATTGAAATAGTAGTAGATAGATTAAAAGTGAAAAAGGAAAATGAAAAAAGATTAATATCATCTATAAAAGTAGCATTGAAAGATGGAGATGGTGTAATGATGATTTTGGAGCACGAAAAAGATAGTGTACGATATTTCAGTAAAAACTTAATGTGCCCTAGTTCTGGAATTGCTTATAAAAACCCTGAACCTAATAACTTTTCTTTTAACTCCCCAAAAGGAGCATGCAACAGCTGTAACGGATTAGGATATCATAAAAAAGTAGATTTAAAAAAGATTATTCCTGACGACAAGTTGAGCATAAACAGAGGAGCTATAGCAGCTATAGAAGGTCAGAATACAAAATGGTTTAGTAAACAAATTGAAGGGATTGGAAAAAAACATAAATTTGACCTCAGTACTCCTATTAAGGATATAAATAAAGAGGGATTAAATGCGATACTATATGGTATGCAAGAAAATTTTACCGTTGAAATAAAAAGTGTTGGAGTAACTAAAAGTTATAAAATTCAATTTGATGGTATAGTAAATTTTATTGAAGAACAATCTAAACTATCATATGTAAAATCTATTGAGAGGTGGGCCAATAAATACATGAGTGAATACCATTGTGATTCCTGCAATGGAAGTAGATTAAATAAAGAGTCTACATCTTACAAGGTAGGAAAAACAAGTATACAAGACTTAAGTTCAATGGATATCTCTCATTTTTACAAATGGGTAACTTCAGTAGATGAAAATTTGAATGCAACGCAAAACAAAATTGCAAATCAAATATTAAAAGAATTAGAGAAAAGAACTAAATTTATTTTAGATGTAGGATTAGGATATCTATCGTTAGGTAGAAGTTCTAAAACTCTCTCAGGAGGAGAATCTCAAAGAATAAGACTTGCTACACAAATAGGATCACAACTAACAAATGTACTTTATATTTTAGATGAACCATCCATTGGATTACACCAACGAGACAATCAGAAATTAATTACTTCTTTAAAAGAATTAAGAGATATTGGGAATTCAGTAATCGTAGTAGAACATGATATGGACATGATAATAGAGTCAGATTATGTTGTAGACTTAGGTCCGGATGCTGGAGAACATGGAGGGGAAATAACCTTTTCTGGTACTTCAAAACAATTTATTAAAGGAAAGAGTAATACCGCAAAATATATAAATGGAAAATTTAAAATTGAAATCCCTATCAACAGAAGGAAAGGGAACGGAAAAAAACTTGTGTTAAAAGGAGCAAAAGGAAATAATCTTAAAAATGTAAATTTAGAAATACCACTTGGGTTATTATGCTGTATTACGGGAGTTTCAGGAAGCGGGAAGTCATCTTTAATTAACAAGACTCTATACCCTATTTTAAATAAATACTTTTTCAGAAGTGTAAAAGAGCCTTTAGAGTATAAAGAAATAAAAGGAATTGAACATATAGACAAAGTAATTGAGGTAGACCAATCTCCAATTGGGAGGTCTCCAAGATCGAACCCGGCAACATATAGTGCAGTTTTCTCTCAAATCAGAAATTTATACAGTTCACTTCCAGAAGCAAAAATAAGAGGATACAAATCTGGTAGATTCTCATTTAATGTACAAGGAGGGAGATGTGAGGAATGTAAAGGAGGAGGAATGAAAACTATAGAAATGAATTTCTTGCCAGATGTACTCATTCACTGTGAAGAATGTAATGGAAGAAGATACAACAGAGAAACTCTAGAGATTAGATATAAAGGAAAATCAATATCAGATGTATTAGATTTAACAATAAATCAAGCGGTTAATTTCTTTGAAAAAATACCTGCTATTTATAGAAAAATTAAAACTTTACAAGATGTAGGACTTGGGTATATAAGATTAGGACAAGCTGCAACAACCTTATCTGGAGGAGAATCACAAAGGGTGAAACTCGCTTCTGAATTAGCAAAAAGAAGTACCGGAAATACTTTATATATTTTAGATGAACCAACAACTGGGTTACATTTTGATGATATAAAGGTACTCTTAAAAGTAATAGATGAAATTGTGGAACAAGGAAATACAGTTATAATAATTGAACACAATTTAGATGTTATAAAAACTGCTGACCACATTATTGATATAGGTCCTGAAGGAGGAGGAAAAGGAGGTGAGATAATTTGTAACGGAACACCAGAATCTATCGTAAAAACAGAAGTTGGATATACTTCAAAATATCTACGACCAATCTTAAAAAAATAAAATATGAAGAAAGAAAGAAAAAAGAACAGAAGAATTTTTGATGAGAAAAATTGGAATGAAATAAAAACAAAAGATTCCTGGCAAATATTTAAAATCATGTCAGAATTTGTAGAAGGATTTGAAACAATGGGAAAGATTGGACCCTGTGTTTCCATTTTCGGATCAGCAAGAACTACAGAGGAAAATCCATATTATAGTTTAGCAGAAAAAATTGCTTATGAACTTACTCAAAACGGATATGGTGTGATAACCGGAGGAGGACCAGGAATTATGGAAGCTGCAAATAAAGGAGCTCAAAGAGGAGAAGGAAAATCAGTAGGATTAAACATTGTATTACCCTTCGAGCAATCCTCTAACCCTTATATTGACAATGATAAACTCATTAATTTTGATTACTTTTTTGTTAGAAAAGTTATGTTTGTAAAATATGCACAAGGTTTTATAGTACTTCCTGGGGGTGTAGGGACTTTAGATGAACTTTTTGAAGCAATTACTTTAATACAAACAAAAAAGATAGGAAAATTCCCTATTGTTTTGGTAGGAAAATCATTTTGGAGCGGACTTATTGATTGGATAAAAGAAACAATGCTAGCTAAAGAAAAGAATATTAGCCCAGAAGATTTAGATCTATTTTCGGTAGTAGACACATCAGAAGAAGCATTGGAAGTAATCAATAACTTCTATAACAAATACGGATTAAAACCGAATTTCTAAAAGAGATAGTATATTTTCCTAATTTTTCGTATTTTTACGCCTTGTATAAAACTACCTAATGATTATGAAGAAAATATTCTTATTACTTGCTTTATTTGTATTTACACAATCTAACTCTCAAAACAGAGATTATGAAGTACCTGAAAGGGATGCTTTTCAACCCATGTTTTCTATTGGATCTGGATACTACAACTCCTTAGGAGACATAAAAGGACCTGAAGGAAATTACCTTTTAGGAAATATGGGAATCAACACTGGTATTCGTGTTAATCTTTCAGAAGATTTAGATTTATCTTTTCTATTTACTTCTAATGCAAAACTTCATGAAAAATCTACAACTGAATCATTTGAATCTAATTTAAATGGGTTAGGATTTAATGTAGACTATACTTTTAATAGTATTATGAAAAATACTAAAATTAAACCCTTTGCAACGGCAGGAGCTCAATGGATGTATTTTAAAACTACTTCTAATGGAGAAACTTTTTCTCAAGAATCTGGATTAAACCTGCCAATTGGTTTAGGTATTTCACTAGATGTCTCAGAAAGAATCAGGTTTGATGTAGGAATGAATTACCACCTTTCTTTTGCAGATATCGACCATGCAACTACTTTAGCTAGTAACGATAATTTTACAGTAGTTAACTTCACTTTACATTATGATTTATTCACTCCAAAACCAGATGATTATAATTATTATGACGAAACCAACTATACGAAAGTAAACTTTAAAGCAATGGATGTAGAAGATCATGATGCGGATGGTGTTCCTGATATTGAGGACAATTGTCCATCTACACCTAACGGAGTAAAAGTAAATGAATACGGATGTCCATTTGATGGTGATAATGACGGAGTACCAAACTATTTAGATGAAGAACTTAATACAAGAGAAGGCGTAGTAGTTAACGAAAGAGGAATTCAACTTACTGATGAAGAATACAATAGTCAATACTCAGAGTATGACGCGGCTTCAAGAGAATACGCTAAGTTTTATAATGATTCCGAAATTAAAAGAGATAACTATAAAACTGATAATGAATATCTAATTGCAAAAGCAAACGCTTTTAACCTTAAGTACAATGAAAGCAACAAAGAAACAGCTATAGGAACAAGATATAAAGTTCAAATTGGAAGATTTGAAGATGATATTCCATCCTATTTAATAAATAAATTTTTGAGCTATGAAGATTTAGAAAGTATACCACAAGAAGATGGAACATTTATATATGCAGTTGGAAATGAAACTAATATTGATGATGCTGAAAACAGACAAAATAGCATCTTAATGAAAGACGGAACATTAGATACGAAAATTATTATTATTGAGAATGGAATTGTATCAGATTTTGTTTATCCTTTTGAACAAAAAGAAGAGACTACAGAGGTATTAGTTAGTGAAAAAACTGATGTAGAATCTATCTCTGACTCTACATCAACAGAAAACATAGAAACAGAAACTGTCTCAGAAAATAAAGAAAAATTAATTTATTGGGTACAACTAGGGTTCTACAAAAAAGATCTTTCTTACGATATTTTTAAAGGATTAGATGTAAAAACAATTAAAGATAATGGAGGAACTTATTATTATGTTGGGTCATTTACCAATCATCAAGACGCTCTTATCAAACAATCTGAAATGAAAGTAGCAAGAGGATTCTCTGACGCTTTTATTGTTACTTATAAAAATGGTGAGAGAGTTAATATCAGTAAAGCTTTAATAACAGAAAAGAAAAATAAAAGAATTAAGAAAGAGAAGAAAGAAGTTGTTAAAGAAACAGTAATTGAAATTCCAACTTTTGACATTAAATTTATTGTACAAATAGGAGTTTGGGAAGCAGATGTAAACACTGAAACACTAAAGAACATTAACTCAATTGGTGGAGCTGAAAAAATCCGTGATAATGGTAGTTTATACAAATATATCGCAGGAAGGTACAATTCTTTAAGTGAAGCTGAATTTAGAAAGTCTGAGGTTAGTCAAAACGGATTCTCCGATTCATTTATTTATGCTGAAAAAGATGGTAAAAGAATTAAAGTAAGAGAAGCGGTAAAATTTCTAAATAAATAAGAATTACAATTTATAGATAAATAAAAAAGGAGAGTTTTCACTCTCCTTTTTTATTTATCTATTTTGTTTAGATTCTTTTTTTGATCCTTCATAAATATCAAATCTGACAAACCTACATTCTAATTTTCCATTAAATACCTTAATTTTTCTAGAAGGTTTAAGTCCTATCATTTTTAAGTTTTCAATATCAGAAGATATCAACCAGACGGTACATCCTTGATAATTATGTTTCAGTGTATCTCCTATTTTCTGATAAAATTCATTAATACCAATTGACATTCTCTCTCCGTAAGGAGGGTTAAATACTACATGAGTCCCAGGAACTACTTTTGTATCAAAGAAGTCTTGCATTTTAATTTCAATATCATCTCTCATTAAAGCATTATTTATATTTGCTCTACCAGCTCGTAATGATTTCTGAAAATTATCTGCACCACTAATAATACCATAATATTCTTTTTCTTTTTCTAAAGAGATATCTCTGATTTTATTCCAAAGTTCAGGGTCAAAATCTTTCCAACCTGAAAATCCAAATCTCTTACGAAAAATATTTGCAGGAATATTATTAGCAATTAAAGCTGCTTCAACTAAAATAGTAGCCGAACCACACATTGGATCATAAAAATTAGAAATTTGATTCCAATCTGAAAGTAAAATTAAAGCAGCTGCTAACACCTCATTTATTGGAGCATCTACAGAAGCTACTTTATATCCTCTTTTGTGTAAAGAATAGCCTGAACTATCTAATGAGATAACAAAACTATTATCCCTTACATGAACATTAATCTGAACATCTGGAGCTTCCACATCAACATTTGGTCTTTTTCCGTGCTTATCTCTAAATGAATCTGCAATAGCATCTTTAGTTTTTAAAGCAGTGTATTTACTATGAGAAAAAACTTCTGAAAAACCAGAAGATTGAATAGCAAAAGTACCATCAACATCAAAATGTTGTTCCCAATCGTATTCATAAATTTTTCTGTATAACTCCTTTTCATTTCTAGCTTTAAATGAAAAAATAGGCTTTAAAATCCTAATTGCCGTTCTTAAATTTAAATTCGCCTTATACATGAATCCAACATCACCTACAAACTCTACAGCTCTATTCAACACATTAATATGTTGAGCACCTAACAGTCTTAATTCTTCTGCTAAGATATCTTCCAGCCCCATCATGGTAGTCGCTACCATGCTATAATTTTCTTCTTTCATTATTTACAACATTTTTTATTTTCCTGAATTGGAGGGTATGGAATTGTAACATGCGTACAATAAACACAACAGTCTCCACCATTATTTGGTTTTAAATTTTCATTACAGTTTTCACAAGTATATAATATTTGACAATTATCCGTTGACATTCTCTCAATTTTAGAGAATCCATATTCAGGAAAAGTGATTTTTGAATCTAAAATTATCTTCATAAATATAATATTTGCACAAATTTAATGAAAAAAGGTCTATCAAAACGATAGACCTTCTTATAATAGTAATAATAATTTAAACTAAATCAATTACGACATTGCGTTTACACGCTTAGTCAATTTTGATTTTAAGTTAGACGCTTTATTCTTATGAATAATATTTCTTTTTGTTAATTTATCTAACATAGCAACTACTTTAGGTAATAATGAAGAAGCGTCTTTCTTATCACTTAACTCTTTCAGCTTAGATACCGCATTTCTAGTAGTTTTGTGAAAATACTTATTTAACAATCTTTTCTTTTCTGATTGTCTGATTCTTTTAATTGCAGATTTATGATTTGCCATATTTCTTAATTTTTATTTTTTCTGTGTAGCCCGACGGAGAATCGAACTCCGGTTACATGGATGAAAACCATGCGTCCTAACCACTAGACGACCGGGCCAGCTATAGTCTAAAATTGGATTGCAAATGTAAACTTTTTTTATTATCTCACAAATAAAATTAATTTATTTGTTTTCAAAAGAAAACTTAAATCCCAATGACTTAGATGTTCTCAACTTATTACTACTATTCATATCTAGTAATTGATGTACATTAACTAAATTAATATCTTTAAAATTTGGGGTCATTAAATCGAAATTTAATGCAAAAATCATAGAAGAATCAACAATTAACTCCAAAGTTTCGTTATTTAATTCCTGATTTATAAAATCATTAAATAGGAAACCTAACTCTTTTTCACCCTCAACAAAGAAGTGATTGTCCTTATTCACAAAAATTCTGGCAACTAAATTACCAACATCATTTAACCTATTATATTTAAACGAATCGTTCAGAAAATTATAAACATGAATAACACCACAAAAACTTCTTAATTTATCCTCCTTTACATAAGATGTTTTATGAATGGAATGGGTAGAAGGAAAATCAAATATATTAGAATGCATATGAAAAACAAGACGATCTCCAGAAAACATAATATGAGATTCAAAATCACCTTTCTCTTCAAAAGAAAGATCAATAAACTCATCCTCCTCACTCATTTTCGAACTTAATTTATTTACCTTGTTTTCTAAAACAGTTGTTAGCTGCTTAAACACTATTTTTGTATTTCTAAACACTTCCTGTTTAGTGGAAGATTTTGTTTTTAATAACTCTAAAATTCTAGTATTTTCCGACATATTAATACGCTTTAGCAAATAATACTTTTCTTATTGACTTACTGCCTGAAAATACGCAAACACCATCTTCCAAAACAGCATCTTTAGGAATGCATCTAATAGTTGCCTTTGTATCTTGTTTTATTTTTTCTTCTGTTTCTGCAGTACCATCCCAATGAGCATACACAAAACCACCCGACTTTATAAGTTCTTTAAATTCCTCATAATTATTTGCAGTAAATGTTTTCTCTTCACGGAATGTAGATGCTTTTGCATATAAATTTTTCTGAATACTATCTAACAAATTCACTACCTTATTACCAATATCAGTAATCTGATAAGTTTCTTTTTCCATAGTATCTCTCCTAGCTATTTCAACAGTACCGTTTTCCAGATCTCTGTTACCTAAAGCTAACCTCAAAGGAACACCTTTCAATTCGTATTCTGCAAATTTCCAACCTGGTTTATGAGTATCTCTATTGTCAAATTTAACCGAAACACCTAAACCTTCTAATTCTTTTTTCAACTTTAAAGCAACTTGAGAAACTGCCTCTAGTTGTTCTTCTCCTTTATAAATAGGAACAATAACCACTTGATAAGGAGCTAATTTTGGAGGAAGAACTAATCCAGCATCATCAGAGTGAGTCATAATTAAAGCTCCCATCAATCTAGTAGAAACTCCCCATGAAGAAGCCCATACATATTCCTTCTTTCCTTCTTTTGTAGCAAATTTTACATCAAATGCTTTAGCGAAATTTTGCCCTAAAAAATGGGATGTACCCGCCTGCAATGCTTTACCATCTTGCATTAAAGCCTCAATAGTATATGTTTCCAACGCCCCCGCAAATCTTTCGCTTTCTGTTTTTGTACCTACTACAACAGGCATGGCCATAAAGTTTTCAGCAAATTTCTCATAAATACCTACCATTTGAATGGTCTCATCTAAAGCTTCCTCCTTAGTTGCATGTGCAGTATGCCCTTCTTGCCATAAAAACTCGGAAGTTCTGATAAATAATCTAGTTCTCATCTCCCATCTTACTACATTGGCCCACTGATTTATTAAAATTGGCAAATCTCTGTAAGACTGAATCCATTTTCGATAAGTATCCCAAATAATAGTTTCTGAAGTAGGACGAACAATTAATTCTTCTTCCAATTTCGCTTCAGGATCTACTATTACTCCCTTTCCATTCGGGTCGTTTTTCAACCTATAATGTGTGACTACCGCACATTCTTTTGCAAAACCATCTACATGACTCGCTTCTTTACTAAAATATGATTTAGGTATAAATAAAGGAAAATAAGCATTTTCATGTCCTGTTTCTTTAAATTTTTTGTCTAGTTCTGCTTGCATTTTCTCCCAAATTGCAAAGCCATAAGGTTTAATCACCATACAACCTCTCACTCCTGAATTTTCCGCTAAATCTGCATTCTGAACTAATTCATTATACCACTGAGAATAATCTTTTTCTCTTGATGTTAATTTTTTTGCCATTTTTTATTTAAAATATTGTAATTTTATCCCGCATTTATCGTTAACTAAAATGAGATAGCAAATTTAATAAATTAAACTATCTTTGTTTACTATTGGTCAAACTAAAAAATTAAAAGATGAAAACTAATATTTTTTACCTATCAGCTCTACTGATTTCTTTCAGTTCTTGCAGCACCAACTACTACACTTACAATTATTCAGACCCTAATTATTTAAACTCTGATGAGTTTACAGCTGAACCAATAATTGAGGAAGATAAAATTATTATTGAAGAAAACGATTATGTAGAAATTGAAATTGTAGGAAAAGACACTTTTGTATATGATGAGGGATCAACAATTATTAACAATTATTATGAAGAAGATGATGATTATAATTTTTATTACTCTTCCAGAATAAGAAGATTCCATAGACCCTATAATAGTTATGGATATTATGGAAACTATTACACGAACAGCTATTGGTACACAGGAAACCCTTACCATTGCGGATCCTCTATATATTATTCTCAAGGATGGAACTCTTCACATAATTACGGAGGATATGGATATTACGATCCATACTACGACTACTATTCGTACAACTACACTCCATATCATTACGGAGGGTACTATAACAACAACCATCATGGGAATTATTATGGATGGGGAAATACCAACACCAACATTACCACTTCTAATTATGAATTCGGACATAGAGGTAGTTTAAATGGAGGAAATAGACATCAAACAGTAAAGTTAAATGTAAATAATAATACAACAAACTCTAACTCTGTAAAAGTAAATACTAATTATAATTCAGTAAAAAATAATAATAGTACAAGAACAAAAACGAATACTAACATTATAAAGACGAATAATAATACAGTTAAAATAAAAACCAACACTGTAAAAATTAATAATAATAATAATAATAATAATAATAGAGTTAAAACAAATAGAGTAAAAACAAATAACAATAGAACTACAACAAAAACAAATAGGACTTACAACAATAGCAACAGAACTACTACAACTCCTACAAGGACCTATAATTCAGGTTCAAGAAGCAATTCTTCTGGAGGTAATAAAAATTCTGGAGGAAACAGAAGTGTAAAACCAAGAAAATAATAAATAATGAAAAAAACCATTCTCCTAATTTTAGGATTAGTTAGTATTAACTTAAACGCACAAAATGAAATAGATGCTTTAAGATATTCCACACAAAACATATTCGGAACTGCAAAATTCAACTCTATGGGGGGTAGTTTCGGATCCTTAGGAGGAGATTTCTCCACCTTGAGTTACAATCCGGCAGGAATTGCATTTTACAATAACTCTGAAATAAGTTTCACTCCTTTACTTAACATGAATGAAACCAACACTTCCTTAAATGGAAATAATTTTACAAATAATAATTTTGGGGCTAATATTTCTAATTTTGGTTTTATAGCCAAAGGAATAAATGACAACCAACAATGGAAGAGAGTAAATATTGGATTCGGATGGAATCAATTAGCAAATTACAACAGTATTTTTCATTCCCAAACTCTTAATTCTACTTCCTCATTAGCAGAAACATTTTTATATCAAGCAGAAGGAACATTAATAAACGAATTAAATAGTTTTGGAGCAAGTCCTGCATTTTGGAGCGATTTAATTGATTTACAGAATAACTTTGTAGATACTGCTACAGGATGGTACGCATTTGATAATGGAAACTATGTTTCTAATGTGAATCCTTATTCAGAAAAAACTCAAATACACCATTCAATAACTGAAGGAAATATGGGAGAGTATGTATTTTCATTAGGAAGTTCGTTCGAGGAAAATATCTATTTTGGAGCAACTATTGGTATTCCGACAATACAATACTCTGAAACAAATACTTATTCAGAAAGTAATTTTTCTGACACTAGTCAAAATTTAAATAGCTTCACTTACAAAGATCAACTAAACGCTTATGGTAGTGGAGTTAACTTAAAACTTGGGGTTATTATGAGAGTAGGAGAAAACACAAAAATAGGAGGAGCGGTACATAGTCCATCCTACATATCCATGGAAGAAGAATATTCTACAGGCATTTCTACTGATTGGGAAAATAACGAAAGCATAGAAGAAACTTCTCCCTTAGGTTATTTTACTTACGAAATAACAACTCCATGGAAAGTTATAGCATCTGCATCTACCGTACTAAATAAACAAT
>TARA_B110000879_G_scaffold77955_1_pt1 | contig 13070 bp, 10 predicted proteins | sample TARA_B110000879 | Tara Oceans TARA_B110000879 (sample SAMEA4398094) | marine metagenome | biome: Polar Biome; feature: [SRF] surface water layer (ENVO:00010504); material: water (ENVO:00002006), including particulate matter (ENVO:01000060) such as... | depth 5 m
GGAAAGAAGCACTGGACCGCCTGCACCAAACCAACAACTTCCCAGAGTTTACTGGCCGCGTTTGCCCTGCACCTTGCGAGGGCGCCTGTGTACTTGGCATTACCGACCCAGCAGTGACCATTAAAAATATCGAAATGGCGATTATCGACCGCGGCTATGAAGAAGGCTGGGTACTACCCAACATTCCCGCACTACGCTCAGGCAAAACTGTAGCCGTCATTGGTTCAGGCCCAGCAGGTTTAGCCGCAGCAGATCAACTCAACAAAGCAGGTCACAGCGTTACAGTTTACGAGCGTGCAGACAGAATTGGCGGACTACTCATGTACGGTATTCCGAACATGAAACTCGCCAAAGACGAAGTAGTAGAGCGCAGAGTTCAATTACTACGAGAAGGCGGTGTGCAGTTCATCACCAACACCAACGTCGGTGACGGCAAAGATGGTTCAGTAGATATCGCAGCACTAAAGTCATCTAACGACGCTGTGTTGTTTACAACAGGCGCCACCGTACCAAGAGATCTGCCAATAGAAGGTAGAGAGTTCACCGGCGTACATTTCGCCATGGACTTCTTGTCGGCAAACACCAAAAGCCTCTTAGACTCTAAGCACGACGACGACGCCTACATATCCGCCAGGGGTAAAGACGTCATAGTCATCGGCGGCGGCGACACAGGCACAGATTGCATCGGCACCTCGCTACGCCACGGCTGCAAGAGCATCACCAACTTCGAGCTATTCGCCCAGCCACCAGAAGGCAGAGCAGATAACAATCCATGGCCCACATGGCCAAAGATCTTTCGCGTGGACTATGGACACGAAGAAGCAGCGCATACCCAAGGCGCAGACCCCAGAGTTTATTCAATATCCTCGGTATGTTTCATAGGCGATGACGCAGGCAAGTTAACCGGCGTGCGTACCGTACAAGTAGAAATGAAAGACGGTAAGTTTGAAAACGTACCGGGTTCTGAAAAAGATTGGCCAGCAGATTTAGTCTTCTTAGCAATGGGCTTCTTAGGACCAGAACACGTAGCCACAGACACGCTAGGCGTAGACTACGACCAACGCTCTAACTACCAAGCCGTCTACGGCAAGTACAAAACCAATGTAGATAATGTATTTGCAGCAGGCGATTGCCGCCGCGGACAATCATTGGTGGTACGAGCAATCAACGAAGGCAGAGAAGCCGCCCGAGAAATCGACCGGCATCTAATGGGCAGCACCGAGCTACCATAGCCAGCCAAAGACGTGCCAGCACACATCCCTCAGTGATAGTGCTGGCGAGTTGATTCGAACTGGCACGTATAACTGCTCTGAAGTAGCGGCGAGCCAGACCACTTAGGTGAGAGTATTGCCCCACCATCGCAGAGCTAAGCAATGGGTACCCTATCCGATGCACAACCCTAAAACTTTCATTCCTCAAGCAAAAAACAAAAGATGAAAGGCGTAAAGAAAGCCAACCTCCCCACAAAAATATGCCCCGCCTGTAATCTACCGTTCACTTGGAGAAAAAAGTGGGAGAGAGATTGGGAGCAGGTTATTTATTGCAGTAAGCGCTGTAAGAAGTAAGAGACTAAGCGCCCCAGAAATTAACGATAGTTGCAGGCATAGTTTGCTAACGGCCCCAACTCAGCTCACTAGCCGCCACGTCTCATGCACAATCAGACATAAAAATAACAACGCCGAAGAATAAAACGTAAGCGCGAACCCAGCAGCGCGAGATGCAGCACCACTCTTGTAGCCTTTGAAGAATAAGATACGCCTAATAGCAAAGAGCAAGGAACACAACGGCACTGCTAATAACATAGAAACTGGCATTAAGAAGCACCATGCCGCATTTACCGCTACAGCAAGAACAAGCTGCTTACGGGATTTTACAGCAGGCTTTGCAGTACTAAGGAACCTGCCCAGCCTTTAGTTAAGCCACTACCGTCAATCTCATCAGGGCTAAAAAATCGAAAACGCGCCATTCGACCAATAGACACTAACGGTAGTTATTGTCAGATCAGAGGTTGCGCAAATTTCAATGGCTTTCACTTTAATAGAATTCGGGGATTACCCCCTAACGCTCCCTCAGGCAGATGATAAATCACCCTTAAAGATCTCTAATATTGCAACGTCGTCCGAATGGACTTTTGGATAGGCATCAACTCTCTAACCCAAAGCGTGGGTGTTGCGTTAAAGCCTTGCAGCTTTTCTATAAGCAATTGACTGCCTGCTTCTGCGGCTTCTGATGTGGCGTATACGCCATAGGTGAGTACGTAGCGTAGTTGGTTATTTGACTTGTAGCGAAACCGCGCGAATCCGCTTAGAGATTGCGCGTTTACTAAGTCTTGTATTTGTTGAGCGCTGGAAAGGGTGACTATCTGAATTGCGTAGTTTTGTGGGTTTTGCTTAAGCAGCCACTCGGCGTCGTTAATGGTTTGCTGTTTATTGCCGTCGCCATTTAGGATTTCACCTGACGTTGCGGCCAAAGCGTTTGCCCCGTGTAGTGACAACAGTACAACTACAGCACCTAGAACATTACGTGTGTAGCGAGTAAACCTGTTTTTTTGCGGCCGCTTTAGGATTAACAAAATTCTGCCAACGTTTTTTCTAGGGCTACAATGCTCACATCTGCGGCGACTCGTACTGTGCCCATTTGATCCGCAACGACAAATCTTAATTCGCCATCGACTACTTTTTTGTCCATGCCCATGGCTTCGATCATATCTTCTGATTTTAGTTCTAAGCCTTCTAAGGTCACCGGCAGGTTGAGTTGCTGTAGGAGATTTTCAATGCGCTGACAGTCGACTAACGGAAAGTCACTAAACTCTACTGACAACCGGGCCGCCATGACCATGCCTATAGATACGGCTTCGCCATGTAACAACCTGCCATAGCCAAGTAGCTTTTCAATTGCATGACCGAATGTGTGTCCGTAATTAAGAATAGCTCGGCGCCCGCCTTCGCGTTCGTCTTCGCTTACAACGGCTGCTTTTACTTCGCAGGATCGGGTGATGATATGAGTGAGCGCTGACTTATCGCGTTGCACTAACGCTTGGACGTTATCTTCCATCCAGATGAAGAAATCTGCGTCGTAGATAATGCCGTACTTCACTACTTCGGCCAGACCTGCTGCGTACTCTCTATCCGGCAAAGTGCTGAGTACGGAAATATCGGCGAACACGGCTAGCGGCTGATAGAACGCACCGATCATGTTTTTACCAGCGGGATGGTTCACCGCTGTTTTGCCGCCCACGGAGGAATCTACTTGCGAGAGCAGTGTGGTGGGTATTTGAATAAAATCTACGCCGCGCTGAAAAGTCGCCGCGACAAAGCCGCACAAATCACCTACAACACCCCCACCTAAAGCGATTAAACATGTGCTGCGGTTGTGCTTCTTCGCTAAAAGAAAATCCATCACTTGAGTATAGGTGTCTAAGCTCTTATGGCTTTCACCGTCTTGCATTTGAAAGACGTCTACTTGTCTGTTGCCCAAAGCCGCAAGTACTTGCTGAAGATAGAGTGGCGCAATGGTTTCGTTGGTGATCACGGCCACTTGATTGCCCTTGATAAACGGCGCTATGCCATTTGCTAGCTTGGCTGGGTCTGAAAAACCAACGTCGCCGACAAAAATGGGGTAGCTGCGCTCGCCTAAAGACACCATGAGCTTTTGATCGGCTGAAGTTGTTGTGTTTGCTGTATTACTCATTAATTCTTTAAGGACCTTTTATATTGCCAAGTGCGAGGCTTTGTCTATTTTCGCTTTTTGATCTGACGCATAATTTGACGCACCACCGCTGTCGCATTCTGGCGATCTGTAGAAATGCGATAGTCCTCAATCTCTTGATACAGAGGTGCGCGTTTTTCCTTGAGATCTTTCAGCACCTTGCGGGGATCTGCTGATTGCAGCAATGGGCGCTTCTTGTCTTTGTGCGTGCGTGCGTAGAGTTTTTCTAAGGAACTGTCTAAGTGAAAAACCAAACCGCGACCGGCTAAGTTTTGGCGGTTGATTCCACGCAACACTGCGCCACCACCTGTGGCCATGACAATGCCCTGCATCTGAGACAGATCATCTATGACTTGCTCTTCGCGGTCACGAAAGCCTATTTCTCCTTCCACATCGAAGATCCAGGCAATTTCTGCGCCCGCGCGCTTTTCTATCTCATGATCTGAGTCATAAAACGGACGGTTTAAGGCCTCCGCCAATTGCCGGCCAACTGTGCTTTTACCCACAGCCATCAACCCGACTAAAAATATGTTTTGCTCACTCATAGACTATTAGCGCTTATGTGACCGCCCAAAGGCCCTAATTATTCTTCCAATATTAGCTGCAAAGAAAGGCATGGCGTTACGCAAAGATCCACCCTCACAGTAAAGATAGGTAAATCAGAAACTGCCCCGAGCCATTGCTTCAACTGAATGAATTGTAATCTAAAAAGATGGTCGAGGTACGCATATCCGCCTGGGCAAATTCTTCCTCGACGGTTATTGCCTAAGACTAGGTAAATCGCTTTGGGATTAGTGAGCCTTGATGCTCACTGACCGACGTTATGGCAACAGATTGGCGCCGCTCTGAGCGCTGGCACCCATGAGTGGCGCAAAGGCTCCCGCGGAGGGAGCACCCGTGGACGCAGTAGCCGCATCTAGAATGTTCGGAGTGATAAATATGAGTAACTCTTGCTTGTCCTCACGCCGCACTGTTCTTCGAAAGAGCCGGCCTAAGATGGGAATCTTAGCCAACAAGGGAGTTTTCGTTTGCGCGTTATTCCTGTCTTCCTGAAAAATTCCGCCTAATACTAAGGTTTGCCCATTATTCACCAACACCTGGGTCTGAATGGCATTGGTATTGATAGAAGGAATACCGTCATAGATTTGCCCTACGGTATCTTGCTTCACATTGAGCTGCATAATGATGCGCTGATCTGGGGTTATCTGGGGTACTACCCGCAAGCTCAATACTGCATCTTTGAACGAGGTGGAGGTTGCACCACTGCTACTGGCCTCTTGAAATGGAATTTCAACACCCGACTCGATAAGGGCTGGCGACTTATCCGTTGTCACAATACGCGGACGCGCTAAAACCTCGGCGTGGCCTTCGGCGGCCAAAGCTGACAACTCCACGTCGATGGCATAATTGGCCCGGGACAACCCTAAAGAAAAGGTTGTGCTGCCGGCCTGAACAACCGGCAAAGATAAACCCGCTGCAACGGCAATGTTCGATGGAATTATAGGCAACTGTGCGGTGTTGGCGTTACTAGCGGGTTCCGACGCCTGTTTGTAAGCACCCCAACTAATACCCAGCTGTTCGCTAAATGTCTTATTCGCTATCACAATACGCGCTTCAATTGCCACCTGCTGCAGCGGAATATCTAGCTTCTCAATGACCTCCGAAATGGCCTCCAACCTAGGGGCAATGTCCACAACAATGAGTGAGTTCGTACGTTCATCTACCACCCCATGGCCACGCTTAGAAAGTATGCTGTTTTTGCCGAGATTAATCAGCGCCAGCATTCCTTTTGCGTCGCCATAGCGAACTCTGAATAATTGAGTTTCAAGGGGCGCTAGAGTTTCTACACCGCGAGCATTGGCCAGATCAGATTTTTCTTGAGCCACCACCTCGCTCTTAGGCGCTACGATCATTACGTTGTTGTAGCGACGTTGTGCCAAATTTTTGACCCTTAAGATGGTTTCTAATGCATCATCCCAAGAAATATTTTTCAGCCGTAACGACAGGTTACCGGTAACGCTTTCGCTCACCACAAGATTAATGTCGCGCAGATCTGCTAACAGCTGTAGAACACGGCGCACCTCAATATCTTGAAAATCTAAAGTCAGCGGCTGGGCACTTTGAACAGTATGTTCGGTTTCGCTAAGCCCCAACACTGAAACGCGTTGGTTTGAAGCAGGAGAATTTTGCTGAATTAGCCTACGGGCATTTCGCTCGGAGGCCCCCGTCACATTAGCCAACTCACGCGCACCACTAGACACCTGAGTCCAAGAATTGTTAGGTGTCAGGACTAGCACTATGAAGAACAACCAGAAAAGGGCCTTGCCGAGAAGTTCTTCAGGCAGCAAAGGCGTAATGTGCTGAGCTGTCTTCATAAGCCGCTCTTTAGTTTCATCATTTAGTTGCTCTGTCATTGGCGTTTTTGCGCGCCCTTGTATGCCCCTTTGTATTAGCCTTTGTATTCGCCTTTGTATGCAGCTTTGTAATTGCCCTTGGGTAATCAGCCGTAGGCCGCAATTGCAGGCGGACCAAACCAGTATCGTCTTTCCCAAATTGAGATTTTGAGATTTGAACTTTGGCAACGGACGAGGCCCTGCCCAAGGATAAATCTCTGGGTTTAGAGACAGAATTTTCTGCGGTCAATGCAAGTGTGCCGGCTTCCACCTTAAGCACTCTAAGCCTTGCAGGTGTGACGACGTCACCAACTTTTAGCATATGAATTTTATTGTCTGGGGCTTTCACTAGTGCGAGAGCGGCACCTACTTGAGCAATGGTGCCAACAAGTACTAAGTCGGTAATTTGCCAATGTGATAGTCGAGCGCGTGGCAATTGAGCTGTCCACTCTCCTTGGCCCCCAGTGAGCCGAAGGGGTTCTTCTAGTGCGGCATAGGCAAAAGGGTTGCGCAGGCCTGGATCTGCCAAAACTGGGGGGACTTCAGCCTGTGCAGAAACGCTCAAAGAACTGAAAGCAAAAACATTCGCTAAAACCGTCTTATTTCCTCGAAAAGTCAGCACTAATGTTGGCCAATTGCCTGATCGTTTACTTCGCTCTGGGATTTAGCCAGCATTTCGCCGGCAACTTCACCGTGGAAAAAGTGCAACTTCAGCCGCAAACGAGCATTAAGCAGAGGGCTTTTTTCATCTCCGGTAATTGCAATTTCTTCTATTACAGCAACATAGGATGATTGCGCAATGCGCAGCAAAAATTCCAAAAGTTGGTAGTACTCAGCGTATAGAACCAAGTCAAACTTTTGTGTCAAAAACTGGTTTGATGTAGAAGCAGTCTCTTCTGCGTCACTCGCGTCAAATTTTGACAGTCTGGACGCTTGGGTTGCTATAGGTTTGATGCTCTTAATCTGCAGGGCCAAGGCGTCGGACAAAACACCCAAGTACGTCAATGTTAGGGCAACCTCATTCTGACGCGGAAATTGAGCAAGATTATTTTCGTAAACCACCACTTCGCTGGCAAGCTGCACCGCCCTTCTCTGAGCGGCATTTACACTATTGGCTAATTGCTGCTCTAACCGTTGTAACTCAGATATAGGTGCCCGCTCGGCAGCTTGTGTAACGGCTTTATGCAGCAATACCGGATAGGCGGAAAGACAGGCGAGCAGAATAGACAAAAACCAGATGAGTACTCTTGTTCGAATTGATAACAGAGCAATGCGATTGGGAAAGTCCGTTAGGTAATGGGGGGCATTAGCATACTCACCGATATTCATATGGAACCCAAACCCGATGCGCCTAAGTCTTCGCCATAGATACGAAATCGCACTGGATTTGCCTGCGTTGGTGATAATGGCCTAATTTTCGCAGAACCCTTTTTTTCATCGCGACGCTCAGTACTGAGCAACTGCAGGGGGAATTTTCCGCCCGCAGCGTAAACATTACTCATCAGCTGGGCCACCACTTGATGGGAATCTGCTATGCCAGTTACGGTTAATCCATCAGTACTGAAATTGACCTCTATATAGCGAGCTCTAGCGGGCATTGCCTGAGCCAGTGTGAGCAAAACCTCATAGCCTCCTTTCCGGGAATCTAACAAAGTTTGCAACGTGCCAACACCAGCTAAAATCTTAATGTTAGCTTGCGCACTGTCAGTGAACCCTTGCAGGGAGAATTGGTAATTCGCTATATTTTCTTTTAGGCCTAAGCGTTGAACCGATTGTTGGTTAACGCTTTGCTGCATACGCACACCAGCGACAGCGAACAGAATCCAGATCATTACCCACCCCATAACGAGCCAAACTAGAAACAGCCGACTAGCCCGTTGCCGTTGATGTTTACGCCCGGGTGCTAGATTGATTTCAAGCACTGGCACAATCACTCTGGGCGAGGTTCGCTGCCAGTTCAGCCCGCGTAGCGAAAGCAAAGTACTCCGGAAGATCTTCAGCCAAACCCAAAGCCAAACCCAACGCAACCAACCAGTCCACATGGTTAGACTGACCTGATATCACCCCAGCGGCACCACGGGACAACATTGGAAGCTGGGATAACAACTGAGGGGTAAAGGCGTGTAGGCCAATATCTAAGGAGCCAATCACTTCTTTGACAGTAGTGCTCAGCAACTCACCATGACCAGATACAACAATGTCCTGCAGGTCGGCTCCGGCCCAGCCAATGCAGGCGTTTAAATAAGATTGCAGGGCATCGCTGGTTAAATCAGTGTGGCCTTCTAACCTTTGCTGATGCTCTATCAACAGTACTGAAGCAAGGTCATTTTCCAGACTTATCCAGATCCATATTCGTCGCACCAGGCGTCTTGCTAATATTTGATCTATATAGCCAATGGCCCTGAGTGCGGCATTGATACTCGGCTCTAGCACCTGCAAACGCAGATGCAAATTCTTCAGCAACTGTTCGCGCGAATTAATGTCACCACGACGACAGGCCACCATTACCAATTCTTCTTTCAGTTCATCTTTCAGTTCATCTTTCAGTTCAGGCTGGCCCTGACTGCCACCGACTGGGCTATCGGCGGGAGTAATGCCCGGATCAATCAGATACATCAAGAAAGCCTGATTTATGGGTATTGGTAAGGTTAGATCTTGTTCGCTTATCAATTGCTGAGTCAACACAAGTGCCTGATGGTCTTGCAGCACCATGGTTTGTTGGTTTTGAGGAAGAGGGTCAAACTGATCCTGCCAATTAGCCCCAAAGTAAGTGGCCACTGGGCCCAGTGGCAATTGAAAGACTAAATGTGGCTCTATCGATAAGGACACTTCTTTCAGCCCACCGTTTGCTTTCTGAATAGCCACGGCAAGAGCCTTAGCCAACTCTTCTTGCTGGCGAATTTCACCATTGAGCGCACCCCTGGAGGCATGGGATCTATGCACTAAGGACTCGATGCGCCAAAACCCAGCTGAGCTGACCTTTGTTCTGGGCAAATGCTTCAGGCGGAGCGGATGATGCCCCAGCAACTTTAAGTAACCGTTATTCAGACCATTTCTACATGTCCAAGCGCTTCGGTACAGAGCGTATAAAACCGTCCAGTAGAGGAATGGCGAATTGCGTCGCCAAACTAACTCCACGAGCTTTATGCCTTGGGACGTAACATCAATACTCACTCTTGCCCGAGGCGACATAAGCTTACGTAACCTGAACAAGGGATTCACAAAACTGATCTATTGGAACTGGGCATTGCTATTTAACTCCGCTACTTTTAGCGACACTATTTTTGACTCCACTACTCTTTTAAATTATCGGCTCCTTTTAATTAGCAGCTCTTTTTAGTTAACGGCTCTTTTGCTTAACTAGTCTTTTACTTAACTGTTCTTCTGCTTAACTACTCCTTTAGCTATTAGAAGATTTTAAGGCGTTTATTAGCTACTCCTTTAAATAGCTACTCCTTTCAATAACTACTCTTCTGATTAACTACTCTTCTGATTAACTAAAAGTGGTCCGCCACTAATAGTCCACTGCCAATCGACGGCCAATCGACGGCCAGTAGCTCAGGGTTTTTATTCTCGATGATCGAGTGCAAAACTCACATCGAGAAGGCTCACAGTTCTGTGCGCCTTAGCCTGTATGCAATTGAGTTTCAGGCCGTAGATGTGTCGGCATTACGCCGCTTCTACCAAACACCTTAAACACAAACGCTGAGTACACACTTTAGATACACAACTCAGGCACCCTTTTTGACTGAAACCTTAGGGTATAACCTGCTCATAAAGGGCATTTGCATTGCTTAGGGTCTGCCTTAATCACCTACCATTTAGACAAAGAATAGTTCGCCACTGTTGCTACCTGCCTAGGGTTGGTTATGATTGATCAGCTCTGCGAAAAACCTTATCGAATATCATCATGGCAACGTCTCCTCGGCCCAGCCGAAAGCGCAAATTTCTTTTATTTCTCATCAATTTGGGTGTGAGTTCGCTGTGCGCGGTAGGTATTGGCTTGGCCGGTATTTATATTTATTTGGACCCGCAAATCCCCAAAGCGGAAACCTTCCGCAATGTAGAATTCCAAACCCCGTTACGGATTTACGCTAATGGTGGCGAGCTAATTGGCGAATTTGGCGAGCGTAGGCTAATACCTATTTCTATAGAAGATGTGCCTAAGCACTTTATCAACGCTATTTTGGACACTGAAGACAAGCGCTTCTATGAGCATAACGGCATAGACTATATTTCGTTGACTAACGATATTTTCCAGCTTATTGGCGGCATCATCGCACCCTCAGGCGCTAAGGCTGGCGGTGCTAGCACCATTACCATGCAGCTTGCGCGCAACGTGTCTTTTACTCTTGAACGCAAATTTCTAAGAAAGTTCAAAGAAATGCTTTTGGCTCTTAAAATTGAGCAAGAATTGAGCAAGGACGAAATTCTGGAGCTGTACATCAACATTGTGCCCTTCGGCAAAAGAGCCTATGGCGCAGAAGCCGCTGCACTGACCTACTATGGCCAATCGCTCAAAGACCTGAAGTTGGAACAACTGGCTATGCTTGCCGGTATTCCGCAACGACCCGAAGCGGGCAACCCCATTAACGGTCCCACCTGGGCACTACGCCGACGCAACCAGGTACTGGGGCGAATGCTCAATCAAAACTCGATCACTCGAGCCGAATACGACCAAGCGACAGCAACGCCACTGAGTGCCCAGGTTTATGCGCGGACCTTGGACCTAGCCAGCCCCTACGCCGCAGAGTGGGCACGTCAGCAAGTAACTGGGAAATTCCCGGACCTATATACCGGCGGCTACGAAATTTATACGACACTAGATGTCGGCATGCAGTCAGCAGCGGTTGCAGCAATGCGCAACGGATTAGAAAAATACGACCGTGGTCATGGCTATCGTGGCGCGGAAGCCGTTGCTTCCCAAGAGGTGATGAATTTGATCGCAGCGGAATTTCCGCCAGAGCAAGAACTGGCTCAAGCGCCAGTAACCGGTGATATTCCAGGCGAGCTTAACCAACCCATTAAGCAAGAAATTAGCGAAGAAATTTTGGCTCCGCTTGGCGACCTACAAATTTTCGCCGACATGGTGCCAGCAATTGTCACCAAAGTAGGCGCCCAAGAAGCCATAGCTTATACGTTGGATGGACAAGCTCATGCCATTACGCGACTGAATACGTTATGGGCCAGGGCCTATGTGGACGTCGACCGCCGAGGGCCACCACTGACTTCCATAGGTGAAGTTGTTGCCGTGGGCGATATTATCCGTTTACAGAAGCGCGTTTTAGACACAAACCTTGAGGAGTCTTGGCAACTGGCGCAGCTGCCAGAAATACAGGGTGCGTTGGTATCACTAGATCCGGAAAGCGGCTATGTGAAAGCCATGGTTGGTGGTTACGACTTTTACCGCAATCAATACAACTACGCATTGCAGTCAAGCCGCCAGCCGGGTTCTGGCTTCAAGCCATTCTTGTATTCAACGGCAATCGCCAACGGCGTAACCCCAGCCGACATATTTCTTGATGCACCACTGGTTTTTGACGACAAAAATTTAGAATCTCAATATCGACCGGACAACGACAACAACCGTTACAACGGCCCAACACGTTTGCGCGAGGCGCTGTACCGGTCCATTAACTTGGTCTCCATGCGGGTACTCTTGCGCGTGGGCGCGAGCAAAGTGATTAATCATGTAAAGCGTTTTGGCTTCGATACCAGCACCTTCCCGCGCAACACCCAGCTTGCAATAGGCGGTGGCACAATGACTGTAGCGCCCTTAGATATGGCCAAAGCATACGCTGTGCTGGCCAACGGCGGCTATCTGGTGGAAGCGCAAATTATTGATCGTATTGTGAATCAAAATGGCCAGGTGGTATTCGTCAATCAATCACCAAAGGTTTGCCGTAACTGTGCAGTAGATGAAGAACCCGTAGCCAACACCGCCGCAACAAGGCGCCGATCTCTTGCTGCTGACCCAACCGACTGGCTGATGAATAACAACTCTATTGAAGACCTTGTACAGGCCATCAGCCAGACCTCAACCAAGCCAAAATATGCGCCGCGTGTATTAGACGAGCGTAACGCTTTTATCATGCAGTCCATGCTTAGAGATGTCGTGAAAAGAGGTACTGGGCGCCGGGCCCTTGTACTCGAACGCGGCGACCTTGCCGGCAAAACTGGCACCACCAACGACGCCGCTGACACTTGGTTTAATGGTTTTAACAGCAGCCTAGTAGCCAGCGTATGGGTCGGTTTTAGCGATCAAAATCCGTTAGGCAGCAATGCCTACGGTTCAAATGTGCCGCTGCCCATCTGGATAGACTTTATGCGCGAAGCATTGGTGGATATACCCGAGCTTTTACCCAGCCAACCTGCTGGCATAGTGACGCTAAAGGTTGATCCCAAAACAGGCGAGGCCGTGTCGCCATCGAACCCTCAAGGCATTTCCGAGATATTTCTCGCCGAGACCGCGCCCACTGTAGAAGAAGGCAACAACCAAGGCAGCGGCGAGCAAGAAAGCATTCGGGCAGTAGATTTGTTCTAGGTAAGTTGGGTCGGATTAGTGCGCGATGGCACGCTCCAATTACTGAATAACCTTAATAAGGTCTCCGGCTCTTGGCTCACCTCTGGGGTGGTGACCATTAATCACTCGCAAAGTTTCCTCCCCATCTACTTTGATAGACATTTTGGCAGCAAGCTTTGCATAGGTGTCGCCGGGACGGGCTTCTACTAAAGCAATACTCTGCTTATTAATCAGACGCAGATCGTCAGCGGACATTGCACGAAAAGATGTGACCATTTCCTTAAACAGTTTTTCAAACGCTACAGGGTCACCCTTGTCTTTAATTTCTCCATTAAAAACGTAAACCCCGTTTTCTTTGTACAGCACTGCGATCTTGCGCAGCTTTGGCGTCTCCCCCGGCACCTTTATAGAAGCTAAGTAGCCGCCATACGGACCCGCCTTAAATT
>TARA_B110000879_G_scaffold41272_1_pt1 | contig 13046 bp, 12 predicted proteins | sample TARA_B110000879 | Tara Oceans TARA_B110000879 (sample SAMEA4398094) | marine metagenome | biome: Polar Biome; feature: [SRF] surface water layer (ENVO:00010504); material: water (ENVO:00002006), including particulate matter (ENVO:01000060) such as... | depth 5 m
ACAGAAGTGTCTAATCAGAGTTATTTGGGACTGACTGATGCGGATTTTGAGAGCGACCCGGACCGCCGTTATGGATTGAGCGAGAGGGATCAAATGGATAACGAACATGCTGCTGTCACCGTGACTCACTTGATAGCGTTCAATGACGATACCAGTTTAAAAACTTCGGCTTACTACAATGACTTTGAACGCGATTGGTACAAATTGAGCGGTGGAAGTTCCTATATTAATGCGGCAAATGCTGGCGATGTCACAGCTCAGGGTATTCTTAACGGTAGTGTTGATAAAACTGGTTTAAAAGTTAAGCATAATGCACGTCAGTACAAATCTTACGGTGTGCAAAGCCAGTTGGATATAAAAATGAAGCTGGCGAACATAAGCCATGACTTCGACTTGGGTATTCGTCTGCATGAAGATGAAGTTGATCGATTTCAGCCAACAGATGTGTTTGATCAGGTCAATGGCAGCTTAGTGTATCAATACACGCAGGCCCCCAGTTCATCTAATAATCGGGTCGAAGAAGCGGAAACATTATCCGTTTATTTGATGGATCATATTAGTGTTAACGAGCGTTTTGATATTACCGCGGGTATTCGATACGAAGATATAGCTACCGAGCAGTATCGCTATAACGATGTTGATCGAACTGCATATACGCCAACCGCGTTTAATGACACGAAGGTGACTCTTTTAGCATTGGGAGCCACCTATCAACTCACCGATAGCTGGAGTTTGATGGGTGGTGCTCATGAGGGTTTTGCTCCGGCTAGCGCTGGTTCTGAGGGTGTCGACCCGGAAGAGAGCATTAACTATGAGGCTGGCCTGCGGTATAGCAATGACAGGCTTTATGCCGAGGCGTTATATTTCTTCAGTGATTATACTAATACTGTTCAATACTGCACCGTCGCCAATCCTTGTGATGGCGTGACATCGGGAAGCATTAGTCAGGGAGAGGCAGAAATAAAAGGTTTGGAGTTGCTGCTGAATTACGAAATGAGCAGCTCTGCTAACTACAGCATACCTCTCAGCTTCACGTATACCTACACCGACGCGGAGACGTCAGCAGACAGCGACGATGGTAGCAATCTTAGCGGCGACCGCTTAATGGATATTCCTCAACAGCAGTGGGCCGCCGCACTGGGGTTGGTCGCGGTTAGTGGTTGGGATATGTATCTAAATGCCAGTTACACAGATGCGACCTGTATTGACAATACTTGTGAGCGCGCGGGTGTGGACAACACCTTTCGTCAGACCGACGACTTGTTAGTGTTTGATCTGTCGGCCAGTTATCCGATCAATGGGTCGGCCAGAGTTTATGGCAAGGTTGATAATGTGTTTGATGAGCGAGAAATTGTTTCCCGCAAACCTGACGGTGCACGAGGCAATAAGCCACGAACGCTCTACGTTGGTATAAAGATCGATTTCTAGCTATTTCGGTTCCGGTGCACTATGCCCGCGCTGTATTGCAGCGTGGGCTTTTTTTTGTTTGCGTGAGCAGCGGGTCGCAGTCATTGTTTTTGTTGCAATAGTGTTATCGTTGCAGCCGGTTTTTTGATGAAAATAAATGATCTAGACAAACAGTAAGGCAGACTAAGCAGGCGTTGTTACAGCCTGCATCAAGGCCGTTTGCCATAGTCACTCGAGTGTGGCTATGGCGGCGTTAGCTTGCAGTACGCCCTTTATTTTGGCTGCATACGAATACCACCATCCATACGGATAGATTCGCCATTGATATAATCGTTTTCCATCATATGCTGAGCCAGAGACGCTATTTCATCGGCTAGCCCCAGTCGTTTCGGATAAAGCACCTGCGACGATAAAGGCTGAAGACGCTGCTCAATTTCAGGCGTCATTTCTTCGGCACCGCGCAACAGCATAGGTGTTGCGATCAAGCCTGGGACGATCGTATTGACACGAATACCAAGGACGGCAAGATCCCGAGCAACTGGGACGGTCATACCAATAATCCCGGCTTTCGCAGAGGCATAGGCGGCTTGACCAATCTGTCCCTCATAGCCCGCTACAGATGCCGTATTGATAATGACACCGCGCCCAGAGTATTTGTCGAAGGGAACATTCTTTGACATTTGTTCTGCGCATAGCCGGGTCACATCAAAGGTGCCGATCAGGTTTAGCATGACGGTTTTTTTGTAGTTTTCGATGTTGTGTGGACCGTCGCGCCCCATAGTTCGTGCGGCGCCGCCAATGCCACCACCAGCGAAGTTACAGCAGATATGGATTGCGCCAAACCTATCCATTGCTTTGGCAATACCCGCCTCAATAGAGGAGGTTTCCATCACATTAACGTGGCAGTAAATAACATTGTCCGCGCCGAGCTCTTTGACTAGCGCCTGGCCCTTTTCATCATTAATATCAAAGATGGCCGCTTTACCGCCCTCTTTAATAACGCGGCGAATTGTCGCTTTACCCATACCGGAAGAACCGCCCGTGACGACCGCTATTTTCTCATTGATGTTCATAATAATACTCCCCAATGCTTTATTCGGTTTTTGGAACCGGTTTTATGAATTCCCCAGTAGGGGGGTGATAAGTTTGCCGGCTTGCACACTTGTTATAAAACAGAACGTGATGACCACTGGCGTGGTATTTTCAACGACATGTCGACAACTAGCATACTGACGTTAGCTTCGTTGTGTTTACATTATTGTGAAGCCCTAGCGCGTCTCTATATAACCATTGAAAAACTAAGCAGTGAGCAATGCCCAAAGTTTGTCAGGGTCGGCTGACGCCAATTGTTTACCCAGATAGATATTCCATTGTGTTTCGTTGCCCCATTGATCGCGCCAACTCCACAGCCTTCGACTGCGGTGATGTAAATCATGTTCATAGGTGAAGCCCATCGCTCCCAGCACTTGGTGCGCAATTTCACTACCAATACCAGCCGCTTCCCCGCTCACTGATTTAGCCACGGCGACAGAATGAAGGAAGTTTTTTGATGAGATATTCATTGCCGCCACGCGAGTTGCCTGCCGTGCTTGACTATATTGCCCTGCCAATACCGCGAGCTGTTGCTGTATCGCTTGAAATTTTGCAATGGGCCGACCAAATTGCTGTCGTTCTAGTGCATAGTTGATACTGCTGTCTAACATAAATCCTAATGCGCCAGACATAAGTGAACTACGACTTAGAGCTCCAAGACCCTGCCACCATTCAATAGTGTGCTGTGTTGTTAGGATTATGCCATCGTTCTGGCCCAACTCAATTTTGTCATCGGCCTCACCGGCATAGCTGTATCCTTTAACAACAGGGTGATCGCTTTTGGGTAAGTAGCGAAGTTCCTGTTCTGACCACAACACGATGCCGCTAACGAATCGACCAAACGGTATTGTTGTGCCGGCCTTGGCAAAACTCAAAGGACCATCGGGAATATCGATTCCGGCTTCATGTAATGCTAGTCGTGCAATATAAGTCTCAGCTAAAGGCAGTGGGATACAATGCTTGCCTGCGAGCTCAAGCAGGCGAAAAAAATCAGCTATATCTCCACCAATACCATCATAATGTTCAGGTACCCCAGCGAGCAATAGTCCCGTTTCTTCAATTTCCTGCCATAAATCATCGGCGAACTGGCCATTTTCAGCTTGATTGATCAGTTCCTTATTGCAGTGTTGCGAAAATAATTTTTCAGCGGTTTGCAAAATTAAATCTAATGTTTCACTCATCGTAAGCCCAAGCCTCGTGCGATAACTCCACGTAAGATTTCACGCGTACCACCGCGTAAAGTGAATGATGGTGCATGTAAAATTGCAGATTTTAACGTTTGCTGAAATCGTTCGCTGGTATTTTCGGGTGCGATTAAGCGCAACAGCTCGGGCATCGTTTTTTCAAAACTATTCCCTAGGTCTTTTACAACGCTGGCCTCTAAAGCGGGATTTTTCCCCTCTTCTAGCATCAGCGCTACTGATATTGACATGCGCCGCATAGCAATAATATGAGCGCTAATTTTACCAATGACCTCTGCCTGGCGATCATCTACATCGCCTTTTAGTTCGCGCAATAGTTCCACCAAAACCCGATAGGCACTGAGGATACGCTCGGGCCCGCTGCGCTCAAAAGCGAGTTCGCTCATGGTCTGCTCCCAGCCGTTGCCTTCTTTGCCGAGTATACTTTCACCGGGGCAGTAGAAATCAGTGAAAACAACTTCGTTAAACGTATGATTGCCGGCAAGGTTTTGAATCGATCTGATTTCGACGCCGGGTGTTTTTAGGTCAATAAGAAACTGACTGAATCCAGCATGACGATTGTCTCCAGCAGCCTCGGTGCGCACCAATGCAATCATGTAATCGGCCTGATGAGCGCCGGTCGTCCAAAGCTTAGTGCCATTAATTAGCCAGCCCTGACCGCTGCGTTTAGCACTGCAGCGAGCGGCGGCTAGATCGGAACCGGAATTCGGTTCGCTCATGCCAATGCAAAAACAGACCTCGCCCTTAATGATTTGGGGCAAAATTTCGCGTTTCTGTTGTTCGGATCCATAACTTAATAAAACTGCCCCAGACTGACGGTCGGCTATCCAGTGAAAACCTACTGGCAAACCCGCTGCTATCAATTCTTCGGTTACCACAAAACGGTCTAGAAAGGAGCGCCCGCCGCCGCCATAGTCTGTTGGCCAGGTCATACCAATCCAGCCCTTCGCACCCAGTTGTTGGCTAAACCATTTGGAGCTGGCGGCATCGAAATTGGAATCAGGCAAGCTGGGTATTTGCGGCTGTACCTGTGCAATAAAGTCACGTACTTCTTGACGAAGTGCTTGGGTACTCTCGGGTAAGTCTACCGCTCTAAAATCTAAACTGGCACTCATCGTTTGTCTCAACTACTTATCGTTGTATTTCATACTACTCAGTACGGTGGCCAGCGGCAATTGATCTAGAAAAATATCTTGATGATGACGATGTCTTAAATTTCATGACATTCAAAGTAATGATCGCTTTTTTCGCGTCGGTATCTAACGCTTCCATACGGGGAATTGAGTCTGATGATTAAGAGTTTTGTCGGTCAATGCGGCGGGCTGAGCAAAAAAAATCCTGACAGGAGTAATGAACCTCCGGTCAGGCTTTTTTCGAGTAGATCGATAACTAGGGAGATTCCATCATGCTCTGTTGATAGTTCTGTATGCCTACTTTACTGATCAACGTCAGTTGCGTCTCCAACCAATCGATATGCTCTTCCTCCGACTCAATAATGTTCTGAAACAAATCGCGGCTAACATAATCACGGACAGACTCTGAGTAGGCTACAGCATCCTTTAGGTCTTGGTGGGCAATCATTTCCAATTTTAAATCACACTCCAACATCTCCTGCGTGTTTTCACCAATCATCAGTTTTCCCAGATCTTGCATGTTGGGTAATCCTTCAAGAAACAGTATTCGCTCGATAAGTAAATCGGCGTGCTTCATCTCATCGATAGATTCGTGATATTCGTGGTCTCCAAGCGTCTTTAGACCCCAGTCTTTGTACATACGCGCATGCAAGAAATACTGATTGATGGCAACGAGTTCATTGCCCAGTACAGTATTGAGGAATCCGATAACTTTGGCGTCACCTTTCATGGTCTAGCTCCATAAGAGTGTATTGATTGGGTTTGTAATGGCGGAGAGTGTGAGCTAGAAGTGTGATTGTGTCAATGGTAACTTATTGATTTTTAAAGGAATTGCAAATGAAAATGAAAATTATTATCACTCTCATTAGGACGCCGTTGCTAACGCTATTTGTACCTATCCAACGGCGTAGAAGAGTTGTGCTTGTTCAACATTGAGTTCGAGGCTTTGATTGAAAATGTTGCGTGCGAGAATACCGCACTTACCGCATTGGCTCGCTAAGCCAAGCTCTCGACGGACTTGGCCAAACCGTGTGGCACCTTTCTCTACAGCTTCCCTGATTTGGCTATCGGTCACAGCATTACACATGCAAACATACATAACATTATCCGGTCTACGTTGATCATTGAGTCAAATTTAGCTAGATAATAATGCTAATGAGAATCATTGTCAATATCATTTAGCCTGAGAACTCCAGAAGCCGTCTTCTGTAAATGATTGTTCATCCTGCAATGTCGGTGGTCGCTGCCAATGATAGCCTCTGATGCTAATTTCGGAAAATCGTTGGGAGTGCGGCTATGGGATGTGTAGTATCCTCTCCTCATGAAGCAGGGAAATGCTTGGATGTGTATCTATCTTAACCGTGGAGCTTAAAAAGTAATGAGCGTACTTGTCGGAAAACCCGCCCCTGATTTTACCTGCAGTGCGGTATTGGGTAGCGGTGAAATGGTAGATAATTTTAATTTGGCAGACACGATAAAAGGCAAGGTCGGTTTGGTGTTTTTCTATCCTCTCGACTTCAGCATCGTTTGTCCCTCGGAGTTACTGGCTGTCGACCACCGTATGGACACCTTCAAAGAACTGGGTGTAGAGGTCATTGGCGTTTCTATTGATTCTCATTTTACTCACAAGGCTTGGCGCAATACGGCGGTGAATGATGGCGGTATTGGACAGGTGAGTTATACGCTTGCCGCTGACATTACCCATGATATTTGTCGTGCCTATGACGTTCAGTCTGACGGCGGCATGGCATTTCGGGGTGCTTTTATCATTGACCAAAACGGTGTGGTGCGCTCACAGACGGTCAATGACTTGCCTTTAGGCCGTAACTTTGACGAATTCATCCGCGTTATTGAAGCGCTTCAATTCTATGAAGAACATGGTGAGGTATGTCCTGCCGGCTGAAAAAAGGGGGTAGAAGTCCGCTTGTGTCTCCGAACGGTGTTGCAGCTTATCTGTCAGAGAATACAGATACGGTATAGCGGTTTAGCAGGCGATTCATTAGCGGGAATGGGCGCCTTCAGGCACTTTCTGCAACAGTTACCAATGGGCTGTTGCTTTAGTCTACAGAAAGCCGCGAGCAAAGTTACTTCTTGATAATCCCTGAGTAGTTAACCAGTATTTTCTCGCCAACAACGATTTCTCCCTGCACGAAAACCAATGACCGTGTTGATCGAACGACTCGGCCACGCGCTTCAACAAAATCCCCCAGCTCGCCAGCGGCAATAAACTCTCCGTTTAAACTGATAGTAACGCCAAAGCCGGTATCTAGACTTTCATAGGCAATAGCAAACAGAGAAAAATCTGCATAGGTCATTAGTAAGCCGCCGTGGATCTTGCCGCCTCCGTTAATATGTTTTGGTTCAGCCACCAGGGCGCAGATAACCGACTGATCGGGTTGTTGTTTAAAATAAAAGGGGCCGCTGTGGTCCTCACAGGGGTCTAGGCCCTCCCAAGTCACATAGCCTTCGTAAGGACCGCTGCCTTTTTTGGTCGGATAGTCTTCTGCAAATGTCGATTCAGTCATTAGTTATATCTGCCATGCTGTCGTTTTCGATGCTCCAGCCACCGAGATCTTTCCATTTGTTAACAATCAGGCAAAATAACTCAGCTGTTTTCCCCGTATCGTAGGCTGCTGAGTGCGCTTCGGCGTTGTTAAAACTAATGCCGGCGGTTTGGCAGGCTTTTGCTAATACTGTCTGCCCAAACGCAAGGCCGGCGAGTGAAGCCGTGTCGAATACAGAGAAAGGATGAAACGGATTTCGCTTAATTTGACAGCGTTCAACGGCGGCCATCACAAAACCATGATCAAAGTGAGCATTGTGGCCGACTAACACCGCACGGGTGCAGTCGTGTACTTTTACCTGTTTGCGAATGGCATTGAGTAAGTCGGTAAACACTACTTCTTCGGGGTCGGCTTCTCGAAATGGGTGGTAGGGGTCAATGCCGGTAAATTCGAGTGCCGCAGGTTCAAGATTGGCACCTTCGAAAGGCGCAACGTTAAACGAAAAGGTTTTATCAACGCAGATGATTCCTTCATCATTCATCGTTAACGTTGATGCTGCAATTTCCAGAATGGCATCCGTCTGACAGTCAAAGCCGCCAGTTTCGACGTCGATAACAACCGGTAAAAAACCTCGGAATCGATTGGAAATAGGGTGGTTCTCGCTTCTATCGCTCACAGAGTCTCTCTTATCAATTAATAACTTGCCATTGCATTATTTCACCACTGCGCAGCGGTGTTAGCATAGAGTCGCCAAGGGGGAGTTGTTTAGGGACAGTCCATGGCGACCTTTCCAAAGTGATAGTGTCACTATTTCTTGGAAGTTCATAAAAGTCTGGACCGAAGTGGCTTGCAAAATTTTCCAGTTTATCAAGTGCATTCGCGTGCTCAAATATTTCAGCGTAAAGTTCTATAGCAGCGTGAGCAGTATAGCTTCCAGCGCAGCCGCAACCCGTTTCTTTTTGGTCGGTGCTGTGAGGCGCAGAATCTGTGCCAAGAAAGAAGCGAGGGTTGCCACTGGTGGCAGCACCGATAAGCGCCTGCTGATGACTATTGCGTTTCAAAATTGGTAGGCAGTAGTAATGAGGGCGTATGCCACCAACTAACATATCATTGCGATTGTACAGTAAATGATGAGCGGTGATTGTTGCAGCGATTTTATGCGCGGCATCCGTGACATACTGAACGGCATCGTTGGTTGTAATGTGTTCAAGAACCATGGGGAGTTCTGGAAAGTCGCGGCCTAACTGTTGCAATACACGATCAATAAAAACGGCTTCCCTATCAAAAATATCAATGTCGCTATTGGTGACCTCTCCGTGTAGGAGAAACCGTATACCTAGGCGTTGCATCTCTTCCAGCGCAGGATAGATTTTATTGATATCGGTAACCCCAGAATCAGAGTTCGTGGTTGCGCCAGCGGGGTATAATTTACAGGCGATGACACCGGCTTCCTTTGCACGACGAATATCCTCGGGGCTGGTGTTATCCGTCAGATAAATCACCATCAGTGGTTCAACCTGACGAGCAAAGCCTTGCTGGGCGGCCATTATCCGCGCTTTATAAGCCATAGCTTGGGTGCCATTGCTAATCGGTGGTACCAAATTAGGCATAACGATCGTGCGACCAAAATATCGCGCCATATCGGCAATAGTGTGAGTGAGCGCATCGCCGTCACGCAGATGGACATGCCAGTCATCGGGCCTAATGATATTTAGTGTTTGTGGGGTGGTCATGATGTTGCTTCTGTGGCCGCCATGGAAAAGACAATCAATTCACTGGCAAAGGGTTGTGTGGACGCATGCTACCGGAATACCCGTTCAGTTTAAAGATTTTGCCGGTGTTGCCGATAGATCAGTGGTAAATAATGAATAGAGCTGTGTGCTTGGAGACATTAGTGACTCGATTGATTGCAAACTTGTTGGTTGGCCTGATAGTCCTCGGTTGGACTTTGTCGGCCCATGCTGTCCGGTATGGTGCCTCATTTAATCAGGCTGAGTGGCGATTGGAGTTGTCACCTTTTGAGTGTCGGATGTGGCAACCCGTGCCCTCTTTCGGCGACGCGGTATTTTCCAATAAAGCGGGGGAGTCACAATCTTTCTATTTGGAGCCGGTGAGCAGGGCAATGAAGGCGGGCAGAGCAAGTCTGATGGCAACCGCGCCATTGTGGGACGAGTCTCGCTCTCCTATAGATATGGGTACGGTTGAGGTCAATGACACTAGCAAACCGGTTATCTTGGGCGAGCAGCGAGCTTATCAGTTGCTGAATGAGCTTTATGACGGTATGTCGCCTGCATTTGTGCGGCCATCCTGGTATCAGGATAATGAGAGTGTCGAGTTACAGCTGTCTTCAGTTAATTTTCGCAAGGCTTATGGCCAGTACCGTGATTGTTTGGCGAGCCTGTTACCGGTGAACTTTGAACAAATAAACCGTTCTCGTGTGCATTTTATTACCGCCAAATTTGAGTTGACGAGAGACGCCAAGACTCAGCTTGACGATGTTGTTCGATATGTGAAAGCGGATTCTTCGGTAACCGGATTTTATATTGATGGACACACTGACAGTGTCGGTCGTCGTTTATACAATCTAGAGCTGTCAAAGCAGCGTGCAGAGGCCGTGACAAAATACTTGGTGTCCAACGGGGTTGATGAAGCGATGATTACCACGCGTTATCATGGTGAGCGCTATCCTGTTGTTAACAACAGCAACGCTAAGAATAGATATGCTAACCGTCGGGTGACACTGCGTCTTGAGCGCGGTGACCTCTAAGCTCTAAGGATATTCTTCTTTCGGTAAGAAACACCCTATAGGCACTCGCCATGCGGGCCATTCCTCGGTAGAATGTCCGCCCTCTGAAATCCCTGAAACTATACACGCAGAGAGCGTGGAGATTCTCAATGTCTGATATCAAGAAAGTTGTTTTAGCTTATTCTGGCGGTTTAGATACATCGGTCATCGTGCGTTGGTTGCAAGATACCTATCAGTGCGAAGTGGTCACGTTTACCGCTGATATTGGTCAGGGTGAAGAAGTAGAGCCCGCCCGCAAGAAAGCGGAAGCGCTGGGTGTAAAAGAAATTTATATTGACGATCTCAAGGAAGAATTTGTCCGCGATTTCGTTTTTCCGATGTTCCGTGCCAACACGATTTACGAAGGTGAATATCTGCTCGGTACCTCAATTGCCCGTCCACTGATTGCCAAGCGGCTTATTGAAATTACCAATGAAACCGGCGCCGACGCGATATCTCATGGAGCGACGGGTAAAGGCAACGACCAGGTTAGGTTTGAGCTAGGTGCTTATGCACTGAAACCCGGTATTCAGGTGATAGCGCCCTGGCGGGAGTGGGATCTCACCTCTCGGGAAACATTAATGGCCTACTGTGAAACGCACAATATTCCCGTTGATTATGCGGGTAACAAGAAAAAATCGCCTTATTCGATGGATGCTAATCTACTACATATTTCCTATGAAGGCGGTATTCTAGAAGATCCATGGGCGGAAGCAGAGGAAGATATGTGGCGTTGGAGTGTGTCTCCTGAAAATGCACCGGACCAACCTACTTACATGGAATTGACCTATCGTGGCGGTGATATCGTCGCCATCGATGGTCAGATAATGAGCCCTGCAACGGTGCTGGCCTATTTGAATAAAGTGGGTGGCGATAATGGTATCGGTCGTTTGGATATCGTCGAAAATCGTTACGTGGGGATGAAATCCCGGGGCTGTTATGAAACACCAGGGGGCACTATTATGATGCGCGCTCATCGGGCTATTGAATCAATAACGCTTGACCGTGAAGTTGCTCATCTTAAAGATAGTTTGATGCCAAAATATGCCGAGCTAGTTTACAACGGCTACTGGTGGGCACCGGAGCGACATATGCTGCAAACAGCAATTAATGAATCCCAGCAATACGTTAACGGAGAAGTACAGCTCAAATTGTACAAAGGCAATGTGATTGTTGTTGGACGTAAGTCTGAGCAGTCGCTGTTTGATGAGAGTATTGCTACCTTTGAGGATGATGCCGGAGCCTATAACCAACAGGATGCCGAAGGGTTTATTAAATTGAATGCACTGCGTATGCGTATCGCCGCCGATAAAGGGCGTTCTTCTTTATAGGGTGTTGCCGATCGATAACTACTTGCTGGGCCTACTTCAGTAAGGGGCGTGCTGGTCATTGCGTATCGAGCCGAAACGGATTTCGGCTCGGTACGGCGATGCTTAAGAGACTACTGAGGATTCTTTGAGCGCCTTCAGCTCATCATCGCCCAGTCCTAAAATATCCCTGAACACCTCCTCATTGTGACTACCTAGTTTAGGGCCTGACCAGTCAGTTTTTCCGGGCGTTGAGTCCAATTTGGGCAAAATGGCGGGGATTTTTAACGGTTTCCCGTCAATTTCCACCTGTTCGAACATGCCGCGGGCTTGATAATGGGGATCGTTGATCATGTCTTCTATATTATAAATGGGTCCAACGGGAACCCGTTCGGCTTCCAATTCACTGATGATTGTCTGAGCGTCGTTGTCCTTGCACCACTGAAATAGCGCGGCATCAATGTCAGCCTCATGGATGACTCTGCCTGCATTGTTCGCCATCGCAGGGTTTTCGGCCATCTCGGGATGATGTGCAGCGATCATTAAGCGCTTGAAAATAGCATCACCATTGCCGCCAATAACAACAAACTTGTTATCTCTGCATTTGTAGGTGTTTGTTGGAACAATGCCGGTCAGAGTGGTTCCGGAAGGTTCTCGAATGACGCCGGCGCCATCATATTCCGGCACTACCGCCTCCATCATATTAAACATGGATTCATAGAGGGCCACATCGATCACCTGTCCTTCTCCATCGACATTGTTGGTTCTTTCGATAATAGCCAGAGCAATACCGAGAGTGGCATGAATGCCAGCCAATGTGTCGCCTATGGATAGGTTAGGCCGAACAGGGGGTTCTCCTTTAAAACCGTTAACATAGCGAAAACCGCTAAAGCCTTCGGTAACCGATGCATAGCCAGGTTTTGTTGAGTTTGGCCCAGTCTGCCCATAACCAGAAATACGTGCGTAGATAAGGCCGGGATTAGTTTTCTTCACATCGGCAGGCCCTAGCCCCCATTTTTCCATCACACCCGGACGGAAGTTTTCAATGACAACGTCAGCAGTATCGATCAGCTTTGCTACCAGTGCGCGGCCTTCTTCAGACTTCAAGTCGATGGTAACCGACTTTTTGTTGCGTCCCAAACTATGCCACCAGAGTGAGGTGCCGTCTTTGACTTCGCGCCACCCCCTGATAGGGTCGCCGCCGTCCGGTGATTCGACTTTGATAACTTCGGCACCAAAATAGGCCAGCATCGATCCGCAAAACGGGCCTGCTAGTAATTGTCCCAATTCGATCACTCGTATGCCGTCAAGAGGGCGTTTGCGTATTGTTGGCATCATATAACCTGTTGATAGTTGGTAGGATGGGTCGATAATATTTAAGTGGCGGATGATATCATGATAAATTCCCGTTGCGCAGCTGTGCTCGGGCAGCGACTTTTTGGTGGTAAGTCAATAGAGGGGCTATTGTATTGGAGGCCATTGTGGATAACGTAATGGAAAAAAAGTGAGCTCCAGTTGGTACTTGTTTATCTCATTAGTTGTAACTGGATTCGGGTTCAATGCACAATTTGTCAACGCGGATGAGTGGTGTTTTGCCCTCGCAGAAAGTTATTACC
>TARA_B110000879_G_scaffold212816_1_pt1 | contig 12978 bp, 12 predicted proteins | sample TARA_B110000879 | Tara Oceans TARA_B110000879 (sample SAMEA4398094) | marine metagenome | biome: Polar Biome; feature: [SRF] surface water layer (ENVO:00010504); material: water (ENVO:00002006), including particulate matter (ENVO:01000060) such as... | depth 5 m
ATGGTCTAAATTTAATTTCTTTTGTAGTATTTCTTTTAACTTTAACCTTAGAAGAAGAAAGACTTTTCTTCTTGTCAAAGATGTGCTTCCCATAATCTAAAAGCTTGCATACTACGGGAATTGCATCAGATGGTGAAACCTGGACAAGATCAAGAGATGAAACTCTAGCTGACTCTAAAGCTACTGAAAAAGCAACTAGCCCCTGCTTCTCACCATTAGATCCAATAAGCATGACTTCACTAGCTCTAATTTTTTCGTTGATAGGAGTTAGTATTTTTTTTGAAGTAGCGATAAGTGATACCTATTTAAAATAAGTTTGAAGAAAGAAGTTGAGCATCAAGAATTAACAATTGTTGTAAAAAGATTGTGGCATTTGTTCCATAGGTTGTGCGATTCTATACTATTTACTAAATTACGCAAATTTTTAAGGCTGCAGAATGCTATGAATCCATTTGTTAGATTTCATCTCATAAACATCTCTTTTATTTAATCTTGATTCGCGTCCCTCCCAGAATTCAAAGTAGTAAGGAGTAAATGAATAGCCACCCCAATACTCAGGACATTCGGTTAAGTTTTCTTCTTTGAGAGACCGATCATAATTTTCTTGCACAGCATCGTAAGAGCAAATAACTTTAGATTGATCTGAGGAAATTGCCAAAGCATTTTTTTTCTTATCCCTTTGAGCAAAGTAAGTTTTATTAAATTCTTCATTAGTTTGCTTTATGTGTGCCTTCATCCTAATCTGAACATTAATACTATTCCAGAATATTAAACAGGTGATTTGATCATGTGAACGGAAATTTTTTGATTTTTGCGAGTCATAATTAGAGAAAAAAATAAACTCTTTATCGTTAACAAATTTAAGATTCACAAACCTTGCGTTTACCTCTTTACTTTCCAATGAATAAGATGCAATGCAGATGGCTTCTATATTCTTTTGCTTAGATTTTAAAGATTCATCATATGCATCTTTGAAAGCTAAATATGGAGTTTCTTTGTTTAGTTTATTGAATGCGATCATAAGGGTTACTATCTTAATACAACTTTTCTCCCATAATAAATATTTTTAATTATTAAGTATTGCTAAAATCAAATTTAAGATATACAAACGTTGTCGTAGCAATATCTGATAAAGATTTTTATCAACAACCATTACTTATTACTATATGTTAATTTGTATCCTCTCTATCTTATTAGTAGTACAATTTAAACATATTTTATACAGAGCTATTTAGTAAGTGATTATTTCAACTCGACTCAAACTTTTTCTGTTGCTAGTCGCTGACATTCTAATGCTTTTTATCAGCCAAATCTCAACCCTGCTGCTTTCGGACCAGTGGTACCAAAATCCCTTAACACCTTTTCTGTCAGGTGGGGTGTTTGTGGTTGTTAGCTGGGCAAATGGCTTCTATAGAACTAGCATTTCTCATGTTGGAGTAAGTGCTGTAAAGCAAGCATTAGTATCTGTTTTCATTGCTGGGGTAATGATTTACTTGCTGAATGAATCCTCCCAATTAGTATTATTTTCATCTATTCTAGTCTTTATCGGTATCATTGGTTATAGAGTTTTTGCGCGTGAGTTTCTATTCCATCAACGCCACTCCAGTGCAGCAAAAACACTTGTATATGGAGCTGGTTCAGCAGGGGTTCAGTTTGTAATCGCTTCTATGCAAGGGAATGCATTTAATGTAGTTGGTTACATCGATGATGAGAAAAAGATCAAAGGCAGTTCAATACATGGTCGTGAAGTATACCAATCGAAAAACGTAAAATTATTAGTTAAAAAATATGGCATCCAGATCATTGTTCTTGCTTTGCCATCCATAACTAGGCTGGAACGTAAACTCATCATTGAATCTCTTATTTCATTGCCAGTTAGGGTTATTACCGTCCCAACCTTTGAGGATCTGATTGAAGGAAAGCAAATCACTCAAACCGAAAACATATCAGTAGAAGACTTGCTGGGTAGAGATCCTGTTCCGCCACTTGAGCGCTATATTAAATCCCCCACTGAGGGCAAAGTCTGCCTGGTAACAGGAGCTGGTGGCTCTATAGGTTCAGAACTATGCCGACAAATAGCGAAATGCAAACCAAAACACCTAATCCTTCTAGATATGAGTGAGCCTGCCTTATTTAATATCGAGCAAGATTTACTTCAATCTGAGTTTACTGGTATTTCTTGCTATCTAGGCTCAGTTACCGATATCGATCTGCTTAACAAAGTGTTCACTGAAAACGAGATCAACAGTGTTTTCCACGCTGCCGCCTATAAGCACGTACCGATGGTAGAAAGCAACCCAATGGCAGGTCTCATTAACAATGTAGAAGGTACTAAAAATATACTCGCCGCAACACAACGGGCCAAGTGCGAATCCTTCACGCTTATTTCAACCGATAAAGCTGTGCGCCCCACTAATGTAATGGGGGCAACCAAGCGCATCGCGGAAATGTTTTGCCAGCTCGCTGCCGAATCAAATTCTAGCAATACTGTAATTTCTATGGTTCGCTTCGGTAATGTACTTGGGTCATCAGGTTCTGTAATACCAACTTTTCAAAAACAAATAAAACAAGGCGGACCTATTACGCTCACGCACAGAGAAATTACACGCTATTTCATGACCATTAATGAAGCCGCACAGCTAGTTATTCAGGCCGCAGGCATGGCAGATAAAGGGGATTTATTTTTGCTTGATATGGGAGCACCGGTAAAAATATATGACCTTGCAGCGCGCTTAATTCGCTTATCAGGCAAGACGGTTAAGCATGACGCAAATGGCGATGAGTCTGGTGCTATTGAAATAAGAGTTACTGGACTTAGATCTGGAGAAAAATTATATGAAGAATTATTAGTTGATGCAAATGCTGTTGCAACAGAACATACAAAAATCATGCGTGCTAGAGAGCAATATATTAGCAAAGAAGCCTTGGAAACTGGCTTTGAAGACTTGGTAGACTCACTTAAAGCAGGTAACTTTAATGAGTTTAAAGCTAAACTCGGTGAGCTTGTTATTGGATATAAGCCAACGGAATCAAAGTAGTGTGTTTAAAAGATTAATCCAAATCCTATTGCATCTTGCTTTTTTGGTTTTACGTCCGCTTACCGTTGGTGTAAGAGGTATTTGTTTTGATGTAAGTCTGAATAGCTTTCTTTTGGTGAAACATACATATTCAAATGACTGGGCTCTTCCAGGAGGAGGTGTTGAAGTTGGAGAGTCAATTGAAGAAGCTCTTAATAGAGAGCTTAAAGAAGAGGTTGGAATAAGGTGTAAGAATATTAATGTGATAAATGTATATCATAACGTATTAATTTCTAAGCGAGATCATGTAGTCATTTGCGTGGTTAATAGTTGGGAGGAAGATATGATTTATGAGCAACCTAGACTTGAGATTTCTAAAAAAAAATGGTTCACAATAAATGATCTTCCAAAAAACCTAACTCCTTGCACTCGCTATGCTTTGAAAGAATACGTCGCCCAATTAGGTTTGTAAATCAATAATCAAAAGACTATTTAAATTAATTTAATAAATCCAATATCTTTTTTACAATGGCAGTACTATCAATCTCATACTGTGTTCTTAGATATTGTGGGCTTCCAACTATAGAAGAATAAATATTATCTAGACCAATTCTTAAAAACTTTTTAGGTATAACAGAATTATCCATGCATACCTCGGATATCGCTGATCCAAGGCCGCCGTCTTTATTGTGCTCTTCGAGAGTTACGATTCCACCTGTATTCATCGCAGCATCAATAATTTCATTTGAGTCAATTGGTTTTATAGAATGCATTCCAACTACTCTAATATTAATACCTAGTTTTTTTAATTCTATTGATGCAATATTAGCTTCTCTAAGAATCCCACCCGTTGCAATTAATGTTATATCTTTTCCTTCAAAGTATCTTCTCGATTTACCAATGGTAAAATTGCTTTTTATCGAACTTTCTTTTGCACTGGTTTTATCTAATCTTAGATATCCTACTCCTCCATTATAGATCATTGCCTTAACTGCTTCTCCAGCTTCTTTTGAAGTGCATGGAGCAACAACTGACATATTTGGCAAAGATCTTAAAATTGATAAATCCTCAGTTGTATGATGAGACATTCCAAGAGAGCCATAACTAAAGCCTCCACCTGAAGCAACAATAGTGATATTGGCATTATGATAACAGGCATCATTTCTGACCTGTTCTAAACACCTTAATGTTGGAAAATTTCCAATTGAGTAAGTAACTACCTTTTTACCTTCAAGCGATAACCCAACAGCTAAGCCAGTCATATTTTGCTCAGCAATACCCACGTTGAAATATTGACCAGGAAATCTAGATTCAAAATTCTCAAAAACACCATAGCCTAGATCGCCTGTTAGCAATACAACGTCTTTATCTGTTTCTGCAACACTAGTTAGCGCATCTATGAAAGCATCACGCATCAGCCTTCTCAAGTTCAGCTATTGCAGCATCGTATTCTTTACCTTGTGGACTTCGATAATGCCACAATATATTATTTTCCATAAATGAAACACCTTTACCTTTAATAGTTTCAGCAACAATACATAGTGGCTTTCCTACAATCTTGGAATTGAAAGCATCAAGCAATTTTTGGTGATCGTGTCCGTCAACATTAACCACATTCCAGCCAAAAGCCTGCCATTTATCTACAAAAGGTTCTAGGCTTAAAGTATCTTCGGTTGAATAAATACTTTGCAATTTATTTCGGTCAACAATTACCACTAAATTATCTAACTTATGATGCGGAGCAAAAAGTGCTGCCTCCCAAATTGAACCCTCATCACATTCACCATCACCCATTAATACATAAATATTATGATTATTTTTGTTGATTTTAGCAGCAAGTGCCATTCCCGCTGCAACTGGTAGACCATGCCCAAGCGACCCTGTAGAAAACTCCACACCGGGAATACCCTTGTGAGAAACATGGCCTGATAAATCTGACCCATCTTGATAATGCGTTTTTAATTTTTCTACTGACATAAACCCTGATTCTGCCAATGCAGCATATATGCCGGCTCCAGCATGACCTTTGCTTAGAATAAAACGATCTCTATCTGACCATTTTGGCTCATTAGCCCTATAAGACATAACTGAACCATAAAGCACCGCTACTATATCTGTCATTGATAAAATTGAGGCAATATGTGAACTTACTCCAACATTTGTCATGTTGACAGCATGCTTTCTAATTTGAAGCGATAAAGCCTTAAGATCTATGATATTGGACATAATAACTATTGCCTATTCTATAATCGCATAGCCAATATAGGGGTCAAAAGGTATGCGCTGAATACGTAATTTATTATCTTTGCAAAACTCGAGCATTGCCTGTGTTTCACCAGGCCACAATGGATTATCCAGCTCATCAAAAGCTATAATCGCACCTTTTGGCATTAATGGTACCAAATTCTCAAGTGCTACTTTCGTAGGTTCATACAAGTCAAAATCTAGATATAATAGACTTATCAAGACATGCGGGTTATCCAAAACAAACTTTGGGATAGTTTCAATGGCATCACCTTTGATTAATTCAATTTTTGGAATGTGGCCAAGAAACCTTGTTTTATCCTGAATTTCAGCAAGTTTAAGAATTTCTTCCATGGAATTTACTGCTAAGTCTCCAACCTTTACATGATCGCTATTAGCTGACATATCCACGTTAGAAACAGATGGAAAGCCCTCAAACGTATCAAAGCCATATATCCTTCGAGTTAAGTTTACCGGCTCAGTAATTGCAGAAAACTTACTCCACGCCATTGTACCGAAACCATGATTAACACCACACTCAACAATTGAACCTTTGACATCTATCACAAGTTTAAATATTTCATACATTGCTAAAAAACGAGTAAGGTTTTGTCGCTTGACATATTTAGGGAAGTTTTCCATTTTAACTTCCCAAGACGCAGGATTTGCATCGAAACACTCTTTATTTAATGATGCTTCTATTTGCTCATTGTTAGTTCTAAGACCACCCGATACTGCAATACCTTTTTTATTCATTTTTAAAAATATCCTTAAAAATATTTAATTATTAACTTAAATCTTCGTCGATCTGCTTGCCTTTATAAAGACCCAAAATCTTTTTTGAAAGAACTTTAGCAGTTAACATTAGCACCTTAATGTCTGTGTAAAAGGATTGTTCTTTTACATACTTTACACGTAAAGCTATTTTAATAGGTAGCACTAAATTGTCAAATGCTTCACCTGCATCACCCTCGCCAACCCACTGATCTTGCATGAAAAAATGTAATGAACTAAAGTCAGTAATACCAGGCTTAACAGTTGTTATTATTTTTTCATCGCCTTTATATCTTGCAACATAATCTAACAATTCTGGACGAGGACCAACTAGGCTCATGTCTCCAATTAACACATTAATCAGCTGCGGTAACTCATCTATTTTATAGTTTCTTAAAAACGCTCCATACTTAGTGGTCCGTGGATCATTTAAAGCCGTGGTTCCGCTTCCTTTGTCGGCTCCAAGATACATAGTTCTAAACTTAAAAATTAAAAATGGCTTTCCATTTAAACCAGCCCTTGGGGCGCGATAAAAAATAGGTCCTGGTGAAGAGAGTTTTATAACTAAAGCGGCAATGATCAACAGTATTGATAAGACTAAAAGCAAAATAAATGAAAGCAAAATATCAGAAATTCTCTTTGTAATCTTATACATAAATTAAATATAGTAGTCTAGTTATTTATTATCATTCAAATTAATGATTTGCCAACTCAGATAAAACTTTCATATCAGATTCAGTCATATCAAAATTAAATATGTCTACATTGGCTAAAACTTGCTCAGGAGTTTTACAACCAACCAAAGTAACATCAACAAACCCCATATTTATTACCCATCTAATTGCAACCTGTGCAGGAGAAACGCCATGATTGCTTGCTATACCTTCTAGCTTTTCAACAAGTTTTAAATTTTTTATTAAACTTTCACCCTCAAAATACTTATGACCAGATCTTGTATCTGTACCAGAAAAAGTCGATGAGTTTGAATATTTGCCAGTAAGTATTCCTCGACCTAAAACATCATAAGCCATTGTTAATGAGCTCTTATCTTTAGAGGCTTCTTGAAATGACGCAGAAAAAGATGTATCTACAAGGCTAAAAGGTAATTGCAAGCTATTATCTCCACCTAGAGAACAGAATTCATGATACTGGCTTTGCGAAAAATTACATACTCCAAATCTACCTATCTTACCCTGAGCTTTATAGTTGTTTAAGGCATTTACTAATTCATCTAGCTGCGTCTTTTCATCATACCAATGTATTAAATAAATTGGAATATGATCTATATTTAATCGTCTTAAGCTGGCGTGCAGAGCCTCATCTAGCCACTCAGGACTACAATCACGAACAACAGTACCCAAATTATCCTGACGTAAGCCAAACTTTGTTGCAATTATGGCATCCTTACAATTCGCACCAAGACCAGCAGCAAGAATGCTTTCAGCAGTACCGAAACCATAAATATCTGATATGTCAAAAAAATTAATTCCAGAATTCCAAGCCTCATTTATGGCATTCAATGAGTTTTTACTATCAACAGGTCCATAATCATATCCTCCAATGGCTGCACAACCAAAGCCTAAGGCTGATGCTTTATAGTTGGTATTTCCAATTTTTTTTTTGGCTTCCATGACTTAAATTCTTTGTTCCAGATCAATTAAGATGTTTGAAAAGATAACTACAGTCTTTATAAAGGTTTTACAAACCAGGCACCACCACGACCATCTGGACGAAGGTATGTGTCAATTGAGTTCTCTTTAATAAATTCGTCTGTTGCCTTTTTTGAACCAAAGCAGGTGGCATAATCGTCAATGATAATACAGCCCCCTGGCGATATATATGGATAAAAATTTTCTAATGGAATTTTAGTTGACTCGTACCAATCGCCGTCTAATCTGAGAACTGCTATTTTGCCAACTTTATCTTTATGTGATGGAACTGTATCTTGGAACCAACCTTTTACTAAGGTTATTTTATCTTTTGGTAAATTAAGTTTATCAAAAAATAATTCACTAACTTGTTCGATCGTTCCCAGGCAGGATCCTTCAACCAATACTCCAACATAATCACCAGCCTCTCCATCTTGATAGTCTTCAGCGGTTGGTTCTGGCAAACCCTCATATGAATCAAAAAACCAAAAATCACGATTTTGATCACCCAAAGCTCTACTAGAAAGCGCCATCATTGCCGCAGTTCCACCCTGAGCTACGCCACACTCTACAATAACTCCTGGAATTTTTTTATTTTCAATGCGCGATATAACATTAAAGGCATTATCTAGAGCTTTCCAGCCGCCTAAAGTGTAAGGCAATATTTTTCGGATCATTGCGCTCTTTTGCCTAATCTGATTGCTAGCAAACAGACCACCTAGAAGACTACGAATAGAATATAGTAACCATATTCTACGCATATTGAGTTGATATAACTTATTGTAGACCCAGTGAAAGAGTTTAGCGGGCAATAACGTTTTTAAAATAGGAATGATTAATTTGGCTAATTTACTAACAAAGCCAGGCTTATAGTTAATTTCTTGATTTTCTACTTTCATACTCTGCTCTCCATAGATTTATTTCATAAAATTTGATTAGGCTATTAAAGGCTTCGGGAAGACACATTAATAATTCGTGTATCCTAACATATTGTAAAATAATTAATGTAATTAAATTATACGTTTTTTTTTGAAATCGAACTTTGTTTTGTTAACTTTTCTAAAAAGTTAATCATAGAATAGTAAGTCTTTTTACCATCCAGCTCACTAGAAAATGCCTCTTCTGCATTCTTTATTAATCGCTTAAGGCCTTCTCCATCTTCGGCTAAATTTTCAAGGAAAGACGCAAGTTTAGCTGGATCACTTCCATATGATAATCCACATTCCTCAGAATTTATAAACTCATAAAGTTTTCCTCGCTCAAGTGAAGTGGCTATCAATAAATTTTCTGATAGATATTCAGCTGGCTTGTTTGGAATATTTTCTATGAAATTTTTGGTATGTATGTATGGTGCAAGCCCAACATCAGATAACTCTAAAATAGTTTTTATTTGTGCTGCATTAATCCAGCCAGCAAAAATACAGTTGCTTAAGCCCTCACAACAATGTTTAATTTCTGGCTCTTTTGCACCTATTCCACAAAAAATAAAACGAACATTGGCACCTTTATCTTCCAATATCTTAGCTGCTGAAAAGACTGTCTTAAATTCAAAACTATTAGTAAAGGTACCTAAAAAAACTACATTCAAAAATTTATCATTCTTTACAAGGCCAAGTTTTTTCCAAAATAAATAAGCGTCCACTTTTTTCTCTTCACTTATATCGCCCTTAATATATGCCATAGGAAAGTAAACATCTTTCTCATTCCTCTCTCGACCAGAATGCTCAATACCCCAATTAATAAAGTCATCGGTAATGCCTGAAATAGCAGTTGCTTTGCTGCAGACATCAATCAAACTTTTGCGCATTGGGATTGTTAGAATATCAATAATCCAGCTGAAAGATTTTGGTAATAGTTCAGTAAATACATCAGGCCATAAATCACGGATATCAAGCACAATAGGAATTTTGTTTTTATTGGCATAGCTTACAGCTATTTGAGAAAGCTCAATTGATGGAATAGAGGTTAAGATTATATCTGGTTTTTTATTGTCTAGCCTTGTATCTTTTTTGAATTGGCTAGTGACCATTTGATTATCAATAAATCTAGATAATGAAATATTTTTTTTATAGCCAAAGCATTTTAAATAATGAATATAATAATTCTCTTTAACCATTACCCGGGTAGATTCTTGGTATCTTTTTTCCTTTCCAACATGGTCAAATGCTGATGTCCACCAAACTACTTCATGGCCTTTGGATTGCAAAATATCTGCTAAAATACCTACTCGCAAAAGCCTTCGCTCGCCACCATCATCATGGGGAGTAGATTCAGCCCTTTGTACTAACCAAACTCTCATTTAAATTTTCTATAAGTTAGCTTCTTATTTATAACACACTCCATTAGACAACACTTTCTCTTCTAAAAGACATAAAAAGTACTAATAACAAAACTATAGTAACAGGACCTGGAATAAACAAATCAAGAGGAGAGTCCGTAACATACCTAAGTGGAATATAGGCAAAAACAATCGCCCCGATCAATGAAAATGGTGGCTGTCTGAACAAAATTAGGTCCAGAAGTTTTACAAGAATAAATGTTGCTAAGAAAATAGCAAGAGCAGCCAATGGCAAAGGCAGCACCATAGTTAAGGCAGCTAATAAACCTGGAGAACTGCCACCTTTTGGGTTTATTTTTTGAAAGTCTGCAAACTGAAGGAGAGCAAGTCTTGCAAAAGAACTAATCTCTGGTTTCTCCGCATCCGAATCAATTCCTGTTGACAGCTTCAACCTATATATAGCTGTATTAAAGGGGATTCTTAGGTCTGTATAATTTGATCCATCTTCAATTGATGCCGCGACTGAAGATAAATGAACAGAATGACGATTAACAAGGTAATTAACCCCTGTATAGGCTAATACTCTTTCTTCAATTGTGTAATCTACATCTCCTGATTTTGTATATACTCCCGCTAGAAAAATAGGCACAATAACAAAAAACAATAAAACCAATAAGCCTATATTTGCAAAGAAGCTTTTCTTTTTTTTCATTTTTGCTGAATCGTTGAATAAAAACCCTAAAATGGTTCGTGGTGCAATAAAAACTACTGTAAATAATAAAGTGGTGAATACACTACTCAAGCCGTTCATTGAAAATATTATTGCTAGTAACATTAGGCCTTTCACAAGAATATTAGACCAAGAGCGTGACAGTATAAGCTGGTGGTCAGTCATTAAAACCCAAAAGCTCATAACTGGCATTATCATTTGCGCGATAGACGCATAAAGAACTGTAGAGTTGCTTGATATTGATGTTGTATAGCGCCATTGAGTTAAGCCACTACTGAAAATGCTATATCCAACATATATTGTAATTAAAGAAACTATTACAAGAGACCATCTTGGAAGCGGTCTAATTGGGCCTTTATTTCGTGGAGTTATTGTTGGTGTATATCGAGCAGCTAACACTGCAATAATTGAAATTGAAATTAATAATGATATTGAAAATAAAATGGTTGGTGAGTGAATGGGTAGTCTAAAAATTGGCTGCGTGTCATACATTAAATTCATAAAAAGAGGGAGTATGTATTCTAAGAATAGAAATGCTAAAAATATTTTTCCACCCCTAGTGAGATTTTCCTTAGTATATCTAGCTTCACCAGCATTACACTTATCATAACTTTTGATGTACATACTCTATTTTATAACAGTATTTAACCAAGTAGTTAGTTGTTATGCGCACTTATTTTACTTAATAAATACATCATTCCCAAAACTCTAATACACATTAAGCAAAATAATAGCCATAAACTTGAAACTATTAAATAAGATGAGGGTAGAAAAATTGTTAAAGCCACAACTGATAATATGAAGATGATAGCAATTGATGAATCTAAAGCTAGCCTGATTCCTGCTGTTGTTGCCCAGTATAGTCTTTCAGTATACGCAACACTGAATGTAACAATTGCAGCAAAGCAAAAAGCGAAGTAACCAATATTACTAAACCCCTCTGCAGTATCATTTTGATAATATAAAGCAATACCCACCAATAATGGCATCAAAGAAATTATTGGAGAACCAATTTTAATAGATTTTATGTCTTGCGGGTTCTCATTTACAAGCCTTGCTCTTACTGGTGCAATCAAAACGATTGTTTGAGTAACAATAAAAACTGAGGCAATTTGAGCATAAAGCATATACGTAGGAAGATCACTTGTAGATAGGTATTGCAGTAGCCATTTATCAAAACTAATCAAACTAATTCCCATAAAAATACACCCAATTTGAAGAATGTCTTGACGAATATGATTAAAAGACATCTTAAGCACCGTAAAAAAAGATTTTCGTGCTGTTTTGATAAAATAACTTACTGCTGAGTAGTATGTTCGCCAGTTAATTAAAATTGAGCCAACAAAAAGCAGAACAGGAAAGGCAAACCTAATATCAATTATAGCCGCATATGATAAAGATACTGCTAATAAAACTGGGATTAACTTGCTTAAAGCTAAGTAAAATAAACTTTTAGAATTATTAATAAACTGAGCATAACGTTGAAATTCATCATTTAGTTTTTCAGCTATGCCATATACAAGACCCATCATAACTACGTCGAATGAGCCCCAAAAAACTATAATAGCAATCAATGAAGATATAATTATTACAAATATTAACTGTAAAGTTATTTTTTGAATATATTCAATATAAGATCTAGCTACATCTATACTAAAGAGTTGCTCTTTAGCGCCAAAATATTGTTGGTAAAACGGTCTATGTGCATTCGTTCCAGATAACGAAAGAAACAGTAACCCGATAAGGTAAATTTGTGCGATAGCCAAGCCAGCATCTGCATCAAATTGTATACTGAGCCAAAGAGCAAGCGGCTTTACTATAACTAAAAGTACTCGTGAAAATACTCCAAGATTAACGAATTTTATATAAATATTATTTAGATTATCCATCTAAATCTGCTTTGCCTACTCTGAACTAAAACCAATTAATTCACATCGTAATCGTGATAACCTTCGCCTGTACGATAGTAAGCTGTTAAAGCATAGCGCTCGCCTTCTATACATGGTCTTGCTCTATGAATTAGTTTTGCTGTGTCGATCAATAAAACAGTTCCTGCCTTGACCAAGACTGGAAAGGCATTGTACCCCTTATCAAATAAAGGCTGAACTTTACTATCTGGTATAGATTTATATTGACGTAAATTCTCTCTTTTAAAAAACATATTTAAATGATTAAAGAAAAAGCCTGGCTCAAAAGCTTTGCGCAACCTAAAAAAAGTCTTGTGAGTATTTGGGATAAACTCTAAAGGGCCTGACTCTTCAGTCGTGTCAGATAAAAAAAGGAACA
>TARA_B110000879_G_scaffold64734_1_pt1 | contig 12967 bp, 13 predicted proteins | sample TARA_B110000879 | Tara Oceans TARA_B110000879 (sample SAMEA4398094) | marine metagenome | biome: Polar Biome; feature: [SRF] surface water layer (ENVO:00010504); material: water (ENVO:00002006), including particulate matter (ENVO:01000060) such as... | depth 5 m
AAGACCAGCTGCATTCAATGCTGTTTTTAACGGATACAACAACACGAAGGTTAACAGAGATGCAGAAAACGAAAAAGTTTTCAGTATGGAATTAGGATATGGTCTTAGAGGTGAGAAATTCGCAGCAAATGTAAATGTATATAGAACACAGTGGAATGACAGAACTTTTACAAGAACCGTAAGAGCTACTGAACCTGGAGCTGAAGACTATACAGCAAACCTTTTAGGCGTAAACGCATTACACCAAGGAATTGAGTTTGATTTCACATACAAGCCCTCTAACAACCTTAACTTTTCAGGAATGTTATCTTTAGGAGACTGGAAATGGGACAACAACTTAGAAAATGTACCAGTATTCAATGAAAACCAAGAAGAAGTAACAACACTTTCTTTACCAATTAAAGGATTAAAAGTTTCTAACGCTGCACAAACAACTGCTGCATTAGGTATGCTATACAAATTCTGGGATAAAACAAGTATTACTTTAGATTACAACTACTTTGCGAACCTTTATGCTCGTATCGATGTTTTAAACTATGCAAATGCAACAGAAGCACCAAGTGATTCTTATAAAGTGCCAAGTTACGGTACTGTAGATGCAAGTTTACGTCACAATTTTAACTTTGGGACATTTGACACTACACTTACTGCACGTGTAAACAATCTCTTAGATACAGAATATATTGCAGATGCAATTGACGCTTCAGATCCATTAGTGTTTTTTGGCTTCGGTAGAACATTCAGTTTAAGTGCAAAAATTAAATTTTAAAAAACAACAAACATGAAAAAAATATTTTATTCAATCGCAATCCTTTCTTTAGTGTTTACATCTTGTAACCCTATGGAAGACATTTATGAAGAAATAGATGCTCAAGAAACTATTATTTCTGGTGAAGCAAAATTTACTTTAACTGACGGAGATTATGATGATTTAGGTTTAAACTATGGAAACTTTAGCTCAACTGATGACGCTAAAGACATGCTTCCTGAGTTTTTATCTGATAAATTTCCAGCATGGGGTAGAGAATCATTAGCTGAAGTAACTTTTAAGTTATACCAACCAGCTTATGACGAAAGAAGTTTGGATGTGTATAATGTGACCTCTCAAGACTATGCAGATGGTGGACATACTTATGGAAACTTTAGTAGTGCATCACACATTACAACTTTCTTAAACACAAAGTACCCTTCACCAGCAAACAGGTTGTTGGTTTCATTAACGTATAAATACTATTCGGGAAGTGTATCTACACTAAACAACGGTTTCTTATTTGTAAATGGAGATTGGCAATTGGCTTCTGGGTTCACAAATGATGAGTATGAAACAATGGGTGAAAGTTACCCAAACTTCTCAAGTGAAGATGAAGCTTTGGCTAAAATACCTGTGTTTTTAGTTGAAAAATTCAGATTTTCTGGAAAAATGGCTGGAGACATCGAACCAATCATGTATAAGTTATATGTGAGTGGATCTACGTTAAGCTATATCGCTAACTTTATCTATGACGGAGCTGCTTGGTCTGTTTACAACAACATTGTAAATGAAACCATCAAATTTGGACATGATGGTGTAAACTGGGTTCCAGACAATACGATTAAATATACATTAACTGCTGCTGACTATACACTAGTTGGTAACGGAAACTATGGGAACTTTGATGTAAGAGCAGGAAAGGACGAAGAGTCTGTTGAAGCACGTTTGGCAAAAATCAATACGATCTTGTTAAACAACAACCCTGGTGATGCAGATGGTCAAAAATACTTAGTTTCTTATAATATTTATAATGGAGCTGCAGGTGTATGGACAATGGCTGTTGTTAGGGCAGGTTCAGCATATATATTACAATAGTAAAATAACAATTTTTACTGTTTTTAAAACCACCTCAAATGAGGTGGTTTTTTTATGTAATAAAATGTTAACTTTACCGCATTAAAAAAACAACGGATTACATTATGAAAGACATACATTCTTATTGGGCCTATTTGGTTTTGGCTTTTTTAACTTTTGCTGTAGTAAATGCGATTATTGGCTTCACACAAAAAAAAGAGTTTAAAGACAAAGATCTTAGAATCGGGCTATTTACCTTGATCGTTTCGCACATTCAATTGTTAATTGGCTTGAGCGTGTATTTGGTCAATGGTTATTTCAATGAGCTAACAACAAACGGTAGTGATGTTATGGGAGAGAAAGCTGTCCGATTATTGGCAGTAGAACACCCAAGCATGATGATTATAGCCATTGTATTGATTACAATAGGTTGGTCTAAGCACAAAAAGAAAACAACTGATGCTGCACGATTTAAGACCTTTGCAATCTTCTATGGTTTGGCACTTTTAATCATTCTTTCAAGAATTCCTTGGAGTAACTGGATCTAAACGATGAAATTTATAAGCTACCTTTTATCACCCGTTTTCATAGTGGTTTTCTTTCTACTGTTGGTTATTTTTCACCCAGTGCAGTGGTTGGGCTTTAATCTTTTTGGTCTCAATGGCCATAAAGTAGTCGTAGACACACTGAATTGGTTTTTAGTAAAATCGTTGCTCATTTTGGGAGTTCCAGTTCACTTTGAAAACAAGCACAAGCTCTCAAAAGAAAACAACTATATTTTTGTCGCCAATCATCAAAGTTTGTATGACATTCCGCCGTTAATTTTCTATTTGAGAAAATATTCTCCTAGGTTTGTTGCCAAAATAGAATTGGGGAAGGGAATCCCAAGTATCTCATACAACCTTAAGAACGGTGGAGCTGCACTAATCGACCGAAAAGACCCAAGGCAAGCATTAACAGCATTGGCAGAATTTTCTAAAAGAATTCATAATAACAAGTGGTCTGCGGTGATCTTTCCAGAAGGAACACGAAGCACAACAGGCAAACCCAAGAAATTTGCTACAAATGGCATTAAAATGATCGCGAAGTACAATAAAGAAGCTTACATTGTACCGATAACAATCAATAATTCTTGGAAGGTATATAAATACGGAAAATTTCCACTTGGCCTTGGAAGTCCAATTACCATAAAAACACATGAACCTATAGAAATAGCTTCTTTACCGTTTGAAGAATTAATGACAAAAGTTGAAACAATAATTACATCACATATAAAATAAGTATGTCTATACAAAACATTCGAAAAGAAGTAATGAAGACTCTGGAAAAGAATATCGACACCTTTGTTGATAAATTTTTAATTCCAGCAGAAAAAATTTGGCAACCCACAGATTTTTTACCCAACTCACAAAAGGATACTTTTATTGATGAAATAAAAGAAATTCAAGAATTATCTAAAGACTTAAGTGATGATTTTTGGGTCGTTTTGGTAGGAGATACCATCACCGAAGAAGCACTTCCAACCTATGAGTCTTGGTTGTTAGACATCGATGGTATTTCACAACAACCCGATAACGGTTGGGCAAAGTGGATTCGTTCCTGGACTGCAGAAGAAAATAGACATGGAGATACTTTAAACAAATACTTGTACTTGTCTGGAAGGGTAAACATGCGTGAAGTAGAAATTACGACACAGCATTTAATTTCAGATGGTTTTGATATTGGAACAGCCTCCGATCCTTATAAAAACTTTGTGTATACGAGTTTTCAAGAATTGGCAACCTATGTTTCACATAACAATGTCGCAAAAATTGCACGTAAAAAAGGACACAAAGCCTTGGCTAAAATGTCTAAAATTATTGCAGGAGATGAAATGCGTCATCATGTTGCATATACCGAATTTGTAAGACAAATTTTTGCCATTGACCCCAGTGAAATGATGTTGGCATTTCAACACATGATGAAACACAAAATTGTGATGCCCGCATTGCATTTAAGAGAATCATTTTCCGAAAAAGGAAGTCTATTTAATGATTTCTCTACCGTAGCCCAAAGAGCAGGTGTATATACCGGTTTCGATTATATTGATATCTTAAGAAAACTAAACGCCGCTTGGGAAATTGATAAAATTACAGGCTTAACTGCAGAAGCAGAAAAAGCAAGAGACTACTTATTGAAGCTCCCGGACAGAATGTATCGAATTACAGAACGTATTGTAATTCCAAAAACAAAGTTTCAATTCAAATGGTTGAATCCAATATAAAGAACACCAAATCTCCTTGTAAAATTACAAGGAGATTTTTTTATTAAATCACTTTTAAATAGATTTATATTGTACCTTGTTTTTCAAATTAATATCAATGCAATCATTTATTTCTGAAACAATAGAGACTATTTTAAAGACTACAGAATCATTTGAAAATGTGGTTTTTGTATTGCCTTCTCAAAGGGCAGGTGTCTTTGTAAAACAAACGTTGAAGGATAAAATTAGCGCAGGTTTCCTTCCCGAAATCCAAAACATCGGTGGCTTTATCGAAGAAGTATCAGAAACTTCGAAAGTAGATAGCGTAGAATTATTATTCCATTTTTATACCATTTATAAAAGTGTTGAAAAAAACCCAGATTCGTTTGACAAATTTTCATCATGGGCATTTACAGTACTACAAGATTTCAATGAAATCGATCAGCATTTAGTCAATTCAAAAGAAATATTTGTGTATTTAAGAGATATTGAACGCTTAAAGAAGTGGTCTATCGATGGTGTTTTTAAAGAAACAGAGATGGTGAAAGATCATTTTTCTTTTGTAGAAAAATTGGGTGAATTTTATCCTAAACTGTACACTTTTTTAAAAGAAAAAAGCATCGGATACCAAGGATTAATTTATAGAGAGGCAACGCTAAAGATAGATACTTATCTCCGAAAAAATCAACATAAAAAATTCTTTTTCATTGGTTTTAACGCTTTAAACAATGCAGAAGAGGTCTTGTTTCAGAAAATGTTAGCAGACCATAAAACAACTATTTATTGGGACATCGATGCCGCTTTTTTAGATAAAAAACAACAAGCAGGTCAGTTTATTAGAAAATATAAAAGCACTTGGAAGCATTATGAAAAAGCTGATTTAAATACGATTGGAACTACTTTCTTTGATGAAAAAAATATTGAAGTCATTGGGCTTTCCAAAAATATTTCTCAAATAAAATACGCAGGAGAAATTTTATCAAAACTACCGAAGCTGCAGAATACTGCCATGGTTTTGTCAGATGAAACATTGCTGCCAATTACGTTAAGCTCTTTACCAAAAAATGTAGATGCCATTAACATCACAATGGGATACCCTCTAAAAGACATCCCTTCTACTGCTTTAATATATAGTGTGTTTCAAATATTCTTATCACAGGAAAAATTACAGAAAACAACAGAGAATAGTTTTTATCACAAGGATGTCATTCGTTTTATAAAAGAACCTGCGATCTACAAATTACTTCAGCAAGACAACGTTTCAATTGCAGAGGAAATAGCGACCGCAATCGCCAAAGAGAACAAGACTTTTATCGATCTTGCTGATCTAAATACTTTCTTACAAAAACTAGATAGCAATACACAAAAGATAATAGCGGCTATTTTTAAACCATTTTCATCGATTGCAGATTTCATTTCGAAAATCCTAGATTTAATCAACCTACTAAAAGAAGACGCCAATCAAATAGAAAAGGAATTTTTATTCCGTTTTCACACGATCTTTATGCAACTTCAAAATTTGCATAATGACTATCACTATTTTCAAAATTTGAAGACATTGCACTTGTTTTTTAAGCAATTAATTGGTTCTGAAAGCCTATCTTTTCAAGGAGAGCCCTTAAAAGGATTGCAATTAATGGGCATGTTAGAAACACGTGTTTTAGATTTTGAAAACGTCATTATTACTTCTGTTAATGAGGGTGTTTTACCCACCAATAGTCAACAGCAATCTTTTATCCCTTTTGATGTAAAAGTGGAGTTTGACTTACCAACTTACAGAGAAAAAGATGCTATTTTCTCTTATCATTTCTTTCGATTATTGCAAAGAGCTAAAAATATTTTTATCCTCTACAATACAGAACCAGATGTATTTGGAAGTGGCGAAAAAAGTCGTTTTGTCACCCAATTAGAAATGATGCGTGAAGACATTCAGCAAAAAAGAATCAGTCCAAAAGTAGTTACAGAAAAAGCAACTTTAAAAGAAATTCCTAAAAACAAAGCGGTCTTAAGTAGCTTAAAAACATTGGCTCGTAAAGGAATTTCTCCTTCGGCGTTGACCAGCTACTTATACAACCCAATCAAGTTTTACAAACAAAAAGTTTTAAAAATTAGAGAACTAGACGACGTCGAGGAAACCGTAGCATTTAACACTTTAGGAACCGTTGTTCATGAAACCCTGGATGAATTGTACACCCCTTTTGTAGGGCGTTTTCTAGAAGCAGAAGCAGTTTCTGAAATGCTCAAAAAAGCAAAACCTCTGGTCGAGAAGCATTTTAAAATATGGTTTAAAAGTGGTGATTTGAAAACTGGTAAAAACCTCCTTATTTTTGAAGTTGCCAATCGTTTTGTTGTCAATTTTCTGCAACAAGAACTCACTTTATTAAAAGACAAAAACAATCAATTAAAAATAATTGCTACCGAAGAGAACTTAGCCGCAACGATTGAAATTGAAGGATTGGATTTTCCAATAAAAATTCATGGGCAGGTAGACCGAGTCGATGAATTGAATGGGGTAACCAGAATTATCGATTACAAATCTGGAATGGTATCTAGCACAAATTTAAAAGTACCCACTTTCTTAAAAATAAGAGATGAAAAATACCACAAAGCCATTCAGGTATTACTGTATGCCTTCTTGTATACAGAAGGAAAAAAATATGACTTTAGCAAACCAATAGAGGCAGGAATTATCTCATTTAAAAACTTGAAAAGCGGGTTTTTATCGACGGATTTCTCTACCTCAAGAACAAAAGATTCCTTGATTACAAAAGAGAGATTAGACGAGTTTATGGAAGAAATAAAGTCGTTTTTACTAGAAATATATGATCTAGAAACTCCTTTCATAGAACCTCCTAATTTGAAATATTAAAGCTTCCCGCGTAAAATTAACAAAGGAACATTACAATAAAACTCTTCTTTTAAAATCACGTTTTTCTCCCAAAGCTTTTTAAAGAAGCCTCTTTTACGTCTAAAAACACATAATAAATCAGGATTCATTAGTTTCATATTGCTTAAAACACCCTGGTAAGTGGTTGCACTCTCTGTTACAGTTAAAGTAGTTTTAAGTGTTTCTAAATCGGAATTTAACACCAAATCTTCATCGGTATGATTGGGGGTCTTTACCAACAATAAATTTACTTCTGCATCAAAAATACTTGCAAATGCTTGCAAAGGTTTTAAGGTCTTTCTTTTGTTGATAATACCCGATTTAAAAGCAGTTAAAATAGATTTTACCGGTTGGTAAACATACCCGTTTGGAATGATTAAAACAGGAATCTCTGTTCTTTTAACGATGCTTCCAGTAGTTCTTCCTAAAAAAACCTCGTCCTTAATCGAATTGCTTTTTGGCCCTACAATAATTAAATCAATTCCAAGTTCATTGTCTATAGAATCTATGGTGTCTAAAACACTTCCCTTTGCCGAAATTAATTTAATTTCAACATTTTTTCGGTTTACAGAATTCACAACAGAACGCATGTACAAATTTGTTTCACGTTCGATAATTGAATCAATATTAATAATCGTTCCAGCTTTTGTTTGAAAATTGTATGCTCTAAAAACAAAAACTTTTGCATCAAATTTTGCTGCAAAATCAATCGCGTATTGCAACGTATTTGAAGCGTTTTCTGTGGATCCGACAGGAACTAAAATATGTTTCATTATCTAGTGTTTTTTATATCTGCAAAGGTACAGATTTTTATACGATTCGCATTTTTAAGTTGGGAGGAAGTGTACCTTTGTGAATGAAATTTATTTTATTTGAAAACCGATATTCGCTTTAAAAACATTAACAAGTTAGCAATTCCAGCGCTCATTGCAGGAATTGCAGAGCCTCTTTTATCTATTACAGACACTGCAATTATTGGCCATATAGACACCAATGCCACAGAGAGTCTGGCAGCAGTAGGCATTGTGGGTGCGTTTATATCTATGTTGGTCTGGGTTTTTGGACAGGTTCGAAGCGCCATTTCTTCGATTGTTTCTCAATATGTTGGGGCGCATAAATTAGACGAAGTTCATGATTTGCCTGCCCAAGCAACGGCCATTGTGCTAACTGGAAGCTTGATAATTTTAGCAATTTCCTACCCTTTTGCAACAACTATTTTCGAGTTTTACAATGCATCAGGGTTAGTCTTAGACTATGCTGTAACCTATTTTAAAATTCGAATTTTTGGTTTTCCTTTTTCATTATTCATTTTTGCTATTTTTGGTACGTTTAGAGGTTTGCAAAACACCTATTACCCCATGATGATTGCCATTACTGGTGCGCTGTTAAATGTTGTCTTAGACATTATGCTTGTCTATGGAGTTGAAGGAATTATTGCGCCCATGCACATTGAAGGAGCTGCCTATGCCAGTGTAATTTCACAAATTGTAATGGCGGGGATTGCGGCTTACTTATTGTTGAAAAAAACATCGATTTCTTTGAAAGTTCAGTTGCCTTTTAACAAAGAAATTAAACGCATGATGGGCATGATTTCCAACTTGTTTATTCGCACCATTGCGTTGAATGTGGCACTGTATTTTGGCACTTCCTATGCTACAAGTTATGGAAAAGAATACATTGCTGCCTATACCATTGGGTTGAATCTTTGGTTTTTAGGGGCATTTATGATTGATGGTTATTCGAGTGCTGGAAACATTTTGTCTGGAAAGTTATTAGGAGCAAAAGAGTATCAAACTCTTTTAAGACTAAGTCGTAAATTAACGAAATATGGATTTGTAATTGGGATATTTCTAGCCATTGTTGGAGGCCTTTTTTATGAGTCTATCGGAACTGTTTTCACAAAAGACCCAGAGGTTTTAGAAAAGTTTTATGCCAGTTTTTGGATCATTTTAGCCATGCAACCGCTTTGTGCGATTACTTTTATTTTTGACGGAATGTACAAAGGCATGGGGGAAATGAAAATACTGAGAAACTTACTGCTCCTTTCTACGGGGGTTGTTTTTATTCCTGTTTTACTGGTTTTTGATGTGTTCGATTATAAACTACATGCCATTTGGATAGCGTTTACTTGTTGGATAGTTGTACGTGGATTCCCGTTAATTCTTCTTTTTAGACGGAAATTTATACCGCTTGCTCAAAAAAAATAGAAAACTCTCTTTTCAAGAAATAGATTTGATGAATAAAAACTTACTTTTGACTTAAATTAGTAACAAAATGAACACAACGCGCAAAAACGGCAGTTTATTTACCAAAATAGCAGATAAAATTGCGACGGTAGAGTTTGGACATCCTGCAAGCAATTCTTTCCCAAGTGAACTCTTGGAACGATTGACAAAGGAATTGTATGCTCTTTCAAAGAATGAGGCAGTTGCTGTGATCGTATTAAAATCTGAAGGAAATGGCGCATTTTGTGCTGGTGCTTCTTTTGATGAGCTTGTAGCGGTTAGTAATTTAGAAGAAGGCGCGCACTTTTTTGCGGGCTTTGCCAACGTAATAAATGCCATGAGAACCTGTACCAAATTAATTATTGGTCGTATTCATGGGAAAGCTGTTGGTGGTGGTATTGGTTTGGCTGCTGCTTGTGATTATGTTTTAGCAACGGATAAAGCTGCTATAAAATTATCGGAATTGACCATCGGAATTGGCCCTTTTGTGATTGCTCCCGCGGTAGAACGAAAAATGGGACTGTCTGGCTTCTCTGAACTCGCACTGGATGCTACTTCTTGGAAAAGCGCCTATTGGGCACAAGAAAAAGGGTTATTTGCTGGTGTTTTTGAATCAGTAACAGAATTGGATACGGAAGTCACTTTGTTGTCAGAAAAATTAGCAAGCTACAATCCAGATGCTTTAATAGAAATGAATAAAGTGCTTTGGAAGGGCACTTCACATTGGGAAACACTCTTGAATGAAAGAGCTGCTATTTCGGGACAATTAGTCTTGTCTACATTCACCAAAAACGCTTTAGCAAAATTTAAAAAATAAAAACAACAGGTTTAAAACAATATTGATATGGGAGAAGATTATTTATTTGCAGTCTTAGCTTTAGGAATCGTAATTATGTACTTTTACAACAAAGTTAAAAACAAAAGAAACCGACGTAAATGAGCACAATAAGAATTACAAAACAATTCAATTTTGAAACAGGGCATGCCTTATATGGGTATGATGGAAAATGTAAAAATGTGCACGGGCATAGTTATAAATTGTCTGTAACGGTTTCTGGAGCTCCTATTACTGACAATTCGCATGTGAAATTTGGAATGGTGATTGATTTTTCTGATTTAAAGAAAATTGTGAAAGAGGAAATTGTAGATATTTTTGACCATGCAACGGTATTCAATCAAAATACGCCACACATCGAATTGGCGAAAGAATTACAAGCCAGAGATCATCATGTGATTTTAGTTGACTATCAACCAACAAGTGAGATGATGGTCATCGATTTTGCTGCCAAAATTAAAAGTAGATTGCCAAACAATATCAACTTATTCTCTTTAAAACTACAGGAAACTGAGACGAGTTTTGCGGAATGGTTTGCGAGTGATAATTAAACGTCGATAGAACTCTATATTTACTTTCCGTTAAAGGTATTCATGGTGTTGTTTAAGCCTGCTGTTCCAAAGGAAGGGATTACTTTTGCAGCTGCGGGCAAACGCTCAATGAGAAGGCTAGTTTCTTCTTTGTTCCATTCACCTAAAACGAAATCGGCTTGTCTTCCTTTACTATAGTTGCCACCAACTCCAAAACGGAAACGGGCATATTCTTGGGTGTTTAGTTTTTCTTGAATGTCTTTCAATCCATTGTGTCCTCCAGCAGATCCTTTTGCTTTTACACGAATGGATCCAAAATCAATATGCACATCATCGGTTACCACCATGAGGTTTTCGATGCCAATATTTTCTTGTTGCATCCAATATTTTACGGCTTTCCCGCTTAAATTCATAAAGGTACTTGGCTTTAGCAACACAAAAGTTCTTCCTTTCCATCGAAAAGTTGCTACATCGCCTAATTTAAGGGTCTCGAAGGTGGTCTTGTGTTCTTGGGCAACTTCATCAAGAATTTTGAACCCGATGTTATGACGTGTATTTGTGTAGGGGTCTCCAACATTTCCCAAACCAACAATTAAGTATTTTTTCATGACCTCCTCTTTATAAGCAACTTTGGCTCGAAATAATTTAGCAAAGTACTTTTTCATATTCATTTTTCAAAAATACTAATTAATCTCTTGTGTAAGCGTCTCAAATAAATTTTAGGCATAAAAAAAGCGTTACTTCAAGTAACGCTTTTTTTAAACTGTATTTTTTAAAGCTTATTCTGCAGCTGGTGCAGCAGCTTCTGTAGCTTCTTCTGTAGCTACTTCTTCTTCGTCTTCAGTTGCATTACGAGAAGTTCTTACTTGAACAACTACGGTATTGTCTGGGTGCATAAAGGTGTACTCATCATTAAATAATGAGGTTACCAATAATTTACTACCAATTTTTAATTCCGAGATATCTGCAGTTACATAATCTGGTAAATTTGCTGGCAATGCTTTGATCTTTAATTTACGGTTTGTAAAACGTAAAGATCCACCATTTAATACTCCTGGAGAAGTTCCTGTTAATTTTACTGGAATCTTCATTGTTACTTCTTTATCATCAAATAACTGATAAAAATCTACGTGTAAGATTCTATCTGATACTGGGTGAAATTGAATGTCTTGTAAGATTGCCGTTGTTTTTTGTCCATCAACATCAAGACTTGCGGTAAAAACGTCTGGAGTGTATACCAGTTTTTTAAATGCTTTCTCTTCTGCTGAAAAATGCACTGGCTCATTTCCTCCGTATATAACGCAAGGAACCATACCAGCATTACGTAGAGCCTTTGTTGCTACTTTTCCTACGCTTTCTCTTTTTGATCCTTTAATTGTAATTGATTTCATTACTTTTTTATTAATTGTTTACATTAAAAATTGTCCACTTATTGAGGTATTGTCCTGTACTTTACGCATAACATCCGCAAATAATGGGGCGCAAGATACCACTTTTATTTTAGAAGTTGCTTTCTTTAAAGGAATAGTATCTGATACAATAAGCTCTGTTAACGCAGAGTTTTCTATTTTCTCGTAAGCACCTCCAGAAAGGATTGGGTGTGTACAAATGGCACGCACACTTAGGGCACCTCTTTCTTTCATTAAATTGGCGGCATGTGCTAAAGTTCCTCCAGTATCAATCATGTCATCTACTAAGATCACATTCTTTCCTTTTACGTCACCAATTAACTCCATGTGAGAAATGACATTTGCTTTTTTACGTTGTTTGTAACAGATCACTACATCGGAATGCAAATGTTTTGAATAAGCATAAGCTCTTTTAGAACCCCCCATATCTGGAGATGCAATGGTGAGGTTTTCTAATTTCAGGCTGTTGATGTACGGCATAAAAATAGTAGAGGCATACAAATGATCTACGGGTTTTTCGAAAAATCCTTGAATTTGATCCGCATGTAAATCCATCGTCATAATTCGGGTTGCTCCGGCAGTTTGCAATAAATTGGCGACTAATTTTGCGCCAATAGCTACTCTGGGTTTGTCTTTTCGATCTTGTCTTGCCCATCCAAAATAAGGCATTACTGCAGTAATGTGTCTTGCTGAAGCTCTTTTAGCAGCATCAATCATTAAGAGCATTTCCATTAAATTGTCGGCCGTTGGAAATGTGGAGCCTATTAAAAAGACTCTTCTTCCTCTTACAGATTCTTCAAAAGCGGGCTGAAATTCGCCATCGCTAAAATGAGTTGTGGTTACTTTTCCTAATTCAGCACCGTATACTTTGGCTATTTTTTCGGCCAATTCGGTGCTCTGAGAACAGGCAAAAAGTTTTGGGGCAAGTTGATTTGAAGACATTTAGTTGTGGTTTGTTGTGTCTCACAAAAATATAAATTATTTAATGAGTTTGGATGAAATTTAAGAGATTAA
>TARA_B110000879_G_scaffold185646_1_pt1 | contig 12956 bp, 11 predicted proteins | sample TARA_B110000879 | Tara Oceans TARA_B110000879 (sample SAMEA4398094) | marine metagenome | biome: Polar Biome; feature: [SRF] surface water layer (ENVO:00010504); material: water (ENVO:00002006), including particulate matter (ENVO:01000060) such as... | depth 5 m
GCTCAGTATTATGAGAATTATAGTCTTCAGCACGTGAAATTTTATCATCGCCCTCTTCAACAAACTTTGCATAGTTTAAATCACGAAGATCCGGTGGCACGCGGAAGTAATCGCCCATATCTTCAGCACAAGAAATTTCTTCACGACTTAACAAGGCTTCATAAAGCTTTTCTCCATGACGAGTACCTATAATGTTAATAGGGTGTTCTGGTTTTTTCATCAAACCAACCAACGCTTTCGCTAAAGTTTCTACAGTTGCGGCTGGGGCCTTTTGAACAAAAATATCACCATTATTACCATGTTCAAACGCATACAACACCAAATCGACAGCATCAGCCAATGTCATCATAAAGCGCGTCATATTAGGATCGGTAATAGTTAAAGCCTGTTCAGCACGAACTTGCTCAACAAACAAAGGTATTACCGAACCACGCGAAGCCATCACATTGCCATAACGCGTCCCGCAAATAACGGTTTTTCTCTCATCAACATTACGAGACATTGCCACCATCACCTTTTCCATCATGGCCTTAGAGATGCCCATCGCATTGATTGGATAAACGGCCTTATCTGTACTTAAACATACCACTCGTTTGACTTCGTTCTGAATCGCGGCTTCCAGAACATTCTCAGTACCTACAACGTTGGTCTTTACCGCTTGCATTGGATGAAACTCACAAGAAGGCACCTGCTTTAAAGCTGCTGCGTGAAAAACAAAATCCACTCCTCGTGACGCATTTAATACAGAGCGATAATCACGCACATCTCCAATATAAAACTTCAACTTTGGATTGGGGTATATCTTACGAATGTCATCTTGCTTTTTCTCATCACGTGAGAAAATACGAATTTCTTTTAGATCAGATTCCAAAAAACGCTTAAGAACCGCATTGCCGAAAGAACCGGTCCCTCCTGTAATTAGTAATATTTTATTTTTAAACATTAGGTAAAACCTCTATTTTTCAATCATTTGTAAATATTTCTTTCTCGTTGCTACGCTTTGAAAAAAGAAACAACGTGCCCCCTCACTGAGTCACGTTCGACTTGTGCTTTCTTAAAGCCACTAAAATATCCTACAATAACATCAGCAATTGACTCAGCATTGAATGGATCAAAGTAGTCCGCGTGCTCTACTCAAACATGACGGACGAAACTACGATCAGAAGCAAATAAAGGCTTCTTTATAAACAAGACCTATAATGTGTCGCTGAAAAACACTCTAATAGACTTGGAAAAAACCAAAGCATCCATTTTTTAATAAAAAGTGAGCATTGGGACACTCTTAAAGTTCCGGCGGTTTCTCCATAATTTCCAAAACTGCTCATAATTGCGCCAGTCCTCTTTGTCTAGAGAAAAATAAAATCTGACACGTAACGCATACTTTTGATCCAACAACGTAGTAACCTTAGGTAAGGTACTGATATTCTTATGAGAATAGTCTGGCGTTACGAGCCCAATTGAAATCTGTTTTTTTTGGATACGCATTTTAACCGGGGCCACAAATCTTCATTTGAATATAGGTTTGATATTATATTATGAACGACACTTACACACCCTTTTGAAAAAAACTTGAGGCAAATAGTAAAGTTATGTGTTAATTCTTATCAAGACGCTATTTCTCGAATCTTTTCAATGCATTGACTATATTAGAAACTTTACTATCCAAGTTGTTTATTTTCGTTACAGTATAAAAAGCATTATCTGATATAAACTTATATTTTTCTTCATCATCTAGTAAATCATATATTTTTGAAGACATTTTTTCGACACTATTAGCCTCATATAAAACAGCATTTAGACCATCTGATAATATCTCAAATTCTGAAGCTTGGTGATCATAATCGTTATCAGTAATTATTGGTAAACCATAACACATTGCATGGTGAGCACTTAAGCCGATGCAAGAAGGAATCACAAAGACATCAGCACTTAAAAACCAAAACGATAATATTTTTTCATCGTATATTGGACCTAAAAAAAACACACTATTAGAAATTCCGCATGCTGTGACTTTATTTTTTAGATCAAGTTCTAGATCTCCACCGCCGATCAATATGAAAACAATATTTGGTTTTATTTTAAGAAGAATTTCAGCTGCCTCAATTAATAAATGAGGCTTTTTAATACTACTTAACCTAACAACTTGCAAAACAACTTTCTTATCATTTAATCCATTAATATTTTTAAAGTCATTTAATTCAGCTACAGTCCGTTTATTTTTCTCTGATATTATCTCCTTTTCATCTAATGCAGTTCCAATCTCGATAAGTTTTTTCCCATTAATTCCGCGCATTAATTGAGAATTAATTCCTTTTTTTGTATAAGTTAGGCACGCTATTGATAATTTCCCTGCTATTTTATAATAAAACTCTGATAAGAATTTTTTTCTTCCAATACGGTGAAACATTCCCCAAGTAAAAACCCTTTCCCCTTTTATTCTAGAAATCACCAATCTATAAAACTGAGATAAATCACGTGGGGCTGCATTCAAAATTAAATAGTCGTAAGTTAGGGTCGTTAGAATTTTTCCCAAATTTGGCCTAATAACAAATCGAGAGAAAGTCCTGTCTTCTAGGTGTATCGCTGTAAATAAACAATGACCTTCTTCATATTGATTCAGTTGTTTATCACAAAGTAAATCAGCGAGGACCGTAACCTCTACGCCATCTATTAAGGCTAGACGGTTAAAAAAAGATATGGCGTATTTAGGCAGTAGTGGTTGAACAAATACAACATGCATCATTAGTCTCCTATTATAAATAATATCAAATCAGTAGATTTAGAAAAATTAATTTTTATACTGTGGAATGACCGATATAATATTTTTAATAAAAATTTATATAAGGTACGTTAGTAGATTAAAAAATTAATCCGGTACAAAAAGTTTTTATTAGATGGAGATCCAGCATTTAAATTCTTATCTTAAATCCTGACTTTAATGACGAGAGGACAATTATAATAAACGAACTCAATAAAGAAATGGTGTATAAGTCAAGTCCCCCTCCTCTAATAAAAATAAATATCAGTAACGATGCAGCTGAACTTATTTTGAAAAGTAGCCCGTGAGAAGGCAAGTTTTTTAGGCTACTAAAGATATAGTTAAAGAAACTAACTATTCCTAGCAATATAAACAAACTGAAAAAATGAAAGTTAATAAATAACTCTCCTGGAAAGGCAACAGGTAAAGAGCCTCCTCTTAACAAGAAATGAGGTGACTGCTCACGTGTAAATATAGTAATTATACTTTCAGGCTTTGAGGGGAAAAAATCTCGTGGTATCGGTAAAAATAAAGGCTTTATAAGCGATTCACCATATATTAAAGAAAGTCTACCTGTTTCTATATATTCAATTGATAATACTACGGAAGGATAAACACTACTAACTTCAAAGTTATCTATTATTGAATCAATAAAATTATCACTGCCTATATATTTTGGCACTAAAGATAATGCTTTAAAAAAGTTTACATCCCCATAACCCCCATAACCTCTTAAAATAGAGGATGTTGTAACAAGGGTAACAAGCAAGGAAATTGCTACTATATATAAACTAGAATTTTTTATATCTATTTTGAATTTTTCTTTCGAAAATAGGCTATCTAAGGCTAAAATAGCAAAAGTCATCAATATAACTTCTCTTTTATTATCGTGATTGAAAATAACGAACATAATCAATAAGGGCAAGTAGAGTAAAATTCTTTTTAAAAATGATTTACTCTTAATAGCAATACAAAAAATAATTACAGTCCCAAATTGCAATCCAAAACTTCCAAAAAAAGGTATCAAACTTACAATTATAAATATAACGAACACTGAAAATATATTTATATTAGAATGTTCGATATCCACTTCAGGTAAATTATTTTTTTTTGGTGTTAATGGGTTTATATTTAGTGCTCGAATTGTAAGTGCAAATAGAATAATATTAACTAATAATAAATAAAAAATTATTACTTGAAAATTTTGAACCTTTAGCAAATCAGAAATATAAAAGTCTTTTGTTATAAATCCAAAACCTTTAGGCGCGAAGTATGAGCCAAGAGAAAAGGAAAATGTATAATAAGTTAAAATGAAAAATGACGGGGTGAAAAATTGATATATGAATTTAATCTTAACCAGAAGATAAGGCATCATAGTAACCGCCTGAATTAGGAAAAATAAATATTGATTATCAAGAAGATCATCATTTGAAAATGAAAAAACACTAATTGATAAAAATATATTTATAATTATTATTAATATATTCATTTTTTATTTATATAAATTTTAAATGGATTAAAAAAATTAAAGTTGAGTATTAAAATAGTCAAAATTAACGCAGATAACTTTGACCAAGATGCGCCATCAATACCGTGAGTTGGTATTAATATAAAATTAAAAATAACAGTTAAAAATGCCAAAACCAAGCTGGCCATTAATATTAAACTTGTTTTATTAGCAAAGCTGCAAATGTATGAATACTTAAAATACACTGCCATTAAAATATTACTAAAAACAAACAATAAAAATGTAAGTGGGTAAAACCCTAGCGCTGGATTAATTACCTGTATCATATAGTAAGTTAAAAATAATATCGGAGATACTAACACTGAAGTTAGTATTGATTTTTTTAGAAATGTCGATGACACTAAATTTGCTTCTTCATTGTTTTTAGAACGATATATAACCACTTCGAACAGAACAGCATAATATGCAAGTATGAACACTATTGATGATGATATTGTGACAATAATACCATATGAACCAAGGTCACTGGAATATCCATTTTGATCTAAAATAAATCTATCAATATTTGTTGATAGCGATGCTAATAACGCTTGTAAAAATAAAGGCAGTCCAAATAGTGCATACTTTGGTATGTTATCACTCAAACTTTTTTTAATAATTTTCGCCCCAGGTATGTAATTTTTATTTTTAAAAAAATAAATAATCAAAGAGACCAGCACACCAATAACATCACCTACAATGTAAAAGATTGGAGATTTATATAAAACCACTAGAAAACAACCAGAAAACAACCGAATTATCACATGGGATAACCGAAGAAATAGAAAATTTTTTAGTTTTTCATTAGCTCTTAAAGTTAGACAAAATATTGAATGTATCGTGATTAAATAAGTGGCAAATATAATAAATTCAACATCATATCTTAGTAAAAATGAACCCGTAATTAATAACATAGAAAGAGCCGTAATTATAATTAAAGAAGTATATATGGCTAAACTATTATCAATTGATGTGAATTTTAAGACCACTCTGTTTTGACCAAAGAGCATTGCGCTTGAAAGAATAGCAACTATACTTTGTATGAGGATTATTTCACCCAAAATCTCAGGCTCTATCATTATAGCAAGGAAGGGAATGTACAACCAATTCAAACCCTTAGAAGCTATTTCTACGTGGCCGAAATTAATATTTCTTGTGAAGTTCATTTTAGATTAAACATTTATCACCAACACCCTTTTGTATCTATTATCGTACCTTTACTAGGTTTAGTTGCAATGAACTCTTTCTGATCTACCAATAAAATATGAATATAAAAAATAAACAACACCTTATTTAATTCCATTATCTCAACATTTTTTAAAAAAATTAGGTAGGACTTTAGTGTTTTGAACAATCACCAAGACTTTTCCACATGAATTTTTGTGATTTTTTTAGTAATATCTAGAGCTGTATCCTCTCTTAATGCACCGATATTGGCTTTAAATGCAAGCCCATAGCAAACGATATTTACGTCTTTTTCTTTTTCAGGTTTTTTTAAAAGTCATCTATAGCTATTTTAACTTTATCTATAACCCAATGTGGCTTAGCGTGATTCACTTTACAAGCTGTATGAATTAGCTGAGCTTGTTCTGGCGTTCTAGTAACAATAAACCATGGGTGGCAACAGCAATACCGTCCCCTCCAACACCTGGAAACGGCTTTATCAGTACTCAACACACTACACGGTTAACACCATTAAGAATGGTAGACTCTAGTACATTTTCGATCCCCAAAAATTAGTCCTAACAGCTTCAAGTGGGTAAAGCTCACCTTTAACGCTGCAGCGTGAAAAACATAATGAGCGGCACGCATAGGTATAGATAAACTTTCTGGATCACGAAAATCACCAACATAAAACTTGAATTTTTCATTACTAAAAGCTTTACGCATGTCGTATTGCTTTTTCTCATGACGACTAAAGATACCAATTTCATTGATATCAGTACTTAAACACCAGCGAAGTACTACATTACCGAAAGATCCTCTACCGCCTGTAATCAATAAACCTTTTTTGAAATTTTTATACTTCCTCAGTATTTTCCAAACTAGCACCTATGATTGCAAGATACTCCTTGGCTCGACCGTTAGCACTCGAAAATTTTGTAACATATCTACTGGCATCGTTTAAAAGATCAATACATTTAGTAGGATTTAAATAATAATTAGCAATCACCTTAGCCATATCATTAATATCAAGAGGATCAAAATAATTCCCATACTCCCGACTGCAATCACGAATAAAAGACAAATCAGAAGCAAATAAGGGCTTTTTCATAATCATAGTCTCAAGTGGTGTCGCTGAGAAACACTCCAACAAACTTGGAAAAACGATACCATCTACCTGATCATAAAAGCTAGGGCATTGATCTAAGCGTAGTAAGCCGATATTATTTATCTCTCTTTGGTAGTCTTCCGAGCAAGCTACCCATTCTTCTTCCGAGAACGTCACATAAAACTCAGCCCTGATATCATATTGATTAAACAATACTTGCTTTAGACATATAAATGATTCCAAATTCTTGTGCGGATAGTTACGAGCAATAACGCCTAATCTAATTTCATTACTTCTTTGAGGAAACGAAACTGGTTCCCATTTTTCAGGGGAGAAAAAAATACTATCAACGGTACTGTTCACTACATGAGTGGGTATGTCCTTTAAATACCCATAATTCTGAAGGCCCTTCTTAACGTGATCTAGCTCCACAATTAGCGCATCTGCTCTGGCAAAGAATAGAGATTGGACGAAATATTTTAATCTATATTTAATTTTCTCAGAAAATCCGAGTCTATTATAAACTGGGTTATCTGGATAAATTATCCACGGCTGGGCAAACCCGAATATATGTCGCTTTTTGGAAAATGCAACATAGGCCGGACCAAAAACTGTAAATATCAAGTCATATTTATCAAATTCTCTTCTTATACCTGACCACATAGAATCAAGCCCATAAACATCAAAAACTTTATAAGATGCGAAATTCTCAATGGCCGTCCCTTTTGATATAAGATTAACATTCACTTCAGTTGAAACAAGCACCGCAATACCTGCTGACACGTTAGCGATCAAAGGCAGTTGATTGATAAATGAAGAAGCAACTGCAACGGCCCCTCCACCATGTAAGTTGGAGGCGTTTATTAGGATTTTAATTTTCAAAAAGCCAGCCTCTATAAAGCATCATTGGAATAATTAAACGTGATGCTGTGACGCCAGAATAGGTACATATTTTTCCAAGAGTGCAACGATATAACCTGATTTATAAATAGGATCATCAGATGACAAGATCGAACCTAATTTTAAAGAAGGAATTACATAGTTCTCACCCGAGTTAGATAGTTTTGTTACAGGATTTATTGATAGTGATTTACCTATACTAGACACAATCGAATGAATAGGTGTGTTGATTCCATTAGATATGTCAATGGTATTGTTTTGGAAGGATGTATTACTAATCACTGTAATTACGATCCTAACTACATCACTCACATCAATTAAGCACCGCGCTGCTTTACATTGGATAGTAATAATATCTCGCCTTACAATAGATTTTACAAAATAATTAACGGTTGTATTGTTATTTGTATATCCCACAATCTGGGGCAGTCTAAAGATTTGGTAATGATCAGCAAGCTTCTTTATCACCTGCTCCATTGCAAGTTTATGCTTTATGTAAGGGGTTTTATTTTTCTGATAAATACTGCAGGAAGAAAAATAGACAATTTTTTTGCCTTGATTTTCAAGTATGACCCGCTGCAACATCGCCGATTCTCTCATGAAGTTAGACGCATCAGTCTCCTGAGAGTCGGAGACTCCGGCAGCAATTACAACCACATTATTAGGTAGCTGGGCGTCAAAAAAAGCCCTGGCCAACATACCAGAGCCGTAAATACAGTTAGATTTCATAACAAAGTTTTCTCAAAATTAGATTAACCAGTCACATTATCTTGACCGTGAGCAATTTCCAACAAGTACTGACCATAATCCGTTTTACCTATTTTATTACCAGACGCTATTAAAAACTCTTTCGAAATCCAACCATTGGAGTAGGCGATTTCTTCTAGACAAGCGACTTTAAGCCCCTGCCTATTTTCAATAGTTTCTATAAAGCGACCAGCTTCCATTAAACTTGCATGTGTCCCAGTATCAAGCCAGGCAAAACCACGGCCTAACTTTTCAACTTGTAGTTCGTTGCGCTCAAGATAGGCATTATTAATCGAGGTGATTTCCAGCTCTCCTCGCAATGAAGGTTTAACCGTTTTGGCAATCTCTACAACGGAATTATCATAGAAATATAGCCCAGTAACAGCATAATCAGACTTAGGAAACTCCGGTTTCTCTTCAATCGAAATAACACGCATATTGTCATCGAACGCTACGACGCCAAAGCGATTTGCGTCTTTCACTTTATAACCAAAAATAACAGCACCAGACTCTAAGCTTGACGCCTTCTTCAAAATTGGTGTAAAGCCTTGTCCATAAAAAATATTATCACCTAAGATTAAACAAACGTTATCAGAACCAATAAATTCTTCACCAAGTATGAATGCCTGAGCAAGTCCATCTGGAGACGGCTGTTCTAAATAACAGATTTCAATCCCAAAGTCACTACCGTCACCCAACAATTTCTTGTATTGACCAATATCATCTGGGGTTGAGATTAACAGTACCTCTCTAATACCGGCCAGCATCAATACTGACAATGGATAAAATATCATCGGCTTATCATAAATAGGCAGTAACTGTTTAGATACACCTTTTGTTATTGGGTATAGTCGAGTTCCTGAACCGCCTGCTAACACTATTCCTTTCATTCTAAAACTCCTGTATAAATTTTGAATCAAGTTCAGAATGGCAATGTACACCGAGGCGTTCTAAGCTGTATGAACCGTCTAAGACTCTACTCCACCAGGCCTCGTTTTTCAAATACCACTCAACGGTTTTACGAAGTCCTGTTTCAAAGCTTTCATGCGGCATCCATCCTAACTCCCGTTCGATTTTAGATGCATCAATAGCATAGCGGACATCATGTCCTGGTCTGTCGGTTACATAGGTAATTAAGCTTTCGAAACCGTCTGCATTACCACCTTGTCGTGAATAACGATTGGTAGGTACTAACTCTTCAAGCAAAGCACAAATGTTTTTCACTACATCAATATTTGCCTTTTCATTATGCCCACCAATATTATATGTTTCACCAATTTCGCCGTTAGTTGCCACTAGATATAATGCCCGGGCATGGTCTTCAACATATAACCAGTCACGAATTTGTCGACCGTTGCCATATACAGGTAACACTTTTCCTTCTAGTGCATTCAATATCATTAATGGAACTAATTTTTCGGGGAAGTGATATGGTCCATAATTGTTTGAACAATTAGTTACTACCGTAGGTAAACCATAGGTTCTTAGCCATGCTCTAACTAGGTGATCACTAGAGGCTTTTGAAGCTGAATATGGACTACTTGGGGCGTAAGATGTTTCTTCGGTAAATAAATCGGTAGGTCCATCTAAATCACCATACACTTCATCAGTAGATATATGATGAAATTTGAAAAGCACTTTATTTTCGGGTGTCAAAGACAACCAATAATAACGACTAGCTTCTAATAAATTGTATGTGCCAATAATGTTTGTTTGTATAAATTCAGAAGGACCATCTATAGAACGATCAACATGAGATTCAGCTGCCAGATGCATAACAACATCAGGTTGATGCTCTTTAAACACCCTGTCGAGCTCTGCCCTGTTACAAATATCAACTTTTTCAAAAATATAGTTTTTATTGTTTTCAACTGAACCTAAGGATTCTAAATTACCTGCATAAGTCAGCGCATCTAAGTTAATAACACAGTCATTTGTATTTTCAATAACATGACGTATGACCGCTGAACCAATAAATCCAGCACCTCCAGTAACTAATATTTTCATTACTTCCAAATTCCTTTAGTATCAACAATGAAAATATTTGGTGGAAATTTATTTAGTTCTTTAAACTCATTATGATCCACCAATAAAACCGCAATGTCGGTTTTTTCTATTGCATATTTAAACTCAATTAGTTGTGCATTATGAGAAAGTTTTACAGGCAGCTCATTAATATTTGGTTCTACAAAGTTAACAACTGATGCATGTATTTTTGCAATTTCTTGCGCAATTCCTAGCGAAGGACTTTCTCTCAAATCATCAATATTTGGCTTAAAAGAAAGGCCAAAACAAGTTACACGCACATCGACGGCTGTTTTAGTTGGGTTAGCTTGCAAAAAATCTGAAATCGCTATTTTAACTTTATCAACTACCCATCCCGGCTTAGCATCATTCACTTTACGGGCAGTGTGTATTAACAAAGCTTGCTCTGGCGTTTTAGCAACGATAAACCATGGATCAACTGCAATACAATGACCACCAACACCCGGGCCTGGCTGTAGAATATTAATTCGAGGGTGGCGATTAGCTAGTGAGATCAGTTCCCAAACATCAATATCAAGCTTGTCACAGATGATTGAAAGCTCATTTGCAAAGGCGATTTGCACATCACGACAACTATTCTCAGTTAGTTTAGCCATTTCAGCGGTGCGAGCATTGGTAATGACACAGTCACCTTGAACAAATGTTTTATATAGGACTATTGCAGCTTCTGAGCATTTAGTTGTCATACCGCCAATAACACGATCATTTTGAACAAGCTCTCTCACAACATGACCAGGTAACACACGCTCAGGACAATGCGCTATACGAATATCAGACTCGTTACCCTGCGTTTGTGGGAATGTTAAATCAGTACGCGCTACAGCTAGCCATTCAGCCATTTTCTCAGTAGCACCTACAGGTGAGGTAGATTCAAGAATAACCAAGTCACCTTTTTTAAGTACAGGGGCGATCGCATTAACTGCTGATTCTATGTACTTAAGGTTTGGCTGTGGTATATCACCTTCATTTTCGATTGGTAAAAATGGTGTTGGCACAGCAATTAAAAACGCATCTGCTGGCTCCGGTGTTGTTGTTGCCCGAAGATAGCCTTCAGTGACTGCGGCATGAACCAACATATCAAGGTCTGGTTCAACAATATGGATTTGGCCCTTGTTAATTATATCTACTGTGCGTTGATTAACATCAACGCCAATAACTTTCTTTTTTCGCGAAGCAAACATGGCAGCAGTCGGCAAACCGATATAACCAAGACCAATAACTGAAATTGTTTCAAATGACATAATATGTTCTTTCACATCCGGTTTATACAAAATATTTAGAGCGCATTAAGAATACGTGCACACGCTTTACCATCACCATACGGGTTATGGGCAAAACTCATCGCTTTATACGCCTCTTCGTCAGATAATAATGACGTCAACTCCGAGACAATAGTGCCTGTATTGGTTCCGACTAATTTAACCGTACCTGCAGCCACTGCCTCTGGTCGCTCTGTTGTATCGCGCATCACAAGGACAGGCTTACCCAACGACGGCGCTTCTTCTTGTATTCCACCTGAGTCAGTTAACAGCACATATGCTTTGTTCATCAAGTACACAAACGGTAAGTAATCTAAGGGTTCTATAAGGTATACATTATGCAAACCAGCAAGTAATCGATTAACTGGCTCTCGAACATGTGGGTTCAAGTGCATCGGATACACAAACTCAACCTCTGGAAATTCTTTTGCCATGTGCGCAATCGCTTCACAGATGCGCTCGAATCCACCACCGAAGCTTTCACGACGATGCCCAGTGATCAAGACAAGACGTTTATTTTCATCAAGGAAGTTAAATTGTGCCTGCAATGCTGATTTTAATTCAACATCAGTTTCAAGTTTTTTAATCACATCTAGTAAGGCATCAATGACTGTATTACCCGTAACGATAATCTTTTCTGGACCAATATTTTCGCGTAGCAAATTCTGTTTAGACGTTTCGGTAGGCGCAAAGTGCAAATCAGTAATCGCACCCGTTAATTTACGGTTGCCTTCTTCAGGCCATGGAGAGTAAATATTCCCGGTGCGAAGCCCAGCTTCAACGTGCCCTACTTGGATTTGTTCATAATACGCCGCTAAGCTTGCTGCAAATGTAGTCGCGGTATCGCCATGTACTAACACAATGCTAGGTTTAAATGATTTAAGTACCGGAGTAATCTCCATTAAAATTCTGCTAGTGATCTCAGGCAATGTTTGGCCTGCTTTCATGATATTTAAATCGTAATCAGGTGTGATTTCAAATAGCTCCAACACTTGATCTAACATTTCTCTATGCTGGGCTGTGACACATACTTTTGATTCAAATCTCTCGTCGTTATGTAATGCATGGACTAAAGGCGCCATTTTTATGGCTTCTGGACGTGTTCCGAACACAACTAAAACTTTTTTCTTCATTGTTTTTCCTAATTGTTGTTATCGAATCAATCTTCTAGCACCCGATAAGAGCACCTATGTCTCTTTAAAGTTTACAATATTACTCAACCGTCACCGACTTGGCTAGGTTCCTTGGCTGGTCCACATCTGTACCCTTCACCAGAGCCACATAGTAAGACAGGAACTGTAGCGGTATGCTAAACAGAATAGGGGTAATGAGGTGATTTGCATGGGCCATATTCACGACATCCAGACCCGGTTCAGATTTAAAGTGTTCGTCACTGTCGGCAAACACATACATCACCGAACCGCGGGCTCTTACTTCTTCAATGTTAGACTTCAGCTTGTCCAACAG
>TARA_B110000879_G_scaffold93697_1_pt1 | contig 12902 bp, 10 predicted proteins | sample TARA_B110000879 | Tara Oceans TARA_B110000879 (sample SAMEA4398094) | marine metagenome | biome: Polar Biome; feature: [SRF] surface water layer (ENVO:00010504); material: water (ENVO:00002006), including particulate matter (ENVO:01000060) such as... | depth 5 m
GGCAGAGTTAGAGTTGCTTAGATGTCGTGTACTTGGTAGCGGTGTATTTGTCACTATTCAAACGGCGCTGATATTGTCTGTTAATAGAACACCTTTCGGATTCCAATAAACACAAAAATCATTACGGTATAACCTAAAAAGAAAGGCAGAATGATTGATTTTAAGCCTGCCACAAGTAGGACTGAAATAATGAGCAACTGAAAGCCCAAGCCAAACGTAGAAACACTCGTCATTAGCCAGTTTGGTAATATCTTTCCCTTATCTGCATTGCTATCTAAGACGTAAATGGTTTTATCAAAAGCACCATAAAGTGTTTTATATAATGCAAAAAGAATGTTCACATGCTTTTGTTTTTCCCCTTCTAATGCGATGGGTGTTTTGTATTCAAAGACGCGACTAGTTGTATCGCCACCAAATTTATTTCTTAGAATAACATAGTAGTAATTGTAAAGCGTGCCTTGTAATTGCATGCCTAAGAATGCCAATAGGCAGATAAGGAATGCAGTATTGGTAATGTACCAGATAGAAATAAAGAATATTGCGTTTAATACAATGTCTGCTACCGAATCTAAATAACGACCAGTATACGAAGGCTTTTCTTTTACACGAGCCAATTCTCCATCGGCAGCATCCAAAATAGACTTAAGAATCAAAAAAAATGCTGCTAGCAAAAAGTGTCCTTTCAGGATACAATAAGTGGCTATTAGTCCAGATATTATAAAACCAATAGTAACGTGAATTGGAGTGAAAGTGCTATACTTTAAGGAGTTTGCTATAATTTTTGCAATTGGTCTTCCATAATCTGAAAGATCAAGAAATTTATGCTCTCTTGGTAATTTGGACATCTAATATCATAGAAATACGTATTTGGGAATATACCCAACTGTACTAAGTTTAAGAATTTGCAAAATTATAGTTTATGTCTTGGTTTTCAAGAATCAATTGCAACGAATAATCCGTCTTTTATTTGGGTCATATTTCCATGATGAAATGTTCGTTAGATGTTTGCTTAGAGTCTCGAACAAACTAAGGGCTCTATGATTCTTTAAACGATGTTGATTCCCTTTGTCAGTTCTAAAATGGAAGAGCAGGAATGTACACAATCCACAGTATTACCATTCCTATAATTCTACCTGCGAGCATTAAGTGCAGAAAAAGCTTGATTTGTCCTCCTGCATTTTCTCAATTTCTTAAAACGGATAGTATAAACTGCGTTTTACTGCAGTTTAGGGTGTACATCACTCTGTTTTGACAAATTTAATTGACTCATTATCTATCCTAATAAAGTAAATATTTGGAGGTAGCGATGAAATGTCAAGAGCTTCAATTTGTCCATTTAACTGAGCTGAGATTATTGTTTCTCCTAAAAGATTAATAATACTGAACGCTTGACCTACTTGGGTTTTACTTTCAATAAAAAGTTGATTGCTAGCTGGGTTTGGATAAATAACAAAGTTACTTTCATTTTCAGTAAACTCATTTACAGCATTTAATTGATAGTCTTTCTTATATACCCAAGCCATGTTTGTTGCTGTATTACTGTTTGGATCAAAACCGCCAAAATAAAGTGCATTTTCATCCGAAAATGGAGATGACACATAGCACCTGTTGGCAACCAAAGACTCACTATTTATATTGATAGTTCCATTTATTTCTTCTATCGAATACAGACCATTAGAAAATCGTTTAGCAAACAAAGCGCCTTTATAGTAGCCGTTCCATGTTGGGTGACCACCTCCAGATATATTTGCTTCAAATCCTACCAAATGAAAAGTATCAGAACTTAAAGGATCAATATAATTGTAAAACTCATTGTATCCTCCAAGTACATAACTTGTAATTGCCCCTGGTAAAAAACCTTCTATCAATGAGGCTAATTCAGTTTCATAAATGCGATTAAAACCTCCAACACCATCAGGTTCGAGGCGATAAATGATTCCTTGAGACTGACCATTCGGGCACCACATCAATAGTAAGGCATCATTAATCCCACTTGGATTATCGATTTTTGTTAAACCTCTAATCCCACCAACAGCAGAATTGATTTTAGCGCCAAGATCACTGAAATCATGATCTATGACATAATTTGGTGAAATTCCGTCAATACGTCTATAGAGTTTACTTCCAGATGAAAAATGGAGTGCACCATTTGCGACTTCAATTCCTAAAGGTCTAATATCTAATGGACCAAATTCTGCTGTCGAAATCCAATCGATTTTTCCAGGATTTGACGCATTGTATTTCCCTTTATAAATCCCTTGGGTTCCAACAGTAGCAAATACATATTCTAAACCAGTTTGTTGGTCGACATGAATTTCAATATCTCTAATGGAATAGTTTTCCCCAGCTGGGAAACTTCCTTGCACAATTTGACTTTCTCCCCAAGAACCATTCGCATCGTTTCGCACAAAACTTTTTACAATAACAGATCTAGTGACAAAGTTTGATGAGTAACCCGCGCAAATCAAAACTGTATCTGGAGATGAGAGTGCATTACCAGATGGATCTTTAGTAAAAATGATTTGTTTAAGAACTTCAGGACGAAGATAACTTGAACCAAGAAAGAAATCTTCCTGCCAATTTGCTAAAGGATTATCCAAACGGTTAATTTGGCCCCAACCAATATTTCTGTTTGAACCTCCATACCAAATATTGTTAGCATCTTCCCAGTAACCAACAGATGCAAACAACATGTCTTTGTGACCAATTAATTGCAACACTTCCGATCCCCCTAGTAATTTTTTATTTGAATCATAGCCTCCTGCGGTGAAAGATTTACTCCATACTTGCGCATTTAGTTCACCATAGAAGGATGCAAATAACATCAAGAATAAAATTTGTTTTATCAAGTTTATTTTCATTTCAGTATATCAAGGTTTAAAAATTAAACCTAACTATTTCAGGAGTGATATATTGAGCACAACCTTAAGTCTATGGTACCTCAGTATCCCGAAGGGTGCCATGCATAATACACATTGTTAGCGAATATATTGCATTACTTCAATTGAATTTTCCTTGTATATACAATATTATCGATTGTTAAACGCACTAGGTAGATTCCGGGTACTTCGTTTAAATAGACTTCCCATTTTGATTCAGATAAACTTTCACTTAAAACAATTCTTCCTGTCAAATCAAAGATCTCTATATCCTTTTGTGACTTTGAGTCCATTTCAATATTAATATACCCATTGGATGGGTTAGGGTAAATTGAGAAAATGGAAACCATCTCATCTCTATTGAATATAGCAGTAGGGGTAGCAGGTGTTTCTGGTTTATAAGAGTATAATCCGGAGAAGTTACTTGCCCACCATAAGATTCCAGCGTCGTCAAATTTGATAATTGTACTAGCAGATGTTTTTCTATTTGGGACATCATCGATGAGCAACTCTCCCCAAACACTGTCAAGCAATGTAGTTACCCCGTATTGATGTGCAAAATACATTCTTCCTTCTGAGTCGCTTTCAATTGATTTTGCGCGGTAATTATTTATATTACTTATGTTTTCCTTTATCGGATTCGTGAAATTTTCACCATCATATTTAATTGCACCGATTTTTGCTGGTATCCAAACATTTCCATTTTTATCAAAATGAAATGCTCCTTGCGGTTGATCTAAGACGGGATGATTTGTCTGGTCAAAAGTTGTCCAATTTCCTTTGGTATCTACTTTTTGTATAGAAGCGTCTCCACTCCAACTGAAAGATGCAATCCACAAGTTATTATTAGCATCAATACCAAGGCCCGAAGTTGCTTCTAAATTAGATATTGGTGAATTAGTTGTATCAAACTCTGAAACAATACCATTCTCAACAATATACATACGTTTCGAAGCTAACACATAGATTTTCCCTTGTGAATCTGAAACCATCTGCTGACCACCAATCACCAATTTATTCGTTGACCATTTTTTACCATCATAATGAGTTAGCCCTTCATATGAAGTTAACCATATATCATCATCTGCTATAAAAAGAATGTCATTTATCCCGAATCTCCAATTGAGACTGTCTGGCAATTCAAGAGAAGACCAATTACCTTTTGGGTCAACTGCGGCAATAGACCATGTTGTTGTTCTACCCATTGTAAAAAACAGTTGTCCATTGCTGCCCTTGTGCAATCCATTAATGTTGTTCACCTCTATGGTGTTTGAGGAAATACTTGTTGATCGAATAGTACCCTTATCATTTACAGATAGATAGATATTGTTGCAAAACCAACGTTGGTTTTGAGCATCTATGTAGTAGTAAGAATCATCAAAAACGTTAAGATCCACTGCCACTGTTTGTGCATCGGTGTAGGGTTTCCAAGTACTGTTTTGTAATTGAAAAATTTTAGATTCATAATTCATGAAAATGTTGCTGTCTTTATCTTCCACAAACTGCACACGATCACTTCCGCTTGTTTGATTGTATACTTCCCAATTACTTCCATCATACCGGGCAGTTTTAGTTAAGTCTCCACCAAAAAATAAATCCCCTGACTTGCTAAAAAACAGTTCTGCATTGCGGTAACCTTGGAGTGAATCGTTTTTTGAAATATTAGACCAAGAACCTTTTTCGAATTTATGAACACCGTTTTGAGCACCTGCAAAGACAACACCAGCGCTATCAAGTTCAATATCCCACACTCTAAAAAATGCTCCAAGCTCAGTCTTATCATATTTTGTCCAATTCTGACCTTGTCTTCGTATGATCCCTTCCGAAGTCCCGATCCATAAATCGCCATTTGAAGCTACTTCTACATCCAAAAATTCAAGTGTATTAATATTGACTTTTACAGATGCAGGAACTTGCACATCTATTACATCTGAACCATCAAATATTCCAATAGTTTGGACCATGCTCAAATAAATATCGCCATTTGGTGCTTCGGTTATTGAGCTGATGTGATTATTAGCAAGTTTAGAATTTCGGTTAGTGAAAGTGGTCTTTTCAAGCGTAGTTTTATCCATAACAACAAGACCATTATCTGTTGCCAAAATCAATTCACTGCCATTATCAACCAGATCATTAATTTTTTGTGGGCTTTGGTGGGGAATCCATACTTGAGCGTGTGTTGTTAGTAATGAAAACACTGCAATTATGGAGAAAAGAGCTTTTAAATATGTCATTTTGTTCATCTTAGAATTAGCTATTTTATTTTTTAATTTAACTGCGAAAATGGTGATAAAAGGGCAGAAGACCTTCACGCCTAACCGTGAAAACGCAGTAATTACCCTTATAAGTGAATTTTAAATATCCGAGTTCGGGGCGGGGACATTAGAAACCTTAATGGCTTCCAGCAGTAATAGTATTTTTTTGTATTTGGATTCTTTTATTTCGAAGTATTCATACATTCTTCGCAGGGTTGACCCTATTCCATCTAAACTCAAAAAAGCTTTTTCGGCTATTTCTTTATTCGTTATTGAAGGATCATCGAGCAATAAATTTAAGACTTTCCAATCTGTTTCATTTAATTTTCGATCTAATTTTGATTCTATTTTTTCTCGCGATAAATCAAACTTATTAGAGTCTAAAACTAATTCGTTGTTAGTATTTCTCTTTAGTTTTTTTATTTCGTCAAGTAATTGGTTTCTTCTTTTTTTATTCTTTCTACTCATGGAGAAGAGGAAGAAGATAAGTAGTGAAATAATAATTGCGGAAATTGAAATAATACCAAATGTTCTTTTGAGTTGTCTAACCTCAAGCTCTGCTTTTCTTTTTTGGCTTTCTAATTTGTTCTCAGCTATTCTTAGCTCATAATCTGTTTTAACAGTTTCTCTGATAACAGCGTAACTATTTTTTTCAATTTGAATACTGTCTTGATAGAGTGTAAAATTTTCATGCATTTTAAGTGATAAGCCTAAGTTATTTTGAGATTTATAACACATGTAGAGCAACTCATACAGTTCTTTTTTTAATTCTTTTGATGTTTTTTTCGGAAGGTGAGTTAGAATTAATTTTCCTTTTTTAGTTGCACTGTCTATATTGATTTTATAAGTGATTTGAGCAATAATAATTTCGGACTCCAATATGCCACTTTCAATATCCAATTCTTTATTTAGGTATAGGTTTTTTTTTGCATAAACATTTGCTTCTTCTAATTGATTTAACTCAAGGTGTATTTTGGCTAAAAGGGAGTAGCAACCGGCAGTAAGAAATTTATTGTTATCAACTTGGAGCAAGTCAAGCGCTTTTTCGAAAGATGATTTAGCTTCACTGTAGGCTTTAATCCTAAACTGCAACAAACCTATATTCATCTCAACAACAGCTATAGCTGATTCAACTGCTTTAATTTCTTTGTAGATGATTGAAGACTTTTGATAATATTCTAAACCTAAATCGTAATTGCCAATTTCTAGATAGACACTTCCTAACGCTGATAATATACGCGCTTCGCCTTCTTTATTTTGTTGCTCTTGATAAAACTTTAAAGCGGTAGTATACCTTCTATTAGCTTCCAAATATTGTTGTTGAAAAAGAAATACATTACCAATATTTCCAGTTATAATAGCCTGTAATTCGCGATTCTCTAGTTGTTTTGCGACAACTTCAGCTTCCTTATAAAGGTTCAAAGCTTTTTCAAGTTCACCTTTATTTCTATAAATATTTGCTTTTTGATTTAATGCCCGATAAACATGGCGATTGGCACCTTTCTTTTTAGCGAGCTGATAGTAATAATCCAAATGAATTAATGTTGAATCTGGCTGCACGGGGCTATTTACCTTAGTGTATTTTCTTAACGCATCAAATCGTGCAGAGTCAGTTTGAGTTTCATCCTCCCAGACAACTCTTAAAGAATCGATACTAATCTGAGCATAGGATGCTGGTGTACTTGTGAAAAGGAGAAATAGTAATACGAATAGTGTGTTTTTCATAAGTAAATTATACCAAAGAACAGAATTATGCTGTCTTGTCTGTAAGTGATTTCCATCATTTCCATAACTTCATTTCTTGTTCATCAGTAAGCACCTTTGCCGATTTAAATAACCTCGACAGCTTACATTCAATAATTTTTCTACTCTTAAGTAGGTATTTAAATTAAAAAGTGGCTACTCTTTTGAATCCGTAAATTTATAACTAAGTCTAGTTCCAACTATATAGGATAGTAAATCAACTTGTGACGAGGGTGCAACTACTTATACTCCTCATAGTAGTTATTTATTAGTAGAACTTAGATTTCCTCAAAGAGAACTGCTAATGGCTTTCTAACTTTTTTAGCGTTTTGGGTGTTATCATCGTTGCTCCGATAACCAATTGCAACAACTACACTTGCTGCTAAACCTTTTTCATTGAGTCCTAAGATTTCATTGTATTTATCCTGTTCAAAGCCCTCGATGGGAGTACTGTCAATTTTTAATTCCGCACAAGCATTTAAAGCATTAGCCAGGGCCAAATAGGTTTGCTTGGACGTCCAATTACTTATTTCGTCGCTGCTTTTTTCCTTCATTTTAGACTTCATGAAGTCTCCATATCCTTTTAAATCAGATATTTCTAACCCTTGTACTTCAGCTTTTAAATTGAGGAAATCATCTATGTGCTTTTCTTGTGTATCAGTGTAATTGCAGAATACCAAAAGGTGCGATGCATCAGTTATTGGAGATTGTCCCCAAGATGCTGGTTTCAGTTTTTCCCTGATAGACTTGTTTTCTATATTCAATACTTTGAATAACTGCAGTCCATAAGAAGACGCAGACAGTTGAATGGCTTCTTTTATTTTTTCTAGGTCTGTGTCTTTTACTTTTTTTGAAATGTCATACTGCTTAGTGGCATATCTCCATTTTAAATTTTCTATCAATTCCATTATTTATTTTTTGAGTTTATAAGTTCATTGGTACATCCATTAACAATACACGAGCATCGCTATTGGCCATTAAATTTATGCTTTCAGCGTCCCAGATGCCCATTCCATCTCTCAGCGAAAGTTGCTCCCCGTTTATTTCAACGTCTCCTTCTAGTACAAAAACATAAACCCCATTTCCAGGTTTTTGAATTTTATATTGATCTCTACTTCCTTTTGTGAACTTTCCAAGGTTAAACCATGCATCTTGATTTATCCATACACCTTGGTCTTCTTTACTAGGAGAGAGTACTTGGTAAAATTTGTTTTCCTTTTCTATATCTCTTATCGAAATCTGATCATAACGTGGGCTTACGTTTTTCTCTTTCGGAAATACCCAAATTTGAAGAAATTTCACTTCTTTGTCTTTATTTTTATTGTATTCGGAATGTGTTATACCAGTTCCTGCACTTAATACTTGAACGTCTCCTTCTTTGATTACTGCGACATTTCCTATACTGTCTTTATGCTCCAAATCACCTTCTAGTGGAATAGAGATAATTTCCATATTGTCGTGAGGGTGCGTTCCAAATCCCATACCTGCTTGCACTCTATCGTCATTTAAGACTCGAAGTACGCCGAAATTCATTCTTTCAGGATTGTGGTAATTAGCAAAACTGAAGGTATGGTTCGAGTTTAACCAACCGTGATTCGCATTTCCTCTTGTTTCTGCTTTGTGAATTACAGTATTCATAGTTTTATATTCTTTATTAGGTAAATGATTAAAACCTACTTTTTTAATCAACTTATCATAAGTCGATTCTGCTTGTTTAACATTAGCTGCGATCAATAAATGAGGAGCTATAGCTCCAATTGCACTGGCTAAAATTGACTTTGTGATAAAATCTTTGCGGTCCATAAACTTGTTTTTTATTACAGTACGAATCTCTCACAACATAAACAGGTGGGGGATATAAGAAATCGGGATTAACTTATGAAAATCCGATATGGGTTTATTCCGAAGGTAAAACCTCTTTTTTTTGGAAATTTGAAGGAGATAAACCAGTGCATTTTTTAAAAAATGCACTGAAGTTTGCTGGTTCGTTAAAACTTAGTTCAAATCCAATTTCTTTATTAGAGAGCTTTGAGAAATACAAAAGTCTTTTGGCTTCAGTTATAATTCTGGATTGAATGTATTCTTTTGCTGTTTTACCAATCGTACTTTTAATTATTCGGTTTAAATGATCTGGTGTAACATGTAATTGATTTGCATAATAGCTTATCGAATGTTCCGTTTTATAAGATTCATTGACTTGTTTCTTAAACTCAGTGATAATGTAATTTTCTGTGGTGTCAGAATTTGATTCTACCGGGTTAATAGAAGATAGATTGTTGCACTCAATTAAAAATAATTTTAAAAAAGAACCAATTGAGAGTTCTTTCATTTTTGATGAGTTATTGAATAAGTTTAGTACTTCACTAGCATAGGTATCTAACTTCTTAAACTGCTCATTATTGGGTGATAAGGGTGGGCTTTGTCCGTAATCATGAAAAAGATTGAGCCCCTCAATAAACGACAATTGAATAGAATTCTCAATTAAGAATTGTGAGGAAAATGTCATAGCATAACCTATGCTAGGCTCCTCCTCAATTACTTGGTGTACTTGACCGGGAGACACAAAATAAATTTGATTATTACCCAAATCATAGGCGTTAAAATCAATTTTATGTATCCCTTTAGCTTTATTGACCACTAATACCGTGAAAAAATCGTGTCTGTGGGGCTCATCAACTTTTCCACTTCCTCTAATAAAAACATCCTCCATTTTGGCAATTCCAAAACTTACATTTTCATTTGAAGAATTAACTTTTTGATATGTTTTAACGGTGTTCATTTTTAATTGCCTACGTACGCTGCGGTTTGGCTATGCGCAGTATCCCGAAGGGTATTGCGTATAGGTTTTGTTTTGTGTAGTTTTCAATTAGTTATGTTGAAATTAATTCTCACAATTTCAACATTGGAACATCCAGTTGACTCACCTCCAGTGCAAGTTTCAATTTCAACAAAGTCCATTCCAGCATAGTTTGGAAGAGGCTCATATTTATAAACTACACTCCAATTTGTGCTTGAGTCTCTAATCAATTCACTTTTTTGAAAATGTTGCGCTTGAGTCTTGATAGTTGCCCCTTCTTCATCCCCTGAGAACATTAAATCAAGTTCATAGTCATCAAAATTATTGATAGTTACGTCTACCTTACTGACTACATTCTCTATTTCTTCTTTGTTACAGTTCGTAAGTGATAAGAGACAAATTGCTATAAATGATAATTTTAGAATCTTCTTCATGTTTTCTAATCTTAGGTTAAAAGTTTGTCAACGCATTTTCTTAATCGATATTATACACAAACAATTGGATATATCTACCGGTAGATATATCAGGCTTATAGCAAACACAAATATATTTAATCTAAAGAGCTAGTAATTTTGCTTTCCAGCGCTGCATGAATTACTTGTGACAGGTGCCTTTCTTTAAATTCCGTTGTTAGGAATACTCTTCTACATTCAATGTTCATTTTGTAATTACCTATTTAGTCATAAAGCTAAAAATCATTAATAGCGCAACAATAAAATCTGTTGCAGCGAACGTTAACAAAGCGTTGAAGAATGGAAGTGTACAACTGCACTATTCTCCCTAGAATTTTATTTCTTTACGGCTTAAGGACGATTTCATTTTTTAAACTTTAGAGTTTCGCAATGGGTGAAGAAATTTCAATAATAGCAGAACCATTTTTATTAAAGGATACACAGGCTTTTGGACTCCTAATGTTGGCTCTAGGCCTCATTTTCTATAGTGAGTCTATCAAATCTGGATTTTGGAGTAAATTTTATAAAATAGTTCCAGGTCTATTTATTGCCTACATGGTGCCTGCAGTATTCACCACAATGGGCATAATAGCTCCGGAATGGAATGTACTCAATGAATTAGGGGAACCAATGTTGGACTCGAAAGGTGAGCCAATAATGACTGGGGGTAAGCTTTACTTTATGGCTAGCCGATATTTACTACCAGCAGCTTTGGTACTCATGACATTGAGCATTGATTTAAAAGCAGTTTTTAATTTAGGTTGGAAAGCATTGGTCATGTTTTTTACAGGAACTTTAGGGATTGTAATTGGCGGTCCAATAGCCATTCTTTTGATATCTATGGTTTCTCCAGAAACTGTTGGAGGGGTTGGTCCTGATGCAGTTTGGAGAGGTTTGTCAACCCTTGCAGGAAGCTGGATTGGTGGTGGTGCAAATCAAACGGCAATGCTTGAGATTTATGGTTACAATCAAAAACTGTATGGAGGAATGGTATTCGTGGATATTGTTATAGCTAATATCTGGATGGCTATCCTCCTTATTGGAATTGGAAAATCTGACAAAATTGACAAATGGTTAAATGCCGATAATTCTTCGATTGAAGAATTGAAAGAGAAAATGTCAAAATTTTCTGAAGGTGTAAAACGCACTCCAACGCTTACAGATATGATGATTATTGCCGCAATTGGTTTTGGAACAGTCAGCTTTGCACATATTGGGTCAGGCTTTTTGGCTCCATTTTTTGGTGACTTGGTTGCGGGTATAGAATCGATTACTACAAGAAACATGTTTACCTTTCTTTCTTCTAGTTTCTTTTGGATGATTAGTATCTCGACTATAATTGCTGTGCTATTATCATTTACAAAAGCCAAAAACTATGAAGGTGCAGGTGCCAGTAAGTTTGGAAGTGTATTTATCTACATTTTGGTAGCAACCATTGGAATGAAAATGGACCTAGCTATGATATTTGATAACGTGGGATTGATTGCCATTGGATTGGTTTGGATGACCATACATGCTGGATTATTGATACTGGTGGCTAAATTGATAAAAGCACCTTATTTTTTCTTAGCAGTTGGAAGTCAAGCAAATGTTGGTGGAGCCGCTTCGGCGCCGATTGTAGCATCGGCGTTTCATCCTTCTTTAGCCACAGTAGGTGTGTTATTGGCAGTTGTGGGCTACGCCGTTGGAACAGTTGCAGCAATTGCATGCACAATACTCTTAGAACTTGCTGCGGCAAGCTAAATTGACATTATGAACTGGTTTACTCGAACAATAATTTCTTCAGTTGCAGTAGTTATTGCTGCTTACATTCTTCCTGGAGTTGAGGTAGATAATTTTTGGACTGCTATTGTTGTGGCAATTGTATTGTCGATTTTTAATGTGATTGTTAAGCCCCTATTGATTATTCTTACGCTTCCTGCTACTATAATAACATTTGGACTGTTCTTATTTGCTATCAATGCGCTAATACTCCTTTTAGCTGATTATGCCGTTGACGGTTTTGAAATTGACAGTTTTTGGTGGGCGATATTATTAAGTTTTCTACTTTCAGTATTAAATAGTCTGATGGGAAATAAAGGCACATCTAAAAATAAACAAGCATTAAATTGAAAAGACTATTAGTAATTGTAATCGGTTTAATCAGTTGTATTCCGATAAGCGCACAAGACACACTGTGCTACTTGGATGATATGAATCGTTTTCCTAGAGAGCGATTTGTCGATTTTGAGGATATGAATCTTATGGTCAGCTTTCAGCCCGATTCAGGAAAGATTATGGGTAATGTAGTGCATCGATTTAATGTACTTCGATCAAATGTAGATTCCTTGTTTTTAGACGGGATTAATATGACTATTGTCTCTTGTCAATTTGACGGAAAGCCAGTATTATATGAAGTTTCAAAAAAGGGAATCGTATTTCGATTTGACTCTGCACTGGTCTTAAACTCTGTGCATCTGTTAGTCATTAGCTATTCGGCAAAACCAAAAAGAGGAATGTACTTTATTGGTTGGGATGATCCAACAGGAAGGAGTAGGAAACAAATTTGGACGCAAGGTCAAGGAATTGATAATCGGAACTGGGTGCCGCTGTTCGATGATATGACGGATAAAATTACAACCACGATTGGAATTAATTTTAATTCAAAATATAAAGTTCTTTCTAATGGGCTTTTACTTGCTTCAGAGCCTGATGGTGATGGAAATTTAATATGGTTGTACCAAATGGAAAAACCGCATTCCCCTTACTTAATGATGATTGGAATAGGGGATTACGC
>TARA_B110000879_G_scaffold155791_1_pt1 | contig 12889 bp, 9 predicted proteins | sample TARA_B110000879 | Tara Oceans TARA_B110000879 (sample SAMEA4398094) | marine metagenome | biome: Polar Biome; feature: [SRF] surface water layer (ENVO:00010504); material: water (ENVO:00002006), including particulate matter (ENVO:01000060) such as... | depth 5 m
CGCTTGACGACCTTTCGTCCACACGTTCTGAATCTGGGCTGCCGACGTTGCTAACCTGAAGGGCTTCGTTCTTAGCCGACGATTGGAGTTCTTCTGGCATAGTCTTAAAACCTTTTGTGGTACGTTGAGAGCAATCCGGTCCCGATACCCATGATGACAGGGCATAGCTGCAATTCGGCGATTATAGCGCTCATCTAATCAGGCTCTAGCCCTATTTGATACAAAGGCGTGTTTAATCTTCATTTTACGCCTGAATGTAGATGCTATACTATCGCGCCTCACCTCGGTGAGCATCACACTTATAGCTTCTTCAATGAAGTGTAACTGCGCGCTCACCTCGATGCCTTAGAATTAAACCAAGTGAATACCGGAGTCTAATCCATGAATTACTTTAATACGCTGCCTTTACGCCTGCAGTTAGACCAACTGGGCAAATGCCGCTTTATGGATGCTAGCGAGTTCAGCGATGGCGTGACCAAGCTGCTTGGTAAAAAAGTCGTGATCGTGGGATGCGGTGCCCAAGGCTTAAACCAAGGCCTCAACATGCGCGATAGCGGTCTCGACGTGTCCTACACGCTCCGCGCAGCGGCGATCGCCGAAAAACGCGATTCGTGGAAGAATGCGACCGAGAACGACTTCACCGTTGGCACCTACGAGGAACTCATTCCGACAGCTGATTTAGTGCTTAACCTGACACCCGACAAGCAACATACGCAGGTTGTCGAGCAGGTCATGCCTCTGATGAAGCACGGCGCTTGCCTCGCCTACTCTCATGGTTTCAATATTGTCGAAGAAGGCATGCAGGTGCGTGACGACCTCACAGTCGTCATGGTTGCACCTAAGTCACCCGGTTCTGAAGTGCGCGAAGAATATAAGCGCGGCTTCGGTGTGCCCACTCTGATAGCGGTTCACGCCGAAAACGATCCGAATGGTGACGGCATGGCTATTGCGAAGGCTTACGCAGCAGCCACGGGAGGCGACCGTGCTGGCGTGTTGCAGTCATCGTTTATTGCTGAGGTTAAATCCGACCTCATGGGCGAGCAGACTATCCTCTGCGGTATGCTGCAAACAGGTTCGATCCTCTGCTTCGAAAAAATGGTCGAGAAAGGCATCGACGCGGGTTACGCGTCAAAACTCCTCCAGCACGGCTGGGAAGTCATCGCAGAGGGCTTAAAGCACGGCGGCATCACCACAATGATGGATCGCCTGAGCAATCCTGCTAAGTTAGTCGCAAACGAGCTTGCGGATGAGTTAAAAGGCATTATGCGTCCGCTTTTCGAAAAGCATATGGATGACATTATCACTGGCGCGTTCTCAGCAGGCATGATGGAAGACTGGGCCAACGACGACATAAAACTCCTCACTTGGCGCGAAGCCACTACCAAGACTGCGTTTGAGAAAACGCCCGCAGGCGATATGACCATTGCCGAGCAAGAGTATTATGAAAATGGGATCGTCTTAGTTGCGATGGTTAAGGCCGGCGTAGAGCTCGCCTTCGAGACAATGACAGCCAGCGGCATCATCGAAGAGTCTGCCTACTACGAATCTCTCCATGAGGTTCCTCTCATCGCGAACCTGATCGGCCGCAAGAAACTTTATGAAATGAACAAAGTGATCTCTGACACAGCGGAATACGGGTGTTATTTATTCTCCCACGCCTGTGTGCCAATGCTTGAAGACTTCATGAAGAAAATCGACGTAGATGTGATTGGCCGCGGTCTCAACGCCAGCGACAACGGTGTCGACAATGCTGCTCTTATCGAAGTTAACGACAGTATTCGTAGCCACCCAATCGAAGTAGTTGGCAAGCGTCTTCGCCGCTACATGACCGCAATGAAGCGCGCGATCTAACTAAGAAGAAACAGTCTCTGCGATAGCGCAGCGCAAGTAAAAAAGGCCCCATCCAACCGCAGTAGCGAGTAGATGGGGCGTTTTTTACGTCCGAAAAAAACTCTCTATAGCGTAAGCACCTTGTCGCCACGTGAAATTCCACACACACCGGTGCGCGCCACCTCAAGCACTGTATTCTCAGCTTGCGCCGCAATAAAGGCGTCCAACTTATCGCTTGTTCCGGTCACCTGAATGCTTAACGCCGTCGCCGTGATGTCGACAATTTGTCCGCGGAAAATATCGGCTATACGCTGAACTTCTGCGCGCTGGGCGCCCACTGCTTTGACTTTAATGAGCATGAGCTCGCGTTCGATATGTGCACTCTCAGAGAGATCGACAAGCTTTACCACGTCGATCAACTTATTGAGGTGTTTAGTAATCTGCTCGATTTTGCGCTCGTCGCCACTTGTCATGACAGTCAGGCGCGACAAAGAATTATCTTCGGTGGGCGCCACCGTAAGCGAGTCGATGTTGTAGCTCCGCTGAGAGAAAAGCCCGACAACGCGAGAGAGAGCTCCAGGCTCATTTTCCATTAATAGCGATATAATTCGGCGCATCTTATGTTCTCTCCGTCTTGCTCAAAATCATGTCTTTCATCGCCCCACCCTTAATAGCCATGGGGTAGACGTGCTCTTCGGGGTCGACCATAACGTCAACGAAAACGAGCCTGTCTTTTAGTGCAAAGGCCTCTTCTAACTTGGAATCCAATTCGCCTAAATTTTCAACTCGAATACCAACATGCCCGTAGGCTTCGGCAAGCTTGACGAAATCGGGCAACGATTCTGCGTAGGTACTATGCGAATAGCGACCACCGTATTGCATGTCCTGCCATTGCCGCACCATGCCAAGCGATTGGTTGTTCAAACAAATGATCTTCACCGGGAGGTTGTACTGCATACAGGTCGCGAATTCTTGCAGATTCATCTGAAAGCTACCCTCACCGGTGATACACACCGAGATAGCATCTGGAAACGCCAATTGCACGCCCATCGCCGCCGGGAAACCGAAGCCCATAGTGCCGAGACCGCCAGAATTAATCCAACGTCGTGGCTTATCGAAGCCATAGTACTGAGCCGCAAACATTTGATGCTGACCCACGTCGGTAGAGATATACGCATCCCCTTTAGTAATGCGATGGACAGCCTGCACGACTTGCTGCGGTTTGATGACACCGTTAGTGTGCGGAGTCACGCCGAGAGAATCTTTCTCGCGCCACTTCGCGATTTGCTGCCACCACGTCTCAAGCGCTTCTGCATCGCACGCTTGCTGCGCCTGTTCTAGACAGTCGATCATCTCTTCGAGAACAGCGGTCACCGAGCCGACGATCGGCACATCTGCCGCGACGGTTTTTGAAATAGACGCAGGGTCAATATCAACATGCAAAATAGTCGCATCGGGACAAAACTTACTGGTGTCGGAATTGGTCACACGGTCGTCAAACCGCACGCCAATGCCCAGCAACACGTCGCAATAGTGCATCGCCATATTGGCTTCATAGGTCCCGTGCATACCCAACATGCCGAGGAACTGCGGGTCGGATGCAGGATAAGCACCGAGGCCCATAAGCGTGTTAGTGATTGGATAGCCGAGCTTTTGTGTAAGCTTGGTTAGCAGGGCCGCGCCCTCACCCTGAATGACACCGCCTCCGGCATAGATCATAGGTCGCTTTGCGCCTAACAGGGCATCGACTGCTTTCTTAATCTGCCCACTGTGTCCTTTGCCAGGCACAGTATAGGAGCGCATTTTTATATCCTTCGGATATTCATAGGGATTTTTCACCTTGGGATCAGTGACGTCTTTTGGAATATCGATAACCACAGGCCCCGGACGACCTGTTGTCGCAATATGAAAGGCCTTCTTCACAATCATAGGGATATCAGCGGGGTCTTCGACCATGAAGCTGTGTTTTACGATAGGCCGCGAGATGCCCAGCATGTCGGTTTCTTGGAAACCGTCGGTGCCGATTAGACGGCTCTCGACCTGCCCCGACAGAATCACCATAGGAATCGAATCCATATAGGCTGTTGCGATGCCGGTTATGGCATTGGTTGCTCCCGGACCCGAGGTCACAAGTACAACGCCGGGCTTGCCCGTCGCCCGCGCATAGCCGTCAGCGGCATGCGTTGCCGCTTGCTCGTGCCGAACCAGAATATGCTCGATTTTGTCTTGTCTAAAGATCGCGTCGTAAATATGGAGTACTGCGCCACCGGGGTAGCCAAAAATAAGGTCTACGCCCTCGTCATGTAACGCACGAGTGAGCATGTCGCCACCGGATAGTTGTTCCACTTGTTTCGCCTCTTAGTTTGCGTCTGCATTATTGCAGTCATTGGGTTAACGCTAGAATAGTTTGAGCTGATCACCTACCCAATCCCACGGCAGCAGCACCACGTTGCACATTCGCTTGAAGGACAATCGGCTAAAGGATATGCGAGCGCAGTGAATCCACGCATAGCGAATAAGCCGAATTGATTAGGTTTAGGCGCGAGTGCTCTAAGTACTCGCTATTTAGTCGGCCTCATACGCGATAACGTGATAGAGACCTTAGGTGGCTGTTTTTAACACCTAGGGGTCGATCTGCAGCTTAGCCGGGTGCGGCAAGCAGATCGAGTCGATGGAAGCAGGGTTTCGCCTGTTTCCATGACGTAATAAGCGAAGTCTGACATCTCGCCTAGGAAAGTCAAGTGACTGAAAGGGATTTAGGCACCAAGAGGGCAGTAAATGCTGCGCATTGGCTTCTAACAAATCTTCGAGACCTCAATGCACCGCCGAGGCCTCGAAACTGAGGCCACCGGCCGGATTAGCATCCACAAGGATCACGCTACCCGGCGCGAAAGAACCCTTAAGCACCTCCTGTGCCAGCGGATTCTCGATGTGGTTCTGAATAGCGCGCTTCAGCGGTCGCGCGCCGTAGACAGGGTCATAGCCCGCCTCTGCCAGTTTATCGAGCGCCGCACTCGATACCTCTAAAACCAAGTCTCGCTCGCGTAACCGATCATTAAGCAGTTCAATCTGTATCTCAGCAATTGCGCGAATCTGACCAGACTGAAGCGGCTGAAACACGACAGTTTCGTCTATGCGATTCACAAATTCTGGCGAAAAGTGTTTTACGACAACCTGCAGTACCGTTTCCTTCATCGCCGAGTAAGCCGCCTCTTCACCGGTCGCCCCCGTAATCGTCCCCTCTAGCATCGCTTCTTGAATGTGGTCTGAGCCGAGGTTCGAGGTCATTACAATCACTGTATTGCGAAAGTCAACTGTACGGCCATGCCCATCGGTTAGCCGACCATCGTCCATGACCTGCAAAAGAATATTGAACACGTCGGGATGCGCTTTCTCGATCTCATCCAATAGCAGAACAGAATAAGGTCTGCGCCTCACCGCTTCGGTTAAATAGCCGCCCTCCTCATAGCCAACATAGCCAGGAGGGGCACCGATCAACCGCGCAACTGAATGGCGCTCCATGAATTCCGACATATCGATCCGCACCATGGCGTCTTCGGTATCGAACAAAAACTCTGCTAAAGCCTTACACAATTCAGTTTTTCCGACCCCAGTCGGGCCAAGAAATAGAAACGACCCATTCGGCCGATTCGGATCCGAAAGGCCCGAACGAGAGCGACGCACGGCATTAGACACAGCGGAAACCGCCTCGTTCTGGCCTATAACTCGCTCGTGCAAACTGCCCTCCATCTGCAAAAGTTTTTCGCGATCGCCTTCAAGCATTTTGCTCACCGGAATTCCCGTTGCCCGGGCAACCACTTCGGCGATCTCTTCATCTGTTACGCGACTGCGCAGCAGTTGCTTCTCCTGCGCCTCAACCGTAGTGGCAGACTCGAGTTTCGCTTCGAGTTCGGGAATAATGCCGTATTGAATTTCGGACATGCGCCCCAGATCGCCTGCGCGCCGAGCATGTTCCATATCGCTTCGCGCCTGCTCTAGCGAGCTTTTAATGGTTTGCACACCCTGCACTGAGGCTTTCTCAGCTTTCCAAATTTCTTCGAGGTCGGAGAATTCTCGCTCTAATTCCTCAATCGATTCGGCCAGCTTTTCTTTGCGTTTTTGCGTAGCGGGATCTTCGTCTTTCTTGAGTGCCTCTCGTTCTATTTTAAGCTGAATGAGACGCCGCTCGAGTCTGTCCATTTCCTCAGGTTTAGAGTCAATTTCCATCCGAATAAGGCTTGCAGCTTCATCAATTAAATCGATCGCTTTGTCGGGCAGCTGCCTGTCTGTAATGTAACGTTGTGACAGCTTAGTCGCCGCGATAATCGCGCCATCAGAAATCGCAACGCCGTGGTGAACCTCGTAACGCTCTTTAAGCCCTCGCAGTATTGCGATCGTATCTTCCTCGGAAGGCTCATCGACCAATACCTTCTGAAAGCGGCGCTCTAACGCTGCATCTTTCTCGATATACTGACGATATTCATCGAGCGTTGTAGCACCGACACAGTGCAGTTCACCTCTCGCGAGCGCTGGTTTCAGCATGTTGCCCGCATCCATTGCACCCTCGGCTTTGCCTGCGCCGACCATCGTATGTAGCTCATCGATAAACAGGATAACGTTGCCCTCAAGCTTCGCGATCTCGGCAAGTACCGACTTGAGCCTTTCCTCAAACTCACCCCGAAATTTCGCGCCGGCGATAAGCGCGCCCATGTCCAAGGAAAGAATTTTTTTCTCTTTAAGGCCTTCTGGAACTTCGCCATTAATAATGCGCTGTGCCAGCCCTTCGATGATTGCCGTTTTGCCAACACCAGGTTCGCCAATCAGCACAGGATTGTTTTTAGTGCGGCGTTGCAAAACCTGAATCGTCCGCCTAATCTCGGCATCGCGTCCGATCACAGGATCCAGTTTGTCCTCGGCGGCGCGCGCAGTGAGGTCGACACAGAATTTCGACAACGCCTGCCAGCTATCCTCGGCACTAGCACCATCGACATTCGCACCACCGCGCAGGTTTTGTGCGGCAGTTTCTAATGCCTGCGCTGACACCCCAAAACTATTGAGCAGTTTGCCAAGCGCACCGCTCTCGTGCATTGCCGCTAGCAATACCAACTCGCTAGAGACAAAACTATCGCCCTTAGTTTGAGCAAGTTTGTCGGCCTGATTTAACAACTTGGACATTTCTGGAGAAATGCCTACCTCGCCGCCGTTGTCTGCTACGCGCGGCAAATCATCGATGAGTGTTGCCAGACCTTGCTCTAGTTGACTCAGATTAAACCCTGTCTGCGATAGCAATGGACGCACTGAACCGTCTCGCTGTTGCACGAGGGCATGCATCAAATGCGCAGGGGCAATCATGTTGTTCTCTTTACCGAGCGCTAAAGACTGCGCGTCGGCAAGTGCCGACTGCAATTTGCTTGTGAGTTTGTCCATTCGCATACCCGTGCCCTCTGCATTGAGTTGAGCGGTGTATCAACCGCCAAATTATTTAGCTTGTAGTCACTAAATTGGGGCACTGCGAGAAAAACAAAGGGGGGGGATACTCTAAACAGGGGAAGCAGAAGACCTTACTTGATAAATATCAAGCTTAAGAGCCTGCCGGATTCGGCTTCTCGCCTGAAAGAATAAAAACGCTCGGGCTCGCAAAAAGTGCATAGCCCTGCCCCAGAGATGGCCCGAATACCGAGGGTTTTGAGCCTTATCACGGCTAATGCATAGATATCTGCCATAAATTTCCCTGCATTCTTACTCGGCGTGAAAGCAGCGTGAACCGCTGTTAAGCTTTCCGCCGACTCGCTTGCCGCAGAGAATTGGTTACGAACCTCAGCACCAACCTCAAAGTGGCAAGGGCCTATTGCAGGACCGAACCATACCTGAATAGCCGATGCCTCCCCGCCCATAGCTCGAACCGTCGCCTCAAGAACGCCTTCGGCTAGTCCACGCCATCCTGCATGGGCAAGCGCTACTTGAGACGTTGTGGGATTATAGAAAAACACGGGGAGGCAATCTGCGGTCAAAATGCAGCACACCTGCCGCGGAATGCGGGTAACGACTGCATCCGCTTCGGGGCACTCACCCACAGACACCTGCGGGATTCTGTCAATTTCGTGAACAGCCGTTCCATGAACTTGATTTAACCAGTGCCACGAAAGCCCATGCTCAGCAGTACCCCTGCGACGCTGCAGGTCAACGCTAGGTGCTTCATTCTGAACCTGAGACAGAGTCTTAGGCGCCGATTTCAAATCATTCAAGACTTGATTGGCAATAAGCGTGCGATGCTGCGCAACTCGCTCGACATTATCGCCAACATGATCAGCAAAATTAAAACCGGTAAAGCCGCTCTTTCCGGCCGACACGCCGCGAAGCGTGACACCAGCAAACACTTGGCCATCGTCATTCCACGGCGATTCAATCAATTCAACGGTGGGCATCGCCGGCACTCCTGGTACACAAATTAGGCTCAGCGATTATCCGCAGCACTGCCGCGTTCAGACAGCGCGGACATCATCATCAAGAACGGTCAATAAATCCTTAAAATCCTGTGGCAACTGCGCCTCCCAAACCATCGTCTCGCCCGTTGCTGGGTGCTGCAAGGTGAGCCTGCGGGCATGCAGGGCTTGGCGCTTAAAGCTGCGCAGACACGCAGCTAACACTGGCGAGCATCCGGCCGGCATCTGTAACCTACCAGAATAAAGAGGATCGCCAACCAGCGGTATATTGATATGCGACAGATGCGCACGAATCTGATGCGTCCTCCCCGTCTCGAGTTGAACGTGAATATGCGTGTGAGAACGATAGCGATTGAGAACTCGGTAGTGAGTCACCGCTTCCTGCCCGTCTTCGACAACGGCGCGTCGCTTTCGATTAACAGGGTGCCGTCCCAGAGGTGCATCAACTTTGCCGCCTCCGGTTAATACACCTTGTGCGACCGCTTCGTATTCACGCTTGACCTCTCTCAGCCGCAGCTGTTCGACGAGTTGCACATGAGACTCTAGTGTCTTAGCTACCATCAGTAGCCCGGTCGTGTCCTTGTCGAGACGGTGGACTATACCCGCCCGCGGCACCTCTTTAAGCGAGGGGCAGTGACTCAGCAAGCCATTTAACAACGTCCCATCCCGGTGACCTGCCGCGGGGTGAACCACCACATCGGTCGCCTTATTTAAAATAATGAGATGTTCATCTTCAAACACTATATCGATGGGCATAGCCTGCGCTTCCCATTCGCGCTCGGCTTGCAGCACTACATCGACACTTAATTCGTCGCCAAGGTAGACCGTGTCTCGAGGTCGCGCGGCGCTCGAATTTATCTTGAGCTGCCCCTCTTTTATCCATGTCTGGAGGCGAGCACGCGAATAATCAGGAAACAATTGCGCTGCGACGAGGTCTAAGCGTTGATTCGCGAACGTTTCGGGCACTTGTGCACTAAGTACAATATGAGTCATAGCTTTCAGCTTTTACAACGATTGAGGGTTTAAGCCGTGCATAATACTCGATATTCGCAGTCTACACAGGCCAAACCTCGCCGCGCTCCGTGAGCTGTGGTTAAATAGCGCGCATTATCAAAGATAGAGCTTAACTCATGAAATTACGCACCATAGCCCTCTTGCTCGTCCTGAGCTCATTTCTCTCAGGTTGCGGCCTGTTTGGAGGAGATGAGGAAAGAGATGAATTCGCTGGTTTAACCAACGAAGAGCAGTTCTATCGCCGTGCGTTAGATCAGCTTAATGGGCAAAATTTTACAGGGGCGATCGCAACGTATCAGGGGCTCGAGTCGCGCTTTCCGTTCGGGCGCTTTGCTGAGCAATCGCAAATAGAAATTGTCTACGCTTATTACCGCAACAGTGATGTGGAGGCCGCGCGCGCCGCTGCCGACCGTTTCATTCGCTTACATCCAGACAGTGACAATATCGACTATGCCTATTACATGAAAGGCTTAGCGTCTTTTAGTGAGAATTCAGGCTTTCTAAACCGCTTTCTCCCCGTAGATCAGACCAAACGCGACCCCGGTAGAGCACGCGAGTCGTTTTCAGACTTTGCTCAGTTAATCGCGCTCTATCCTGACAGTCCTTACGCTGCGGATGCACGTTCGCGCATGATCTATTTACGCAATAACTTGGCTGCCTATGAAATTCATGTGTCCAATTACTACCTCGAGCGCAGGGCTTATATTGCCGCACTCCGACGGGCTCAGTATGTGGTCGAAAATTTCCAAGAGTCGCCCGCAGTGGCAGATGGCGTAGCTATAATGGCAGAATGTTATCTGCGTCTGGGCCTGAACGATCTGGCCGACACCTCACTCGCGCTTCTGCGCAGCAATTACCCAGAGCATGCCTCTTTAACAGAAGCGGGAGATTTCAATGTCCGTACGGAAATCACGAATCCCTCGCTTCTCTATACAGTGAGTTTCGGCTTGATAGGCGACAATCGAATCGAGCCACCATTGGCGCCGACCCGCCGCCCTTACTCCTCGGGCAGCCAGCAAATCATCGACGAACAGGGTCAGGTTCCTAGCGAATCGGGAAAGCGCTCATGGCTGAGCATACTTACGCTTGGCGTACTTTAAATCCTTGGGTAGCTAGCCGCCAATGGGCCAACCATTAGTGATCGGGTAGCGCCGGTCACGTCCAAAGCCGCGTCGCGTTAAACGAACGCCCGTAGGACTCTGCCGGCGTTTGTATTCATTCACGTCGACCAACCTTAGCACTCGCCTGACCAATTGCTCGTCGAAGCCTTCGGCAACAATTGCTGACGCACTAGCATCCTCTTCGATATAGAGCTCGAGTATCCTGTCGAGTATGTCATAGGGAGGCAGATTATCTTGATCCACTTGCCCAGGTGCGAGTTCAGCTGACGGCGGTCTGTCGATTACTCTCTGAGGAATTGCCTCAAACGCGCCACTTTCACTAGTCCCTCCCAGCTCATTCCGATACGTTGATAGCTCATATACCAGAGTTTTAGACACATCCTTGAGCACATCGAAGCCGCCAGCCATGTCACCGTAGAGCGTAGAATAGCCAACAGCAATCTCACTCTTGTTGCCTGTCGTGAGTACCAGATAGCCTTTCTTATTAGAAATGGCCATCAATAGCACTCCGCGACATCGAGCCTGAAGATTTTGCTCTGTCACGTCTTCAGCTAAGCCTTCGAATTCTGAGGCAAGCGCCCCCACAAACTGATCGTAAATCGACTTGATAGAAATCGATCGGTAGGCCACGCCGAGTGTCGCCGCCTGCTCAGCGGCAGCATCGCGACTCAGTTGAGAGGTATATTCGAACGGCATCATTACGGCGTGAACAGCGTTCGCACCAAGTGCGTCGACGGCAATCGCCAAAGTTAATGCAGAATCGATTCCACCTGACAGCCCGAGCACAACGCCTTTGAATCCATTTTTTGTCACATAGTCACGCACGCCGATGGTGAGCGCCTTGTAGACCTGAGCGAGATCACTTGGTTGAGTCGCGCATGACACACAGGCTGGTTCATAGCGACCAGAACTCGACCGCTTAAAAACAGCTGGATAGAGGCCCGCTTCAAACTGCGGCGCTTGCACCACCGCGTTGCCGACGCTGTCAACTGCAAGGGAGCCTCCATCAAAAACCAACTCGTCCTGCCCGCCAACCAAATTAACGTAGGCGATTGGAGCGCCGATAGCTTGCGCCCTTCGTTTAAGTAGCTGGCGGCGCTCGCATGCTTTGCCACGATGAAAAGGCGATGCGTTGATATTCAACAACAAGTCGAGTGACTGGTGTTCAAATTGTTGAGTGGGCATCTCCTCCCAGAGATCTTCGCAAATTGTGAATCCAAGCCGAAGGCCATGGATTTCTAAAACACAGGGCTGATTTCCCGCTTGAAAATACCTCCTCTCATCGAAAACTTGATAGTTAGGCAAGCACTGCTTTCGATAAGTCGCAAGAAGTTTGCCCTGATCGACAACGGCAAGAGAATTATACAATTTCCCATCAGAGCTTTCGGGGTAACCAAAAACAAGCGTTGTTGGTAGCTTTGCTGCAAGAATTCGATCCATCGCCACTTTCATACGAGGCGCAAGACTGGGTCTTAGCAACAGATCTTCGGGTGGATAGCTTGTAAGCGTGAGTTCGGGGAAGATCACAAATTGAGCATTAGACTCGGCGATCGCTCTCCGTGCTGAATCGATCAGCAGCGTGGTGTTATCGTCTATTGCACCCACAACGAAATTAAGCTGCGCCATGACTACGGTAAAAGGACGTGTGGTCGACATAATGTTCTCTGAATCGTGGGCGCAGCTCAAATTTTAGGCCTTTTCAAACCCTAGGCCCTTTCAAATTTCAGACCCTTTAAGCAACTCTAATGATGGAGCGCGCCTTTAAGTTACGCAATTGTAGCGAAATCTGTCGATGAAGACAGCGCTGTCGCACTACCATTCAACATTGAGTACGCAATTCGTCTGGCCTTTAGACCTTAAACACCAAGCCCATACACGCGACCCCACCGCACACCGATAAAATAGTGGCATAAAAAAAGAACATGCCCTCTCGAGGGGATTTTGTTTTTGATGTTATTTCGCACCAAGGTTGCCTGGCGACTATCGTTCATAGAGCGCACATTACTGTGCAAGAGAGCTGACTGGTACTGTAAACCGATCTTTCATATAGAAGCGCTCGAAAAGGAACTCGTTATGGCAAGGTCGCACTCATTTTTTAGCCCGGCCGAAACAGCAAGCGGGACAACGCTCGCCGAGCTTTCGCTAGCGATGCTATTGATAAGTATATCCATCACACTCATGATCAGCAGGCGTCCCATTACTAGGTGTATCGTCCCTGCAAATCACCAATACACCGTAAGGAAGTTCTTCTGCCGCTCTAATGGACAATTCATGCAAGTCAGTTTGGGCCAATGCCTTAGAAGAACAGCCCGCTCGCTTAAAACAAGAGTCGTTCGCATCAGACGTGGCAGAAGAGTAATCACTCGCTACGAATCCTGTTCGATTCGCGCGAATCCTTTCAACCGCATCTGTACTGATTAGCGACGCCGACGTGCGGAAGAACGCACTTCGCTCTGCTTGTAAGCCAAGCGTCTGCAAGCC
>TARA_B110000879_G_scaffold13173_1_pt1 | contig 12886 bp, 13 predicted proteins | sample TARA_B110000879 | Tara Oceans TARA_B110000879 (sample SAMEA4398094) | marine metagenome | biome: Polar Biome; feature: [SRF] surface water layer (ENVO:00010504); material: water (ENVO:00002006), including particulate matter (ENVO:01000060) such as... | depth 5 m
TCATTGATATGCTGGTGTTTTATTAAATAAATTAGACTTTTAAAGTCGTTTTTAAAATTAAAATTTAATTATCTAAAATGAGTAGGTTAAACAATCAAAAACTAGAAACTCTAGTAATTAATAACTATAACAACATAAGATTAAGATTACTTTTTGCTCCTTTTTTATTGTTGTCTGTTATTGTTATAGTACTACTTCAAGAAGGTGCTTTTAGTGTTGAAGGTTATGTTGAAATTCAAAAAGATTTATTTTTTTATTTAAACAGTAAATTATCCGAGCTTTCCAGCTTACAATTTAACTTAACGCAGCTGGGTAATCCACTAATAATTTTGCCTTTTTTGACTGTTTTTATTGTTTATGCACCTAAACTTTGGGGCGCGCTGTTTACAACCACAATAATTTCAGCCGTAATATCATTTCTACTAAAAGAAATATTTGATGTTCCTAGACCTGCAGAAATACTTGATAATGAATTTTTTGTAATTATTGGAAGAGTACATACTGGTTTTTCAAGCTTACCATCGGGACATTCAATAACAACTTTTACTGTAATTACTTTATTACTATTCGCATTTATGCCCAAGGAATTTAAGTCTAAAATATTGTGGACTGTTTTTATTCTTGTGGTTGGATTATTTATTGCGTTTTCTCGAGTTGGAGTAGGAGCCCATTTCCCAGTTGATGTTGTGATTGGCAGCACGATTGGTTACATCTGTGCGCTCACAGGGATTGTAGTGAGCAATAAAGTTAGCTGGTGGAATTGGATTAAAAATAAAAAATATTACACCGGAATAATTTTCTTTTTAATAATTTGGGCCCTTTCGCTTCTCAAAGAAATTTATGACAAAAATCTGTTGGTGGTATATCTTTCACTATTTTCTATTTTTACAACATTATATTTAATGATAAAGATTCATGTTCAAAAACAACATTAAAGTAAGCTACGTTTCATTAATAATTAGTTGTGTTAATTTAGTTTTATACCACCTGCCGTTATTTCAATTCGCTACGGATAATTTGGACTATAAAAGTTGGGATGGGATTTTAACCCTCGCCAGTTTGGTTGTTATCATCTTAGTCTTAAACGCTCTTATTTTTTATATTATACTATTTATAGCACCCTTTATTGGAAGAGTATTACTGATTCTTTCTCTCAACATAAATGCAATTGCAGTATATTTTATATTTACGTATGGAGTAATAATAGACAAAACAATGATTGGTAATGTACTCAATACCAATTATGAGGAGTCCAGTAGTTTCTTTTCTTTTAGCTTGATTCTGTATTTAATTTTGTTAGGAGTGATCCCAAGTATTTTGATTTTTAAAATTAAAATTATTAAAGTAAAAATCAAAACTTTTTTGGTACATAGCGGCTCAGCTTTGCTTTTTGTTTTAATATTTATTTACATCAATTCTAGTAGTTGGTTGTGGATTGATAAAAATTCAAAAGCCTTAGGAGGTTTGGTTATGCCATGGTCTTATATTGTCAATACCACTCGATTTTATATGCACAAAAATGAAGAAAATAAGCAGCAAATTTTGTTGCCAGACGCTACGATTGGAAATGACAAAAAATCTATTGCAGTACTTGTAATTGGAGAATCAGCTCGAAGTAATAACTTTTCTTTATACGGTTATGGGAAGGAAACAAATCCGCTGCTTTCTAAGATAGAGAGTGTTTATAGCTATAAAGCAGAATCCTGTGCAACCTATACGACTGCTGGAGTTCAGTGCATTCTAGAACACAAAGATGGCGGTGAATCGTATGAGACTTTACCCAATTATTTATTTAGAAATGATGTAGAAGTTATTTGGAGAACTACAAACTGGGGAGAGCCTGCTGTTAAGATTAATAACTATCAAGGTAGGGCAGCTTTAGAAAAACTATGCGAAGGGAAAGGGTGTGGATATGATGAAATATTACTCAGCGGTTTAAGAGCACAATTGTTGGAAAGTAAAAAAGATAAAATATTACTCGTACTCCACACGAGCACCAGTCATGGGCCAACTTACTACAAGAAATATCCACCAAAATTTAATATATTCACACCAGTATGTGAAAATGTAGAGTTGGGAAAATGTACCCAAGAAGAACTAATAAATGCGTATGACAATACCATCGTTTATACGGATTTTATTTTGTCTAGTTTGATTGGGGAATTAAAGAGTTTGGAAGAATATAATAGCACAATGATTTATGTTTCTGATCATGGCGAATCCTTAGGAGAAAAGAATTTGTACATGCACGGCATACCTGCAAGTATTGCACCAAAGGAACAATTAGAAATTCCATTTATTGTTTGGCTATCCGATGATACCAAAACACTTAAGAATAATGAAGTTTTATACCAACATAATGTTTTTCACAGTATTTTAGATTTCTTAGCAATAGAAAGCCCTATTTATGATGAAAACATGAGTATTTTCAAAAAGTAATTCATTTAAACGGGTTTAATTCGCTTTAAGTTCTCCGAATTAGGATCTTCATTTTTTCTTTAGAAAAATGAAAAATCTTTCCGCTATATTTGCAACAATTAAATGCCCAAAATCGAAAGGTAAAAACTCAGAGAAGATGGAATAATAAAAATATTAGTTCAATTCTTAATTGTATAAACTTTTAAAAACACTTGAAATATGAAATTTTTTATTGACACCGCAAACCTCAGTGACATCTCAGAAGCAGAAGCTTTAGGTGTTTTAGATGGTGTAACTACAAATCCATCATTGATGGCAAAGGAAGGCATCACGGGTACAGAAAATATTTTAGCACATTACACCAAAATATGTGATTTAGTTTCAGGAGATGTTAGTGCTGAAGTAATCGCCACTGATCTTGACGGCATGATAAAAGAAGGGGAAGCATTGGCAGCATTACATCCTCAAATTGTAGTAAAACTACCAATGATTGCAGATGGTGTGAAAGCTTGTAAATATTTTTCTGATAAAGGTGTTAAAACAAACGTCACCTTAGTTTTTTCTGCAGGTCAAGCACTATTAGCTGCCAAGGCTGGCGCAACATATGTTTCTCCTTTCATAGGGAGATTAGATGACATCTCTACGGATGGTTTGACGCTAATTGAAGAGATCAGAATGATTTATGATAACTATGGTTTTCAAACTCAAATTCTCGCAGCATCTGTAAGACATACCATGCACGTTATTAATTGTGCCAAAATAGGATCTGATGTGATGACTGGACCATTATCTTCAATAACAGGGCTATTAAAACACCCATTAACGGATAGTGGTTTGGCTAAATTTCTTAAAGATTACGCCAAAGGAAATTAGTGATTTAAATTTTAAATCATTTAAATTTAAAAAAACACCCTCTATACAAAGGGTGTTTTTTTATTTGATAGTAATATGTTTTATGCCTTTCTTACAAACTCAGATTTGAGTGCTATGGCGCCAAAACCCTCAATTTTACAGCTAATGTTGTGATCGCCTTCACTGAGTCGGATACGTTTTACTTTTGCCCCACCTTTTATGGGGCGGAAGAACCCTTAACTGGTAAGTCTTTTATGACAATAACCGAATCTCCATCGACCAAAATATTTCCATTGGAATCCTTGACAATCAAAACGGTTGCTTCGACGATAGCATCTGGGTTCCATTCATGACTGCACTCCGGACAGACATAACATTCCTCTTTTAAAAAACAACCATAAGGAGAATCACATTTTGGACAGGCTTTCATTGTTTCGGACATAACTCAGTTTTCCTCCTAAACAAACTTAAACAAAAGGAACTCTTAGAAGACTTAATATTTATAAAACAGCCTTGTATACCATTGACTCGAATATTTCCTTTTGAGAATATTCAAAACCCTTCATTTGTGTCATGAAAATGAGCATTAAGTTTTCTTTTGGATCAATTTTAAAATATGTCCCATTGGATCCATGCCAGCCATAGCTTCCTAGACTTCCTTCAATTGGATATTTTTGAATATCAGTGATTACATTAAATCCCAATCCAAAACCAACTGAGGCATTGGGTTTATGATTAGCATTAGAAGGTTTAGAATTTGGGATTCCATTTAAACGATCTTCAGTCATAAGTAAAACAGTTTTAGGTTTAAGAATTTGGACACCATTTAACTCCCCCTTGTTAAGCATCATTTCACAAAACTGAGAAAAATCTTTGATTGTTGAAGCCATAAGTCCTGCAGCGTTAAAAAAAGTTACTTCTTTTGTAAAAGAAGAATCATTCGGATGATCAAATTCAACGATATTATTTTCATTGTCTTTAATGTATAGCGTTGTAAATCTATCGAATTTACTCGCTGGAATCTCAAAAAAAGTATCCGTCATATTTAACGGATCAAAAATCTCATCTTTCAGGAATTCGTCAAGTTTTTTCCTAGAGATTAATTCAATTAAATATCCACAGATATTCACCGAAGGCCCATATCTCCATACAGTACCTGGCTCACAGGAAAGAGGAATTTCACTCATTCTTTCCACCTCAGTTTTAAGATCTGCTGACTTAAAAGATTTTAGATGATTAAATTTTTCAGTAAGAAAAGGATTAGATTTTCCATAGCCAGAAGTATGACGAAGTAGGTCGATGATTCTTATGGGCCTAGAAACTTTAACATAATTACCCTTTCCATCATCAACCAATGTGTTGTTGAATTCTGGAATATACTTTTTAATAGGATCTTCAAGATTAAAGTGACCTTGATCGTAAAGCTTCATAAATGCAACAGATACAATACACTTGGTCATGGAACCAATTCTGAAAATACTGTTTTCTGTTAAAGGTTTTTGTTCCTTAATGTTCGAATACCCATAAGTGTCAAAATTTAAAACCTTATTGTCTTTAATTACTAATGTTTGAACACCAGCTAGATCTTCATCGTCAACAAATTTATGCATCCGCATATTTAATGCGTCAAACTTACTTTGCGCAATTAAAGAAGTACTAAAAATAAGTATCAATAATATTTTAAGATAAGCCATGTGAAGTGTCAATTTTATTTTTTATATATTTCTTATGTATTTCTAGTTTAAATTAAACTATTTGAAGCAATAATTATCTAAATCGTAAACCTCAATAAATTCAATTAAAATGATAAAGTTTAAATATAATTTATTTTTTTTTACCTTTTTAGTTTTTTCACTAGGCTTTTCCCAAAGGGGGGAGACGGGTGATAAAACCTTTGCAGATAAATTTCCACCCGATGTGATTTACGAAATTTCAAGTTCTACTCTTTTAATTAGAAACACTGTCGATCATGACATTATTGTATGCATTCGAGACCAGTACAAAAAATATTTAAACCACGTATACATACGAAATAATGATGAGTTTCTATTTACAGGAATTCCGATCACACGCCTGTATGTACAATACAAGTCAAAAGAGTTTTATTTTGAGGACAAAGAACATACTGTAATCAATTATGGAGAAAGACATACTTTTGACTTCTTTTTTGACGCCTCAAAAGATGGGAACTTCCTCCAAATTTCACAAGAAGAGTTTTTAAAACCGTAGAGTTCAAGACATATCCAAAGGCAAGCCACCTTTTAGATTCACCAATTCATTTTTAAAACCATTTTCTTGAAGTATCGCAATCGCATGAGCACTTCGGACACCAGACTTACAGTAAACCAGTAGTTTTTTGTCTTGCGAAATTTCGTGGTGTCTTTCTGACAGGTCGTTCAAAGGAATATGAAAACTTTTGATGTGAAATTCATTTCGTTCTTTCGGTGTTCTCACATCGAGTACATTAAATTGAAAAGCTTGATTTTTAAATGTCGTAAAACTTATTTCTTTTGCGGCGGGAATAATTCCACAAATCGTTTCATATTCTTCTTCTAATTTTGTAATTGAAATAGAAGGATTTTTCTTAAAGGTAAAACACCTCTGATTCATTGATAATGCATCAAAAGTCAATAATTTTCCAGTTAAGATTTCCCCCAAACCTAGAATGATTTTGAGGACTTCATTGGCTTGTAAGCTGCCGATAATTCCTGGCAAAACTCCAAGAACCCCAATTTCAGAACAATTGGGGACTTCATTTGCTTTGGGCGGGCTGGGAAATAAACAGCGATAGGTTGGGCCGTTTTTATAATTAAACACAGACAATTGTCCTTCAAACTTAAAGATTGATCCAAAAATGACGGGCTTGTCAGTTAAAACCGCAGCATCATTAATCAAGTACCTTGAGGAGAAATTGTCGGTTCCATCTACAATGAGATCATAATTTTTAAACAAATCTAAAACGTTCTTGGTGGTAAGTCTTGTTCTATAAACCTCAAATTCAACAAAAGGATTTAATGGTTTTAGCCGTTTAGCAGCCGTTATCGCTTTGTTTTCACCAATGTCTAGATGGGTGTAAAGAATTTGTCTTTGTAGATTGGATTGATCTACATTGTCATCATCTATAATACCAATTGTTCCAACTCCAGCAGCGGAAAGATATTGCAAAACAGGACAACCCAAACCCCCAGCTCCTATGACCAATACTTTTGCATTTTTAAGTTTTAGTTGACCTTCTGCACCAATTTCATTAAGAATTAGGTGTCTGTCATATTGCTCTTTTTCTGCTGCTGATAAACTCATTTTATACAATTTCAAAATAACTCTTGTCCCAGTCTTTCCAGACCACTTCATATCCTTGCGATTGAATCATTTGTTTGATTTCTTCGGTACTTCTTTCATCCGAAATCTCAAATTGTTCAAGGGACTCGGGCTCTACTGCATAACCTCCTGGATTGGTTTTAGACTCTGCACTTATGGAAGTTATTCCTAAATTCACAATGTTGTTTCTAAAAGTTTCACTTTCTCGGGTGGACATTGATAGCTCCACGTCTTCATCCAATAGGCGATAGGCGCAAATCAATTGAACCAGATCAGCATCGGTCATTTCGACCTTGGGCATCACGTCTCCCTGATGCGGACGGAGTCTTGGAAATGAAATAGAGTATTTCGTTTTCCAATAGTTTTTTTGCAGGTATTTTAAATGCAATGCTGTATAAAAACTATCGACCCTCCAATCTTCCAAACCAAAAAGAGCACCCAACCCAATTTTATGAATTCCAGCACGTCCCAACCGATCAGGAGTGTCTAATCGATAATCGAAATTGGATTTTTTTCCTTTAGGATGGTGGGTCTTATAAGTAGCCTTATGATAAGTTTCTTGGTAGACCAATACAGCATACAAACCTTCTTCAATCAAACTTTCATACTCTTCCTGATCTAGGGGCTGAACCTCAATGCTGATGTTTGAAAAATGCGATTGAATGAGTTTGATGGCGTTTTTCAAGTAAGAAACTCCCACAGTTCTGTTGGCTTCGCCTGTTACCAAAAGAATGTGATCATACCCCAAACGTTTGATATGTGCCACTTCATCGAGAATTTCTTTATCAGAAAGTGTTTTTCTTTTGATCTTATTGGTCATGCTAAACCCACAATAAGTACAAATATTTTGACATTCGTTAGAAAGGTACATGGGAAGATACATTTGAATGGTGTTCCCAAAACGTTTTTTAGTGATTGCACTGCTTCTTTGTGCCATTTCCTCTATAAAAGGTTTTGCCGCTGGCGAGATCAATATTTTAAAATCATCTATGGTGATTTTGTTTTTTGATAATACAGTTTTTACATCTGCCGCAGAGAAACCATAGATTTCTTTTTCAAGCTGATCCCAATCATATAAATCAAATGTATTTTTAAAATTATTCATTTAAAAAAGAGGTTAATGGACTACTGGCTTCAGCCTTTTGATTTACTGGGGCTAATTTTGCATTGTATGCCATTCTCCCAGCCTCAACCGCAAGTTTGAATGCTTTTCCCATTTCGACTGGGTTTTGCGAAACAGCAATCGCTGTATTGACCAAGACAGCATCTGCGCCAAGCTCCATTGCAAAAGCGGCATGTGAAGGTGCTCCAATTCCAGCGTCTATGATTACAGGAACATTGCTTTGCGCTATGATTATTTCAAGAAAATCCTTTGTTGTAATTCCTTTGTTGCTGCCAATCGGTGCTCCCAAAGGCATAACACATTGCACCCCCACTTCCTCCAATCGTTTGCACAAAACAGGATCGGCATGAATGTAAGGCATGACCACAAACCCTTTTCTTACTAATTCCTGGGCAGCGTTTAACGTTTCTATGGGATCTGGCAACAAGTATTTTGGATCGGGATGAATTTCTAATTTAATCCAATTTGTTTCTAAAGCTTCTCTTGCCAACTCCGAGGCAAAAACTGCTTCTCTCGCAGTTCTGACCCCTGAGGTGTTGGGCAATAAATTGATGTGCTTTTCCTTGAGATGGATCAATATGTCATCCGAGCTGTTGTTTATTTCAACTCTTTTTAAGGCAACGGTCACCAATTCACTCTCAGAAGCCAAAATGGCTTCTCTCATTTTTTCGGAACTGTTAAACTTCCCCGTTCCGGTAAACAATCTAGAATTGAAAGTTTTATCTGCAATCTTGAGTGTATCTTTCATTATGTGTTTTCTTGATCTGGCATCCAAATTTGCTCTTGCAATTCAGTACCCTTTAACAATGAATTAAAGTGTTTTATGTTATTAAAATCTTTTGTTATTTCTCCCGAAGCAGCAATTCCATAGATTCCTGTTTCCATAATTTCAGGAACATCCTTTAATGTAATGCCCCCCACCGCAATAATGGGAATTGTTGTGTTTAATGCTTCAAGTAAGGTCAGATAGCCGTTGTGCCCAAGAACAGGGCTCAATTGCTTTTTCGTATTTGTAAAGCGAAAAGGACCCAAACCGATGTAAGCTACTTTTTCACGGATCAATGCATTACAATCTTGAATTGTATTTGCAGTACCACCAATGATTTGCCAGCTTGTTAGTGCTTTTCTTGCAATCCCTATAGAGATGTCTTTTTTCCCCAAATGCACCCCATCTGCTTTAACTGCTTTTGCAATTTTATAATGATCATTGATGATCAGTCTTGTTTGGTAACTTTCGGTGATTTCTCTTGCCATTTCTGCCGTGCGTAAAACCTCTTTATCCGTAAATCCTTTAAGTCTTAGCTGAACCAATTCGGCACCAAAAGTGCAAGCATTTCGTATGTTGATCAAGTGCTCCTCGGTCGAGTTCCCCTGCGATATGTAGTGTAATTTTGGAAGCATATTATGTTTTGATGTTGGTTAAATGATGACTTCCTAAAAGAGAATCATTACTGCTTAAAAATTTCTCCGTATATCTTTTCCCCATTAATGCTGCTTCTTCAACTGGAATTCCCAATTTGATATGACTTGCAAGGGAGGACGACAACACACAGCCACTGCCATGCTTAGGGGAAATGTCTTTACCCTCTGGCTCAATGTTTAACTGAACAATGGTTTTATAAAACAATTGATCCAACCCAATTTTATCAGTCCGATGTCCACCTTTTAAGTACAAATTTGTTTTGGCACTAATATGTTCAATCGTTTCTTCTATTGATTTGTCAGGATATAAATTCTTAATTTCTTCATAGTTTGGTGTGATTAAAAAAAGTTGCTCCAAAATCTGATCGAGGGCTTTTAAATCTTCTTTGGGGTGAAAGTCATAACCTGAACTCGCTTTTAAAATTGGATCTAAAATGATTTTAATTTCTGAATTTAATTTTTTTAATTCTTTAATAATTAAAGATAAAACCTCCCAGTTTTGAACAATACCAATCTTAACCACATCAATTTTAAACTCCTTAAATAGAATTTTAATTTGGTCAAGAATTACTTCAGTTTCTAACCAGTGACTGGTATTAAATTCTGATGTGTTTTGAACAGTAACAGCAGTACAAACGGATAATCCATACAAACCATGCGCCTGAAAGGTCTTAAGGTCAGAAGTGAGTCCCGCGCCGTTTGTGGGATCAAAACCAGCAATGGTCAATATGTAATTCTCATCGGTCATTTAAGAAAATATTTTTTCATTTTTTTAAAATCAGCAATAGGGGTGGAGCTGTTCCAAATCCCACCTAAAACACCAACCCCTTTATAACCAAGACTTAAAATCTTTTCTAAATTATCTGAGGTAACGCCTCCCATGCCTATTATTTTCTTATCAACCGCACTAACATTGAAACCTCTACCGGCATAGCCTACTTTAGAAATTGAGGAAAAAACAGGACTTAAAAGGTGATAGTCAAATTCAAAATCACAATCCTCTATATCTTGAATTTCATGAAAAGAACTACTGATGGTCTTTCCATACATTTCAAAATCCTTAAAATAGTTACTGGGATTTTCAATGTGATCTATTCTTTTTTGTTCTTGAAAATGAATCCCTTTTAGATTATATACATTAATTAATTCATGAAAATAATGCACTACAATTTTGTTGTGGTATTTTGAATCAATTTGATCCAAATAGTGACAATGCTCTTGGTAGTCCTTATCAGGTTTTCTTAAATGATAGCAGGCCAAACCCACATCGAAAAGTTGAGTGAGAATGCTCACTTCATCTTTAACATCACTTTCAGGAGAAATTAGTACGATCATCTATTTATAGATATACTTCAGATCCTTTTGTTTTAAATTCCTCAGATTTTTCATCCATTCCCTTTTGAATAACCTCATTGTCCACAATTTTATTTTCTGCAGCAAAATCTCGCACTTCTTGAGAAATTTTCATTGAACAGAATTTCGGGCCACACATTGAACAAAAATGTGCAACTTTAGCACCATCGGCAGGTAATGTTTCATCATGATATTCTAGGGCTCTTTCGGGATCTAACCCTAGGTTGAACTGGTCTTCCCATCTAAACTCAAAGCGCGCCGTACTTAATGCATTGTCCCTGTGTTGTGATCCCGGGTGTCCTTTGGCCAAATCCGCTGCATGAGCTGCTAATTTGTATGTGACAACTCCGACACGAACGTCTTCTTTATTGGGCAATCCTAGATGTTCTTTTGGCGTTACATAACACAACATTGCGCAGCCATACCAACCGATCATTGCGGCGCCAATCCCTGAGGTAATGTGATCATATCCCGGTGCGATGTCAGTGGTCAAAGGGCCCAAGGTGTAGAAAGGTGCCTCATCACAAACCTCAATTTGTTTTTCCATGTTTTCCTTGATCATGTGCATGGGCACATGACCCGGTCCTTCGATAAAGCACTGAACTTCGTGTTTTCTGGCAACTTGTGTCAATTCTCCTAAGGTTTCCAATTCAGCAAATTGTGCTTCATCATTAGCATCTGCGACTGATCCTGGACGTAATCCATCGCCCAAAGAAAAGGCAACATCATATTTTTTTAATATTTCACAAATGTCTTCAAAATGAGTGTACAAAAAGCTTTCTTTGTGATGTGCCAAACACCATTTGGCCATGATCGATCCTCCTCGAGAAACGATGCCCGTTACCCTGTTGGCAGTCATGGGCACATAGCGCAACAACACTCCGGCGTGGATGGTGAAATAATCAACTCCTTGTTCGGCTTGTTCTATTAGTGTATCTCGGAAAATCTCCCAAGTGAGGTCTTCAGCAACACCATTTACTTTTTCTAATGCCTGATAAATTGGCACGGTACCAATTGGAACTGGAGAGTTTCTTATGATCCACTCTCGCGTTTCATGTATGTTTTGACCCGTAGATAAATCCATAATATTATCCGCTCCCCATCGACAAGCCCAAACGGCTTTTTCCACTTCTTCTTCAATAGAAGATGTGGTGGCTGAATTCCCAATATTTGCATTAATTTTTACCAAGAAATTTCTCCCCAAAATCATGGGTTCTGCTTCTGGATGATTTATGTTTGATGGAATTACGGCGCGTCCTCTTGCGACTTCTTCACGTACAAATTCTGGTGTGATCTTATCAGGAATAGAGGCACCAAAATGTTCTCCTTTGTGTTGCTTTCTTATTTCTGTCATTTCATCGATTCGTTGGTTTTCACGAATGGCGATGTATTCCATTTCTGGAGTAATAATCCCCTTTTTGGCATAATGCAATTGGGTAACATTTTTCCCTTCTTTTGCTCTGTAAGGATTTTTTAGTAATGAAAAACGCATGTGATCCAGACTGCTATCATTCAATCTTTTGTTACAATATTCAGAAGAAAAACTGGGCAATTGCTCTACATCTTGCCGATCTAAAATCCATTGCTCACGAATTCTTTCTATTCCTTGGTGAACGTTAATCTCTTTATTTGGGTCCGTATAAGGTCCGGAAGTATCATATACCGTAACAGGTTCATTTGGGGTCATTTTTCCTGTCATGGAATGCTTGGTATCGCTCAAAGAGATTTCTCGCATCGCGACTTTGATATTCGGATGGACCTTACCAGATACATAGATTTTTTTAGAATTTGGGAAAGGGTGTCTTGTGATCTTTCCTTCTTTTGGTGCGGTGTCTTTGTTTTTCATATTTAATAAATAAGTAAGAGATTAATACTGCTAAAGCCTATTAACCTCCCTGAGTTGCTTTAATAATAAGTACGTTATCGTTGTTTTTAATCGCTTGAGATTCCCAAGCATTTTTGGCAATAATTTCATCATTGATGGCAATGGCGATTCCTTCAACCGAAGTGTTTACTTTTTGAAGTAATTGAGAAAGTGTCGCGTTTTCCTCAATTTCAATTGGATTTTCATTGACAAGAACAGAAACCATAAACCAAGCGAATTAATTATTAATAATAAATCTAATGGATGAAATTCTTTGAATCTTGCGGGCTTATAAAAACCACTCTTAGAAAAGGAAGGAGCTCTAAAATTAGCACTCTAACTTTTCCCTACGTAAGTGTTAACTTATTCAGGTTCAAAGGGTATTTCTCAGTTCTGTTATTAGAACACCCCCAAAGTTTTATTAATTTAAATGTATTAAAATTTAGATTGCAAATCTATATTTAATCAAATCTTTTTAAAATAGTTATCCATAAAAAATAATCAAAATTTAGAAATGTGTTTTATCGGATTACTTG
>TARA_B110000879_G_scaffold35783_1_pt1 | contig 12884 bp, 28 predicted proteins | sample TARA_B110000879 | Tara Oceans TARA_B110000879 (sample SAMEA4398094) | marine metagenome | biome: Polar Biome; feature: [SRF] surface water layer (ENVO:00010504); material: water (ENVO:00002006), including particulate matter (ENVO:01000060) such as... | depth 5 m
ACCTCAATACTTGGCAATCAGCGGGCATTGATTCCATCAAAGGATTAATTGCGTATTCTAGGGAGTTTAGCGTCAACCATTTAGACCGGATAAACGCTATTGAGCGCGAATTAAAGGCGCTGGCCATTGATGTTGCGGGAGCTGATTTTGACCAAAAAGCCCACGAAATAAAGCCAACTATTAAAGCTATTGAAGCGCCTACCATTACAGCAATCAATCCAGCCCATCAAAAGACTGTTAACAAGTACCTAATAGCCGACCGGAAACATGTTGATCTGTCAGACTCATTTGATAGGCAATTAGATAGCGCGGAAACTGATAAGCAAATCGACCGCTTAGAGAATAAGAAAGAGCGCCAAACGGACAAAACCTATCAGAGATGCTACGACCTATTTAGTGAATTGCCAGCCCGCGAACGTCAAAACATCGACAAACAATATGCCGCGCATTATGGCTATGGCTGTCAGTTGGGGGCGAACTAATGACTAACTACAAATTGAAAGACGATTATCTAAACCAAGTGACCGAGAAAGCGGCGCATAGGTATCTGGCCAATAAAGCCGAATTAGCCCGCGAAATTAAGCGGATCAACATAGAAACCGGCATTATTTGCGCCGGTCTGATTGTCCTTTTTACCTTACTAATTTTGGGGATTAAATAATGAGATACTTATCAACCAAGCCAACCAAGGCGACCAAATCAATAGCGCGGGGATTTGTAATGTATTCCGGCCCTAGTATGTTAAACGGCGCGCCCATTCTAGTAATTGCCACAATGGAATCTATCAACGCCAAAACGGGCAATATGGTGCAAACTTGGATTATATCAGCCGATCAATCACCAATTGAAGCCAGTAAAGCCGGTTTAGATGAGTCAGTTTGTGGCAATTGTGTCCACCGGCACTATAAAGGGCCAAATGGTAGCGGTGGCGGCGCGTGCTATGTGAATCTTGGCCATGCACCGAGAGCGGCATTTGATGGATATAAACGCGGTATTTATCCCGAATTTAATTTTGATGATCATGCCCGCTATTTTGAAGGGCGCAAAATCAGATTAGGCGCGTATGGCGATCCCGCTGCCGTTCCTTTTGGGGTAATGCAATCAATCGCTGATCTTGGTGCCGGTCACACTGGTTACACCCACCAAGCCGATCATAAAAACTTCGATAGCCGGTATTTCGGTCTATGCCAAGTATCAGCCGATAGCCCAAAACAAGCCGAAAAATATCAGAAATTAGGCGGCAAAACTTTTCGCGTGGCTATGGCCGGTGACGCTTTAGCACCAAGCGAATTGGAATGCCTAGCAGATTCTAAAGGCTTAAATTGCATTGATTGCATGCTATGCGACGGTACTAGCAAGAATATTGCCATAACAGTTCACGGCGCTAGAAAGGCCCGTTTTAAGACAAACATAATCAAATCTATCAGCATATAAGGCGCAAATAATGACAAACGACGACATAAAAGCATATTTTGACGGTTCAAATATCACTTTAGCGGAATTGTCGGCAATGACCGGCAAAACTGTAAAGCAATTAAAAGCTATTTTAATGGGGGGCAAATAATGCAAGCTTTAGCCATTTTTAAGAATAAAGAACTCGCACCAGTAAGCTATATAGCCAATATAAGAGGGCGCGGAATAAAGCATATTCAGACGCTTGCCTATAGATTTGCAGACGAACACGGTTTCAACTATAGCCATATAACCTATTACAAACACAGAGGCGAATACCCGACAATCGCCGCCAAACTATCGACCCCATACTTCAAAGAGGTTTAGCAGCTTTTGAGATTGCCGCTCTAATTAGTGGCAATTTTTAAACCTACTAACTAAAAAAGGCTTAATTATGTTTTACCATTGCGAAGATCCAAACCGTACCGATCCGCCTGAAGAGTACCGCCCATTAACCCGCTTTTTAGACCGTTTAACGGAGCCGGAAGATAGCTATAGAGACCGGCCAGATGATTATTTGCCAATGACTGCCCGCGAAATTGAGGCCGCAAAAGAGCAAGCAAAAGAGAATAATAGGGTTTTAGCTATTGCGCTGGCCAATATTGAAAAGCAGCACAATAAAGGCCGACACCGCCCAAAATAAACCCCATGCAAAACCGCGCGCGCCCCTTAATTGGGGCTTTTTGCGTGAAACCCCACTTTGACCCGATTTTGGGCCATTTTCTGGGAAATTTCGACATTTTGGCCGATTTTGGCAAAGTGTACGGGCTGTGTACGGGTTGCGTCATCAGGTGTACGGGTTGCGTAATTTCTCAGGTGTACGGGTTAGCATCAAGTGTACGGGTTGCGTAATTCTACAAGTGTAGGGGTTGCGTCATCTAAAATAAGTGTACTGGTTACCAAAATTAAGTTGTTAATTCATTAAAAATAGTGCTTAATGTGCATACATTCAAAAAAACAAAGGGTTTACTAATGAAAGAAGCAGAGTCTTATGTAACAAAAATGCAAAAAGTTAGGATCTCTTTTGCTGTAGAAGTTGATGCAAACATGATCAAAGACTACATCAAAGATTTAGGAACTAATGAAACTGTAAGTCAGTTTATTAAAAGTCATATGCAAGCATCCGCAATTGGCGTTTTAGAGGAAAGCCTTCTAAATAACGGTTACGGCTACAATACAGTGGAGCAAGTGTAATGAACGTACAAAAAGCGTTTGATAAACATGTTGCAAGCATGCCTATAAATGCAAAACTATCTGATCTTGAATCAAGATTAGATAAGATAGACGTTGCAATCTCAAGTGCTAGATCGTATTTGGATGCGTCAATGTTTATTCAGGGTGAGCTAGACTGTCTTAACGGTGTAGCGCATGCAGAAGGAAAAGGTACTGATTACGATAGGGGCTATGCTGCCCGATATGAAATGGAACAATTACTAGGGGAAATACGATGAATTCAAGCAGTGAAATTAATGAATTAGCTTCTGCATTATGCAAAGCTCAAGCGCAAATGGGGGGAGCGGTCAAAGATTCGGCTAATCCTTTCTTTAAATCCAATTATGCCGACCTTACCTCGATTATTAAGGCTATTAAGCAGCCTTTTTCGGACAATGGACTAAGTTATACACAGTTTCCGATCAGTGATGAGTCATGTGTAGGGGTTGTTACCATGCTTATGCATACTTCTGGTCAGTGGTTACAGCAAGAATACGTTTTACCAATGACTAAGCGTGACCCTCAAGCTGCTGGCTCCGCTATTACCTATGCAAGACGCTATGCTTTACAGTCAATGGCAGGAATTCCGACCGCAGATGACGATGCAGAAGCTGCAATGATGCGTGGTGAGGACATTACACGCAAGATTAGCGAGCAACAGGCAGAAACGGTTAAAGAAATGCTGCAAGTAACTAACAGTGACGTTGAAAAGTTCTGTAAAGCGTTTAAATGCTCTACCGTAGATCAAATGCAGGTTCAATATTATGATCGCGCAATGGCTGCTTTGCAGAGCAAAATGAAATGATCATCTTAAATGATGAGCAGGGAAGTGATGAATGGTTGGCTTCACGTTTGGGCCGACCATCAGCAAGCATGTTTTCCAAGCTTATTACCGTTAAAGGCAAGCCATCGACTCAATCGGCTGCATACATAAACAAATTGGCAGGAGAGCGTCTTTCTGGCGAGTCTGAGGCGTTTTACACCAATGATCATATGGCTAGAGGCACTGAGCTTGAACCTGAAGCCAGAGAAGCTTATGAGTTTATTAGTGATAGCACTGTTTTAGAGGTTGGTTTTGTTCTTGATGATAGCAAAGAGTTCGGATGCTCACCTGACGGCTTGTTAGGATCTGATGGGGGCATTGAAATTAAATGCCCAGCAGCCACTACTATGATGAAGTACTATCAAAACGATGAAGAGTTAGTTAAAGCTTACTACCAGCAGATACAGGGCTGTATGTGGGTTACTAAGAGGGATTGGTGGGATGCATTTGCCTATCACCCTAAAATGAAGCATGTCCTAGTGCGGGTTCCGCGTGACGATACGTTTATAGCAAAGTTGGCAGTTGAAGTTGAAGCCGCCGTAATTGAAATTAAAAACCAAGTGGAGAAATACAAATGAAATTAGGTATCGGAATTAATATTGACCTGTTAAAAATTGACAAATCACGACTGCGCGAGTGGGTTAACGAAAACACGGGAGAAAAGAAGTTGTTTTTAGACTTAACTACTTTTATCAATACTTCTGAAGAAGATAAATTTGGCAAGCATGGCTTTATTGCACAAGAACTAAGCAAAGAAGAGCGTGATGCAGGTGCAGCTAAAACTGCAATATTAGGGAATTGTAAGGTTTTCTATACTGACGGTGGTCAGCCTCAAGCTCAACAACCTGCTCAAGCTGCGTCTACTGCTGGCTTTGAAGTGAGTGATGATCTGCCGTTCTAAACCTAAAAACCCCCCCCTTTCGAGGGGGGAAACTAGGAGAGTGCAAAGCAGGGGAGTACCTTGCTCCATTAGATTACCATAGGAAAGTAAGATGACAAAACCAAATCTAGGCAGATGCCTAAAAATAGCTCAAGTTAAGTACGATGTTAATACTGCTAGGCTGGCTGAAAAGCTTATGACATCGCCGCAGGTCGCGTCTAGACTGCGAATGATGCCCGATATGAAGTATCACACCATGTTAAGACTGTGTGAGATATTTAAAATTGAGCCAAGTGAGTTTATTAAGCTAGAAACCAGAGAAAGTTAGAATAAAAACCCCCTTTTACGGGGGCTTTACATTGCTCACTGATGGAGCGTATACTTCTTGTGCGAAGAAGAAGAAAGGCAAGTATAGCTACAGACTCCAGTAGCGTCCACACCAACTCCTTTCTTTGCATGCAAAACATTGTTTCGGCTTTAGGCTGGCGGTTCCTTAAATTAAACGTCAGATTCGCGGTTGACCCTCCGCACAGAGCCTCACAGTTAAATCGGTTTTTAGCTGTGAATAGTTTGGATACACGATAGAGACAATTGTTTAACCGCAAAGCTGCTTTAGCCCTTTGATCTTAAATTTACTAGCTTTTGCTTGTAAAAGGGTTAAATCATCTTGAATAAATGTTCTTTTGTGTAACCGTTGAGAAAACATACACATAAAAACTTATTTAATTAAACACTTGGCGAGGCTTGCCGAGTTTAGGAGATCGCAATGACAGATAAAGAAATCTACGTTAAGGCAAAAAGCTTGTTTGATTACAAAGACGGAAAGCTAATAAGGAAAGTTAATGCAGGTAGGGGCATTCAAGGGAGTGCAGCAGGTTCTGTTAATGGTCGCGGTTATTGCCAGACAACCATTCACCAAAAAATATATTTTGTTCATCGTTTAATTTGGTTGTTACATTATAAAAAAATGCCTTTTATGATTGACCACATAAACGGTGACAGGCTGGACAATCGAATAGAAAATCTGAGGGAAGTGACATCAAGCGAGAATTCTCAGAACAGGTCTCTTGGATCAAACAATACTTCAGGCATTAAGGGCGTTAGCTGGTTTGCTCAATCCTGCAAGTGGAAAGCAACAATAATGGTTAACGGCGTTCACAATTACCTTGGCCTTTATGTTGATATTCGTGATGCAGAAACGGCTGTTTGTGCTTACCGAGAAAAGATTCATGGCGAATACGCCAATAACGGTTAGGGGGATATATGATATTAAACACTGGCGAAAGATGGGAGCCTGAAGATATAGACATGATTGCATGGTCTAAGGCTTACCCCGCAGTAGACGTATTTCAAGAGTTAAGGGCTATGGAGTCTTGGTTAGATGCAAATCCAAAGAAGCGAAAAACATCCGGCGGGATTAAGCGTTTTGTAAATAGCTGGCTTGGGCGCGCTCAAAACCAAGGAGGCAGCAGCCCAGCATTGATTGGTAGCCACACAGCCATCGGCAAACAGGCTGTAACGGCAAAGCTCGACCCAAAGGGTATCAGCGCACCTGACGTTAGCATTAAGGCTCTTACAATGGATATGCAATTGACAGATATTACTTGGCTAGACCCGCAGGATGCCCATTTTATGAAAGAATATTACTTAGCCAAGAACGGATTTTATTTTGACGGAGAGTTAAAGAATGTCTAACAGATGTTATGAGCCAAGAAGTGCGGGAAAAGTTCCAGTTAAATATGTATTTGAAGGAAATCACGAAAAGCTAGTGACTGGAGCCACATATACCTTAAAAGAGATTAGTTTAATTATTGGCGTTAACGATAAAACGATGCATTCCAGAATGAAGCAAAAATGCGTTTTGACTGATAAAGAAGTAAAGCCAACACAAACTCCGTTTGGCGGAAATAACTCAGGTAGAGAAGGTCTTTATGACCGATGTGAAAAGCCGGATATGAAATTGTCCGATAAATGGTTAAGAATGAAACTGTAGGGGATTAAATATGGATCAGGTAGCAATGCAAGAAATTTGGGATTCGCTGTTAATTAGATCTTTTGGGCGGCGATGCAAAATGGGCAGAGTAGTTTTTGACTTTATATCTAGAGTTAACCCAGAGTTAATTGACGGAGGGCTGGTAAAGCATGAAGGTTACGCTTGGATGGATAGCTTAGAGTTGAGAAGATGCCGAGATAGGGCTACAAGTGGAGATCTCAGGTTTAACAAGCATCGAATGACAGTAGAAGATTTTATTGGCGGACATTCAATGCCAATGTTGTTGGCTCTAATAGACAAAAAAGTAAGTGATGATGATGTACTAAAAAGTATACGCTGTTTTAAATGGATTCGGATCAATGATGCTTTAAGAGCAAAAGCTAAAAGAAACAACATTAGTTATTCCAAGAAAAAGCTAAAAGAAGAGCATCCTGACGGCGTTAGAATGACTATAAACACCAAGGCCAGAGACATGCGTACAAATTGGGGGACGGTAAAATGAGCCAAGGTGACTACGTTAAAATAGACAGCAAGAAAGCAATAGAAACGCAATTACCCTTCTTGTTAAAAAGGATTGAAAGCTGGGATTACTCTATTCCGTTAGTTGTCAAGTTTGAAAGGTATGACGATCCAAGAAGCAATAAACAATGCAGGTTATTTCATAAGTGGTGCGAAGAAATGTCTCAAGCTTTCATAGGGAAAGTGCCAGATGCTACAAAAGACGGCATGAAATTTATGATGAAACATATGTTTTTGGGAACGCAGACCATAAAAGTTGGCAAAGAAACCTATAACGATCAAATTATGCCATTACCTGAACATAAAGGTGATATGTGCTACTTTATGGATCAAGTTCACGCATGGGCTGCTGAAAAGAAAGTATTTTTATCACTACCCCAGTACAATGAGTACACTTTATTGAAGCAAAAACAGGATAAATAACAATGTCTAAAATAAGTCCGCAGGAATTGTTAAGGTTTGCATCAAACGACAGGCAAATAGAGGTTATTAAGGCCGTTATTGAACATGGGTCTAACAACAAAGCATCAAAGGCTTTAGGGTGCGGGCGCAGAACAATTGATGTAATGCTTAAAAGGCTTGAAGCTAGGGCAGCATCAAAAGCTGTTGCGCCTCACAAAAGCGTAGATCGCGAAACAATGGAAGGCTTTGAAGCTAAAAGGGTATCAACTGCTTACAAATCTGATGGCACTGTCGCATTACAATGGGTAATTCAAGAGCCTGAAAAGCGCGATATGAAGGCAAAGCTTGACCAGATGATTGATGGTATCAAGGATGACCTAAACGGCTTTAAAACGGCTGTTAAACCGCCTAAAAAGGTCAACTCAGACTATCTTGCTATGTATATGATAGGCGATCACCATTTTGGCATGCTTGCAGACAGTGAAACCAAGATGGATAACGATGATTGGGACATTAAGATAGCTACCAGCATACTATTGGAGTCCACTAATCGACTTGCTGCGCGTGTAGGGGATGCAGAAGTTGGAGTTTTGCTCAACGTAGGTGATTTTTTCCATGCAGACAACAGCTTTAACACTACGACCAAAGGAACTCCGGTTGATGTGGATACGCGCATAGGAAAGACCTTTAGACTTGCTGGAAGATTGTTTCAGACCCTTATTAACAAAATGCTTGAGACTCACAAAGAAGTAGTGGTTATCAATGTTCGCGGCAACCATGATTCCGATATGGCTTGCCACCTTTCAAGCTGCATTGAATTGTTATACGCCAAAGAAAAGCGGGTTAATGTTCTGCCCAACTACTCGAAGTTCATTCACTACCAGTGGCACAACAACCTGTTTGTCTTTCACCACGGCGACAGGATGAAGCACGAACAAATCTTACAGGCTGTGATCAAGAACCTCGATGACGAGTGGAGCCAATCTAAAAACAGATACTGCCACCTTGGACATATCCACCACCATGTCGCTAGGGAAGTTGGCTCTATGCACTTTGAGCACTGGGGCAGTCTTACAAGTACAGATCAATGGCATTCAGACTCAGGTTACGGAGCTGAACGGTCAATGACAGCGGTTGTTTACCATAAAGATACGGGTGAAGATTCCCGCGTTAAGATAAAGGTGGGCTAATGGGTGATGTTATTAACTTTCCGCCAAAAACTATGCAAATGCACCGCAAGTTTTGCGATGATTGCGCGAGTGTTCTTGAATATTGGATTGGGGATGACGATATGGCTTATGGTATATGTACTGGCTGTATGGATCTTATTCCTTCAACGATTGAATTTAACGAAGAATTAATAGGAGAAGAATAATGGTTGATCCAGACGTAAGAGACTGGGAAAGGTTGAGAAAAGCAATACCAGCAATAGAAGTTGCATCCATAGATGAGCAAATGAAGGTTTATCTTGACGCAGCCGCAGAAGAGCTTAACAAAGATATGGAACAAACAGAATGGCACAAGCAGCACGTTGCACGGGCAGAGCAAGCGGAATATGAAGACCGCTGGGGGAAAGAAGACGAAGCAGAAGATGTTGTCAACAATCCTGACCACTACAACACTGGCGCAATAGAATGTATTGACGCAATAGAATCATCTATGTCCGGTGAAGGTTTTAAATCTTATTGTAAGGGTAACGTGCAAAAGTACCTTTGGCGCTATGAAATGAAAGGCAAGCCAGTAGAAGATCTTCAGAAAGCACAATGGTACTTGGCAACTCTGTTAAATTTTGTAATATTTGAAGATGGCGAAAAATAATGAGTAGCGGAAGAACGCACGGGGGCAAAGGTTCAAAAACTCGCCCTACAGACGCAAAAAAGTATGCAGATAGCTATGATGCTATTTTTGGAACAAAGAAAGAAAAAGCTGCTACTGCTTTTGATTCTTTACTTAAAACACCAGATCAAATTTTGGAGAAAGACAATGACAGCAAAAGCTAAAAAGAACAAATACAAGCCAAAGCCAAAAGGTAAGCCTAATGGCAAGTAAGAAAAAGATTACTGTAGCGCAAGAAGTAGATAAGGCTGCAAAGCTACTTCAAAGGCTAGTCAGGTTAAAAGCATCAGACGACAATGGTTATTGCCAGTGCGTTACCTGCGGGAAGATAGACCATTATAAAAACATGCAAGGTGGGCATTTTTATAGTCGTAGGCACATTATCTTTAAGCTTTTTGAAGCTAACATTAACCCACAATGCGCTGGCTGTAATATGTTCGGCATGAAAACTACGAAGATACAAGAAGCTTATCGTATTTACATGGAGGACATTTATGGATCACGCAGGATACGGGCAATGCAAAGATTAGCTTGGAGAACTGCACCAAAATTTAAACGTAATGAAGTAATCAAGTTTGCTAGGGACTTAAAAGAAAGAATTAAAGATGAGGAGTATCGAATAGGAGAGGTAAAATAATATTGATTTTAAGTTAATCTAGTGTTATTTTATTAATAAATCATAAACAAAGAGAGAGAAGATAATGAGCAAAGCAAAAAAAGTGGATAAACTGGTCAGAGAAGCAAACAAAATAGCCGATAAGCATTTAAGCGAAAACACTATAAATTGGAAAGAATGCTTAATTGCGGTTATTGTCGTTTTCTTTATATTTATGTTTATTTTTTCTAGCGGTAAAGCCGAGGCATCTTGCTCATACAGGATGGATTCGCTTGGCAACACCAGCTATACATGTTCAAGTGGCCAGAACGGAACTTTGCGTACTGACGTATTAGGTACTACCCGTGACAGCAGGACTGGCACTACATGGCGAACCGATGTTTTAGGGACAACTAGATCTTCTGACGGGACAACATATAGAACTGATGTTCTTGGCACGACTAGAGGGTCAGACGGCACTACATGGCGAACTGATGCGCTTGGTACGATGCGAAGCAATAACGGCACTACCTGTAGGACTAACGCTTTAGGTACGATGCGCTGTAATTAAGATCAAGGTTTCCCCTGACCTTTGAAGTAGGATTGGCCCACCTATGATCGCAACGGGCCACTTATTTATTTGAAATAGGGGGTGAACAATGAGTTAACTTTTTATAACCTAGCGTGCCGTTTAACGGGAGACGCAGGACTGCCCACCTGTACGCGGAAAAGGGCTTTTAATTAACAAGCAGGGGATTAAGTAATGAGTGAAATACTGCGAAACATGATGCGTACACCTGATGGAACCATGTTGCACTCAGTTCATCGCCACGACTACAGAGAACATCAGGACGCTAACGGTAAAGTGTATGTGTTGGATGGTGGTCTTGATTATGTGAGATGTTCTGCCCACGGTGACGAAGAGATGTTTACTCTTATGTCAGACGATAGCCATGAAGTTATTAGGGAAGTAGTAACGTGGGGAACATACGGCAGAGAAGGAGACCAGCTTATTACGCACGTTAAAATTGCTGATATGGACACAGAGCATTTACAAGCCTGTATAGATGGGATGAGGCGCTACCCACGACCAGCCATGTACAAAGTAATGCAAGATGAACTGGAGTGTCGAAATGAAAGTTAAGATGTACCCACTGATAGAGCAAATAGTCGAGCAAGGTGCAGAGGCAGGTTATAACAGGGCGCACAAGCACACTGATACCCCCGATGAACATACAATAACAAACTGCATTAGTGAATACATAATGAATGGCTTTGATGAAGCATTTGAGTTTGATAAAGAAGAGTAACCCATATCATTTATGGTATGACTTCCATAATAACCCTGCATTTCCGATCATATCCGATAGTCTTTATACTCCCCGCTTAGTTGGTAGTTTTACCCCGTTAACACTTTTAGACACCAATAATTCGCACATCAACGCACTTTCAGCAGGGAATATCCGTGATATACGCAATAGCAGTAGTTTTACTTGGCCTGTCAGCCATAGCAATAGAAGACCTAAATAAAGACTCCTAGCGGGGTCTTTTTAGTTTCTGGACAGCCAAGACTGTATTTTAGCCTGATTCATCTGTTTAAGACCTTCAAAGTTAGGCTGCACATTCATTAGCGTTAACTCATCAAACCTCTCAGAATCAAATTCAGTACCTATTAAGTGCTGCCAGATGCGCTTACCCATCTTGTTTATATCTTTAAAGTCTATGTGCAGACCTTTTATCTTATCTAGCTCGTCAGCATCCGATTGCGAGACTTGAAAACGGCCTAATGATGCGTTGATTTCACTTATTGGTCTATGGATTATAAGTTTTTTGGCTGGATGAGCGTTTAACTTACCGCCCAAGAAGCTGTAAATGGCAGTGTCAGCAATGCCAAAGGTCTTTTTACAGGTGTACTGGTTTAATTCTGGGAAAGTATACTGAGAAAGTGGGTCATGCATGCAAAATGTAGCTGTAGTGGTTAGCAAGTTAGCAAGCCATGTAGTTCTTGATCTGGGCAATCCAATTACCATAAATTCAATCATTGATAACTAGTATGACCACATAGCAGGACTAAAAAAACCTTCGCTTTCCGTACAAGCATCAAGATGAATAAACTTCCCACTACCTTTTTGTTGAACGCCAATTCTTTTAATGCCGTGCTTTTGGGCCACTCTAATAACTTCTAAAGCCTTTTTTCCTGAACACAACACATCAACCGCCTTACCGTGTGCGTGAGCGCCTACAATGCTTTTGCGAGCTTCTATGGGGTGTAATGGACATCTGTAAGCAGAAGAGATAGCAAATGGAAACCCACACTCTTTACGGATAGCATTAAGGGTGGCCAGAAAGCCAAGGTCAAAATTAATTGTATTACACCCGCATTTGCAGGTTAATTCTTTAGCGGTAAAATATTGTGTATTTGTCATTTCCCTTTTCCCTTTACTCTCTCAACAGTTCTAAGCGAGCCAAGACCAAGCATGCCCATCAATACGGGTAGCATTGTAGAGGTATCGGCCTGGGGTATGTCTACGCCAAGTCCGGCAGCTAATGGAGAAATTAGGAAGTTAACTCCGAAACCTAATACGCAAACCCATCCAGTAGCGGGTCGCCATCCAGATTGAAACCAGTTTCCTTTAGAATCTTCGGTGTTGAGTTTAATCTGAGCAAGTGCAATTTCCTGCGCGTGGTTCTCTGACATTGTTGCCAGTTCGTGCGCGATCTTTTGCTTGGTGTCAGCATCTGGGATAAACTTATCCAGAAGCTTAGTGGCTGGCCCTATTAGACTACTTAGCATCTCGACCAGTGATCTCCTTAACGGTGTCTGATTCCCATATTCTAATGGCGAACCAAAGGATGGCAAACAAGCTAGATACTGGGGGAAGCCATGCTCCTAGCGCAAGTAGAGCGGTTGATCCTGCGGCTATGTCTAAAGCTTCTTTACCAGATTCTATCATTTTAATATTCCAAGTCAGTTTGAAAGATTATACATCAATTTTCTTTCACCAAAATAGCTTCCATAAACATAATTGCTAAAATAAGATTGCGCCGCCGCTGAACAGTTGTAAAGCTCCTTGCCATTACTAAGCGCAGCTTTAATAAGCTTAAACGCAACATTGGCGGCAGCAATCTCGGCTAACATTTACTCAGACGCTTTTCGGATGTCAGCGGCAAT
>TARA_B110000879_G_scaffold116481_1_pt1 | contig 12883 bp, 9 predicted proteins | sample TARA_B110000879 | Tara Oceans TARA_B110000879 (sample SAMEA4398094) | marine metagenome | biome: Polar Biome; feature: [SRF] surface water layer (ENVO:00010504); material: water (ENVO:00002006), including particulate matter (ENVO:01000060) such as... | depth 5 m
GAGAGTTCTAAGAGGTATTCGTGTTTCTCTCGCATCGCTTCGTATTCTAAAAATTCATTATAGGTAGACTCAGGCATCCCTAGAGTCTCGATGAGGTGTGAATATGCTGCAACATGTAATGCTTCTCTTGCGGCAAACCCACAAAGCATCATACGCACTTCAGGTTGTTTAAAGTATGGCAAGTAATTGTTAACATATGCACCCGCTACATCAATATCTCCCTGTGTAAAGAATCTAAAGATATTAGTAAGAAATGCTTTTTCTTCACTAGAGAGTTTGCGCTGCCAGTCCTTTACGTCTTCCGCCATACTAAGTTCGGTATGTAACCAATGTGATTGTTCGTGAGCCAACCAAGCATCATACGCCCAAGGATACTGATGGGGTTTAAAAAATGCTCTATCGTCTGTTAATTTATACTTCGTGCCCATTTTAATATCCTAATTGTTTCGTTTACCATTATACTTAGGTTCTAATATTTATCCCTCGCAAGCAAAACATTCGCCGTCATCATTTACTAACTCCGACATATCTAGTTCTTTTATAACTGCGCGTTCAATTCGCTGTGACACTTTGTCTGCTTTACCAAGTTTTTCTGAACGGCAATAGTACATAGTTTTTAATCCTCGTTTCCAAGCAAGAAAATGCACTGCGTGAAGATACACTATATTTGTATCTGGACGGAAAAATACATTTAATGATTGCGCTTGGTCGATATAGTTCTGCCGGTCTGCTGCATGTTCTATAATCCAACGCTGATCTATTTCCATAGCAGTCTTGAAAACATCCTTTTCATCAGTTGTTAAAAATTTCAGATGCTGAGCAGAACCATCGTTAGCAATAATACTCGACCAGATTTCGTCGTAACTTAATTTGGTCTCTCCTTCTTCAACCTTTGCTAACACTAACTTATCTAGATACTTGTTCTTGTTCAGAAACGCTCCGGACAAGGTATCCTGCCTATACGCATTCGCTCGCAGAGGTTCTATAGAAGGTGATGTATTACCCATTATAATACTACTGGAGGCGTTTGGAGCGATTGCCATGCAATGACTGAAGCGTTTACCAGTGCCCTTTGCATCGGGTGCTTCACCACGCTCAGAACCCAACTGGAGACTCGCCTCGTCGACCTTCTTACGAATATGTGCAAACATACGGTTATTTGCGACCTTTGCCATCGCACACTCCCAAGGAAGGTTGCTTTTCTGTAAGTATGCATGAAAACCCAAAGCACCAATACCGATCGATCGTTCACGTTTTGCGGAGTACCTTGCTCTTTCTACAGCATCCGGAGCATTGTCGATAAAGAACTGTAACACATTGTCGAGCATCTCTGCCATATCACGCAAGAACATAGTGTTCCTAGACCAAGAGTCAAAGTACTCAAGGTTGACAGAAGACAGACAGCATACAGCGGTCCGATCTTTATTTGTAGGTAGAATGATTTCCGAACACAGATTCGACTGATGAATCCTAAGTCCCAATTCTTTTTGAAATTCTGGAAGATGTCGATTACTTGTATCTATGTAATGTATGTACGGTTCGCCCGTTTCCATACGCAACTCGAGTATTTTCTGCCAAAGATCTTTAGCAGAAACAGTATCTCGAATTTCTCCATTATGAGGATCTGTAAGATTCCATCCGTCATCAGCATCAGCATCTTGCATGCAACGCTCAATCAGTTCCATAAAACGATCAGAGATATTAATCCCGTGGTGTAGGTTTAAACAACGTACATTCTGATCACCAGTGGGTTTGCGCATCTCAAGAAACTGTTGAATATCTGGGTGGGAAATATCTAAGTATGCTGCGTAGGAACCCCGACGAGTTTTACCCTGACGGTATGCTAGACAAGAAGCATCGTACGTTTTAAGATGCGGCATTACTCCGACTGACTTTTCATCAGAAGCACGAATACCAAAACCAATACCGACACCGCCACCGAGCATAGACAACCAGTTGGTTTCTGATAGATTCTCTACCAGTCCTTCCGCTGTATCTTCTATGTAGTTTAAGAAACATGATATCGGCATGCCTTTCTGCACTCTACCATAAGCAAGTATGGGAGTAGAGTAGGACAACCAATGTTTGGAAGAGTATTCGTAAAGACGCTGTGCATGTTCAGGATTAGATGAGAATTTTTTAGAAACATGAGCGAAACGATGCTGAGGAGATTCTTCGTCTTCTCGCATGTAACTTTCTTTAAGTCTTTGTATTCCTAATTTATCAAACAACTCATCTCGGGACAAATCTATTTGAATGCCCATGTACTCTTGCTTTGCCATCGTTCAGTTCACCTTATGTTAAATTATGTAGGAATACTATAATACGCGCTTTTTACGTTTTCCCATTACTTCTATATAGTTGCGTGTAAGAACATTACTTTTTCTTTTGTTCTTAAGGTTCATTGCAGTAGGAGGCAGGGAAACATCAGCAGTAGTCATCATTTCCTTCTGCAATTCTTCTGATACCTCTTTCCTCAATTGTTTGAAGTCCTTCATTTGGCGAGCTCTCCAGATGTGATGTAGATATTTTGATTAGTGGGTAAGTGCAGAACTTCGAATATGTCCATTCCGCAAATGTTTTCTTTTGGGTAACAATCCATATCGACTTTCACTTTATCGTTTTTGTGACACAGTTCTTCACAAGTCGAATTGATCATCTTATCATTTTCTTTAATGCGATATATCCCAGGAGACAGCATACCGCTGGGAAGTACGAACCACTCATTATTTTCTGCTAATATATCGAGTGGGTCTATTCGAGATTCTTTAATAATTTTTTGAACACTGGCATCAGAAAGTTCGAGTTTTTCTTTTATAAGTAATAGCGCAGCTACATAAGAACCAATCTTACTTTTGCCTCCAGGAACCTTGTTGAGAAGTCTCTTTAAACTAAAGACCAAACGGTGAAAATAATTGTAAACATTTTTATCTTCAGAAGTTTCGGGTTTTTTAATTTTCTTTCCGTTTTCGTCGATAATCCCTGCTTTATATGCACCCATTTCTTTCCATGGTGTGGTGAGCAAACGAAGAAACCTTAGAGTATAAACCAAGTCTGCGCTGCGTGATAATATGCCCATTAAATATTCCTCAATTTTTCTACAACAATTTCGTCCATAGAAATTTCACTGTATTGGTCAGAACGAATGGATCGTTTATATACAAGAAAAGGTTTTATGATAGGAAAGTCTCTATTTCCTACTTTAAACTCGAGCATCTTTAAACCTGCTTCGTGTCCAAAGACATTAAGTATTATTGTTATGTGGTTAAGAACTAATCGTTCTGCTAACTCGCCGCCTTTATTATATCTATTAACAAGTCGTTTTATGTACTTGAAACGATTGAGGTCTTCATAAAATTCCTCAGCGTTTATAGCGCGAGGACTATGATAGTGCCTCGCAGCATATAAAACAAAAGTTTCTTCAGTTAGGTTCTTAAAAAGCAGCATTCATAATTCCTTTCTATACTATAGATAGGGCACCAGAATGCTGATACTTTTACTTCTTATTAAACGTACCTGCTGCTTTTCTTCGCTTCAGTTCGTTTTTCATTTCCATGCGGGACCAATCATCGTGGGTATACTTTCCATTTTGTTTGGTGTGCTGTTTTATAACACTATCAGGAAGGGCGCGAATACCTTTAGCATCATTGTCCTTGCCTCTTTCAGCACGATCAATTCCGCCTTGAGTATTCTTATCGAACATTTCAGACTTTGCTTTATAAGCGTCATCGACATCTTGAAAAAACTGTTTAGTTTCTTCGTCAGACATATCAGGAAGCGATTTACCAGTTTTTGCTAGCATCTCTTTAAACTTTTTCTGGTAATCAGATTCTTCTTCAACCTGCTCGACAGATTCGACTTCTTCTTTTGTCGCCTTCGCCTTCGCTGCCTTTTCTTTTGCCGCCTTCTTTTTCGCTCTCGCTGCTAATTGAAGATAGTTAGAAGGAATTTTTATCTCATCAACCTGCTCGACAGATTCGTTCTGCTGGTCTTTCATTGCTGATTGAACCTTTGCTTTAACATCTTTCCAAGCAGCAACATAGTCACGGGTCTCTTCGTTTGGAAGTAACTCTTTTACTCTGGCATCAAACGCTTTGCGCGCCCCAGGCTTCATTGAAGTACCGCCACCCTTCCAACCATCACGATACAACTTTCCGAGTTCGTCATCTGATTGAGTGAGTTTATGAACCTTGGCGATTACGCTTTTCTGCTTACCAGTAAGGGCTCTCCAAGCATCTTTCATAAGACTTTTTGCTGCTGATTTCAATGACTGACCACCACCAACACCGTTTGGTCCCACGATCATGTTTATGGGCAGGTTTGCTTCCATCAAGTCGAGATATGCCTCGTTGAACTCGACAGATTCTTTGTTCATTTTTGGAGCACTTTTACTGTCTCCGTTGTTAAGGTTATCTGTAGATCGACGACTAGGTGCCTGACTCTTAACACCATCTGCAGGAGCACTTTCAATATCTTCAAGATCTTCTAAATCTGGATTAGACCTTTTATGCATAGCATAGAATTCTTTAGCACCCACAGACCAGTTATCTTGCCATCCCTGAGCCATCATAGCATTCCTAGACTGGTTAGTAGCTTGTGGAGTTTGGTTAAGTGCAGAAGCTTCTGAAACTTCTGAGAAAGCAGCGAACATTTTATTCAGATTCTCAACAGATTCTAATGCATAATTTTCTTTGCGCATACCCTTCATCTTTTCAGTTGTAGGTTTTCCGTTGTCTGATTCTTCTTCATCGTCTTTCTTTATGCCCTTGTTAGGTTTCTTGTCATCTTTATACGCTTCTTCTTCATCCTTTACAGGATCATCAGATTCATTAGTTTCATCATCTTCATCTTCATCTTCATCATCTTCATCATCATCTTTTTTCTCAGCGAACGGGTTCACACCCTTCTTAGGTTTTTTAGATTTTTTTTCGCCATCTTCAGAATCGTCTTCTTCTTCTTCAGAATCGTCTTCATCCTTTTCTTCTTTGGCAATCTCTTTACCAATTTTTTTCCTACGATTAGCAAGATACTCATCCGACTCATCTTCGTCGCCATCGTTGTCGATGTCGCCATCTGCTTTACCAACGGGATCTAGTTTTTTCTCATGAACGGTTTGTGCCGCTGCCCACATTGCTTTGATCGATTCTAAGTCCACAATAATTACTCCGAGGTTTCTTCTTTAGTTAGTTTATTTATATCATTATTCATTGTCACTTGACTTTCGTAGTAATCAATGATTGCTTGTTGTTGTTCTATGTATCTTTTTATCTCTGCAAAATTAATAGAAAGGTTTTCATACCCAATAACTGAAGTCGCAATAACGGCAAAAGGACCATTCCTTTCTTCATATTCTGCAACAAATTCTTGTATGTTATCAGAAGTAATTGCATACCACTTAACATCATTAAGTTTAACGGGACGGGGATGCACCCTCAGGGGGATATCCTGTCCTTTTATTATTGTCCTAGTTACTATTTCACCTGATGCACAACCAATCAGACTACTTGCTAGTAATAGACTCAATATCATCAAAAGTTCTTTTCGTACCAGCATTTATTCTGTTCTCTATCAATCCAGGTTTCTTCAACGTCAACCTAGTCAGGTTGTGTTTCTGTAACAAATCGTATAACTCGTTATTCCTCGCCTCAGATTCTTGGAGTTCGTTTTCGAGTTTAGAAGAAAGAATATTAGTTACAATAATACTTTCTTCCATGTCTTCAACTACTTCTCGATTACTTTCAGCAGCAATTTTTAAACGAACATTATTTTCTTCTAACTGACTAATAGTGCTCTGGGTATTCTTATAGTAGAGATACCCGCCAGTAGTCACACTACCAAACCCCAATAACAAAACTAATGTTATTATCATGGACGGTGACATTTTATTTCTTCTTTTGCTGCATAGAACGCAAAGTCTTTAAAAGAGTAATGCGATACTTGCGCTTCTGATCAGGTTTCTCGAGTTTGTCGTGCACAGCAAGCAGTTTATCTATCTGAGGTTTCTTCAGACTGACAGTCGCTGCACCCTTGACTGGAGATACCCTGATATCAAACTCACCGTTTCCAAAGTTCGCAGAGTCTTGTGCCTTACGCAACTGCATTACGATGTGGTCATCTTCACCCTTTGATGGACGAACATAAGTTGTAGTCTTTGGAAGTAGTCTTGTGTTTCTATCTTTCCTTCCTGCTTTACTCATTCGCTTCGCTTTACGGTCTGCGATCATTTCCTTTTCGCGTTGAGTCAACTCATCAACCTGATCGGCATCTTCGCGCATTTTAGGAAGCGCACGATTTATGCCCCTGAAGCGATTGTCTTGTTTTCTTGCAGCTTTATCGAACTTAGCAAGTCCTTGCTTTGATCTCTTTGTCGCTAATACGTCATCCATTTTTTTGTCTTGGTTTTTTATATCTGTTCGCGCCTTACCCACATACCTAGTCGCAAGACCTCTACTAATCTCATCAACGCGCTCGACAGACTCTTTGATGCCATTCTTTTTGTGCCAGATCAGTTTTCGTAGGTAGTCTTTACGCTTCCATTGATCGTCTGGCATCTTATTGGTATCCCACCCATGTTTACGATTCTTAGTCAGTATTGCGAATTTTTTCACATCAGCAGTCATCTTTTTGATCTCACTGTCGATTTCTTTCGCTGTCCACTTCGGGTTTATCTTGAAGTTTAAGTCACTCTTAAAATGCATTATTCGATTAAACTCATCAAGATGCTCGACAGATTCTTTCTTGAAAGTGACCGCTGACAGAGGTTTGCTGGAACGCTTTTTTTCTTGTTGTGCATCATAGTGTGCGCGTTGTGTTACACTTTTGATTACCTTGCTGATTGCATTTGTTGTGTGCCGCAGCGTTGATTCCATATCATCATCATACACTGTTTTCCCAGAGTCGATGTCTGCTTGCTGTTTCTTGGTGAAGTCACTCGATCTCCCAATATTCCTCTTCTCTCCACTCTTCAACGTTTTTATATAACCTTTCTGTAGAGTTCCAAGTTTCTCTGCCGCCTTTGAATCAACCGTCTTTCTGACATATGCATCTATTTTAGAGTGGGTGCCTGATCTAAATGCAATGATACCATCTTTTCTGACGTAAGCAGCATTTCTTACCAACTTATCAAACTCTGGGTCTGCTTCCATTGCCATACGAATTTCATTTTCTAGTGATTTCCATTTAGCATTGTTCTTATTTTTCTTGGTTGGTATTGCAGCACCGACAGCAACAATGAAGTCACGAATGTCGTTCATCAGTCCTTCATCAACCTGCTCGACAGATTCTGGCACTGCCCCTGCTCGCCTTATACCTGCATGGCGGTTGGGTCGTTTCAGCGCATTCCTCATCCACTTTTTCTTCTCTTCTGGGGTTTTCGGATTATCTGGAAGAGTACCAAACCCTCCTTTCATATCTGATCTTTTCTTTCTTCGGTTCTGTATGTCCTTTTGCGCCTTGGCCACGTATCGATCTTTCGCGCCTTGAGAGATTTCATCAACTTGCTCGACAGATTCTGGCAACTTGCCCTGTGGTCCCGCCAGTTTCTTACCAGTACTTCTAACTATCTTATACTTCTTTCCTATTGAAACTGCCTTCATACGCTGCTTAATAAGTTCTTCTGCTTTACTTTTTGTCGAATGCTCAGTATCAAATTTCCAAGTCTTTCCATGATCCGTTGACTTATGTATTTGGTGCTTTGTAATTCCTTCATCAACTTGCTCGACAGATTCTCTCTTTGGAGCAAGTTTATAACCATCACGCTTCGCTTGTGCTTTCGCTACTGCTCTGTCTTTCGCTTGATTCTTCTTTGACCGACCGCTCAAAGCACCAAGTCCTCCAGGGTATACTGTCGGTGGGTTTGCCTTCCTATGTGCTTTCGCTACTGCTTTGTCTTTCGCTTGATTCTTCTTTGACCGACTACTCAAAGCACCAAGTCCACCTTCCTCTCGCGCCCACGCTCCATTGCCTTCCTCGACAGATTCGTTTTTGCTGTGACCCCAACCCTTTGCTTTCAGTGCAAGGTGCATGTCGAGGGTTTCCGCTCTTTTCTTTTCACCAGTTTTAGGATCAAACATATCGTGCGGTGTAAAATCTTCGGAAGATTCTTTGGTTGCTCTGTTGATTCCTCTCAACCTGTTCAAAACTTTATCTTTATGATTATTCTTCCTACCAGTAGTTTTGCTGATACCGTCTGAGTGTGCATTGGATGCTGCTGACATTGCTGCTCGTTGGATGTATCGATTCTTCATACCCCGAGAAATCTCATCAACCTGCTCGACAGATTCCCAGCGATAATCGTCTGGGTTATAAGACCTGATCCATTTAGAGAAATCTTTCTTAACATACAATTTGTCTTGTTCTTTACCGACCAGATGACGACCACGCTTGGAATCAAGATAATCCTTAATCTGACTATCTTTTCCGCCAGTCATTTTCTTAATTACTGCGTGAGTTTTTACATAATCTTCTTTGGTCTTTGGTTCATTCTTGCCGTGTTTAATGTTATAAGAGGCGTTATAGTATCCACCGCTTTCGTTTCCACTTTTAACCGCAAGACCTTCATCGACTTCTTCTTTATGACTCAGGCGTGGTTTCTTTCGGGTATCTTTACGACCCTTCATGAAGTCTGCTTTGGACTTAACCTGCTTGACAGAAGAGTCGCGACTTGTGCTCTTGCCGTCTGTAGGATCGATCCTTGCTTCATTCTTATATTTTGTTTTATATTCGAAGCGGAGAGCCCGAAGCGATTTTGTTTTTCGCTCAGAAGAATCGCCTTCACACGAAGATTCTTTCTTACAATCGGGAACCATTTTACCGTTTTTCATTTTAGTATCCTTTGCTTTATATCCGTCCCAACAACTGTCTCTACCGACATTGTCGCGAGCCTTTTCTAAGTCGCCATCTTCTTTATAGATATCTTTTTTATACTTGTTCTTTTTGCCAAGTTTAGAATCTTTTTTGCGGTCACGCTGTACGGTTGCCTTGTTAAAGGTTCTTAAATGTTTGGCAACCGGATTGCTTTTACCTTTCATGTTAATTCCAATATGATCATTGTTATTATTTATAATATTGCATCTTTATGATTACAGATTAAAATGTTTTACGCATGACTGTGTACTTCTCAACAATTCCAAATTTCTTAAACGTTCGCAAAAATCCCCTACGGGCACGGAACTCATAAGAAGTGCATCCTTTAGACTTTGCTAGTTCTGTATAATCTTTGTCGAGCATTTCCCATTGATTGTTAACATCTCCAGCAGCACCCAGGACAAGTAGAATCTTATCACTAATTTCAGAAGCAACAACGACTATTCCCATCAGACTATCATCTACGTCTGAGTATACGAAATACATTTCAAAATCTCCAGATTTCAAGGAGAGTGCTATAGAAGTTCCTGTATAATCTTCTGGGGCAATAGTATCTAGCCAATGCTCAACCTGAGAGAGATGCTTTCCTATAAGTTCTGCTGTGGTTATTTTAAAAATTTTATTGTCCTTTAAGAAATTTAACTTCTTCTTTCAGAGCATCGATTTCTGCTTTAAGATATTTCACCGCATTAAGTAAATCCCATTCATGATCAATTCCCACAGAAAGTAACGAATCTGGGTTATTTGTATCATCTTGAACGACGCCTTCAGGATAAGTTTCCTTATACTCCTGAGCAATGACACCACGCCGACCAGTAGCAAGAGGTAATGTAGTATCACGATTAAAAATGTGTGAATAAAGATCGAAGTCTACTACGCGAACTGCTTCGATTTTTGCCATAGAACTAGCAGGATCTACTGATACAATGTTCTCTTTCAGGCGTTCGTCTGATAGATTGGAGAAGAATGGAGTAGATCCAACTTTCGTAAAGATGCTGCCTGCGGCAGACTCGCCGTCGTTGGCCATGAATCGTATCGCCGTCTTCGCATTGACGGTTGAGTTCGATTTGGTCCACAATACCAAAGATGCAGGGTAATCGGTGAAATTGCCAGTGTCTATCGGCGTTTTGATCGTCATCTTACCATTGTTAATCAGCATATCACCAGTAACATTAACGCCTTTGTTAGTGTTCAACCGCTCCAGGCCACCGCCAAATAATTTAGCATATGGACCGCCGTCCCGGAGTCCGCCAGTGTCAGGAAGGATGGTGCTCGCCCAGGCAGCTGCTTGGATTACCGTTTTGTTTGCGCCAGTGATGTCTGTCGCGGTGTCGTCAGCAAAAAGAGTTGTGGTTCCGTTCCCCTCAGTTTTGATTCTTGGTCTGTTCCCAGTATAAAGGTTAATACTTCCGGTCGAATATCCACTCGCACCACCAGCACTCTGATCTGCATTCAAATACCCTATGATCATATCCCCGCTAGTATCCAGAGCATTGAATATGCGGAAGTCCGCCGTACCGGCCGTGCGGGCACTTTTGCCGCGAATGTCCATCACCCATGATGGGGATCCATCAGCACTGCGTAAATTGATCTCGGCACCTTCAGTACTGACGCCGAAGCCGACGCGGCCAACAATTATGTTTCCGCCAACATCAAGTTTGTGACTCGTGCTTGGAGAGGCCGTTCCAATACCCACAGATGTGCTATTTACTACTAAAGAACTTCCTTGCGCAGTTAGGTCGCCAGTAATATCTACTGCTGCGCTTGCAGTTAGGTCGCCACTAATACCTACTGTGTTGCCAAAAGTTGTGGCGCCAGATATATTAGCATTACCACTAGCATCGATGTACATTACCGATGTTCCATCAGAGTGCTGAAAATCTAAATAAGGACCTCGCATTACCAACCGATCACTGGTTGTACTAGACCTAATAAATCCGTGGGTTTCATTCGGAGAGTCTGCAGCAGAAGTTCCGGCAAGCCAAGTACCATCAGATCGGATAAATGCAGCACTATTGACGAGAACATTTCCAGTAACATCTAGTTTAGCCAGTGGTGTACCATTTCCTATACCTACATCACCAGTAGAACTTATAAAAACTCTTTGTAAAGAGTTCGTCTCTAAAGAGATGGAGGATTCGCCGCGCATAGTGAGATCAGTGAGGATCCTCGCCAAGTAGCTCCCAGAACCGAAAGATAATTTGGATTCATTACCAGAAGTTTTGGACTCTATGTTGATCTGAGGTATGTTATCATTTTGTATATCAAGGTCGTAATCAGGATCGAATGCACCAATACTGACCTTTCCTACAGAAGAAATACGCATTCTTTCTAGGAAATCTGCACCAGAACCGGTCTTGAAAACAGTATTACCGGTACTACCGTAATTCATAGTTCCTGACGTTTCAATGACGCTATTCGTCAATAGTCCATCGAAAAGCAATGCATTGGTACCGTCAACCTGAGACTGAATGTTGACAACACAACCAGCAGCTGCTGGTCTTTGAACATCAAGACTAAAAACCGGATCAACTCCTATACCGACATTCCCTCCAGATTGGATTACTATAGCACTTGTAGGAACCCAATTAGTTCCGTCAGATCTGAGTAACTGATTTACACTACCGGCACCTATTTGTACAGGGATACCCGTGAGCTCGGCACCACTGCCCACAAAAGAAGTAGCTTTAACTTTGCCGTTTACTTCCAACATCTCTGTTGGTACAGAAGTGCCAATGCCCATGTTTCCGCTAGCGAGTATTCGTATTCTTTCAGCTTCAGCACTACCTGCTGCTATAATAACAGTATCGCTTAAGCTCGCAGAACCGACTACATTAGTCCCTATGATAACATTGTTTTGACCATCAACGATCGCGTGGCCTGCCCGAGATCCGATAGCAATGTTGTTCCCCCCAAGGACGTTTTTCAATGCTTCTCTGCCCAATGCCACATTCTGGCCGCTAGTAATATTCGATTTCAGCGCACCTTCTCCCACGGCAGTATTATACATTCCAGTGGTAGTGGAACTGGAGCTCTCAGATCCGATAGATGTGTTATGTCCAGCAGTACTGTACCGCAGTGCTTGATAACCCATCGCAAGGCTACTAATTCCGATTAAGTTTTGCTCGAGCGCCAACTGTCCGATAGCGAGATTATTTAATCCAGTTGTATTTAATTTCAACGCATCATTGCCGATAGCAATACAGCGGACATCGGATGCACTAACTGCAGCAGTAATCCCGGTGGTATCTCGCATCGCATTTTGCCCAATAGCGATACTATTTTTACCTGTTGTATTAGATCTCAACGCCCCACGTCCCAACGCTGTGTTCGACTGGCCTATTGTGTTCGAAAGCAGTGTCTCATGACCTATAGCAGTATTCGATGCTCCGGTATTCGTTGTTCCCAGTGCCTTATCGCCGAATGTAGTGTTAGTAACCACATCGCCACTACCAAAGTTGACAATGTATCCGCCAGATACTTGTAATTTATACTGCGGGTCGGCGATACCTATACCCACATTCCCGTCAGATTTTATTACCAAAGAACTAGTCGGTTCGAAGGTGGTTCCTGAATAGCGCATGGTCTGATTAACCGTAGCACTCGGTAAGCTATTCGGTAAGTTCGTTAGAAATTCACCAGATCCAGTAAATGTAACAGCAGTAATGTCTCCAGTTGCTGAGGTTATCTGGGTGCTTGGCACCAGGGGATCATCTGCGTTTTCCCCGCCTGAATAGGTCGTTATTCTAGTGGAGTCGATGTAGATCTTGGGGCCGGTAATCGTGAGGCTCCCATTAAGGGGCACCCAATTAGATCCATGATTGCTCTGCTGCGTAACCTTCCAGATCGCCGCATCGACTAACCCAAAGACGTCCGTGATCCTCAAGACTGGCGCAGCTGATCCGCCTCTACCATACACCTCGAAATAACTTTCACCATATGTCGAATAAGGTGCCTTATTTATAATCCTTCCCTCAGTAGTCAGGTCGCCATCAGCAGTAAGAGTTGCGGCAAGATT
>TARA_B110000879_G_scaffold41590_2_pt1 | contig 12769 bp, 7 predicted proteins | sample TARA_B110000879 | Tara Oceans TARA_B110000879 (sample SAMEA4398094) | marine metagenome | biome: Polar Biome; feature: [SRF] surface water layer (ENVO:00010504); material: water (ENVO:00002006), including particulate matter (ENVO:01000060) such as... | depth 5 m
GGCAGAGTTTATATGGTTAGGTAATGCTGATGAAAAATTTCTTGGTAAGCGCGCAAACTTTGACGATTTGGGGGTTGATTTTATGCAATACACCGAATTCGCTTTAGGTTTTGCACGTGATTTTGATGAAAAATGGACCTTTGGAATTAAAGCTAAATACCTAAGTGGTAATGCATTTTTACGCACCACCGAAAGTAGCCTTGGCATTACTACAGATGCAGAAAACTATGCTATTGCATTAGATGGGCAAATGCAGATTCAAGCAGCTGGCGTTACAGGGTTAGTTGTTGATTCTTTATTGAACTTTAATGGATTTAATTTTGGGAATATTAATGATCAATTAATAACTGCTGGAACCGGTAATCATGGCGGAGCGATTGACCTAGGTGCTACCTTTAGACTAAATGAAAAGATATCGTTTAATGCTTCTGTACTAGACTTAGGATTAATCAATTGGGCTGCTTCTGCTGTTACTAAGACATCCAAACCAATTAGTTATGTTTACGACGGAATATCCGTAACGGACCTATCAAGTGGCACCGGTGAGGCAGAAAATATTGTAGGAACTCTGGATACTCTTTTTAAAAGTATTCAGTTCGATGACAAACAAGAGTCCTTCACTACAACCTTGCCTGTAAAGGTTTATGCTGGTGGTAATTATCGAATTCTGCCAAAAACAGATTTATCCTTAATTACCTATAATGAGCTATACAATGGTCGTTTTAAAACCTCAATTCGTTTTGGGGCAACTCAACGAATTAGGAATTTCTTAATGGCAACGATAAACTATTCAGTTTATGGAAATAGTGCTGCAAATCTTGGAGCTGGGTTTACACTTAATGCAGGACCCGTTCAGTTATACACGGCTACAGATAATGTCTTGGCCTTTATGTTACCAGAAAAAAGCAAAAACTTTCATCTGCGATTTGGAATAAACCTCACGTTTGGAAACAACTTTAGTCAGAACTAAAAAATGAAAAAATCTTCACTTTCAATTTTCAAACTGATAGCATTCTTTTCAGTTGTTTTATTGTTTTCTATCGAAGTACAAGCTCAATCTAAATGGGATAAAAAAGGAGCGCTAGTTGTAGAAAAAAGCGAAAAAGATTTAAAAGAAGGAGATTATTTAACCGCTAAAATGAGAGCAGGTCGTTTGCTTAAAAAAATGAGAGAAAACGGCCAAATGTCTAATCAATACTACACTTATATTTCACTCCTAAACACCCGTTATATTGAAGGTTTAGGACAGCTAATGGCGGTAAGAGATAGTTTAGAAAATGGCATTTTCTATTTCAATATGTTTATTCGATCAGATAGCACTCTCTACACTCCCTGCCTACTTGCAATAAGTGAGGCATATTTAGAAAGTGGTAATTACGTCAAATCAGAACAATATCTGCAGCGCGTTGAAGGACAAGTCACTGAACGGCTAAAGAATGCAACCGCTTTAACCATCTCGGATTCATTGGAAAAAAGGATGCGCAAGAAACGCGCTTTTTATGTATCGGACCCAATGAACAATTCGGATTCTGTGTTATACAATTATGTGCGAGAAATAAAATTGAGAATTGAAATGCAACGTGGCTTCTTCAACGAAGCAGAAGGTGATATTGAAAATTTAATAGTATACCAAACCAAAATATCACAACATACATTTCCTAATGCTGATACCAGTGCAAAAAAGCCAACGGTTAAAATCAAAAAAAGAGAATACAAAAAAAGACAAGTATCCCTAGCAGGTCTATACGTTACTAAAGCGGATTTCTATCGACTATCTGGGAACTATCAAAAGGCTGCAACATTGTATTATGACAATGAAACTAGATTCAAAAAAACAGTATCTAAAAAGAGCCTACCTTTTGTAAAGAACAATTACGGAAAAGCTATTATGGCTGAAAGCAATGGACGCCTTGAAAAACCTTATAAATATTACGAAGACATTAAAAGCCAAGTTATCAAAAGCGGTCAAATATCTAACTATCACAAATTTTACAACGAGGTTGCCGAAAAAGAAATCGAATCTTATTTATCAGAAGATAAAGACAAAAAAGCTCGTGACTTATATTTAAAATATAAGCTGGATAATCAGCATAAATATGGAACTAAAAGCGTTTATTTCCTTCGGGCAGTTATGCTTGAAAACGAGTACTATTCAAGTAAATCGAGGTACAAAAAAGCCATAAAACGAGAAGATAAACTAAAAGAAGAAATTGAAAAGGTCATTCCTTATGACAACCTCGCCCAACTTCAATTCAATGATCACTTCTACAATTTCTATTCTAAAAACAACAGAATCGAAGAGGCGAGAATAGAGCGAGAAACCAACGAGTGGATTGCAGGTTTAAATATGAGTAAAAATGCTCCAAATTATTCCATAGAAAAAATAAAACTTGCTGATTTCAACATTAAAAATCAAGACAAATTTGCCGAAGCCAAAGCAGTTTATGAGCAACACTTTGAAGGCGTTTTTAGAAAACAATTTCATTCCCACCATCCCATTTATAGTGAGTTCCTCGAATCTTATAGTCTTCTCAAGACTTCTATTGATGAATATGATGAAGCTTATCGTTTAGCAGGCGAACGATTAAAAATAGCCAATGAAAAATACGGTCCCGAGAGCAAGGATTATGCCATGGCATTAATTCAGCTTAGTGAAATAAACATTCTAAAAGGAGAGTATGACCAGGCAGAATCACAATTAGAAGTCGCATCAGAAATGATTAAAAGTGAGTCTAGTAAAAAGAGTAGGGCTTATTATACAACGCTCAAAAACCTTGGAGATATCTACATGATTAACGGGAAGTATCAAGAAGCTGAAAACACCTACAAAAAAGCTTTTAAAATGCTTAAAAAATCAGGTGAAGGCGGAAACTTAGATATTAAATCATCTGAAGATATGGCCAAATTATACATGACAACCGGCCAATATAAAGATGCTGAAAATATAATTAAGCAGTCTATTTCTGCAAATGAAACAAAGTTTGGAGGAGACCACTTCAAACTTGTGAAACCGTTGAATTTATACGCTCAACTATTCCTCATATTAGGTGAATATATCGAAGCTGAAAAAAGAACCAGCAGAGCTATGGATATTGCTGAGAAAACCTTGGGCGATACCAGCGTTGCATATATGGATAACTTAATGTTACTAGGAGAAGTACACATTAAAATGGGTAATTATAGTGGTGCTCAAAAAATATATGAAGATGCTTTAATTCTTATTCGTAAAAAATTCGGTGAAGAAAATATACGTGAAGCAGACATATTAAAGTCGCTTGCCGATGCTAATTTTAGATCTAAAGACGCGGATTTAGAAACGATTAATGGCTATCTCGATCGCGCTAAGGACATTGTGATTACTAGCTTTAACCCTGCACATCCAGATTATGGCGCATTGCTAGAATATCAAGGTAGAGTATTTATGCTTTTCGAAAAATATCCTGAAGCCAATTTAATGCTGAAAGATGCACAATTTATTTGGTTGCAAAAGTTTGGAAAAAACGACATAAACATGGCACGAAACGAAATGCTTATAGGTGATCTAAAGTACTTGCAAGAAAAATACGAAGAGGCTGGAGAAAGCTATGAAAATGCCGCGCAATCGTATAAATCTTTGTTTAACGATAACCACCCTGGCTACTTGGAAGCAAAAAGTAAGCAAGCAAAAAGTTATTACACAGAAGGGAACTTAACCAAAGCTAAAGTAGTTTATGACGAAACTACAGAGAGCTATTTAGGTTATATCAAAGATTACTTTCCTGCGCTTTCAGAATCGGAAAAAGGTAAATATTGGAATTCTATTAAACGTGATTTTGAAATCTACAATTCACTCGCTTTGGCCACTTACGATAAAAACAACAAAGCTTTACGTAATGTTTACAACTTCAAACTGTCTACTAAAGCAATTCTCCAAAGTAGTTCTACAAAGCTTAAATCTAGAATTCTAAATTCTAACGATGGAAATCTAATTTATCGTTTCGATCAATATAACGAAATGAAAGACATGCGGACTAAAGGTTTAGCAATGTCAGCTAATGAGCGAGAGGTAAATAGCATTAATATGTCCAAATTGAGCAAAGACATTAATGCACTAGAAAAAGAACTGAGTGAAGAATCTGAAGACTTTGCTGGTGCTGTGGATGGTGAACAATTTACATGGAAAGATGTAAAGAGAAGTCTAAATGAAAATGAATATGCAATGGAAATTATTCGTTTCAGACATTTCGACAAACAGCTTACTGACAGCGTATTATACGCAGCTCTTATTATAAACCACAAATCAAAAGGCCCTGAATTAGTATTGTTGAATAATGGCAATAAATTGGAAAAAAAATACTTTAAAGGCTATAGAAACAGTATCAAGTACAAAGCCAATAAGGACAAGTACAGCTACTCTAATTTTTGGAAATCAATTGATGAAAAAATCGCAGATAGCGCTAAAATTTTCGTTTCGGCTGATGGTGTTTATAACCAATTAAATATTGAAACGCTTCAAGATGAAAATGGGAAATTCATAATAGAGAAAAATGAAATCTATAACTTGAGCAATACTAAAGATATTGTATTAGCTCGTCGTGAAGAATACAAAGAAACCTATGACAAATCAACCGCCATGCTTATGGGTAATCCAAGTTTTTCTGCTACTGGAAGCGATATTGACATGGGAAATAAGGTGACATCAATTGATGCATTACCTGGTGCTGAAGAAGAAATAAAGCAAGTTGGTAAATTACTGAATGGAGAAGAGTGGCAAACCCAAATAATGGTTCAAGAAGAAGCTACAGAGCAAGCATTGAAAAAAATGAATAGCCCCAGGGTGTGTCACATTGCAACCCACGGTTTCTTTATGCAAGAGTCTAAAGTGGATTATAAAAAAAATGAGATTACTGGCGACTTTGCTGATAACCCTCTGTTGCGTTCAGGACTTTTATTTACTGGAGCAGGTGAATTACTAGAGAACAACAATATTTACGACTTCAACAAAAAAGATGGAATCTTGACTGCTTATGAGGCCATGAACTTAAATCTTGACCATACTGAATTGGTTGTTTTAAGTGCTTGTGAAACTGGCGTTGGAGAGATTAAATCGGGCGAAGGAGTTTACGGTTTGCAACGTTCATTTATTGTCGCTGGTGCTCAAAACGTAATCATGACTTTATTCAAAGTAAATGATCAAGTGACTCAAGAACTTATGAATGACTTCTATGAACAATGGCTAGAAACGGGTGACATGAGAATGGCTTTCCAAAATGCGAAAATCAAAATCAAAAACAAATATCAAAAACCGGTATACTGGGGAAGTTTTGTGCTAATTGGAATGTAATGGACAATAAGGCCACTGGAAATAAAGGGGAGGCCATTGCAAAGGAGCTTCTCATTTCAAAAGGTTACAAAATAAAAGCAACCAATTGGAGACACTCCTATCTTGAGGTCGATATTATTTGCGAAACAGAAAAAGAAATCATTTTTGTTGAAGTAAAAACACGGTCAAATGGTTACTTCGGAGATCCTATCCAATCTGTTTCTAAAAAGCAACAAAAAAATTTAATTAACGCAGCAGAAGCCTACATTGACCAATTCGAAATTGATAAAGAGTTTAGATTTGATATTATTGGTATTTTAAATGAAAATCAATTTCCTGAAATCAATCATGTTGAGGACGCTTTTGGGCCTGAATTCTAGGCATTCAACAGTTTAACTGAACCCTAAATACAAATCGCTTGTTACTACTTATTGTTAACTAAAATCTGCGAAATTTGCACCGTAATGGGAGATTTTGATCAATTTAAAAAATTAGACGACGAGGACTTTTACAAGCACCCCGATGGCTTTATTATTTTTACTGAAAAGTATCACCTAAAACGTGGCTATTGTTGTAAAAATGCATGTAAGCATTGCCCCTACGGATTTAAGAAAAAACGAAAAGAAAACAAGAATGACGTTTAAAAAAGAAGTACTTCAAGGAATTCCAGTTATTTTACCTGAGCTAAAACCGTTCGACTCGAACATTAACCACGCTCCAAAGCGGAAGGAAATTCTTAACGACAAAGAGAAAAAGCTCGCGTTAAAAAACGCCTTGCGGTACTTTCCTAAAAATCATCACGCCGTTCTACTTCCCGAATTTAAAAATGAATTAGAAACCTACGGCCGAATTTACATGTATCGTTTTCGTCCGAGCTACATGATTACAGCGCGTTCTCTAGAAGAGTTTCCATACCAATCAAAACAGGCAGCAGGTATAATGCTCATGTTAAGTAATAACTTGGATTATGCAGTAGCTCAGCATCCACACGAATTGATTACTTATGGCGGTAATGGCGCTGTTTTCCAAAACTGGGCTCAGTACCTATTGACTATGCAATACCTAGCTCAAATGACCGATGAGCAAACGCTAGCAATGTATTCTGGCCATCCTATGGGTTTGTTTCCATCGCACAAAGACGCTCCAAGAGTTGTAGTGACCAACGGAATGATGATTCCTAATTACTCTAAACCTGATGATTGGGAGAAGTTTAATGCTTTAGGCGTTACTCAATATGGCCAAATGACGGCAGGTTCATTTATGTATATAGGCCCTCAGGGAATCGTTCATGGAACAACTATTACGTTATTAAATGCAGGCCGAAAAATTTCGAAAAATGGCGAAGGATTAGAAGGAAAAGTTTTCCTTACCGCTGGCTTAGGCGGTATGAGCGGTGCTCAACCAAAAGCTGGAAATATAGCTGGATGTATAACCATATGTGCAGAGGTAAACGAAAAAGTAACCTACACTAGACATTCACAAGACTGGGTAGATGAAGTCATTGACAATCTCGATGACCTGATGGATAGAGTTCGCCTTGCAAAAGCAAACAAAGAAGTTGTTTCTATTGCTTACCAAGGCAATGTAGTAGAGATTTGGGAGCGATTTGCAACAGAAAACATAATTTTAGATCTGGGTAGTGACCAAACATCCTTGCACAACCCATGGGCTGGCGGATATTACCCAGTTGGATTAACCTTTGAGGAATCCAATGAAATGATGGCCAGCAATCCCAATAAATTTAAAGAACACGTCCAAGAATCACTTCGAAGACATGTTGCTGCAGTAAACAAATGCGTAGCTAACGGAACTTATTTCTTCGATTATGGAAATGCATTCTTATTAGAATCTAGCAGAGCAAATGCTGATATACTAAAAGAAGATGGCGATTTTAAATATCCGTCTTACATTCAAGACATAATGGGGCCAATGTGTTTTGATTATGGATTTGGACCATTCAGGTGGGTTTGTTCCAGTAACGATCCAAAAGATTTGGCAATTACAGATCGAATAGCTGCAGAAGTTTTGACCGAAATAAAGGCGCATTCCCCTGCTGAAATTCAGCAACAAATGGATGACAATATTCGCTGGATTAAAGCTGCTGGAGACAACAAAATGGTCGTAGGTTCTCAGGCAAGAATTTTATATGCTGATGCCGAAGGACGGATGAAAATTGCTGAAGCATTTAATAATGCAATTGCCATAGGCGAAATATCTGCACCCATAATTTTAGGGAGAGACCATCACGATGTTTCAGGTACCGATTCTCCATACCGAGAAACAAGTAATATTTACGACGGTTCTCAATTTACAGCTGATATGGCTGTTCAAAATTTTGTAGGCGATGGTTTTAGAGGAGCTACATGGATCTCATTGCACAATGGCGGTGGCGTTGGTTGGGGTGAAGTTATGAATGGTGGTTTCGGAATGTTAATAGATGGATCTGATGATGCGGATAGAAGACTTAAAATGATGCTGCATTGGGATGTAAACAACGGTATTGCGAGAAGAAGTTGGGCAAGAAACGAACCTGCGATCTTTGCTATAAAGCGCGCCATGGAAAACGAACCTTTATTAAAAGTTACATTGCCGAATATTGTGGATGACGATTTGTTGGACTAACAACATGGAAGACCTATACATTTCTGATCTTGACGGAACACTACTAAACTCTTCTGGCGTGCTGTCTCATAAAAGTATCGAGATTCTAAACTCATTAATCAAGAATGGGCTCAATTTCACAATTGCAACGGCACGTTCATTGGATTCTGCTATGCCTATTGTTGGAGCATTGAATCTAAAATTACCAATGGTACTATACAATGGTGCTTTAGTATATGACCCAATACAAAAAATTAATATCCACGAAAAATTTATTGATAAACAGCAAAAAAAATTTATTTTAGAGATCTTTGAACAAGAAGGGCTTGAACCGATTGTATTTACACTTGACCAGCGAAACAATCCCTCAGCTTTTTACAGAACAATCTCCAACCCTCACATGACAACGTACGTAAAGAATAGATTGTCGCAAAAAGACAAGCGATTTAAAAAAGTAGAGGAGTTTAGCCAATTCGATGACCCCAATTTCAAGCAGCTAAAAAATCCCTCAGATTTTTACAGAAAAATCTCCAACCCTCACATGACCAAATACATAGACAATAGGTTGTCGCAAAAAGACAAACGATTTAAGAACGTGAAGAATTTTAACCAAGCACTTCTCCAAAATGTAATAACCATTATTTCAATCGGAGATAAAGTAACTTTACTTGCGGTAAAAAATCGTATTGAAAATGCGTTGAAAATAGAAATACATTTTGCTGAAGACATTTATGATAAAGAAGCATATTGGTTGGAATTTGCAGCACCAAATTCATCGAAAAAAGATGGTGTATCATTTCTTAAAAAACAATTGAATGCTACACGAACAATTTGCTTTGGGGATAACCTGAACGATATTCCTATGTTTGAAATAGCCGATGAAAAATACGCTACTTCAAATGCCAGGAGCGAATTAAAAGCTATCTCCACTGAAGTCATTGGGAAAAACAATGATGATGCGGTCGCCCGATTCCTTCAAAACAGAAGCCAAATAAAGAACCTATGAGTTTAAACATTGTTCTACTTGAACCAGAAATTCCAAATAACACTGGAAACATAGGCCGGCTAAGCCTTGCATCTGGGAGTAGTTTGCACCTTATAAAACCCCTTGGCTTCGAAATAGACGACTCGAGGGTTAAGCGAGCAGGCCTAGATTATTGGAAACATATCGATTTATATATTCATGAATCTTGGGAAGCATTTGTAGATAAATATCCCAATGCCGAATTAGCATTTATGAGTAGTCATGGAAAAAAAGACTTCTACTCCATTGATTTCAAGGAAGATATGTTTTTAGTTTTCGGAAAAGAATCAGTAGGGTTGCCTAAAGAGTTACTTTCAAACTATACTGACAAAACCTTTAAAATACCGATGCATAGTCCACATATTAGAAGCTTGAATATAGCAAATTCAGTTGGAATTGTAGTTTTCGAAGGACTACGCCAACTTGCCATAAAGTTATAATCGGCTACAACTCGCCCGCTCTTAACTGAGCTCCAACTTGTTTTTGTAACTGCTCGTATATCTTTTTGATAGACTTATCTACGACCTTATCTGTTAACGTCTGACTTGGGTCTAAAAACTCAAATCCAAGTGCGCAACTTTTGGTCCCAGGCTCTAGTCCTTTTCCTTGATAAACATCAAAAATAGAAACCTCTTTCAATAAATTTCTTTCGGTCTGAAGTGCAACATTTCGAATGTCTTGAAAGTCTACCTTCTGATCTACAACTAAAGCTAAATCTCTTCTTGTGCCTGGAAATTTAGGAACAGTCTTATACTTTATTTTTTTTGTTGAAAGTACTTTTACAATATTTTCCCAGCTCAACTCTAAATAGAACACGGACTGTTTTACACCAAAATCGGAGCAATTTTTCTTGTTAACCATTCCAAGAGAACCTAAATTCAGTTTGCCAGAAAACAAATCTAAGCCATAGCTCAACGCTTCTTTCTTGGTAGGTTTTGATTTAAATGCCATTGGAGAAACTCCAATTTTTAGAAGTAAATTTTCTGCTATTCCTTTCAATTCAAAAAACTCTGCATCAGTTGCTTTTCCAGTCCAGCTGCCAATAGTTTGCTTTCCGGTTAAATAGGCAACTAGCCATTCTTTTTCCTCGCGCTTGTCAGAATACTGATGATAGGTTTTTCCAAATTCAAATACTTTTAAATCCGATTGGCCACGGTTTTGGTTGTACGCGATAGTTTCCAATCCCTGAAACAGCATATTGGCCCTTAAAACAGATAAGTCATTGCTCAATGGATTCAAGATCTTTATAACGTCACTATCCTCCCCATAAAGCTCTTTTGAAGTAAGGCTATTGTGAATCATTTCAGAATAACCTGTTGAAGTTAAGTGATCGCAAAGCTTCCTGCGCAGCACTTCAACATTTACAGTAGGAGTTGGCGATATTGATATCCCCATTCTTTCAGGAAATGGTATTTCATTGTAGCCGTATATTCTTAGAATTTCTTCTACAATGTCTGCTGGTCTCAAAACATCATTTCTATATGCAGGAACATTAAGTTCCAATCCGTCTTCATTTCTGTTTAGAACAGAAATCTCTAAACTTTCCAAAATGGACTGAATGGTATCTCTTTCAATCTTAGCACCAATAAGCGAATCGCAATACTTATAATCTAACTGGATTTTAGTGCCTTCAATTTTCGAAGGATATAAATCCAACAATTCAGAAGACACAGCACCACCTGCCAACTCTTGTATTAAAAGAGCCGCTCGTTTTGCTGCAATAACCGTGATATCTATATCAATTCCTCTTTCAAAACGGAAAGAAGCATCGGTATTCAACGCGTGTCTTTTGGCTGTTTTACGAACTGAAACTGGGTTAAAATAAGCAGACTCCAAAAATATTTCAGTTGTTGTTTCCGTAACTCCCGATTTGCTTCCACCAAAAACTCCAGCTATGCACATTCCTTCAGATTCGTCACAAATCATAAGATCCTTATCAGACAGTTCCCGTTCTACTCCATCTAAAGTTTCGAAAACAGTCCCATTAGACAATTCCTGAACAAGAACTTTATCTCCTTTTATTTTCGCTGTATCAAAAGCATGCAAAGGCTGCCCTAATTCATGCATTACATAATTAGTAACATCAACTACATTATTAATCGGACTTAATCCTATTGCTTTTAATCGAATTTGCAGCCACCCTGGTGAGTCAGCTATCTTTAAATTTGAGATCTTAACTCCAACATACCTTGGACAAGCTTCATTGTCTTTTACTTCAATGTTAAGCTTAGTATCTCCTTCTTTAAAACTGGTTAACTCTGGCAAAGTAAGTTTACCACATGGAATGTTTTTGTGCTGCAATGCAGCGGCTAAATCCCTTGCAACTCCATAGTGGCTCATTCCATCGGCACGGTTAGGAGTTAAGCCAATCTCAATAGTATAATCTGACGACAAATCAAAGTACTCTGCTGCAGGCACTCCTACTTGAGCATCGTCCTTGAGCACCATAATCCCAGCATGACCTTTACCCAAGCCTATTTCATCTTCGGCGCAAATCATTCCTTCAGAAACTTCACCTCTAATTTTAGATTTTTTTATTTCGAAAGCTTCACTTTCAGAAGGATAAAGCATAGCACCAACGGTTGCAATAATTACCTTTTGACCAGCCGCAACATTTGGCGCACCGCATACAATTGGTAGGTTAGTATCGGTTCCTATATTAATCTCAGTTACCTTCAATCGATCTGCGTTGGTGTGTTGTTCGCAAGAAACTACCTCTCCAATTACCAAACCTTTTAGGCCTCCCTTAACTTGATCAAATTCTTCAATTCCCTCAACCTCTAAACCGGTATCAGTAAGCAATTCTCCAACGCGCACAGGAGATAAATCAAAGTCTAAATAATCTTTAAGCCAATTGTAAGAAATCTTCATAATAAATGCTTTTCGAGCGTGGCAAAAGTAATGATTTGAATGCGTCCAAAGCTCCAATCAGAGTAGTATTAGAGCCAATAAAACTCTTAATTTAGCGCTACTCAAAAAAAATACAAAAGATGATTCGAAAGGCATTTAATTTTTTACTTATTTCAATTATTATTTTTTCTGTTTTTGGTTGCTCAGAAGACAATTCTAAAAAGACAATTAAAATTGGGAATGAGCAGTGGGCAGTGAGTCGCTCATTGAATTATTTGGGTAAAATTATTCTTGAAGAAAATGGGTTCCCAGCTGAAATTGTAAATACAGATATTGAGAATATTTATCGCGGTTTAAATAAAGGAAAAATTGACCTTTTTCTGGATACTTGGGTGGAAGGTCATGATGTTTATTTATATGAGTACAAGGACGTGGAAGACCTTGGGGCTATATATAAAGGGTGTCGTTTAGGAATAGCAGTTCCCTCCTATTTTGATGTAGATTCAATAGTCGATTTAATGCGTGATTCAACAATTTATAGTAATGTGTTTTACGGTGTCACGAAAGACGCAGGTGTCATGATCAGTTCAATCACTGCAATGAAACAACACGGCATGAGTCCAGAGATTATTAATATGACTGAAGATCAGTTGGTAAAACAATTAGAACTGATGACCAATCAGAAACAAAACTTTGTGACAGGTGCCTGGAAGCCTCATTGGAAAATTAAGCAATACGACCTCAAGTTTTTAGCCGATACTACTCATTCATTTATAGAAAGCGATGAAATTCACAAGTATGCAAAAGCTGGGTTTAGAGAGACTTATCCTAAGGCGGCCTCAATTCTTTCGAAGATATTCTTTACCGATGATGAATTTTCAGATTACTTGTTAGTTCTAAAAGATGCGACTGAACCTGAAGACATTGAAACTAGAATAAGAACTTGGATGAAGGATAATCCTGAGAAAATAGCTTCTTGGGTTAAGTAGGCC
>TARA_B110000879_G_scaffold62351_2_pt1 | contig 12760 bp, 13 predicted proteins | sample TARA_B110000879 | Tara Oceans TARA_B110000879 (sample SAMEA4398094) | marine metagenome | biome: Polar Biome; feature: [SRF] surface water layer (ENVO:00010504); material: water (ENVO:00002006), including particulate matter (ENVO:01000060) such as... | depth 5 m
CAATGAAACCATTTGGAATATCCTAATAATAGTGCACTGGATTATTATTTTTCTTTGGGTAGCCCAAGAAATCTACTTAGCCAAAAAGAACAATTATACCCCTTCAAATGGAAGGATTTTATGGCTTTTAACTACTGCTGTAAACTGGTATTTGGGTATTGTCTTTTTTAATTCTGATATCGTTTTCACCATGACCAATGTTGTAGCGCACGGCATACCCTATTTGGTTCTTATCGTAATGTATCAGCGAACCAAGCAAAACAATCAACGGAAGATTCCTTTTACCCAAATAGGTTATGTAATTATACTTGGAGCGCTTTTCCTTGGTTTTACTGAAGAGTATCTTTGGGACTTTCTAATCAATCAAGAAAAGGCACAGCTATTCTTGCCTCTCTTTGAATATCCAAATTTGAGTCCAATAACCCAAGCTTTTTTCCTTGCTTTATTGACGCTACCTCAGGTGGTACATTATGTGTTAGATGGCTTTATTTGGAAAATGAATTCCAAAAACCCTCAACTCAACATTCTATTTAAAACAAATGGATAGAAGGTCATTTCTTAAAATTGGAGGCACCTTCTTCGCTCTTGGAGTGGGCTGCAAATTTGATTCTCCATCTAAAGAATCAAACTTTGGAATTACTGTAGATTCGAACAGAAACATAGGCCATTTAGCGAGAAACGCCGTTTCGCAAGCAGTTAGCCAAAACCTTACTACCGATGTATTGATTGTAGGAGGAGGAATTGCAGGCTTGGCTGCAGCTAGTTCTCTGAAGGGAAGAGCGTTTTTGCTTTGTGAAATGAACCCAAAACTAGGAGGGACATCTTCTGCGGTCAATATTGGTGGAACTCAATTTAGCCAAGGTGCGCATTACGACTTATCTTATCCTGGCTATTACGGTAAAGAAAGTTTGTCACTTCTAGAACGACTCGATATCATTCAATGGAATGGCCTCAATAATCGCTGGGACTTTGTAGAAAAAAAGTATTTGATTGACCCCAAAAATGAAGAAAGGTGCTTCGCAAATGGGGTGTTTATGGAATCCGTTCTTCCCAATAGTGAGTTGAGGCAAAACATGATCGATTTGTTGAAACCTTACGTTGGTAAAATGCTGCTTCCAACTACCCAAATTAGTACGGAAATGCATTGGCTAGACCAGCTGAGTTTTTACGCATATTTAGAGAAGTACTTACCCATTACGGATGAGTTTATAGAGTCCATAGATTATCAAATGCTTGATGATTTTGGCGGAACGAGTCGTGAAATTTCTGCCATGGCTGGAATTCATTACTATACCTGTAGACCTTATTTTTCTAAACCTGCACCCGAACTTTTTTCTCCTCCAGAAGGCAATTATTATTTTATAAATAAAATGGCGCGTTCTCTTCCAAAAGAATCCGTCAAAACTAATTATCTGGTTGTAGCAGCTTCTAAACAATCAGATCATTGGCTTACCGACGTTTGGAGTGTCCAAGAAAATCGAAAGATTCGAATAAAAAGTAGGAATATTATTTATGCTGGCCAAAAGCACCTACTGAAATATCTATATCCCAAGGCATATTCTCAATTTAAAGATGTGACTTATACCGCATGGGTAGTCGTAAATATTGAGCTAAACGGGGAAGAGATAACATCAAACTTCTGGCAAAATGATTACCTATCTCCTCATGGACAATTTTTAGGCTTTGTGAATTCAAAGACTCAGTATTCCAATGGAAATCGAGTTTTGAGTGCTTACTACTGTTACCCCGGTGTGTATCATTATATGGTACAAGAAATAGAAAAGTACCCAAAGAAAATCGTTGATGAAACCATAGGTTACCTAAGCACTTATTACAGTCAAGATCTAACGAAATATGTGAAACATGCCTATGTTAAATTACTCGGTCATGCGATGCCAATTCCGGTACCTGGATTTTTGACCAAACAAAGAGAACCTGCAGTTGAAGGCATGTCATTTGCTGGAGTTGATTCTGGAAGACTTCCACTTATGTTCGATGCCATGGATTCGGGTATTCAAGCTGCTAACGTTCTTTCTGAAACCTAATAATGGCCCCAATTTCCATTGAGTTGGTATTGGTACAAGACGGGATTATTAATCGTGTTTACCTCGACACCTGCTGTGTCTTCTAATGGTTTTCCAAAATTCAACATCATTTTAACCGATTCTTGATTCAACCAACGTGTTTCAATATCACTATAAGTTCCTTGTTCCAAACGACTCTTGAGTTGAGTCGAGGTTAACTCCTTTGACCCGATAACCCAAGACCACTCACCCATTGATATCACATGATTATGAATAGGAGCAATATTGAATCCCACATTTTGCATTGTTTTCTTAATGCATTCGAAGGCACGAGTAGCCAAGTATGGATTTCCAGATTGAGTAACCATGTATCCATTTGGCCTGAGGTGTAGCTTTATCATTTGGTAAAACTCTTTGGAATATAGCTTACTCAAATCGACTCCTTTTGCATCAGGAAGATCTATTACAATTAAATCATAAAAGGAATTGCTCTCTTGCAAAAAAACAAAGCCATCTTCATTCAGCACTGTAAGCTTATGGCGAGAAAGTGAACCTTGATTTGCCTCAACAAATGGAGCAAAAGCTGCGCCTAACTTGGTCATTTCTGGATCCAAATCAACAAGCTCTATAGTTTCTATTGCTTCATACTTCAACAATTCTTTGGCATTAAATCCATCGCCACCTCCAATAATTAAAATGTTTTTGGGGTCTTCTACCAGTGACATAACTGGGTGAATCATGGGCTCATGATAAAGATATTCGTCAAGAGTGGTCATTTGGAGGTTCCCGTTAATGTATAGCCAATGCTTTTCCAACCATGTTGTTACTACTAACTTCTGATACTTCGACTCTACAACGTGCACGATTTTATCTTTAAATCGACTTTGCTCTCCATACATCTTAATCGAATCTGATTTTATAAAACCAGCACTAAGAATGAGAAATGCGAGCCCTAAAAACAAGCTAACTCTAAATTTAATTACTTTTAATTTGTCCCAAAAGACAATGACCACAGTCAACGCAGCCAGAAGATTAAACATACCGAATAAGAATGCGGAATTCTTAATGCCAAGAAAGGGTAAGCCAATAAAGGCAAAAGCTAAACCACCTACCAAACTGCCTACATAATCGTAGGACATAATACTAGAAATGTTCCTGTTTAGACCTTCATAGCCTTCGTTTAGTCGAATGACCAATGGTATTTCAAAACCAATTGCACAGCCGACTAATGCCGCCAATGTGTAGATTAGAATGTGAATGTATTGTGTAAATCCCGCTAGCCCATAAATAAATAATGGAGAAAGGCATATGAGCAAGGACAAACCTATTTCTATAGACAGAAAAATGGAAAGAAGATCTTTTTCTACTCTAGAGCTTAACCTACTTCCAACGCCCATTGAGAATAACATTATGGACAGAACAATCGTCCATTGCACAATGGTATCTCCAATAAAATAAGAAGCTAGGGTGGAGAAAATAAACTCAGCTACCAGTCCTGAGACTCCAGTAGCAAAAATGGCAGATTTTAAAAAAAAGGATTGTTTTTTCAACCTATCCGAAACTCAGACAAATGAGAACAGAACCTCCAATGTATCCGAACGCTTCAATAACCGCGGCACCTATATTTGGTGTTTCCTGATTAACAATTTCGTCGGTCAAACTTCTACCTGGCAACAGAATTTTATCTGTCATGAATCGGGCTGCAGGCAAAAGTAAAAGACCTAAACCTGTTTCTACTCCTAAATTCTGAGCAACGCCTATCCAGCTTTCAGCATGCATTTCAACTCCATGACGCACTAAATTTGCCAAGGCAATAATTGCCCCTGCATAACCTATTCCTGCTGCAACATTATTCTTTTTTATTTCTTCATGAATATCATAAGAAGTAATTTTATTATAAACTAGATCAACCAAAAGCATAACGATTTGCGCTGCAAACCATAACACTAGAACCTCTACAAATCCATCTGGATTTTCTACTAAAACTCCATGAATTATTAATCCATTGGCAATACAAATCGCTGCTTCAATAATTCCAGTACCTACGTTTTGATCTTGTATTATTTCTTTTCTCAAGTCAAACGATCGCAAAACCAGCTTGTCTGAAATAAATATCGAAAGATTAAGAAGGACAATGGAAAATAGTCCATAGGTAAAAATTGAAATTAAATTATCTACAATATGGCCAATATCGTCACCTGCGTATAGTGACCAAATTGCGATAAGCAATCCAACATAATAGCCCGTATTTGCCATTGCAAATGCTAGGTTATCTTTTTCTACAAGTTCATGATCTACATTTATTCCTCGGTTAACCAATTTATAAACCAATCTTCCAATAAAGAATAAAGCGAAGCTGGCCAGCAAATAAATTACTGAAGTGATAATACTGTCTAGAGTTGCAAGCATATTCATAATACAAATTTTTATTTTCCGAATCCTGATCCTCTACTTCCAACACCAGATCGACCTCTACTAGAACCCCAACCAGATTTGCTAGCCCGTCTTTGATGAAAGTCGGGTCGCGCTTTACGAGTTGCCGCTGAATTAGTTCCGTAAGTCGATTTTCCGTTTGCAGTAGGACCATAATAGCCTGTCCTTCCATAATGACTACCTCTATATGTATTGTAATTATTTCTATAAAAAGGCGTTCTCATCATCCCAAACATGTGAGACATAAACATATACTGTCCATAAAAGGCCCAAACAGAAGTACCGTTGTTGGCCCTCCACTCTCCGTACTTTTTATCGCCAACATACTGAATACCAGATGGAGAAACGTTCTTTTCTAATTTACCGTCCTTTTTATAAACCAAGGTCATTCCCAGGTTATTCTCGTTAGCAGCAAAATACTTCTCACCTACCTCAACCCATTCACCTGTTTTTTCAGAAGGCTTTCCTTCTTCATCTTCAAGAATTACTTGATACTTGTGCTTATAGGTTTTGAAAAAGTTCCCTTCAACATCCATATCCTGAAGGAGTATCGCAAAATTTTGCTCTTTAGAATATTCTAAAATGTAATTGTCGACGGGTGTTTTTTCAAATTTCTTTCCGCCACAACTCAGTATTAAAGTTGAAGTAACGAGTAACAATAACCACTGAAAGGGTTTGTTAGATTTGTGCTTTAGCTGTTTTAACATCATATTTTACTTTGGCAATATATTAGAAAACTCGAACTCTTTTACATACGATCCTTGCACCGCAGAAAACTCTTCTTCTGCCCAACGATCGATTGAAATAAATTCTTCTCCGCTTTCATAAACCCAGTTTACGAATTTGGACCAATTTTCTTTACTATCGTCGTTTTCTCCACAATAACCTTGACCAGAGCTTTTTCTATGGTAGGTTTTGTTTTCATAAACCAGCTGCTGAGGAGCATCATCTTGTTTCACAATTTGAGAAACTAAATTAGCATCTATTGCGCTCATCTCGACCTTTTTGGAAATCATGCATACAATGCCATCATCATCTTCAACAGATAAATAGCATTTTTCATCACCGGCATCAAGAAGGTATTCAATTGAATCGAAGTTATTTCCCCAATCGTAATGGTATACCTTTTTAACCTCCCAGGTTTTCATGAAATACTCTACAATAAATCCAACATTCAATTCAGCAAGGTTGTAATCTACTTTAACCGCTTTCTTCTTGCCAAAAAAATCTAATAATCCCATTTAATTACTTTTTAATATCTTCACTAATTTCAGTACCTCGCGCCACCAATTTTATCACTTCTCTACTTGATAAAAGCCCATTTTTTAAATGCAATTGTGCTTTTTCGTGGTCCATTTTATCATTACAAGTAAAAAAATCGACAGCGGCGTATTGCTTTTCTGGCCAAGTATGAATGGCTAAATGGCTTTCGGCTACTACAACCACACCAGTCACACCTTGAGGAGAAAATTTATGAAAAACCGACTTGATAATGGTGGCAGAAGCTTTTTCTGCTGCTTCTATCATAAGTTCTTCCAACAGCTTATCGTCATCAAGCACTGTCGGTGAACAATCGTAAAACTCCATTAGAATATGTAATCCTACACCCTCCAATCTAAAACCCTCCTTTTTTATACTTCCTATAAAGGAAATATCCTACCAGAATGAGCACAATTGGAGTGAAAAAATACCAAACCATCTTTACCACCGAAATCAAAACGAAAATCAATCCAATTAAAAAAATAATCTCTACTATGGTTCCTAAAGAAACTCTCATAATAATTTGTGTTTTATGTGAATGACTATCCCTTAGCTGCAGCCATTTTTGCCTTTAGCTCAGCTAATTTATCGCTCGATGCAGAACTAGAGTTTCCAATAGCTGTATCAATTTCATCATCTAAAGAGCGTGATTCGTTCGCAATATCTCCGTAAGCTTCAGCTAAAGCCTCTTCTTCATTTACCTTATCTTTCATTCGCTCCAGCATAGCAATTGTATCTGAAGAATCTATTGAAGCCATTTGTTTGTTCAAGTTCTTTGTAGAACTAGCAACTTTTACTCTTGCTTTCAATGTTTTTAATTCATTTTCCCAAGAACTAACTTTAGAACGAATTTTTTTCACATTAGCATCCAATTTTGCAACATCACCATCAAACTTAACTTGCTCCGCTTTTGAACGTTCCACGTGACTATCACACTCCGTCTTTTTGGTAAGCGCTTCACCCGCTAGACGGTCTGCTTCATCGGCATCAATCTGTCCCGACTCAGCACGTTGAAGAAGCATCATTGCCTTTTTTTCGTAATCTGCTGATCGGTCTTCTTGTTCTTTTATTTCATTCTTGGCTCTAATTGCCATTGCCTTAACTTCAGCAAGCGCTTTTAAAGATTTTTCAAGATCAGATTTCATATCTCTAATTCCTTGTTCTGTCATTTTTATTGGGTCTTCCAATTTGTCAATAACAGCATTAGATTCTGCTTTACCTAGTGTGAATATTCTTTTAAATAAGCTCATAATAGTTTTGTTTTTTAAAGTTTAGAAAATTTAATTAATTCGTCAGAATACTCTGACAACAATAGACTTAACGAATTAAGAGAACCTTCCAGTTCATTTAAGTCTAGACTTACAATTTGCAGAGTATCTCTAAAAATCAGTTTTGTACCTGATTCGTCAAGAACAAAAGCACCGTGGATAATATCACGATTCTTTTGCAGTAAACTTCTATATACCTCTACTGATCCATTCTCAATCTGAGTTATATATTGTTCTAAGATTAGTATTGGCTCAGCGCAACCAACAACACAGTTTTTAATTCCGTAAGACTCATTTTCTATAACCAAAATGCCGTCTTCTTCATTCATTGATGTTATTGTATAACCCAAATCCAGAACATAATCTTTAACCTTGTTGAAGTGATTTTCCATAATCTATCTTGTTTAAACGAGCTTTAATTTACACTTACCAAAAATAAAACTTCGTTCCTTTATTAGTGTATAAATCAACTCTTCTTTAATTTTCAATTCGCTCCTCCTCTTTAGTTTTTAATAATTATAACTCGACCAAAATACTAATATTTTTAGCAATGCTATTAATTTTAGCAATATTTTTGATTTACGATAAATTTTTTAGTACTTAGCGTTCTGATAAAAAAACAAAATTATGTCCAAGATAGGCTCTAACATTCGAAAAATAAGAACTGTAAAAGGCTTGAACCAAAGTCAATTCGCAGAACTCTTCGATCTTAATCGTGCTCGAATTGGCGCATATGAAGAAGGGAGGGCTGAGCCGAAAATTGATGTTGTAATTGAAATAGCTAAATATTTTAGTATTCCTTTAAATGATATTTTTGTTAAAGACCTTACCGTAAATCAACTTACCCATTTCGATTTGGTTCCAAACACGAGCACAAAAGGAAAGGGAATCACGGATAATTCAATTCAACAACTCCATTTTTTGAGTTCCGCTCAGCTACTAAATCAAAACCTTTTGCACCAGGCAATGGAAAATTTGGCAGATTTGTATCGGTTTTCATTTCCAGGAAGCGCCAACAATGGAAATATGTGGATTGAACTCTCTGGAGTGAAAATCAAAACAGGCAACCAATTAACCCCATTTGGAGCAATTGTTTCTACGGAAGAAGCGCCAAAGCCAAACGCCTTAATCATTGCAATAACCGACGAACAAATCTATCTGGGCGATTATATAAGCGGAAAAACCAATCTTATATTAACGCTCAACTCAACAGAAATAGAACTCACTAAAGTTAAGTATCATTTTCCTGTGAAATTGGTTATTCAAAAGACATTGGGTGCCGTTGTATCCATAGACAGCCAACTCAAAAAACTGGAAGAAAGGGTTTCAAAACTGGAAAAAACTAAGTAACATTTCGTTTCAAAAATCCGAGTGCCCCACCGCAGAGTCCGCCACAAATATGCCCGAACTGGGAAATATTATCGTCCCCTAAACTGTTTACAATTTCATTTCCGATAAATACAAATGTCACTAGAATAAATGTGAGTGGAATTTCCTTTCGTTTCATATTTACTAAAGACGATAGGATAATGAACATAAATACAATTCCACTTGCACCTACAATAACTTGGCGAAACAAAAACATATTAATTAGCCCCGTAATTACGGCGGTAATTAAACTCATGAAGAGTAATTCTTTTGCTCCATATTTTTCTTCAAGCAAAGGACCTAACATTAATAGATAGAGCGAATTACTAGCCAAGTGTGCCCAATTTGCATGACAAAGCACATAGGTCACATATCGATACAAACCAATAAAAGAGATATCTGGAGTTAAAGCGCACGCAGCATTTACCAATCCTCCAGTAATATAGTTCATAATTAAAAAAACAAACGCAATCAACGTAAAACTCAACGTTAATGGGGCATTGTAGGTTAACTTCCAAGAGGAATTACTACCCGTTGACTTGCCTAACGGCTTAAACTCTATCATGAAGCAAAAGTAATTTTAACGTCAACACTCAGGTGTTTGCAATACCTAACAGTTTATCGAGTGTTTGACTAGCTTGGCAATAATTTTGGTACGTGAGTATGATGCGTACAAATCTGATTCTTTTAACGTTGTTTTTGAGTAATCTAAGCATTGCTCAAACTCGTCAAACTCCAATACAATACAAACAAAAGTTTGATCAAGATGCGGTTGCTGAGATGATAAAAAGTGGTGTACCTGCAAGTATAACCTTAGCTCAAGGAATGCTTGAAAGTGATTACGGTAATTCTGGTTTGGCAAAAAAAGCACGCAATCATTTTGGAATCAAATGCCATTCTAGCTGGACCGGAGGCAAGTATTATATGGATGACGATGCTAAGGACGAATGCTTTCGAGTATATGCTACTGTATATGAATCCTACGTAGATCACTCCGATTTTCTGCACCGCAACAGGCGATACGCCTTTCTATTTGACTTAAAACAAACCGACTATAAAGGATGGGCAAAAGGCCTTAAGAAAGCTGGCTATGCTACCAATCCGAAGTATCCAGATTTATTGATCCGATTGATTGAAGAAAATGAATTGTACAAATTCGATAAAATGGATAAAGGCGATATGAAATCGCTTGGAGCAAGCTCAAAAGGTGGCTCTGGAAGTCCTATCGCATCAACAGAAAGCATAGAAGAAACAGTAAGTATTCCAATTCCAAACGCAAAAACAAAAGGAGGGAATAGGCCTGTTTCTCTTTCTAAAAACAATATCAAATTTGTAAAAAGTCAGGCTGGGGATACTCCTGATATTTTGGCTAAACGCTACAACATGGGTCGTTGGCAAATATGCCATTACAATAGTCTAAAAAAGAAATCTAAAATTCCTACAGGAATAACAATTTACCTGCAGCCAAAGCGACTCAAATTTCACGGGGATGAAAAAACATATTCTGTAAAAAAAGGGGATAACCTTTGGAAAATCAGCCAGATGTATGGTGTTAAGCTTGGTAGCATAAGACGCAAAAATAATCTTGAAAAAGGGGCTGTAATAAAGGTTGGTCAGAAGATAAAACTGAAGTAACCCAAAGAGTTATCTGCCGCGTATTCCATTCATTTTCATAGCGAATAAAAGAACTTCTCTTAGCTGATATTATTCATATTCTACCAGCTTTTGGCATCTAATTTGGATACTTAAAGCTAAATATCATGAAAGAAAAAGTACTGTTTATTAAAGACCTACATTTCGAACACGAAATGTGGAAGAAGGAGTTGCACTTCTGTTATGAAGAGCTAACTTTCCTTACAAAAAGCTTAGAAGAGGCAGCCAGTTTTCAAGAAGAGAAGAAAGCTGTTTTACGCGAAGTAGAGCACTTTCAAAATCAATTTATAGTTCAAAGACAAAACATTGATCCCTGCTTAGACGGTATCAATACCGACAAGCACAAACTAATTGAATTTGCAAAAAAGATCTCCGGCAGCACTAAATCACAGCCATTTTGACAATCACACAAAAACACGTCATAGCATTGAAGGTTTTGCAAGAACCTATAACGAAATGAAATATGAATTTAGAAAGTTCTTGGTGAATTGAAAATAAAGGAATTGGTCAACTTTTAGGAGTCTGTATTCTAAAAGTTGGCTCTAATTTTTTCTAGCAGAAACAAAGATAGTTTCTCGTAGCTTTCTACTGTCCAACCGGCAACATGCGGGGTGAGTACAACCTTATCACTTTCCATTAGATATTCGAGCGGTTTAGGAGCATTACGCTCTAGAGCATTCTCAAATGAACTGCTCTCGTATTCTAATACATCCAAGCAAGCTCCTGCTACCATTCCCGATTCAAGCCCCTGCACTAAAGCGGCTGTTTCAACAATTTTTCCCCTGGCAGTATTGATAAGGTAAAATGACTTTTTGCAATTTTCAATAAAAGGTGCCTTGAAATAATAATGAGTTTCTTCAGCCAATGGAGTATGAAAACTGATGACATCTGACTTTTCTTGTAATTCTAACAAGCCAACTTCTCTTACTTTCTCGTTACCAAAACCCTTAACGTATTTATCGTATGCCAGTACCTCACATTCAAAACCTTGTAATCGTTGCGCAAATGCTCGACCCATATTTCCAAAACCAATAATTCCAACAGTTTTTCCTTTCAATTCTACCCCCCGATTGCCTTCTCTGTCCCAAATGCCCTTTCGAACTTGAGCAGGAGCCTGGTTCAATTTCTGGAATAAATTCAGCAACATTCCCAAGGCTTGTTCTCCAACCGCATCTCGGTTACCTTCAGGTGAATTGAAAATCTTTATTCCTTTGGATTGAGCGTAATCCAAATCGATATTTTCTAGTCCTGCGCCAGAACGAGCAATGAATTTCAAGTTAGTTGATAAGTCAATCACTACCTCATTCATTGGAAATTTTGAGCGAATTACAACGCCATCATAATTACCAATTTTTGAGATTATCTCATCTTTAGAATCATCAATGCACCAATCACATTGCCAGCCGTCTTTCTCCAATCCCTCTTTTAGAATTGGATGAACCGAATCGATAAATAATACTTTTCCTTTTTGAGGCATAGGGCAAAGATAAGGAAGGTTTGTTTGTAGGTATAGCATTACGTCCTAAACAAACAGGATAATTACTTCTTTCGCTCAAGCCTCGAGGCTTTCACCTTTGCCCAAAGCCGCAAAGGTGAATCAAAACGCTTCTGAAGGTTTTAAGGAGCTTGGCAAGCCATCGCTCGTTATTTGTTCTTCACGCTTTTTTCTGCCTCAGCAGAAAGCGATTACGAACTAAAAATCAGTAGCTCTGGATAAACCTTCTTCCTAATAATGAAATTTAGTGCTACGATATCCGACTCCAATTCGGTCGTTCTTTTAAGAACCGCCTGAATTGCAAATTGATTTGGCCGTGTTCCGGTTTTGCAAGATTTGGATCGGCGTTTAACACTAACAAAGCTTCTTCTCTTGCCGCCACCAAAATCTGATTGTCTTTGGCTAAATCGCCAATCTTTAAATCTAATAATCCACTTTGTTGAGTTCCCATTAAATCACCAGGGCCACGCAATCGCAAATCTTCCTCTGCTATATCAAACCCATCGTTGGTGCGCACCATAATCTCCATACGCTTTTTGCCTTCGTTGGATAATTTAGTTCCTGTCATCAGAATGCAGAAACTCTGATCCGCTCCCCGCCCAACTCTACCACGTAGTTGATGCAGCTGAGAAAGTCCAAATCTTTCTGCACTTTCAATAATCATAACACTTGCGTTGGGCACATTAACGCCAACTTCAATAACAGTTGTAGCTACTAAAATTTGAGCTTCGCCAGTTACAAAGCGATTCATCTCGTAATCTTTATCCGCAGGTTTCATTTTACCATGTACTATAGCCACTTGATATTCGGGATTTGGAAAAGCTCTTGCAATAGATTCATAGCCGTCCATGAGGTCTTTGTAATCGAATTGTTCCGACTCATTAATCAATGGATAAACCAAATAGACTTGCCTTCCTTTTGCAATTTCCTTTCGCATAGATCCAAAAACGGCCAATCGACCAGCATCCGTTTTATGAATGGTTTGAATTGCTTTTCTTCCAGGAGGCAGTTCATCAATTACCGAAACGTCCAAATCTCCATAGAGCGTCATGGCCAAGGTTCTTGGAATTGGTGTTGCCGTCATAACCAACATATGCGGTGGACTTGATGGTTCTGCGCTTTTAGCCCAAAGTCGAGATCGCTGAGCGACACCAAACCGATGCTGTTCATCAATAATTGCAAGACCAAGACTTTTGAAAACCACTCGATCTTCCAGCAAAGCATGTGTTCCTACAACGATCTCCAATTCTCCTTCTACT
>TARA_B110000879_G_scaffold43024_1_pt1 | contig 12739 bp, 18 predicted proteins | sample TARA_B110000879 | Tara Oceans TARA_B110000879 (sample SAMEA4398094) | marine metagenome | biome: Polar Biome; feature: [SRF] surface water layer (ENVO:00010504); material: water (ENVO:00002006), including particulate matter (ENVO:01000060) such as... | depth 5 m
AATTCAATTTGAATCGTATCTCTTTTTATAGCACTTCCAAAGATGAAACGAGATATACCTTTTTATCAATGGATTTGGTAAACTTTGAAAAATGTAGCTTAACTCTTTCTGTAATTTTTGTTTGCATATCCAAAAATTATTGACCAATAAAAAGAGACAATACGTAAGTTTATAAAGAACTAATTTTTAGAATTACGAACAAGCATAGAGCCTCCTTTAAAGGGAAGTTTTTTCTTTTACTGTATAATCTCATTTTGAAACGCTAATGACATTTGATAGGTGCTTAATTACTGTACCATAGGCATATCCTCCTCTTTTCAGTTCAGGGAGTTCTAAACCTCATAGAATAGGTTAAACCAACATTTATAGATGCGTGTCCTTCTATCTGTAGCTTGGTTAAAGAGCCTGTTCTTTTAAAGATTTCATAGCCCCAGAGTGTCTAAAAGAGTAGTGCGCTGGGACTTAAAAGGAGTTTATAAATGTTCTTAAACAGTCTGATTTTGATTGTGTCATAAAACTTAAAGGGCTGAATATTTGGTAATTGTTTAAATTATTATTAGTTTTAGTAAATCAAACTAAAAACGAATAATATGAATGAAAACAAAACAATGTCAGTTGGTGATTGGATAATCACTATGATCGTTACAGCAATTCCTCTTGTAGGCTTTATTATGCTATTTGTTTGGGCTTTTAGCTCAGGCACAAACTTGAGTAAAAAAAATTGGGCGAAAGCAGCTCTCATCTTTTACGCAATAATTATGGTTTTATATTTCTTGTTTTTTGCATCTATTATAGCGGCAATGGCATCAGCATATTAAGCTTTAAATAAATTACAAATAACTAAACCCTCTTTTTTGAGGGTTTTTTTAGGTCCATATAATACCCTTATTTAAAGCTAAATAACTGGCAGATAGGCTTACTAAATTCAGAAAATTTCAAACCCTTTAAAATAACGTATAAATATGCTGTCTGTAGTTGAGACAGTTTACATCTTATTAAAAAGGGTGCACATGAGCTATAATGGTTGGTTCTTCATTGATGTATGTTTGTAAAATATTTTAGCCCTGTAGAAGAACTTTTAGCATCGTTTATAGTTGTATCTTAGATAAATATTAAAACAATAAACTCATGAAATTTATCAACACTTGGTATCCAGTTATTTTAGCATTTGCGTGTTTAATATATTCCGTAACCTATGGAATATTGGGAATGTATGAAGAGGCACAGTACTCGGCACATTGGCCTGGAACAATCTTATTATTTGCAATCGCAATTAGACAACGAAGAAAAGCATAATGGGAATCGGATTTTTCATAGTGGGTGGTGTTATTTTTGCAACATATATGGGATTAACTATATGGAACATCATTTACTCTAACAGAAAGCAAAAGGAAGAAAATTACCCATCAGCACAAAGTGATGTTGATAAGCGTGGTCTTAAATAACGATCTAAAAACACCTATTGCACCTCAACCTCATCCTACAGATGAGGTTTTTTTGTGCAGTAAAAAAAGACGAACAATCGTTTTAGAAAAACAAAATTACACACCCCATTAAATTAAAGGAGCTTCGTAATTTTTTTACTCATTGGTTTTGTCATCGAATAAAAAACATCCATCAATGCGCCGTTCTCGTCAATCAAATATTTTTGAAAATTCCATTTTACTGAAGAATTCTTCTTTCCATTTTTCTCCTTCATCGTTAACCACTGGTATAATGGGTGTTGCTCCTCTCCTTTCACTGCTATTTTTACGCTCATCGGGAAATCTACACCATAATTTAAACGGCAAAAAGTTTGTATTTCTACTGCTGTACCTGGTTCTTGACCTCTAAATTGATTGCAAGGCAAACCAATAACAACGAGGTTTTCTTTATAGGCTGTATAAAGCTTCTCTAAACCGTCATATTGGTTGGTAAACCCACACTCCGAAGCAACATTGACAAACAATATTTTTTTTCCTTTGTACGCCTTTAAATCAATCATATTGCCGTCAATTCCCTCAATTTCAATATCGTACAATGTTGTAGGAGGAGTTTGTGCAATCGCAGAAAAACAGGCACTTAGTAGTGCTAATAGAAGAATTTTTTTCATAATTTAAATTAGTTTTACCAGAATATGGTTCTTTGTAAAGGTAAGGATCTTGACAAGAAAAAACAACTTCAGAGATTTCAATCTGATTCACTCCTAAAATTAGCGATGCAAATTATACAGAAGGAGGCGCGATGCTTTTTTGCAGCACTTGCACAAAATAAATATACGCTTTTGTTTTTTTCTCTTTAAGGCGTGTTTTTTTGTGTAAAATTAAATCTCTTAAAATGAGCAGAATCCATTTATCTCCAACATAACGAATAGATAGCGCTATAGGGCAATAAGGTGTTTTTTGATTCGACATACTACAAACTTATTAAACGGGGGAGTTCGATACAAAACTACAAAGGGATTATTGCTTTTTACTTAAAAAAGCTCAGAAATTTATTTTATATGTACAAAAAAGTGTTCCAACGGGCTATTAATGCCTTTTAACCTCCTCAAAAAATAAAATCTCAGTAGACCTAGTTCAGGAGGCTAGTGGTATACATTGAAGTGCATTTTTTAACATTAATTGATACCCAAACACCTTGATTAGGGTACAAATTATGTTTGAAACATAATTTAATTTACTTATAAACTGTATCTTATTAATATATATACCCCTAAACACTTCTAAAATGAAAAAAATTATTTCCTTATTTTTAATCATTTCAATGGCCTGTTCCTCGGATAACGATCCAGACAGTACCATTACAGCAGATACAATCGCCCCTGTTATCACTTTAGTTGGCGACAATCCACAAACAATTCTTCAAGGCAGTACTTACAATGAATTAGGGGTTGTATCCACAGACAATATTGACGGAGACATCTCCAACAATGTTGAAATTACATCAACTATTGACGTCCTTCAATTGGACACATATACCGTTACTTATAAATCTGTTGATACTTCAAACAATACAACTAGTGTTGTAAGAACTGTAATTGTAACAGACCCAATAATTGGTAGCTGGACACTTACGAATGAAGAGTGGGTAGGCGTAGGAGATTGGCCTGTAGGTCAAGCTAGAGGTTGCTTTATGAATACTGATGACGGATCTCCAGACACCTTTATCTTCACAGAAACAAGTGTTACCAAAAATGTTTGGGAATGCTTCCAGAATGGCGATTTGGCAGAAGATATGGTAGTCTATGGACCTATTGCCTATACAAACTTAGAACCCGGTTCGTATTCAATTGATGGCGGAAATTTTCAAGCAACCTTTTCAGAAGACTATACCGTAATGCAAACCCCCTTTGATGATGGAAACATTACACAAACGTGGACGAAGAATTAAATTCTAAGCCTCTTTTTATATTATATTCCAAAAGTATCGTTTGCCTATAAATAAATCGTACCCGATTTTATCTTCTTATAGGCAAACTTTTACTCAAAAAAACCGATCAAATGATCGATACAACTCCTTTTTAAATTTAAGCATACCTAGAGTACAATGTTTAATTCCCTATCTTGTAAAGAATTAACTTTTTAGAAAATGAAGAATTGGCAATCTAAAGTAGACTATTTGTTTGAAATCGTCTTTTCAGACACAAATCAAAAAAAACTAGAAAAGGCAACTTTATGGCTTTCCATCATTGGTTTTATCATTCACCTACTTCTTATTTACGGAAAAAAGTTTCACCTTTTCGAAATTCCATTTGAAACAGGACTGTTAATCAATCCTATTTCTGCGATCTACACTCCGTTTACCATTATTTTAATTTATGAAATCTATTTATTAGTATTAAACCTTCCACGATCCTTTACTACATCGGTCTCGAAACAATTCGAAATTATTTCATTAATTTTAATTCGTCGCATCTTTGCAGACATTCCAAAAATTGATCTTGCCAACGAATGGCATACTACGCCAGCCAATTTGCAATTAATTTATGATGTCTTAGGCATTTTAATTTTATTTTATCTGATTCACCTTTTTAATAAAAGCCGCTTAAAATTGCATAAAAAACCAATAAATGCAAACATTAAAAAGTTTGTAAGCTCCAAAAAAGTGGTCAGCATGGTATTGCTTTTCCTATTAATAGGAGTGTCTTTTACCAGTGTTTTCAACTGGGCAAATGCACTTATTTACAATACAAGTAGTGGAGATATCAACGCCATTTTTTACAATGAATTTTTCTCTGTGCTTATACTAGCAGATGTGTTTATCTTATTGCTTTCTTTTCAATACACAGAACGCTACAACCAAATTATTAGGAATACCGGATTTATCATTTGTACCATTTTAATTCGCCTGTCTTTTGGTGTACCTGGCTTGACGAATGTGGTATTAATCATCTCGAGTGTATTATTTGGACTTTTAATCCTCACAATTTATAACTTGAGTGAAAGAGCACTAAATGATGAAATCTGTTGACTTTTAAAAAACACACATAGGCCTAAGAAAAAATTAAACCTATAAGAGTACGTTTTATTTTTTTTAACTTACTGAAACGATCTTTTTCTTTGTGAGTTTGTTTTTAAGCTTATTAAACGGTTCCTCAATATAAGCAACCATAAGCCCTGACACTAAAACAGCAGCAAAAATAGAAATGACAAAGTTGAGTAATACGATCTGGAGATTAGTTAAGAAACCGGAAGTTAAATCTGTAAATATTGGAAAAAACCACTCCATAAACATCACATGAAATAAATATGCAGAATAGGATATTTTGGCAATCGGATAGAAAATTTTTGCAGACAAAAACCGATTCACTGGCTGTACAATTTTGGTAGAGGAATACATACATGACATCATGATAAAGACCACTGCATAAGAAAAAATCTCACGATGAATAATTTCATAATAAACCCCTACTTTTTGTGACAAATTGTCAAAAATAGATTGCTCTAAAGGAGCTGTTTGCCCCAAAGGAATACTTGAAATAAAGATGAAAGCAAGAATACTTAAAATGAATAAAAAGACAACTTTATTAGGGTTGTTTTTTAAAAAAAAACTTTTTTTGAATAATTTACATGAAGATACGCGCCAACAACACCACTAAGCAAACCACCATATCTCAGATGCGTTAGCATATAATACCCCCAAAACCATTCTCCCCAAGCTTCTCCGAAGATTTCTCTATCAAAAGGAATTTGGTAATTAAAAATATGTACAGAATAATAATAAGTTAAACCGATGGGTATAATTGCAAGGATCCCAAACAAAACCGCTTTATTTCTAAATTTTGGAAATAGAAACACAATCAAAAAAGGAATCACCACATAAAATTGCTCTTCAATTGCTAAAGACCAAGTCCATCCCATATAGGATTCTTTTACATAGTTGTTAATGTACAACAAGTTAGACCAAACAGAAGGCCAACGTTCCGCTCCATTGTCTTGTAAAAAATAAAGAGTCAATAGCATCGAAAACAAATAAACAGGGAGCAACCTTAAAAGTCGTCGTAAATAAAAAGATTTAAAGTTCAATGTTTTTGTTTTCTTGTACTCTTTGAACAGAATGGTTCCAATTAAAAAACCACTAATTACAAAAAACAAATCAACGCCTAAATCTCCTTTAGTTATCCAAACCAACAATGGGTTTTGCGCCACAACACTTAATAAATCTGTAAAGGTATTGAATTGAAAAATCCACCCATGAAAAACCAATACCCATAATATTGCAAGCGCTCGGATTCCATCAATCGCTTTAAAATTATTAACAGGTCTGGTAAAAAATAATGCTTTGAAATTCATTGAGTGCTTTTTTTACATATTAAAATGGGTACAAAATTGTACAGGTAACTCTTTTCATTCTTCATAAACTACTAGGAGCATCCTATGAAAATCAAATTTAAACCGCTAGATTGTCGTCAAACTATCTTCTTTTAGTGTTCCTTTTAGGAAGTTTCAAATGCATTAAATTTTAGTTGTTTTTTGCAATTAATTAATAAAAAATTGAAATTATAAACTTCAAAGGTGACTATAGCATTTAGGCCAAAAAGAAAACCCACGCAAATGCGTGGGTTTTAAAATATTTTTATTTAACTTTATTACTGAGTCAATCGAGCAACATACTTTCCAATGACATCAAATTCTAAATTTACAACTGAAGCTACCGCCATGTTTTTAAACATCGTGTTCTCCATAGTATAGGGTATAATTGCAACGCTAAATTCAGTCGCAGTGGAATTAAAAACCGTTAAACTAACCCCATTTATTGTAATCGATCCCTTTTCGATGGTCACATTTCCATTTTCAGCCGCATACGAAAAAGTAAAAACGGTACTTCCGCCTTGGTCTTTTACACTCGTACAAATTCCTGTTTGATCAACATGTCCTTGTACAAGATGCCCGTCCAATCGATCGCCCAATTTCATACCTCTTTCTAAATTCACAAGGTCATGCAGTGCAAAGCCTCCAATATTCGTTTTATCAATGGTCTCTTTAATTGCAGTTACTTTATACACATCATCATCAATAGCAACAACCGTTAAACACACCCCATTGTGTGCAACACTTTGATCTACTTTAAGAGCCGTAGAAATTGAGCTTTTAATATGCAAATGAAGATTTTCTTGTTCTCTCTCTAACCCAACAACCTCTCCGAGGGTTTCTATAATACCTGTAAACATATCCGTAAATTTTAACTACTTTTGTAGCACTCAAAAATACGAATATTAGACAGTAAAAAATGGATAAAGCAAACAAAATAATTGTAGGAATTTCTTTAGGAGATTTAAACGGAATTGGGATTGAAGTTATTTTAAAAACTTTTGAAGACAAAAGAATGTTAGACTTCTGTACACCCGTTCTCTTTGGATCTACAAAGGTGATTTCCTACCATAAGAAAGCTTTAGACAATCCAACTCAGATTCATGGGATAATGGACATTAATCAAATAAACCACACCAAAGTAAATCTTTTAAATATTTGGAAAGAAGAGGTTGAAATTGAATTGGGGAAGGCTACAAAAATAGGCGGTGAATATGCTGCAAGATCTTTAGAAACTGCAGTAAGTCATTTAAAAGAAAAGAAAATTGATGTGTTGCTAACAGCACCAATCAATAAAGAAACCATACAATCAGAAACTTTTAATTTTCCTGGGCATACCGAGTTTTTAGAAGGGAAATTGGACGGAAAGAGTTTAATGATATTAATGACCAATGAATTAAAGATTGGTTTAATTACAGGGCACATTCCAATTTCAAAAGTTGCAGAAACGGTGACTCCTGATTTGATCAAAGAAAAAGTGGCCATTATGCACCACTCTTTACAACAAGATTTTGGAATTCGAAAGCCGAAAATTGCTATACTAGGACTCAACCCTCACAATGGAGACAAAGGCGTTATTGGAGCAGAAGAAGACCTCATGATTAAACCAACAATAGACGCAATAAAAGAAAGTGGCATATTAGCCTATGGGCCTTATGCTGCCGATGGTTTTTTTGGCGCAAAGACCTATACCCAATTTGATGGAATTTTAGCCATGTATCACGACCAGGGATTAGCGCCCTTTAAAGCGTTGTCATTTGGGAATGGCGTCAACTATACGGCAGGTCTGTCGGAAATAAGAACCTCTCCAGACCACGGTACAGGATTTGAAATTGCAGGAAAAAACAAGGCAAACAATGATTCCTTTAAAGAAGCATTGTTTACTGCAATCGCCATTTACAAAGCAAGAAAAGAATACAAGGAACTTACTAAAAACCCTTTAAAAAATAAATAAATCCAGCGAGCACAGATTTTTTAATATAAAAGATGGTATCCATACAATTTTTTATATCTTTGCACGCTCAATTGATAATTGATAATGAAAGACTTGAAAGAATTTAACATACACTTTGTAGGTTTTAAAGAAGGAAGTCATTTATTTAACTATGAAATTGACAATACGTTCTTTGAAGCTTTTAATTATGACGACTTTTTAAGTTCATCTATTAAAATCGAATTAAATTTCATAAAGAAAAGCACACATTTTGAGCTTGAATTTAGTGCAACAGGACATGTAACCATTCCCTGCGACACCACAAATGAACCGTTTGACTTAGCTGTAAATCCTGCTATTTCTATGGTTGTAAAATTTGGTCCAGAATTTAATGATGACAATGAAGATGTTATAATTATAACCTATGATGCAAATAAGATAGACATTTCTCAATATATTTATGAAATGATTATTTTAGCAATTCCACAAAAAAGAGTGCACCCTAAAGTTTTAGACGGCACGATGGAATCGGAAGCTTTATCAAAATTAGAAGAACTAGAAATTAAAGAAGAAAAAAATGTTTCTAACGAAACAGACCCAAGGTGGGACAAATTAAAGAATATAACAACAGAAAAAAACACATAAAATGGCACATCCTAAAAGAAAAATATCTAAAACAAGAAGAGATAAAAGGAGAACACATTACAAAGCTGCTTCTCAACAAATTGCAACAGACCCAACAACTGGTGAAGCACACTTGTATCACAGAGCTCACTGGCACGAAGGAAAACTATACTATAGAGGTCAAATAGTATTAGAATCTGCGATTGCAGAAGCTTAAAAATATTTTTATTTTTTAAAAAAACCCTCAGTTTTGAGGGTTTTTTTATGTTTTAACGCAAAAAATGCTGTTTTTTTGCTGTTTTTGATTAAAAAGTGAAATAAATTTCATTTCTTTGATTTCGAAATTTCATTCGCTAGAAATAACTATTTATGAAAAAAATTACTGCAGCAATTACAGCTGTTGGGAAATATGTTCCTGAATATATTCTTACAAATAAAGAATTAGAGAAGTTGGTTGACACCAATGACGAATGGATCACCTCAAGAACAGGAATCAAAGAAAGAAGAATCCTGAAAGACGAAAATAAAGGAACTTCCTTTATGGCAATTAAAGCAGCTGAAGAGGTTTTAAGAAAATCAAACATAAATCCAGAAGAGATTGATTTAGTCATTGTTGCAACAGCAACTCCAGACCTCATGGTTGCATCTACGGCAGTGTTTGTAGCAACACAAATTGGCGCGACCAATGCTTTTGGATATGATTTACAAGCAGCTTGTTCTAGCTTTCTATACGGAATGTCTACAGCAGCAAGCTACATAGAATCTGGAAGATATAAAAAAGTACTTTTAATTGGGGCAGATAAAATGTCTTCAATTATTGACTACACAGATAGAGCTACCTGTATTATTTTTGGAGATGGAGCTGGAGCTGCATTGTTTGAACCAGATACAGAAGGATTAGGTCTGCAAGATGAATACTTAAGAAGTGATGGTGCAGGAAGAGAATTCTTAAAAATTGCTGCGGGAGGATCTATATTACCTGCTTCTGAAGAGACACTAAAAAACGGACAACACTTTATTCACCAAGAAGGTAAAACGGTATTTAAACATGCTGTTTCTAACATGGCAGATGTGTCAGAAAAAATGCTGACTCGAAATAATTTGACCAAAGAAGACGTCCAATGGCTAGTGCCCCATCAAGCAAATAAAAGAATTATAGAAGCAACCGCAAATAGGGTTGGTTTAGAATCGGAAAAAGTAATGATGAATATTCATCGCTACGGAAATACAACCTCTGCAACATTGCCGTTATTATTAGCAGATTACGAAGATCAATTAAAAAAAGGAGACAATTTAATATTTGCTGCATTTGGTGGTGGCTTCACTTGGGGGTCTATCTATCTTAAATGGGCATACAATTCATAAAAAACAATCAATTAAATAATAAGAAAAATGGATATTAAAGAAATTCAAAATCTTATAAAGTTTGTAGCTAAATCTGGCGCTAGCGAGGTAAAGTTAGAAATGGAAGATATTAAAATTACAATCAAAACAGGTTCTGAAAAAACAGAAACTACAATTGTACAGGCAGCTCCAATGGGTGCTATGCAACAAATGGCAGCTCCGGTTGCTCCTGTAGCTCAAGCAACTCCACAGGCAGAAGTAAGTGCTGAAGAGGATAAGTACATTACTGTGAAATCTCCAATTATTGGAACTTTTTACAGAAAACCTTCACCAGACAAATCCAACTTTGTAGAGGTTGGAACCGAAATTAACGAAGGAGATACGGTTTGTGTAATTGAAGCAATGAAGTTATTCAACGAAATCGAATCTGAAATTTCTGGTAAAATTGTAAAGGTATTAGTGGATGACTCTTCTCCTGTAGAATTTGATCAACCCTTATTTTTAGTAGATCCGTCATAAAAATTAAACATAAGGTTTTAAATGCCCAAGAGCAAACTTTCAATGTTTGACTTTGAGTCTTTAAACTTTAAACGCTAAAAATATGTTTAAAAAAATATTAATTGCCAATAGAGGTGAAATAGCACTTCGTGTTATTAGAACCTGTAAAGAAATGGGTATTAAAACGGTTGCAGTATATTCTACAGCAGACGCAGAAAGTTTACACGTACGTTTTGCAGATGAAGCAGTTTGTATTGGCCCAGCTCCCAGTTCTGAATCTTATTTGAAAATGTCGAACATTATTGCCGCTGCAGAAATTACAAATGCAGATGCAATTCACCCAGGATATGGTTTCTTATCTGAAAATGCTAAATTTTCAAACTTGTGTGAAGAGCATCATATTAAATTTATTGGTGCAACAGGCGCAATGATTGACCAAATGGGAGACAAAGCAAACGCTAAATCTACTATGAAAGCTGCTGGAGTTCCTTGTGTTCCCGGAAGTGAAGGTACAATCGCTGACTTTACCGAATGTGAAAAACTAGCCACAGAAACAGGATACCCTGTCATGCTTAAAGCATCTGCTGGTGGTGGTGGAAAAGGAATGCGTGCCGTTTGGAAATCAGAAGACTTAAAAGAGGCATGGGATGCTGCAAGACAGGAATCAAAAGCCGCTTTTGGGAACAATGAAATGTACATGGAAAAGCTAATTGAAGAGCCTAGACATATTGAGATTCAAATTATTGGAGACTCATATGGAAAAGCTTGTCACTTATCGGAAAGAGATTGTTCAGTACAACGTCGTCATCAAAAATTGACGGAGGAAACTCCATCACCATACATGACCGATGAATTGAGAGAGAAAATGGGAGATTCTGCCGTAAAAGCAGCAGAATTTATTAAATATGAAGGTGCAGGAACAGTAGAATTTTTGGTAGACAAACACCGAAACTTCTATTTCATGGAAATGAATACTCGGATCCAAGTAGAACACCCTATCACCGAAGAAGTTGTGAATTATGATCTAATTCGCGAACAAATCTTAGTTGCAGCGGGAACTCCGATCTCTGGGAAAAATCATTATCCAAAAATGCATTCTATAGAATGTAGAATCAATGCAGAAGATCCCTACAATAACTTTAGACCTTCACCTGGTAAAATTACAACATTGCATGCTCCAGGTGGTCATGGAGTTCGAATAGACACTCACGTCTATGCAGGATACATGATTCCGTCTAACTATGACTCGATGATCGCAAAATTAATTACCACAGCTCAAACCAGAGAAGAGGCAATTAGTAAAATGAAAAGAGCCTTAGATGAATTTGTTATTGAAGGTGTAAAAACCACGATTCCATTCCACAGGCAATTAATGGACGACCCAGCTTATGTTGCAGGTGACTACACAACCAAGTTCATGGAAGATTTCGAAATGAAATAAAAAGATCCAGTTTTAATAAAATTAGTAATTAAAAATAGAGAATACAGTTTGTATTCTCTATTTTTTTTATATTTATACCTTATCTATTTAAAATGAAGATCGACGGTATTGACAAAATTATTATTAGACGGTTAGTAAAAGATGCAAGAACCCCCATTCTAAGCATTGCTAGAGAAGTGGGTATTTCTGGAGCAGCAATTCACCAACGATTAAGGAAATTAGAAAAATCGAAACTCATTGATGGGTATCGAATGACCATTAATCCAAAATCTTTAGGTTACACCACGACAGCTTTTGTGGGTGTCTTTTTAGATTCATCGAGCCAATATTCATCTGCAATAAAAAGACTAAAAGACATTCCAGAAGTTGTAGAAAGCCACTATACAACTGGAAATTATGCGATTTTCATTAAAATATTGTGTAAAAACAACGAAGATTTAATGGAGCTGTTAAATAAAGATATTCAAAATATTAAAGGGGTTTTAAGAACAGAGACCTTTATTTCTTTAGATCAGCAAATCGATCGCCAAATAAGTATTTAAACCGATGCAGACACCTAATTTAGATTACATCAATAATTTAGTAGATGTAGACCGGTCGTTTGTCTTAGAAATTACAACGCTTCTCAAGGAAGAGTTCCCTAAGGACATGAAATTGTTTTATGAAAGACTGCAAGAAAATAACCTTTTAAAAATTGCGAGTAGTATTCATAAAATCAAATATAAATTTGGGCTTCTAGGCTTAGATGATGATTTAATAATTGCCACAAAATTTGAAAAGGAAATCAAAAAGGGAAACAAAGATTTATTAGTTAAATTTGAAAGTACTTTATTAAAAATAGACCGTTATCTAAAAAACGATATGGTTTGTTAATCCCTGAATTGAATTAAAAAAGAAACTCGGAAAACACCTAAAAACTGACTGCTGTTATTCTTCAAAGAGACACAAAGAACAAGTTGGTAGACTTAAAAAGTAAGTCTTAAAAAAGACGCAACAAACTCTATCATACTTTTAAAACAGGTTTTATAAAAAAAACCGTAACAAATAAATGTTACGGTTTTAGTACTGAAGGCGGGACTTGAACCCGCACGGCCATTACTGACCACT